>LNFM01012851.1_pt1 | contig 12024 bp, 8 predicted proteins | sample 596031 | NCBI WGS metagenome assembly LNFM01 (sample SAMN04254537, study PRJNA301005) | activated carbon metagenome | isolation source: dual media filters at the Ann Arbor, Michigan drinking water treatment plant | place: USA: Ann Arbor | reverse complement strand
AATTCCGCTTTGTATTTCGGGTCTAATTTTAATTGCTTTTCTGTTTTCTGTATTTTCTTTTCTACACTATCCAAATCTTTCAATTGCAGTTCGGTGTCAATAATTTCTTTATCACTTACCGGGTTGATGGCACCTTCTTCCCGCAATACATTTTCATCTTCAAAACAACGTATCACATGGATGATAGCATCCACTTCACGGATATTACCTAAGAATTTATTACCCAATCCTTCGCCTTTGCTGGCGCCACGAACTAAACCTGCAATATCAACGATCTCAATCTGGGTTGGAACGATACGATCGGGAATTACCAACTCCGCCAATTTATTTAAACGGGCATCGGGTACATCTACCAGGCCAACGTTTGGATCAATAGTGCAAAATCGATAATTGCTAGCTTGTGCTTTTGCACTGTTACTAACAGCATTAAAAAGGGTTGATTTTCCTACGTTGGGTAATCCCACAATTCCTGCTTGTAAAGCCATGATGAGTTTATAGTTTGTTGTTTTTTGTTTTTGGTTTGAAACCCTCAAAAGCAGGTAGCTTTAAAGGGGGGCAAAGATACGGTAAATCACTTTTTGATGAGGATTGTAAATGCTTTAGTTAAAGTCCTTAACTTCAAACCCTGTCTGCCGACAGGCAGGCACAAACTAGAAACCAAAAACTTTTTATGGCTTTAAGTAGAATTTGGACAGGGTTTATCATTGTTGCTTTGCTGGTGGCAGCCTGTAAATTTGTATTTCAACCGGGACAGCAGGGCCTATTTAGTCAACTGGTAACAGGAAAAAACTCTGATACTGTTTCCACCAGAAAACTAGATTCTGCAATGGTACCGGCTGCCATTCATACCCAATTGAGCATTTCGAAAACTGCTGTTTGGGGTAAGGAAAAAGTGTACAGGACAGGAGAGAACTACACGGCTTACAAACTGCTTCCTGCCAACGGAGTTTTTGAAACTGCAAAAGATGCCGTGAATTTATGTATTGGGTTGATCGGTATCATGGCCTTATTTATGGGATTTATGAGTATTGCTGAAGCGGCAGGCGGAGTCAGGTTTCTTTCCAGGATAATAGGGCCATTCTTTTCCCGCATCTTTCCAGAGGTGCCGAAGAATCATCCATCCATGGGACATATGCTGATGAATTTCTCTGCCAATTTAATGGGGCTTGACAATGGAAAGTTTACAGGAAATCAATCCAGATAAAACAAGGGCTTCTAATGCGCAACTGATGTTTTTATGCCTGCATGCTTCGGGGTTAACATTGATTCCGGTAAGTATTATTGCTGACAGGGTAGCGTTGAAATCAGCACAACCTACTTCTATTTTTATTCCTTGTATGATCGCCACTTTTGTGGCTACTATTACTGCGATGATGATCGTAGCATATCGTCAGCGGATTAAAATATTCCAGGCTACGATCATGTTGTGGGTATTGGGTATTACTTCTGTAATTGCGGCATTAATTTTCTATATCCGTTCGCTGGATGTGCAAGGCGTTCAATTATTCTCCAGCAGTTTGAGCAATGGAATTATCCTGTTGATTTTTTTATTAATTGTACTGGGCGGCATCTACAAAAAGATAAACATTTTCGATGCCTTTATTGATGGTGCAAAGAATGGGTTTGAAACGGCCGTACGAATTATTCCTTATCTGGTAGGATTATTAGTGGCTATCAGCCTGCTAAGAAACAGCGGTGCTTTTGAATTTGTTATGGATAGCATAAAACAACTCTTTGTATTATTGAATGGTGATACAAGAATTGTGGACAGCCTTCCTACCGCATTAATAAAACCTTTAAGTGGGAGTGGCGCAAGAGCAATCATGATCGATACGTTGAATGCACATGGAGCAGATTCTTTTGCCGGCAACCTTGCTTCAGTATTCAGAGGTTCATCCGATACTACTTTTTATATTATCGCTGTTTACTTTGGTGCGGTAGGAATTAAAAATACCCGGTATGCAGTTAGTACCATGCTGCTGGCAGATTTAGCAGGAATTATAACGGCGATAGCAATGGCGTATATCTTCTTTGGATAACAAAATGTATTGGCATAAAAAAGCTGCTCAATATTGAGCAGCTTTTTTATTGCGATTTATTTTTTAATTAATAATTCGTCATAAATCCAAATCCTCTTACTTGGGTTGAGTTGGTTAAGATAGTAGCGTAACTACCTCTGAAGATTAATGTATAATGTCTTTTTTCTCTTGGAGTAACAGCAAAAGAAATTGTGGTTAATACATTACCTGGTGTAGGAGTAGGTGGCGTAATATTCTGCAGGTTGGTTAAAGTGCCAGTTAATCTTATATAAAATGTATCCGTCCTGTTTGTCTCATACGGAATATAGTCAGTTACATCTGTAACCTGAACATTCGTAAATACATTGGCTTTCTTATTTGCGGAATAAATATCTACTGCAGGAATAGCATTTTTTGAATATACAAAATTTGCAAATCTTAGTCTGGCCGTAGTATCTGTAACAGCAACAATATTATCTTGAACTATTTTTTGTTTAGGAGAACTAATAGTGTCATACATAAATATTGTATAGTGCTTGTTTGCTTTTAAATCCTGTGCAAACGAAAGGGGAACCTGTGTAGTCGCAGTTAAAGTATCTTTCACCTCAAAGGCTCTTGGTCCGCTGGGAACACTAAAACCATATCCGGTTCCGGGAAATACGCTTCCTAGTGTCATCGCAGCACCTGTTACAGGTTTAGAGTCCACATACACATAATTACGGGCCGTATTTACGGTAGCCATATATACTTGCACAATAGCATTGTTGTCTAACCCGGCGTTTAAGGGAAGTGTTGTGTCAAATGTTTTTTCGCAGGAGCTTAACAGCATCCCACTTACAACAAGAGCAGCAGCCCCGTTTATATATTTTTTAATTGATTTCATCTGTTAGTTTTTTTGTAATTATCTGATACTTTTTTTACTCAGCAAACCATGGTCTTACTGTTATATAATCCTGTGCAAATGCACCAACCCTGTTTAGCTCATCAACATTGTATAAGTATTCAGAGTTGTACCGGGGGCGTAAACGATAAGTTGGTTTACCCAGGTTACGGATATATAGATCAGTACCAGTTGGCAATGTAAATTCATTATACACTTGCTGGTCTGTAATAGGATCAAGATCAGTATAATGATACCTTCTCATATCAACCCATGTTTCTATAACACCCCAGATGTATAAAGCAATATATTTCTGCATCATTACATGTGATAGCGTTAAGCTTCCAACAGGAGGCACATTGATCGGGTTTGCAAAAAAAGCAGCTCTTGATGCAGGTGTAATCTGCCTTGATGCGGGAACGGATACCTGGTAATCGCTGATCAACTGATCGAAATGCAGATTCAATGCTTTTACGTAAGCTGTATGTGCAGCGCCAGCATTACCGCCTTTTCGTAATAAAGCCTCTGCTTTTAGAAACTGTATTTCGCTGGCCGTCATTATTGGCCAGATGGGTGTGTTCTTAAATACATACCTCGAGTTATCATCATTGGCAGGAGAAGCAGTGCTGCTGAAAATACCTCCAAAGAAATTATCTGGTTGGTCTGCAGCTACTAACCCATCAGCACCTCTGTTAGGACGAATACCTTTATAAGTGCCATTTGGATTTTCCCTGATGATATACGCTGCACGGGGGTCAACCGTATTAGTAAGGAACATACTATTTATACCCGACATAAGATTAGCGATAAATCTTCCCTGACGAAATCCATTGGCATTACCCCGTGTAGGGCTGTACCAGCTAAATGTACCAGCTAAGCCTGCACCAGACCATGTTACGTTTGCATTCTCAGCGTTGGTTTGCATTGCTAAATCGCAATACTTCACAACTGAGTCAGGAGCATATTCAGCTTTGTTAGAATAGCGATGAAATGCCCTTGCCATAACACCATACACAAACTTTTTCCATTTGTTTACATCTCCATTATTAAAATATTTATCACCCAAAGCAAGATTGGCCTGGCTAACACCATCACCCGTTCTTGATAAATAGTCAATAGCAAGTCTTGATAACCTGATCGTTTCCTGATAACCTTCCTGCTGCTCGTTATATTTGAATGTTAGAAGATCAGGACGAAATGCTTGAGTTACTATAATCGCATTGGCATGTATATCAGCCACAGTTAAAAATCCCCATGCCCTGATGGCATGCGCAACCCCCACATAATCCCATTTCTTTTCTTCGGTACCCCATTCTATAATACGGCTTACATTTTGACCATGTCCATAATAATGCATTGCCCACACATCACCTAAGAGATCACTATTGTTTACAAAATTATCACCCATCTGGTCGTACTGGCTTCCAGTTGAGTTTTGGGCAAAATTTTGAATGAACCGTCCAATATAAGTTCCGTCTCTTTGGGTGCCGTAAAAGTTACCATTGGCGGAGGCAGAAACTACCATGTTGGCAATAACGCCGGGTAAAAGCTGCTCAATCGGTTGTTTTACCAATGCGTTAGGATTTAGATATGCTTCTTCAATTTTCTTGGTGCAGGAGCTTGTTACAAGCAGCCCCGATGCAGCAACGGTGTAAAGCAGTTTATTTATTATTTTTTTCATAAACATTTTTTTAAAGAATTAGAATGATGCTTTAATGCCAATATTAATTTGCACGGGTGCAGGTAATGTTCCATAATCAAAACCAAAACCTCCAACACCTCTGGCACCGGCAGTTAAACCATTTACGGCAGGGTCAACACCACTATAATTAGTAAGCAAAATCAAATCATTACCAGTAATAAATGCGCTAAGACTTTTTACACCTTTAATAAGGTTCGGTCTGAATGTGTAATTTATAGTCAGGTCACGCAAACGGAACCAGTTTACACCTTTTTCAATAAACTCTTCCACAGGCATTGTTGCATAATACTGGTCGTTGTAGGCAGGAATAACTACAATAGTATTAGGAGTAGGGTTAGCAGAGTTTTGCAGCCCATCATTCAATACACCTGTAACTACTCTTGGCTCATACCTGTCTGCAGTTGATTTGCTGATGCCATTTTTAGTCAGCAATTCATTATTACCGTTATATATATCGCCACCCACTTTTAAATCCCACAACATACTTACTCTCCAGTTTTTAAAACGGAAGTTGTTGCTCCATCCAGTTGTGAAGTTGGGGTTTCTGTCTCCTCTTACACGAAACACAGCATCAATTACTGGTAAACCATTTGCTGGGTTAATTAATATTTGGCCAGCATTGTTTCTTGCATAACCAGAACCTGTGATAGATGTTGTAGGTCCTCCTAATGTTAAACCACCTCTACCGGTATAAAGCCAGGTTTCTGCGATATAATATTCAGCAACGTTCTTAGGTAATCCAACCACTTTATTTCTCATGCGGTTGAAATTGAAACGCATATCCCAGGTAAATTCTTTCTTTTTCATTACGCTGTAGTCAAGAGAAATTTCAACTCCTTTGTTGCGGGTAGATCCGGCATTTTGTGTATTTAATACAAAACCAGTTCCATAACTTAAACGGAAGCCTTCAATTATCTGACCTTCATTTAATGTATTGTAATAAGTAATATCAACTCCGAAGCGGCTTTTAAAAAGGCGAACCTCGGTACCCATCTCAAAAGTTTTTTGTTTTTCCGGCTCTAACTCTGCGTTGTTATTTACGAACCCATAAGAATATCCACCACCGCTAGCCTGAGCATCTACAAATACTGATTGTGTAGAATAAGGGCTGTTTAAACGGGCCGTACTGGCTCTTGAACCACGGAGTTTCCAATAGTTAAGTATGTTGCCTTTTTTAAGAGCAGGGAACATATCGCTTAAGATTAAACTGGCACTCATGCCGGGGTAATCATACCTTCTATTTTTTTCCGGCAGGGTGGAAGCTTGTTCAAAACGATGCGTATAGTTTAAGAATAGGAAATTTTTATAGCTTATAGCAAACTCACCAAAGAAAGCAAGTTGGCGTATCAGTAAATAGTTGTATTCGCCAAATTTATTTCTGTTCAATCTTGCACGGGTGCCGGGTCTGGTAAAACTGCTATCCATATAATCACCCAACATAGCTTTTAAAGCTCTGTTGTCAATTACTGTTGGTACTCCTCCGGGTATTACATTTCCATCAGCATCTCTGGGTGTTAAGTACATTTTACCGTTGCCACCAGTATTAGATAAACCACCTACCGAGTCAACAATATTTGTTCCCCTAATAGCAAACATTTCTGTTTTATAATCCTGCCACATTGTTCCACCCATCAGGCGGAGGTCAATATTTTTGCCGACTTTTTTTGTGGCTGTTGCATTAATAGTATGATTGTAACCGGCATATCTTCTCCAATAGTTATCTAATGAACCACCAGAGCCTGCGGTTACATAAAATGATTGTGGATGAAAAAATAAGAAACCATTTTGATTATAGGTGTCATATCCAAAGCGGCCATTTACAGATAACCACTTAAACGGTTTTAAGTTAACACCCAAAGTATAGTTCAATCTTTCTACTTCTTCACCACCTATATTATTAGCAGTATTCCATAAAGGGTTATCGTATTCGCCATTGGTAGAGGCACCATCGAATAAATCACCTTTATCTCCTGTTTGGGTTTCAAAATTTCTTATATCGTCGGTAGCAGGCCACATAATCAAGCTCAATAAATAACCACCGCCGCCTCTCAATACTTTATCATTTTCAGATTTTGTATAGGCAAATGAAGGAATTATTTCTAATTTTTCTTTGAATAGTTTAGTGGTATTAGATATTCTTGCACTATACCTTTTAAAATTATTATTAGGAACAATACCTTTTTGATCAAAGAAACTTCCAGATACCCTGAATTTAGATTCCTTAAAACCAAAGTCCATTCCGAGATTATGCGTTTGTGCTGTACCTGTGCGGAAAAAATTTCTCTTGTTGTCAAATAATTGAGTGCCTTCTGGCCAGGCTGCCCCAAATCTTCTGAAGAAACCACTACCAACAATTTCAGCAGGAACACCGTTTGTACCTGCGCTATATGTATCTAATGTTTCCGGGTACCGGGTTATTTTTTGTAACCGAAGACTGTTATCATATTGTATAGCAAACTTATTGGTCTTTGCTTTTCTTGTTGTAATAATGATGGCACCGGAACTTGCCTGGCTACCATAAAGAGCCGTTGCTTCAGGGCCTTTTAACACTGTAAGACTTTCAATATCGCTAGGGTTGATATCTGCAATACGATTTTGATAGTCACTTTCTCTGTTCGATCTGTCTGATGCAAGGCCAAGCCCTGTACCACCACCAGAAGTTTCACTCATAGTGGAGTTATCTAATACAACGCCATCTACTACATAGAGTGGCTGGTTGCTTAATGATAATGAGTTGAATCCACGAAGAACCACAGAAGAGGATGCGCCAGCCAAACCAGAAGTTTGATCCAGTGTTAATCCGGCAACACGGCCTTGTAAGCTATTCAAAAAGTTTTCTCTTTGAGTTTCTTGAATTACATCGCCACTTACCGTTTGGGTAGAGTACCCTAACGATCTCGGGTTACGTTTAATATCCATAGCCGTTACCACAACTTCACCCATGGTATTATCGGCAGTTTTAAGGTTCACACCAATTGTACCACTGTCGCCAGGTTTTATATCTTCCGATACATAGCCGACATAGGTTACAACCAATGTTTCTCCCGGGTTTACTTTAATGGAGAACTTACCGTTAGCATCTGTTTGCGTAATGCGGCGGGTACCTTTTACCCGGATAGTAACTCCGCTTAATGGAGCCTTACTATCTTCTGAAACGATTGTACCGGTAATTGTTCTTTCCTGGGCCTGCAATGCAGGAGGAAGCAGCAGCATTACCAGTGACAAGGAAAGAAACAATTGAAGAATTCTTCTCATAGCTGTTTTTTTTAGTATTTAAAATAAGCAGTTCACAAAATTTATTATGCCACTCTTACCCCGGCATCGATATAGGGTTTTAGTAAAGGGTCGTTTGCTGGTAATTCTGTTATCAGCATATCAATTTCATCAAGTCCGCAAACACGAATAGGTTGTGCAGAATTTATTTTTTCCGCAATACTCAAACACACAACCTTTTTAGAAGACTCTATCATGGCCCTTTTTAGCTGCACCACTTCCCAATCATTATCAGTAATGCCATGTTCTACATCAATAGCATTCGTCCCAAGGAAACATATATCAGCTTTTAACTGTTTTATTTTAGCGATCGCTTCAGAACCAACAGTGATCTTTGAATTTTTAGAAATTTTATCACCAATTAATATCACTTCAATATTGGGGTGATACATGTATTCTAATATGGCAGGAATACTACCAGAAATAAAAGTTGCTTTCAACTGGGGTGGAAGGGAACGGGCCAGTTCTATAATTGTTGTACCTCCGCTGGTAAGCACAAACATGCCATTGCTAATTAGTCCTACCGCTTTTTCTGCAATCGTTTTTTTATGATTTTGAGAGTAAACGCCATTGTTAGGAAAATAAACCTGGTTGAAGGAATGGGAGAGAGCCCCTCCATGCACTTTGATTACTTTACCCTCATCCGCCAATTCCTGCAAGTCACGTCTAATAGTATCCTCAGATACATTTATCTCAGAACAGAGTAATGATGAAAGGACTTTATTGTGCAGGTTCACCTGGTGAAGGATGTATGCCTGTCTTTCCTTTTTAAGCATTCGTTAGTTTTGTTAGGCCAAAATATAGAAATTCCTGCACAAAAACGCAGAAAGCAGAAATAATTTGCAGGAAGTGGAAAAACAGGGGAAACTGTGAATTAAGGATTCCAAAAAAAATAACCCCAGTTTTGAGGTGGGGTTAAACAATATATATTGATAATCAATTCTATTTTCCAAAAGTGAAACGGGCTGTAAAGCCAATGGCGGCAGGTTCAAAGTTTATATCCGTTACAATATTTAACTCTGGTTTCCAATCCAGCGAAATATTTAGCGGTACATTATTGAATTTATAATCAAGTCCCACCACACCCTGTGCACCAAAGTTTGGGTCAGTAGATGTTTTCTGTGTATTAGTATTAAATGTTTTTACAAAACCAAGGTAACCTCCTCCGCCATAGAAATAAGTAAGGCCGGATGCAGCAAGAGGTTTATGAAACTCCACCAATGCTCCAATGGCTAGTGGATCGCCAAAGGATAAAAGCCCTTCGATGGCTACTTTTTCATTGATGAAATGTTTGATGGATATAGAGTTGTTGACCATTGCGGAAGAACTGCTGAGGCGAACACCTAATGCAGTTTTATAATCTTGTGCTGATGCGGTGGTAAATGAACAAGCAAGAGCAATTGCGAATGCGATGAATATTCCTTTTTTCATGGTGATTGTTTTTTGCTATCAGCATAACGAAAAATGATGCCCCGAAGTCTAAAGGAAATGCAAATATTGGGAAGGAGGGATCTCTGTTGCCAGTTACTGGTTTCCTGTTAAGGTCGTTTATAGTTTTTAGTGCAAAGTGATTTGCAGTAAAGCAACTGGTAACAAGAAACTGGAAACTGACAACAGTTTAAAACAGCTCATACTTCGTCTTTGGTCGTCTCTCTTCTAACCAACTAAAATTGGGAAGCCGCATTTCTGAAGGAGTCTTTTGACGAATGGGCCAGATGGTGCCGGTAACATTGCTTCTTAAAACTACTTTGCGCAATGCCTGTTCACTAAAATAAATATCAATGATGTCTGATTTGGATTCGTTGATGCCGGTATAAGCACTGTCTTCGTCCTGTATATAATATATACACTCAGCAAAACCGTTGGCCCGAACCGAATCGATGTTCCCATCATTAAAATAACCATCCATGCGGGATGATTTGATCTGGTTGAATATTTCGTTATCCATTTTATTTACCAGGAAGCTGTTCTCAAACACTTTTACCTTATCTGCTTTTTTATTTTTGGTAAATACGAATACCGTATCGCCTGTTATCTGGCTTTCCTTGGCCCAAATAACGGGCCCCTGGAATAAACGGAATGTTGAATCTTTAAACGAATAAAACATACTATCAGCCACCGCTTGCAATGAATCGGAGAAAATGCGAACATTACGATAGCCTTCAAAGTACCTGTTCGTACTATCTTTTGTATTATTTACTGTTACTACTTTAGTTCCCTTCACCGTGTCTTTTACCACAGAATCTTTACTTGCATATAAGTCAGACAGGCGGGCAGAGAATAAAGTGTCGGCAGTTATATAAATAGAATCGTTTTCTTGCTTTAAGATCATCAAAGGTTTTCGGGTAGCAAGTATGCGATCTCTTTTATTATCTCTGAATACTTCACCAGCAATAATGGTGGTTCCCTGTGCAGAGTCAACAATTATTACATTACCTCTTGCCTGTGATGTTCCAGTACTGTCATCAAATGCAATATTGTCGCCAATAATAGTCACTTTGCCATCTCTTATAATGGGACGTTGTCCAAATTCAGCTTTACCAGTTTGCAGATTATAAAAACCGTCTTTTGTTTCTATCGTTCTTCCGCTGGTATCTTTTATAAATGTTTGTGCAATGAACCGCACCAATCCATTTTGTGTATTATACATTAATGAATCGGTGGTAATATCATAGGCCGGATCTTTTAAAATTACGTTGTCCTTGAAATAAATATCTTTTAATCCGCCATAATACCAACCCTCTTTACTGGTTAATACAGTTTTCTTATTGACTACTTTGCCACCATGTTTGTAAATGCCAATGTTGGTGGTCATATCATACTCCAGATCAGGAGTAGTCAATGTTCCTTTTCCATCAGTTAAACGAACTGCTCCGTCAAGGAAAGCAAGTCGTTTGTCGATAAGGTAACGAAGGTGATTAGAATAAATGTTTACAGTGTCCGCATCATTGATATGCACTTTGCCCCAGGCTTCAAATGTTTTGGTGCTATTATTTATAACACAACTATCGCAATAGAATAGACTGGTGCCTTGTTTCAATTTTACATTTCCGGCCAGTATAGTTAATTGAACGGTGTCCACTTTCCTGAATTCCAATTTTCGTACGCCGGGTAAAATATAAACGGTGAGCAAACTATCTTCCGATGGAGCCGCCGCAGTAGGAGTAATAACTTGTGCAGGAGAAATTATTGAGGCTAATAATAACCCAATAACAAAAAAGCAGTAAAATGTTTTGATGTGTCGCATTATTTATTCCCACCGGGAATAGTATCTTTTTTCGCTGGCGAAGTTATCGGGCCATCTTTATCTTTTTTGCCAAAGATTGATAAATTAACGTAGCGTTTAGGATTGGTACGAAGATCATCCATTAATATTTCTGCACTCAGTATCGCATCATTCAATTTATTGTATAAGGTACGATCATTGATCAATGCACCTAATGTTCCCTCTTTACTCGATATTTTAGCAACTGCTCCTTTCAATTGACTGATCATTGCATTCAGCGAATCAATAGTAGGTTTAATTTCAATAGCAGCTAATTTTTCCGAAGCTGTTTTAAAATTTCCTACCGTACTGGTAATATTTTCGGTGTTTTTATTCAATGCTGCGGTAAGATTCTCTGTATTTCTAAGTGTACCTGCTAATGCGCCTGATTGGTTATCCAGCAAACCATTTAAGGCACTGCTGGCCCGGTTAAGGTTTGCAAAGGTTTGTTGTAAATTAATTTTTGCGTCAGCATTCAATAGGCCATTTACTCCGCTTAGTGTTTGTGCAAGAGTATCAAGTGTGCTTCTAACTTTAGTAAGCGTAGGATTTATTTGTGCAGACACTTGGGAAAGTAGTCCGCTTTCTTCACGGGTTTGCAGTGTATCGCCGATTTTCAAATAAGTTTTTGAATCTCCCATTTCTATTACAATATGCGATGCGCCAACTAATGTTGAACCGATATAGGCAACAGAGTTATCGGGGATATTAATATCTCTGGTCAGGTTAATCGTAATAATTACTCCACTTACATTCTTATCCAGTTCCCTGTTGTCATATACTTTTCCTACGGGTAACCCGTTAATCTTTACTTCATTTGATTTTTCGAGGGAGCCCATATTGCTGAATACAGCATAGACTTTTTTGGTTTTATTGAAAGTGTCTT
>LNFM01017394.1_pt1 | contig 12026 bp, 10 predicted proteins | sample 596031 | NCBI WGS metagenome assembly LNFM01 (sample SAMN04254537, study PRJNA301005) | activated carbon metagenome | isolation source: dual media filters at the Ann Arbor, Michigan drinking water treatment plant | place: USA: Ann Arbor | reverse complement strand
GGCGGCTGCCGCAGCGGGGGCCGTCGCGGTGGGTGCCGTGCCGGTGGTGGCGCAGCCGGCAAGCAGCGCGGCCACGGCGCCCAGCACCGCCGGCGAGGCGAGGCTGAAGCTGCGTGCGGGGTGGCGGGGTGAGGTTTCCGGGGTGCGGCTCATGGGTACGGCGTTCCAGGTGGCAAAAACGAAACCTGCAACCCTAGCGCAAAGCCGGCAAACCGCGTGTGCGATGCGACGAAACGCCCACCCGACGGCCTGAACGCCGACGCTGGCTTCGGGTTCTTCCCAGGGCGGCAGCGGGTTCAGAATGGCTGGTTTCACATCCATCCAGGTTCACACCTTGCCGGCCATGATCTTCACTGCAGCACCTGCCACGCACCGCAAATCCGGCGGCGCCTTTCCTGGTCACCTGGCCGCTCTGGCGGCCGCCGTGGCCGCCTTGAGCCTGGGTGCCTGTGCCACCGTGCCGGCTGACAGCGCCCCGGCCACCAGCCGAGTGGGTCAGGCCGGCCCGGCACCCGCACCCCGCGCCGCGCCGGCCCCGGGCACGGCGGCCCCGCCCGCAGCGGCCACGCCTGCCGCCGCCGCCCGCCCCGACCCCGCCGCTCCGCGCCCCTTCGCCGAGGTCAGCAAGGACGCCCAGCGCCAGGACGGCTTCGTGCCCGTCTGGCGCAAGGACGACAAGGTCTGGCTGGAGATCCCCAAGGAGCGCCTGAACCAGCCGCTGCTGTTCAGCGTGAACGTGGCGCAGACCGTGGGCGAGCGCGGCCTCTACGCCAGCCAGATGGGCCCGCGCTGGATGGTGGAGTTCCGCCGCACCGGCAACCAGATGCAGATGGTGGCGCGCCAGACCGGTTTTCGCGGTGAGCGCGACGCCGCCAGCGGCCGTGCCGTGGCCCAGGCCTTCAGCGAAAGCCTGATCACCAGCAGCCCGGTGGCCAGCGCCGACCACCCCGAGCGCAAATCGGTGCTGGTGGACGCCGGCATGCTGCTGGGCGATCTGATCGGCTACGGCTCGGCGCTGGAACGCACCTTCCGCCTGCCTTTTGCGCCCGACCGCGCCAACTCCTTCTTCCAGGACGTGCGCGCCGAAGCCGGCCTGACCACGCTCTCGGCGAAGGTGCACTACGCCGTGGCACGCCTGCCGGCACCGCCGCTGCTGCCGCCTGGCGCCGTGGCACCACCGCAGACACCGCCGCCGACGACCACACCGGAGGCGCGCAGCCTCTTCGTCACCTTCGTCTACAACCTGCGTGAACTGCCGGCCCAGCCCATGGCGCCACGCGCCGCCGACCCGCGCGTGGGCTACTTCACCGACAGTTATGTCGACCTCTCCGACGACCTGCGCAGCAATCCCAAGGTGCACAACATCAAGCGCTGGCGCCTGGAGAAAAAGGACCCCCAGGCGGCGCTGAGCGAGCCGGTGCAGCCCATCACCTTCTGGATGGACCGCAACATCCCCGTGCGCTACCGCAAGGCCGTGGAGGCGGGCATCCTCGAGTGGAACGCCGCCTTCGAGCGCATCGGATACAAGAACGCGGTGGCCGCCCGGCAGCAGCCCGACGACGCGAACTTCGACCTCATGGACTCGCGCCATGCCTCGATACGCTGGTTCCTCGGCGCCGACGTCGGTTTTGCCCAGGGCCCCAGCCACAGCGACCCGCGCACCGGCGAGATTCTCGACGCCGACATCCGCATGAGCGATGTCTTCGGCCGCGGCGGCCGCCGCCTGGTGCGCGACGACTTCTACAGCAGCGCGCAGTTGCCGGCGTGGAAGGCCGGCATGGACGCGCTGGCGGGCACGGGCGCTGCCGATGCCTGCACCTATTCGCAGGAGAGTGCCGACGAGATGAACTTCGCCCTCGACCTGCTGGAAGCGCGCGGCGAGCTCGACCCCGACAGCCCCGAGACCGAAGCCTTCGTGCAGAACTACATCAAGGACGTGATCACCCACGAGGTGGGCCACACGCTGGGCCTGCGCCACAACTTCAAGGCCAGCACCACCATCACGCAGGCGCAGCTGAAGGACAAGGCCTTCGTCACGCGCGAGGGCATCAGCGGCAGCGTGATGGACTACAACGCCTTCAACCTGCCGCTGCAGAACGAGCCCAAGGGCGAGCTGAACATGGTGACGCTGGGTGCCTACGACCACTTCGCCATCGAGTACGGCTACAAGGCCGTGACCACGCCCGAAGAGCTGAAGAAGATCGCCGAGCGCGGCAGCAATGACCCGCGCCTGGCCTTCGCCGACGACGGTGACGTGGGCGCCGAGGGCCTGGACCCGCTGGTGAACCAGCGCGACCTGGGTGACAACCCGCTGGCCTACGCGCAGCGCCGCCTGGCGCTGAGCAAGGAGCTCTGGGCGCGCGTGCAAGAGCGCAAGGCCCAGCCCGGCGACGACCCCGAGCGCGCCACGCGCAGCGTGCTGGCCGGTTTCCGCCAGGTGGGCACGCTGCCGGTGATGGCCGCCAAGTACGTGGGCGGCATGCACACCGACCGCGCCCAGCCCGGCAGCGGCAAGCCGGCTTTCCGCCCTGTCGACCCCGCCCAGCAGCGCGCGGCCTTGCGCTTCCTGACGCAGGAGATCTTCAGCAACGAGGCCTTCAGCTTCAGACCGGAGTTCCTGCAGACCCTGCAAAACGACTACATCGAGTTCCAGCGCCCGGGGCCCTTGAGCGTGCCGCAGGCGGTGCTGGCCCTGCAGACCGCCACGCTGGACCGTCTGATGAGCCCCGGCACCGCGCGGCGACTGCTGGAGCTGCCGAACTACCTGCCCGAAAAGCAGCGCGCCGGCGCCATCAGCCTGAACGAGCTGTACACCACGCTGCAAGGCGCGGTGTGGGGCGAGCTCAAGACCGGCAAGGTGATGGACGAACTGCGCCGTGGCCTGCAGCGTGAACACCTGCGGCGGCTGCAGGCCGTGCTGACGCGCCCCGCGCCCGGCACGCCGGCCGATGCCGTGAGCCTGGCCCGCCTGCACGCCGTGGAACTGCAGGGCCAGCTGCGCACGGCGCTCGCCAGGAAGGCCGGCATGGCGGTGGAAAACCGCGCGCATCTCGAAGACGCGCTGGCACTGGTGACGGAAGCGCTGCGCGCGACGCTGCAACGCAGTTGACCGACCCGGCTTGCCGCCGCGGCACCGGCTCTGCCGGGCCGCGGGCGGGCGCCCCCGCGAAGGGTGGCGGCGGGCGCTAGCGAGCTCGGGGGCTCGTCAGCGCCGCCAGGAGCTTGTCGTGGATGCCGCCGAAACCGCCGTTGCTCATGCACAGCACCTGGTCACCCGGCGCGGCGGCCTGCACGATGGCGGCGACCAGCGCGTCGACGCTGTCCCTCACCGTCGCCGTCTCGCCCAACGGCGCCAGCGCGTCGGCCGCGCTCCAGCCGTAATTGCCCTGCAGGCAGAAGCTGAGGTCGGCTTCTTCCAGCGCCCACGGCAGCTGCGCCTTCATCGCGCCGAGCTTCATGGTGTTGGAGCGCGGCTCGAACACGGCCAGGATGCGCCGGCCGTGGCCGACCTTGCGGCGCAGGCCCGCCACCGTGGTGCGCATCGCCGTGGGGTGGTGGGCGAAGTCGTCGTAGACCTGCACACCGGCAGCCTCGCCGCGCAGCTCCAGCCGGCGGCGCACGTTCTGAAAGCCGGCCAGTGCCGCGCACGCCACCTCGGGCGCCACGCCCACGTGTTCGGCCGCGCCGATGGCCGCCAGCGCATTCATCTGGTTGTGCTCGCCCAGCAGCGACCACGCCACGTGGCCCAGCTTCAGGCTGCCCCGCAGCACGTCGAAACTCTGCGGGTCGCCGCGCGCGCACAGGCCGCCGGGCTCCTCGCGCTTGGTGCCGAAACGCTGCACCTCGCTCCAGCAGCCGCGTGCGAGCACCCGCTGCAGCGCCTCCTCGCGCGCGTTCACCACCAGGCGGCCGCTGCCCGGCACGGTGCGCACGAGGTGGTGGAACTGCGTCTCGATGGCCGCCAGGTCAGGAAAGATGTCGGCGTGGTCGAGTTCCAGGTTGTTCAGGATCGCCGTGCGCGGTCGGTAGTGCACGAACTTGCTGCGCTTGTCGAAGAGCGCGGTGTCGTACTCGTCGGCTTCGATGACGAAGCACTTGCCCGTGCCGAGGCGCGCCGAAACGCCGAAGTTCAGCGGCACGCCGCCGACGAGGAAACCGGGCTGCAGGCCGGCCTGATCGAGGATCCACGCCAGCATGGCCGTGGTGCTGGTCTTGCCATGCGTGCCGGCCACGGCCAGCACATGCCGAGGCTTGTCGCGGTGGTGCAGCACGTGTTCGGCCAGCCACTGCGGGCCGCTGGTGTAGGCCGCGCCGGCGTCGAGGATGGCTTCCATCAGCGCATTGCCGCGAGTCACCACGTTGCCGATGACGAAGACATCGGGCTTCAGCGCCAGCTGCCCGGCGTCGAAGCCCTCGATGAGATCGATGCCCAGGGCGCGCAGCTGCTCGCTCATCGGCGGGTAGACGCCGGCGTCGCAGCCGGTGACGCGGTGGCCGGCTTCGCGCGCCAGGGCTGCGAGCCCGCCCATGAAGGTGCCGCAGATGCCGAGAATGTGAAGATGCATCGAATCATTCTAGGTTCGTGCACCTCGAGACCCCGCGATGGACTTCCCCCGTTTTGCTGGCATTCCCGGCCTGGCCAGCCACCCTTGGGCCTACCCGGCGCTGGAGGTGCTGCACATCGTCGGCATCGCGCTGCTGCTGGGCAGCCTGGTGGTGTTCGAGCTGCGCGTCTGGGGCGCCGGGCTCGAGTTGCCGCTGAAGGCCCTGGCGCGGCTGGCGCTGCCGCTGTCCCTGGCCGGCTTTGGCCTGGTGGTGGCGAGCGGCCTGCTGCTGTTTGCCGCCCACCCCAACGACATGCTGGGCAACCGCGCCTTCCTCCTCAAGCTGGGCCTGGTGTCGCTGGCCGGCTTGAACGCGGCGTTCTTCCATGCCCGCGGCAGCCTGGCACTGAACGACGGTTTCGGCCGCGCGCAAACCGTGCTGTCGCTGGGGTTGTGGCTGGGCGCCATCATCTGCGGCCGCTGGATCGCCTACCTGTGATCACTCGCTGAAAGGACCTGTCGTGCAAAGACGCCACTTCATCGCCAGCACCGCGGTGCTGGCTGCCACCACGCCTGCCGCGTGGGCCCACCACGGCTGGAGCAGCTTCGACCAGGGGCGACCGATCTACCTGGAAGGCACCGCGGCCAAGGTGCGCTGGGCCAACCCGCACACCGAGATGGAACTGGAGTTGCCCGCCGAGCTGAAGCTGCCCGCCGACCTCGCGACGCGCGCGCTGCCCGCGCAAAGTGCCAGCGTCGACGGCCCGGCGCTGCTGAAGGCCGCGCAGCTGCCCACGCGCAAAGACCGGCGCTGGCAGATCGAGCTGGCACCGCTGTCGCGCATGAACGCGTGGCAGGTGCCGGAGATCAAGAACGGCGACCGCGTGGCGCTGCTGGGCTTCACCTTCGCGCAGGAAAAGGGTGACGCCATCCTGCGCGCCGAGTACGTCTTTGTCGGCGGCAAGACCTACGGCCTGCGGTCATCGCCGGCGTGATGCCGGCGACCTGACGCCGCCGGCCTGAGGGGCCTCAGCCCTTCAGCGCCAGCAGCGCTTCGCGCGCGGCCTGCAGCGTGTGGTCGATGTCGGCCTGCGTGTGCGCCGCGCTGACGAACCCCGCCTCGTACAGCGCCGGGGCCAGGTAGACGCCGCGCTGCAGCATGCCGTGGAAGAAGCGGTTGAAGCGTTCCTTGTCGGTGGCCATCACGGTGGCGTAGTTCTGCGGCAGTTCGGGCTCGAAGAAGAAGCCGAACATGCCGCCCAGGCTGTCGCCGACCATGGGCACACCCACGTCCTTCGCTACCGCTTCCAGCCCGCGCACCAGCGCCGTGGTGCGGGCGCCCAGCGCCTCGTAGAAGCCGGGCTTGGTGATCTGCTTCAGCGTCGCCAGGCCGCAGGCCGTGGCCACCGGGTTGCCGCTCAGCGTGCCGGCCTGGTAGACCGGCCCCAGCGGCGCCAGCTGGCTCATCACGTCCTTGCTGGCGCCAAAGGCCGCCAGCGGCATGCCGCCGCCGATGACCTTGCCGAAGACGAAGACGTCGGCCTTGAAGCCCGGGATCCATTGCTGGAAGAGGCTGTGCGCGCCGCCCAGCGCGACGCGGAAGCCCGACATCACTTCATCAAACACCAACATCGCGCCGTGCTGCGTGCAGAGTTCGCGCAGCCGCGTCATGAAGGGGATGCTGGCACGCACGAAATTCATGTTGCCGGCGACAGGTTCGATCATCACGCAGGCCAGTTCGCGGCCGTGCTCGGTGAAGGCGGCTTCGAGCGCCGGGATGTCGTTGTAGGGCAGCACCAGCGTGTGCTTCACCACGTCGTCGGGCACGCCCGCGCTGGTGGGAAAGCCGAAGGTCGCCAGGCCCGAGCCGGCCTTCACCAGCAGCGGGTCGGCGTGGCCGTGGTAGCAGCCCTCGAACTTGATGAACTTGGTGCGCCCGGTGGCGCCGCGCGCCAGGCGCAGCGCGCTCATGCCGGCTTCGGTGCCGCTGCTGACCAGGCGCACCATCTCGCAGCCCGGCACCAGCGCGATGATGGCTTCGGCGAGTTCGATCTCGCGTTCGGTCGGCGCGCCGAAACTGAAGCCGTCGAGCAGCGCCTTCTGCACCGCGTCCACCACCGCCGGGTGGCCGTGGCCCAGGATCATCGGGCCCCAGCTGCCGATGTAGTCGACGTATTTCTGGCCTTCGGCGTCCCAGATGTAGGCGCCGTGGCCGCGCTGGATGAAACGCGGCGTGCCGCCGACCGCGCGGAAGGCGCGCACCGGCGAGTTCACGCCGCCTGGGATGACGCGCTGCGCGCGGGCAAAAAGTGATTCGTTCGTGGTCATAGGTCTTGACTTGGATAAGGCTTCCCGCCGCGGAGCCGGCGCTGCCGGGCCGCTGGCGGACGGCCCCAGGGCCGCGAAACGGTTCTTGACAGGGCCATGGGGGTGGCGAGCGCTGGCGAGCTTGCGGGCTCCAGCACGGGCTCAGTGCACACGCCGGGAGGTGCCCTTGTTCTGCGGGTCTTCGGGTTCGGGTTCGGGCATGCCGCCCTCGGGCATCTCGCCCTCTTCGGGCGGGGGCAGGGCCCAGAAGAAGCGGTCGGGAACGACATGACCCATGCCGGGGCGGAAGCCCGCGTCCAGGCTCTGGTCGAGGAAGCTCAGTGCTTCGCCCACGGCAGGCTGCAACTCGCTGCCGGCGGCCAGCAAGGCGGCCAGCGCTGCGGCGAGGGTGTCGCCGGCGCCCATGAAGGCGGTGTCGAAACGCTCGAACTTCTCACCGGTGATGGCGCCCTGCGGGCTGGCCAGCACGTTGTCGATGAACTGCTCGGGCGGGGTGGCGCTGCTGCTCTTGTCGAGCTTGGCGCCCTTGGCCTGCGCCTTGGGCGCCAGCATGATGCCGGTGACCAGCACATAACGTGTGCCGTGCTCACCGGCGGCCACCGCCAGTTCACGCGCCGAGGGCGGGCGCTCGCTGTCCCACTCGGGCAACAAGAAGTCTTGCAGCGTCTTGTGGCTGCCCACCAGCACCTCGGTGGCCGGCAGGATGAGTTCGCGGAAGGCATCCAGGTAAGGCTGCAGCGCGTCTTCTTCCATCCAGCTCAGGTTGGGCAGGTAGCTCACCAGCGGGATCTCGGTGTAGTCGGAGAGCACCTCGGCCACCGCGCTGACGTTGTCGGCGTTGCCCAGGAAGCCCACCTTCCAGCCGGCCAGCGTGACGTCTTCGAGGATGGTGCGTGCCTGCTCGGCCACGGCGTCGGCATCGATCTCGTGCTGGTCGAAGGTGTCGGCGGTGTCGCGCATGACGATGCTGGTGACGACAGGCAGCGCGTGGGCCCCCATCGCGGCGATGGTGGCCACGTCACCGGCCATGCCGCCGGCGCCGCTGGGGTCGCTGGCGTTGAAGCACATCACGCAGGCCGGTGGCGGCGGTTCGGTGTGGGGGTCTTCGAGGGCCGTGTCCGGTGTGGGTTCGGGGGTCATGAGCGGTCGGCCTGAACGCGAGCGTGTCGCGGTTGGTGCGGTGCGCTGCCTTGTGGGCAGCCGCACCGGCAAACTCTGGGAGAGGCGTAGTCAGTCCTCACAATTCCACCAAGATCGCCGGAATTGCGTGGGTGACAGTCTGACCGTGAGCGAACCCCGTACCTGGATGTGCCTGATCTGCGGCTGGATCTACAGTGAGGCCGACGGCGATCCGGAGCACGGCATCGCGCCCGGCACCGCGTGGCCCGATGTGTCCATGAACTGGACATGCCCCGAATGCGGCGCGCGCAAAGAAGATTTCGAGATGATCCAGATCTGACCGCGCCACGCGCGGCCATGGCCCGCGCCGTCGGCGTCTTGAGGGAGAACAGCGCTTGGAGATTTTGGGTCCTGAAACGGGCGCAGGCGGGAGCGCAGACAAAGGCGCCAAGGTGCTCGTCATCGACGACAGCAACACCATCCGCCGCAGCGCCGAGATTTTCTTGCGCCAGGGCGGGCACGAGGTGGTGTTGGCCGAAGACGGTTTCGACGCCTTGGCCAAGGTCAACGACCATCTGCCCGAGCTCATCTTCTGCGACATCCTCATGCCGCGGCTGGATGGCTACCAAACCTGCGCCATCATCAAGCGCAACCCCAAGTTCACGCACGTGCCGGTGATCATGCTGTCCAGCAAGGACGGCCTCTTCGACAAGGCGCGCGGCCGCATGGTGGGCTCCGAGGACTACCTCACCAAGCCCTTCACCAAAGAACAGTTGCTGCGCGCCGTGGACGACTACCGTCGCAGCCCGGTCTGATTCTCTGCCGCCACCGTCTCTGCATCCCCTAGCCTGAGGAATCCCTCCCGATGCCGATCCAGAAGATCCTCGTCGTCGATGACTCGAAGACTGAGCTGCATCACTTGTCCGAACTGCTGGGCCGGCACGGCTACGCCGTGCGCACCGCTGAAAACGGTGAAGAGGCCATGCGCCGCCTGGACGAGGAAAAGCCCGACCTCATCCTGATGGACGTGGTGATGCCGGGCCAGAACGGCTTCCAGCTCACGCGCGCCATCACCCGCGACCCGCGTTTCTCCGACGTGCCGGTGATCATGTGCACCAGCAAGAACCAGGAGACGGACAAGGTCTGGGGCATGCGCCAGGGGGCCCGCGACTACATCGTCAAACCGGTGAACGGCGACGAGCTGTTCGCCAAGATCAAGGCCTTCGATTGATGCCCGCCACTGGCGCCGCTGACTGATGGCCAAGCGCGAAGCCCTGCGTGAACTGCAAAGCCGGCTGGCCGAGCGGCTGCAGCAGGCACGCACCGAGGTGCGCGGCCTGTCCTGGCTGGCGGTCGAATGCGGCGGCCTGGGGCTGCTGTTCCCGCTGCCCACGGCCGGCGAGATCTTTCCCGTCGGCACGCTGCTGCCCGTGCCGCACACACAGCGCTGGTTCCTGGGCGTGGCCAACCTGCGCGGCGGCCTGCACGGTGTCGTCGACCTCGCGGCCTTCCTGGGTCTGCGGGCGCCCGTCGCACGCGACGCCGTGCGCGAGCAGGCGCGCCTGCTGGCCTTGAACGCCCGCACCGGCGCCAGCTGCGCGGTGCTGGTGGACCGCCTTGCCGGGCTGCGCAGTGCCGAGCAGCTGACCCTGGAACCCGACACATCGGCACCCCGGCCTGTGTTTGCCGGTGATCGCTGGCGCGACCCCAGCGGCCGGGTGTGGCAAGAGCTCGATTTGGCGGCGCTGGCCCGTCACGACCAGTTCCTGGCGATCTCGGCATGAGCGGCAGCACCGTGCACGCAGCGGGTCTTCCAACTTCTCTGCGCAGCATCGGCCGTGGCCGCTGATGTGCCCCCAGCAATCACGAGGACGAGATGAGCTTCCTTGACAGGATCAAAGGCAACGGCCGCAAAACCGACGCCCAGAGCACCGCCGGGCCCGGCACTTCGCCCTTCGACGAAATGGCGCAGCCCGACAACCCGATGGAAGCCACCATGCGCCTGGGCCAGAGCACGATGGGCGTGGCGCCGAGCCGGCTGGACCACGAAGACTCGTCCATCATCAGCGAGGCCGCGCCTTCGGAGATGGCGGCCGACTTCCCCGAAAGCCGCCACCCGGGCGTCGACGCCGAAGGCTTCAGCACCGGTCTGCCGGTGGTCGGTGCCTGGCCGTTGGCGCGCCAGCAACGCGCGATGCTGACGCTGTTCGTCGGCGGCTTCGCGCTCTTGCTGCTGGTGGCTTTCCTGGCGCTCTCGGCCAGCAACCGCAGTGCCGAGCAGGTGGGTGCCGCCGGACAGGCCACGACGCAGTCGCAGCGGCTGGCCAAGTCGGTATCGCAGGCCCTGGTGGGCAATGCCGCGGCCTTCCCCGAGGTGCAGGACAGCGTCAGCGTGCTGGCGCGCAACGTGCGCAGCCTGAAGACCGGCGAGGGCGACGTCGCCGCAGCGCCGGCGGCCTTGCAGGAATCGGTCGACCAGCTGCTGCCCTTGGTGGACAAGGCCGAGAAGAACGCCGCCATCGTCATCGCCCAGCAGAAAACGCTGACCCAGGTGGGCCAGGCGCTGCGCGCCATCAACCGCCAGAGCGCCGACCTGCTGGAAACCGCCGAGACGGTGTCTTCACTGAAGCTGCAGGGTGGCGCGTCGGCCGCCGAGCTCTCGGCCGTCGGCCAGCTGGTGATGCTGACGCAGCGCATCGGCAAGAGTGCCAACGAGTTCCTGACCACCGAAGGCGTCAGCGCCGAGGCCGTGTTCCTGCTCGGCAAGGACCTGAACTCCTTCCGCGAGATCGCCCAGGGCGTGCTCAACGGCAACCCCGACCTGCGCCTGCCCGGCACCCGCGACCCCGAGGTCAAGGAAAAGCTGGCACAGCTGCAGAAGCAGTACGAGCAGACACGCACCGAAGCCAGCGCGATCCTGGGCAACCTGCAGGGCCTGGTGGCCGCGCGCGAGGCGCAGACCGCCATCGTGACCGACTCCGAACCGCTGCGCGTGGCGCTCGACAGCTTGCAGACCGGCCTCGCTGCCCAGGCCGGCCTGGGCGGCCTGCGGCTGGTGGGCTTGCTGCTGGCGCTGGCCTTGATGGGTGCCGGCGGCTTCGGTCTGCTGCGCCTCTTCGTGATCGACCAGACCAGCCGCTCGCGTGCCGCCGACAGCCAGCGCCAGGAAGCCGAGCGCCAGGAGCAGGAAGCCAAGCGCGTGAACGACGCCAACCAGGCGGCCATTCTTCGCCTGATGAACGAACTGCAGACGGTGGCCGAGGGCGACCTCACGCAGCAGGCCACGGTGACCGAAGACATCACCGGCGCCATTGCCGACTCGGTGAACTACACCGTCGAGGAACTGCGCAGCCTGGTGGCCCAGGTGCAGGACACCGTGGGCCGCGTGACCGACACCACGCAGCAGGTGGAGCAGACCTCCACCGAACTGCTGGCCGCCTCCACCGAGCAGCTGCGCGAGATCCGCAACACCGGCGACTCGGTGCTGCAGATGGCCGGCCGCATCAACGACGTGTCTTCGCAGGCCCAGGAAACGGCCCAGGTGGCGCGTCAATCGCTGCGTGCTGCCGAAACCGGCCTGGGCGCGGTGCAGAACGCCATCGGCGGCATGAACGCCATCCGCGACCAGATCCAGGAAACCTCCAAGCGCATCAAGCGGCTGGGCGAAAGCTCGCAGGAGATCGGCGAGATCACCGAGCTGATCTCCGACATTACCGAGCAGACCAACGTGCTGGCATTGAACGCCGCCATCCAGGCCGCCAGCGCCGGTGAGGCCGGCCGCGGCTTCAGCGTCGTGGCCGAGGAAGTTCAGCGCCTGGCCGAGCGGTCGGGCGATGCGACGCGGCAGATCGCCGCCATCGTGCGCACCATCCAGACCGACACCCAGGATGCCGTGGGCGCCATGGAACGCAGCACCCAGGGCGTGGTGGAAGGGGCGCGGCTGTCCGACGCCGCCGGCGCCGCGCTGGGTGACATCGACCGCGTGACGCGTGAACTGTCCGAGCTGATCCAGCGCATCTCGCAAGAGGCGCTGCG
>LNFM01011476.1_pt1 | contig 12026 bp, 8 predicted proteins | sample 596031 | NCBI WGS metagenome assembly LNFM01 (sample SAMN04254537, study PRJNA301005) | activated carbon metagenome | isolation source: dual media filters at the Ann Arbor, Michigan drinking water treatment plant | place: USA: Ann Arbor | reverse complement strand
CCGTCGCCCACCTAGCTGGACAAAACCAAGCGTATAAGGTCACCTACGCGGACAAGCGCGCCGCCACCGTGATGCAGACCCGGTCGCCGCAGGACGTCGAGAAGTCGGACAAGCCGACGTTCACCGCACTGCAAGCCTTCGGCCAATGCGACCGCTACGCGATTGAAGCCAGCCGCAAGCCGACCATGGTGCAGTCCGCTATTTTGATGAACGATCGGGTTATCCGGGAACGCGTGAAGGTTGCGAAAGGCAACCGCCTCGAAACGCTACTCCGCGCCGATCCAGCCCCATCGAACGCCGCTGTCGTCGAAGATCTCTACCTCACGGCCCTCTCGCGCTTTCCCACGAAGGAAGAGTCCGAGATGGGCGTCGAGCTTCTCCGCGAGTATCGCGAACAGGGTGCGGAGGACCTCGTCTGGGTCCTGCTGAACCGCCTCGATTTTCTCTTCTACTAGGTCCCCGTCATGACGCCACTGCACCGCCGCCATCTGCTCCGCCTCGGCGCTCTCACCGTATCCGGCTTTGAGCTGGCCCAGTTCCTGCGCCCCTCGAACGTTCATGCCCAAAGCAAGGTGACGCCGCGGGGCTCGGCCAAGTCCGTCATCTTTCTCAACCTGCAGGGCGGCCCCTCGCAGATGGACATGTTCGACGTGAAGATGGGCAAGTGGGCGCCCGAAAATCGCGACGTGCGCATGACGCCCCAGGGTTATCCGTTTCCGTATGGTCTGCTGCCCAAGCTCGCCGATCGCCTCGGTGACTTGGCGGTGGTTCGCTCGGCCTCGGCGTGGGAGACGGTGCACTCGCGCGGCCAATACTATCTGCAGACCGGCCATGCCGTCAGCCCCGCCCGCATCAAGGAAGCGCCCGCGCTCGGCTCCGTCATCGCTTATGAGGCTTTCCAGAATCGCCGCTCAACGGACTTCCTGCCGCCCTTCGTGGCGATGAACTATGAGCCGTCGACCATGTACGGCCCGCTGCAGGGCGAAGGCTGTCTGCCGGCCGACTGCTCGCCGCTAATTCTCGATCTGAAGGAGCGGAACCTTCCCTTCGTTCTCGACGCGAAGGACCGCCCGCGCTTCGACCGGCGCTGGGAGCTCCTGAACAAAATGGACACCTCGCGCCATGCGCTCGACGATAGCTCGCCGCAGGGCATGCGGCAGTTCGATAGCTTCGGCCGCGCGGTGCACAAGATGATGACCAACCCGGCCATCTCCACCGTGCTGCAAACGACGCCGGAAGAACGCGCGGCTTACGGATCGACACCCTTCGGCGATGCCTGTCTCATCGCCCGCAACATGGTAGCGGCCGACGGCGGCGCCAAGTTTCTGCTGGTGACGCAACCCGGCTGGGACCACCACGGCAGCATCTACGGCAAGGACGGGAAAGGCGGGCTGTACAAGACCTGCGCCGATCTCGACTCCGCCTTCTCCGCGCTTCTGCTCGACCTCCGCCGCCTGAAGCTGCTGGATTCAACGCTCGTCGTTTGCATGGGCGAGTTCGGCCGTACGCCGGGCGAACTGACTCCGCTCGCCGGGCGCGAGCACTACGCCGATACGATGTTCGCTCTCTTCGCCGGAGCGGGGGTGAAGGGTGGGCGCGTCTACGGCGCGACCGATGCCGAAGGCGCGCACATCACCGATTTCGGATGGTCGGCCAAGCGCCCGGTCTATCCAGAGGACGTCTGCACGACCATCTACAGCGCCCTCGGTATCGACTGGACCAAGCGGATTACGAACACCCCGTCCGGCCGTGACTTCCTCTACGTGGACCCCGCCGCCGGAACGAAGAGCATTAACTTTCGCGAGGTCGCTGAGCTCTACTCCTAGCGCGGATGGCGTCCCAGCGGCGGCGCACCCAACCCCGGCTGCGTTCCCTGAGCCACCGCCACAGGCGACCGGCAGCGGAGTTCCGCCACAATCCATAGGCCGCGGCCCGCAGCTCCATCACCTTCTCGTAGCCCCAGCGGAACCAGCCGATCGTCAAGAGTTGCGGCTGCGTCAGTTGGAACAATCGCGCCACCACGGCCGTGCCCGTCACCTTCGCCGTGATGATCGTGCCGATGCCCAGCATGGGGTGCCCGCCGGCCATCCAGTAAAGCGCCAAAAACTTGATGGGCGCCAAGGCTATGGAGGGAATGCCGAACAAAGCCAGCGCGCCCCAGGGCGGTACGCGACGGATCCACGCTTCGATGGCGTGGAATACGGGAAGCTTGCCCAGCAAGGCCAGCAACCCGGAGAGCCGCCAGAGCGCCTCTTCGACGAGCAACACCACGCCCGCTACGACCAGCAGCGGGTACGTGATCACTCGTTTAGACAGGCGGCGCAACTATCTCCATTGTGTACTCTGTGCCACGCCGAATTGGCTACCCAGCGTGCCGTAGTCCAAGCCGGTTGCCTGGATCCGTACTCCACGGCCCACGGTCGCCAGCGCCAGCGAACCCCTTTGCAGGATGGTCGTACCCGGAGCCACCATGAGCGACTGGCTCGCAGGCAATGTCAACAGTACGGTCGCGGGGATGGTGAACTGCCGGTCCGTGTTTCGCGCCCAGCACTGGAACGAAGATCCAGTGACTTGGGTGCCTTGCGTCACGAAGCTTTGGCCTTGAATCGTTACGAGCGTCGACGGCTCCCCGCCGGTCCACGTAACGGTGACGCCCGCCGACCGGGTGATCGCCTCGAGCGAAGCGCGGTTTGTCCATTCGAGCTCCGGCGCCACGGTGATGGAACCGCTGAAGCTTCCGATATCCGGCCCGCCGGGTCCGCTCATCGTGTACTGGCCAGCGTCGAGATAGTTGCCTGAAGTTCCATTGCCGATCTCGGCCGAATACGAGACGACGGCCATTGCGCTGGTGAGCCGGGCCACGCTTCGGCTGCCTGCCGGTCCTGTTATCGAAAGAGGCGTGCCGGCGTCCAGTCCTCGATAAACGAGGTCCGGAAAGGGGTTCGTCAGCCCGGTCGTCACCAAGCAGGAACCCAACGTCGGCACGAAAAAGTTGGAGCGGAAGAGCCGTTCGAGGTTGCCGCTTACGCGGCTGTAGCCAGCCGAAGCGATATCGCTCCGAAGCAAGGTACGTGTAGTGGCTCCGCCTGCTCCGTCCGCCACGGAGTAGGTGGATTGCCGGGTTAATCCAAAGCTCCCGGTAGTAAATTGTCCGGCGCCAATCCAGCGGCTCACCTCTTCCGGCGTTACGGAGATGCCTTCGTCACCGCCTTCCAGCGCCGGACAGGCCGAGCCCGAAGCTGCCACGGGGATCGTCGTGAAGTTGCTCACGAAACTGCCGGAGGCCACGGCCACCGATACCCCACATCCCGTGCCGGCGTTGGCCGGCACGACGACGTTAATCTGGTCCAACCCAGGGAACACCGTGCGGCCATGATAGAGCACGGTCGCCGGCTTCCCGCCAATCTCGACGAGAATCGGCACACTGGAAAGATTCGTCTGCGTCTGTGCCAGCGTCTCGTCACCGGCCGATGGCCCGGCGCCTGTTCCATAGAGCACGATCACATCACCCGGGTGCGTTGCGTTCGATGGTCCTAGCAACCGGTTCGCCGCGTCAAACACGGCCGCGGCGCCGCTTCCGGAGCCGTCCAGCGTCAGGGTGCCGAACGCGCTCTGCACCACGCGAATCGGCGCTGTTGCGCTGGTGCGGCCATTGTTGGTCACCGTGATCGTCCCTGTGCCCACCGGCGTCGTCGAAGGAAGAATGCCCGCCACCTGCGTCGGGGTGACGTAGTAGAGGATCACTGCCCGCGTGACCCCGCCGACGGTGACGGCGGCCGAAACGCCTTCGAGCGTCGCCCGCAGCGGCACGCTCTGCAAGCCTGTCGACGAGTTCGCCAGGCCCGTACCGAAGATCACAAAAATCGACCCTTGCGCGATGCCGTGGTGAGGCAACGCCGCCGGAACGTAGCTATAGTTATTCAGAACACCTGAGACCACCGGTTGTGCGGAGGCTAAGCCTCCGCACAGCAACACGGCCCCTATCAGCCGCAACACTATTCCGTGGCCTCAGCGAACGCCCGCCACTTCTTGGCCAACTCGGCCTTACCGCCCATACCCGGCGCACCGGAGTACATCATCGAAAGGTTGCGCGCCGCCAGACGATGGCCGCCCTCGGCCGCCTTCGTCAGCCAGCGTTCGGCTTCCTTGAAGTTCTGCTCCGTACCGTTCCCGACTACGTACAGCATGCCAACCCGCGCCGCCGCGGTCACGTCGCCCTTCTCCGCCGCTGCCAAGGTCTCGGGGAAATTGCCCAGGGGACCAAAGCCGTCGTTCTTTGCCGTGATCTCGGCCAGCCACTTCTCCCAACCGCCGACCGGCTCCCTGTTCTGCTTGCGGCCCAGGTCACCGCGGAAATCGCGATCGCGAATCGTGGCCAGCGCGTTGGTGGCCATCGTCCGTAACTCTTCGTCCGGGTCCTTCAAAAGGCCGACCAGCGCCGCGAAAACCGGCGGATCCTGCTTCACGCCATTGATCTGCAGTTTCATGGCGTTCACCAATCCGTCCACTGCGCTCACGCGATGCGGACCTTCATTGAGGGCGAGCTTAATCAAGGCGCCCTGCGCCGCCTGGCTGCGCCAGTTGGCGTTGATCGCCAGGACGCGGATGATCTCCGGAGTCGCCGGCAGGCTGGCGATGGCGGCAATCGCGTCCTCGCCGCAATTGGTCTTGGCGCAGGCCTTGATTGCTTCCGGCGTCAACTTCTTCTTCACCACCTCGCCCGCGGCCAAGCCGCCCACGACGGCCAAGCCCGTACCTTTCGCCAGCATTGCTTTTTCCGCAGCCGATAGCGGCAGCCGCTTGTTCCGCTGCGCGACGGCCCACGCGATCGCATCGTCATTCGTCACCGGGTGGTAGGTGCGCTCGCCCAGGTCGTCCACTTCGCGATAGATCACCGGGTAGCCCTTGGCCTGCACGCGGCTGTAGCCGTCGCGCACGTTGGTCAAGTGATGAGACAGGTCGCGCATGCCCAACACCATGTAGATTCCCGGCCCTTCTTTCTCAGCGTTGAACGGCTTAACATGCGAAGGCATCAGCCACCACGTCCAGCTGTAGGAGATGGACGCGGCGTACAGGTCCGGGAACAGCATGGCCATCTGCCCGGAGATCTTGCCACCTTCACCCTTGCCATAGAGGTAGACTCGGCGCGGATTCACGGGATAGGTCTTCTTCGCCCAAGCCAGCAGCTTCTGAATCGGCTCATGATCGTTCGCTCCGAACTTCCGCTCCTGCGGATGCGCGCCAATCACGACAAACTGATCGCTCAGGCCGAGGCGATCGAGCGCCGCTTTCACGGGGTACATCTCATCGCCGGTCGGCCGGTCATGTTCGGGGAAACAGAGGAACAGGCCGACCTGTTTATTCGGGTCCGTGGTCCCGGCCGGGGCCAGGCCCGCGGGCGCGGAGACGGCATAGCGAACAATCGTCTTGCCCGCTTCGTCCTTCAGTTCCTGCTCTGGGGGCGTCAAACCCCACATCAACCCGACGCTCAATACGCTCAGTAGTGCCGCTTTCATGAACAAGACTATATCTGATTCCGCATCCGCTATCATCATCAGTCATGCGCCTCGCCGCTCTTTGTGTCCTCACGCTTCCTTTATTCGCCCAGGCCCCGCTCGTTCACACCGACGTTTTCCGGGCCGGAGCCGGGGGTTACCACTCCTATCGCATCCCGGCTCTGGTCACGGCTGCCAACGGCCATCTGGTGGCCTTCGCCGAAGCGCGGCGAGACAACCGCGGAGACCCCGGCCTGGGCGATATCGACTTGGTCGTCGCCCGGTCAACCGACCAGGGCCGCACCTGGACGAAGGCCGAACTGCTCGATGATCCCGGCGAAAAATGGTCGGCCTCCAACCCCACCCCGCTTCTTGACCGCTCAAACGGCCGCCTCTGGATCTTCTACAATCGTTGGCAGCCGGGATACGGCACCGACAAGTCGCAGCCCGGCCAACCGCATAACCAGATGTGGGCCCGCTCGAGCGACGACCACGGCGTCACCTGGTCCGCACCCCGCGACCTCACCCGCGACAGCCGCGAGTACGACCACTGGGGCGCCATGTTCCTCGGCCCCGGAGGCGCCATTCAAACCAAGTCCGGGCAACTCCTGATCCCGGCTTCGATGAAGGCGGACCTATTCTCCGCGCAAGCCACCATCGGCAGCTTCACGGGCTCGCTGGGCCTGATGCGCGCCTACATCTTGGCCAGCGACGACCACGGCCAAACCTGGAAGCGGGGCGCCCTCGTCCCCGCCCTCACCAATGAGAATCAACTCGTCGAGTTGGCCGATGGCAACATCCTGATGGATGCCCGGCAGAACAACGGCGACCATCGCTGGTTCCTGACGTCGCCAGACGGCGGCAAATCCTGGCTCCGTCCACGCCGGGGCATCGCGGTCTCGCCTGTCGCCACCGCCATCGAGCGGTACGGCAAGCGCCTGCTTTGGACCGGCCCCACGCTGAACAACCGGCAGAACCTAGTCGTTCGTTCGAGCTTCGACGAAGGGCAGACCTGGATTCAGGAACGTGTTCTCTACGGCGGCTTCGCGGCCTATTCTGATCTCGCTGTACTCTCCGATGGCGCCGCCGGCGTTCTCTGGGAACGCGGCGCCACCGAGCCCTACCAGGCCATCACGTTTACGCGTCTGCCGCCGGCGTTCCTGGAATAACAAACTCCGCCACCGGCCTCCCGCCAATCAAATGCTCCTGCAGAATCCGCTCGAGCACCTCCGGCGTCGCATGGCGATACCAGACACCTTCGGGATAGACCACCGCGATCGGCCCCTGCTCGCAAACCCGTAAGCAGTTGGCCTTCGTGCGGAAAACGCACGGCCGCGCCGACATCAGCCCCTCTTCCGCCAGCCGTCGCTTCAGGTAGTCCCACGCGGCGAGACCTTCCTCCTTGCTGCAACAGAGTGGCTTGGTTTGGTCGGCGCACAAGAAGATGTGCCGTTCAATCTGGCCCAGCCCCAGCTTGCCGGCCTGCGTCCGAAGGCCCTCCAGATCAACTTTACCCATAGCTTTTATTGTGGACCGAATTGGTCGCCTTGTGCTACGCTCATTTTGTGAATGCAATTAACTTGCAGCTGACGGCATTGTTCTTCGCCGCTGTTCCGCTCCTCCTTGCTCAGTCCGCAGTCAGCGGCATTGTGCAGGATACCTCCCGCTCAGCGATCGCGGGTGCCGAGATCAAGGCCGTTTCTGCACTGGAAGCTCGCGAATCGACGATTCTTTCCGATCCGCAGGGCCGCTTTGAGCTGTCCCTGACCCCCGGCAACTACCGGCTGCTCATCTCCGCCAAGGGCTTCTCCGCCACCGAACAAAGCATCACGGTCACCGCCACGTCGTTGCAGCTGGATATCACTCTTCCCATTGCCCCCCTCGCCGAGACTCTCCGCGTCTCCGGCGGGCGAGTTCTCTCCTCGGGCGCCGATCTGCAGCGGCTTCCCGGCTCCGCCGAAGTGCTCACGGCGGAGGTTCTCCGCGAGAGCAACGTCATGACGACGGAAGAGGCGTTACGAAAGGTCACGGGAGTTCATGCCCGCGGTGAGGACGCCTTTGGCCTTCGCCCCAACATCGGTATCCGCGGACTCTCCCCCACCCGTTCGACCAAAGTCCTGCTCCTCGAGGACGGTCTCCCGCTCTCCTATGCGCCCTACGGCGACAACGCCTCCTACTACCATCCCCCCGTGGACCGCTTCGAAACCATCGAAGTCATCAAGGGCGGCGAGCAAATCGTTTTCGGCCCCATGACAGTCGGCGGCGTCGTCAACTACGTCACCCCTGCTATCCCCGCCAAGCGCGCCGGCTCTCTCCTGCTGATGGGCGGCAACCGCGACTATCTCAACGGACACGCCCGATACGGCGCCAACTTCAAGAACACCGGTTGGTTGATCGACCTGCTCCGCAAACAGGGCGAAGGCTCCCGGGAGAATGTCCGCCACGGCATCACCGACTTCAACGTCAAGACGCTCACCAGCATCTCCTCCCGCCAGACTCTCGGCCTTCGCTTCAACTCCTACACCGAGGACTCCAACATCGCCTACACCGGGCTTCGCGAAAACGAGTTCATTGCCAATCCGCGCGGCAATGTGTTCCGCAACGACTTCTTCAACACCAATCGCTACGCCGGCGCCATTACCCACACCCTGGCCCTCTCCGACCACCTCGTCCTCTCCACCAACGGCTACGCCTCTGCCTTCCTGCGGGATTGGTGGCGCCAGTCGAGCAACTCCAGCCAGCGCCCGAACGACTCCGCCGACCCCGCCTGTGGCGGCATGGCCAATCTCCTCACGACCTGCGGTAACGAGGGCCGTCTCCGCTACTATCAGACGTGGGGCGTTGACCCCAAGTTGAAAGCGACTTTCAAGTTGGGCGGCGCCCAGAACGAACTCGACCTCGGCTTCCGCTACCACTCCGAGATCCAGGAACGCTACCAGAAGAACGGCCCGCTGCCCACTTCGCGCGACGGTGTCACCGTCGAGAACAATGACCGACGCGCCCAAGCCGCTTCGTTCTTCCTGCAAAACCGTTTCGTATTCGGCAATCTAGCCATCACGCCGGGCCTGCGCTTCGAGTCCGTGAACTTTCGCCGTGTGAACCACCTTAACGGCGCCCGCGGCAATACACGGCTCAACCAATGGATCCCCGGCATCGGCGCCGCCTACACGGTCGGCAGCCGCGTCACCTTCTTCTCCGGCCTGCATCGTGGCTTCGCACCGCCCCGCGTCGAAGACATCATCAACAACAACACCGGTGCATCCATCGATCTCGATGCCGAGTTGAGTTGGAATTATGAGGCGGGCGCCCGCGTCAATCTGCCCGGCGATCTCCGCGCCGAAGCCACTTTCTTCCGGATGGACTTTGAGAATCAAATCGTCCCCGCCAGCGTGGCGGGTGGCCTGGGCGCCACGCTGACCAACGCCGGCTCCACCCTGCACCAAGGGGCCGAATTCTCCACCGCATGGCAACTCGCCCGCTTTCTCCCGCGCCAACACAACGTCACGCTCCGCGCCGCTTGGACGGCGCTGCCCATCGCGCGTTACTCCTCGGATCGCTTCAGCAGCATTCCCGGCTTCACCACGGTGCGGATCACGGGCAACCGGCTGCCCTACGCCCCGAAGAACCTGCTGACGTCGAGCCTTGCGTATACGCACTCGAAGGGCATCAACGTGTTTGTAGAGAACGTCTACACTGGCCGCCAGTTCGGCGACGACCTCAACACGGTCGGCGGCACCCCGGACGGCCAACGGGGCCTGCTGCCGGGTAACGCCATCTGGAACGCCTCCGTCAACGTGCCGGTCTCGACCAGCACGACCCTCTTCTTCACCATGAAGAATCTCACCGACCGTCTCACCATCGTCGACCGCAGCCGCGGACTGCTCCCTGGCATTCCACGGCTCGTGCAGTTCGGCTTCCGCTTCAATTTCTAGCTACTGCTTGTCGACGGGCAACTCCGGGGTCGCGCTCCACTCTTCGAACGAACCGTCGTAGAGCTTCACGTCGCGCCCGGCTAAGCGAGCCGCGAAGTACGGCACGGTGGCCTGCATGCCGATATGGCAGTAGGTCACCAGCGTCTTCCCCACGCCCAGTTTCTCGCCCAAAGTGCTAACGGGCTGAAAGGCCTTCGCCTCCGTGAGCAGCGTCGGAAACGGAATGCTCTTCGCCCCGGGGATGTGCCCCGCCCGCGGCATATTCCCGGCGCTCGCGCCCGAGTAGAACTCCGGCAACCGCGCGTCGACAATTGTCACGGCTTCGTCCCGCAGGTGAGAGCTCACCCAGGCCGAGTCCACAATCAGTTCCGGCCGCGCCTTCACGGTCAACGCTTTTGCCGGTGTCACCAGCGGAGCCTCCGTCGTCACCGGCAACCCCTTCGCTTTCCAACCCGCCAGACCGCCATCCAACAACATCGCCGGCAAGCTGTGGTATTCGAACGTGAACCAGATCCGCGTCGCCGTTTGCACCGACTCGTTCCCCGCGTAGATCACCACGCGCGTCCCGTCCCCGATCCCCCACTGCATCATCCGTTCGCGCATCAGCTCCGCCGGCGGCATCTCGAGCCGTAGCTTCGAATCTGGCTTTGACACATCCGCCAACGTCACCAGGCGCGCCCCCGCGATATGCCCCTCGGCGTAATCCTTCGCCGACCCGGCATGCAAGATCACAACATCCTTCTCGGCGGACAACCATTCCGGGGTCACCAGCAAATTCACGGCAGCAAGCATCATCGGCATCACAAGCATACTTACAGTGTCCGCGAACGCGGGTACGGCGTGTTCCACCCCTTCACCGCATGCCAGATGATCCGGTCCAGCACATCCGCCGGCGCCTCGTCCGGTTCGCTGAAGTCCATCCGCAGGGAAGCCTCGGCCCCTTCGCGCGCGGCCCCGCGTAGCGCCCGCAGCGGCGGGTTCATCTCATCAAGCGGCACCCGGTTCTTCTCGGCGACATACGGGGACAGGTCTGGCTTCTCCGTGAACACGCTGAACATCGGCTCCGCCGCCAAGTCGAACTGGTTCTGCGGCGGCACCCCCAGCAAATGCTGAATCGTCCGGTACATGTGGATGGTTGTGTAGAACGTCGAATCCACGGCCTTCCGTTTAACCCACGGCCCAATCACCATGCCGATGGTCCGGTGCCCGTCCACATGGTCCAGGCCACTCTGCGCATCGTCCTCGGTGACGAAGATCACCGAGTCCTTCCAGTACTTGCTCTTTGAAATCGCCTCCACCAAACGCCCCAAGGCCAGGTCGTTGTCGGCTACCATCGCCCGCGGCGTGGGGAAGCCCGGCGAGGTGCCGCTCGTATGGTCCTGCGGCAACAGAATCACGTTCAAACGCGGCAAGCTGTCGTTCTTCTCAAACTCCGCAAACTCCGCCAGAAACCGGTCCACCCGCAACTGATCGGGCACCGTCAATCCATACGCCGGCACGTTAGGCGAATAGACATCGCGCAGGCCGACAATCTGCGCCCGCGGCGTAATCTTCACATTCGTCGTCCCGTTCTTCCAGTCCGCGTAAATATCGCTCCAGGTCGCCTTGGCCGGCGCGATCGTGTTGAGCCCGCGCTCCCCGTAGCTCCGCACGCTCACCCCGTGCACCTTGGCCGCGTCCCACAGGAAATCGTTCGGCGCGAACAGCATCGGGTTCTGATCGTTCCGCCCGTTCCCATACTTGTGCACCCAGTCGCTCGCGTAGCCCTGCGTGCACCACCGGTGCCCCAGCGCCGATTGGTCGGCCGGCGTGTAGAAGTTGTCGAGCAGCACATACTCCTCCGCCAGTTTGTGATGGTTCGGCGTCACGTCCCGGCCGAAGTGCACCAGCTTCGGATCGCCATTGCCCTGCGGTAGATCGCCGAAAATCTGGTCGTACGTCCGGTTCTCCTTGATCACATAGAACACATGCTTCACCGGCGCAATCTTCCCCTTCATGCCCCGCTGCAATTCGCCCGCATCGTTCGCCCGCACGGCCTTTGTCCACTCCGCCAACTGCTTCGTCGACGGCTGTGGAATCACGCTGATCAGCCCTTTTCTGTTCCGATACGAAGGCGGCAGCGAACCCATCCCATAGCCGCTCGCGACTACAATTTCCCGCTCATCGGCCGAAAGCGCCACGGCCGTCGGGTACCACCCCGTAGGTACAAACCCGCGCGTCTTCCCGCTGCCCGTATCAATCACGGCCACGGCGTTGTCCGCGCCATTGGCCACATATAAAGTGTTCCCGTCCCGGCTCACCGCCAGCGCATTCGGCGCGCTGCCCACCGGCGCTTTCGGCGTTATCCGCGCGGGAATCGTTTGCACCACGCGGTCACTGTCCGTATCAATCACCGACACCGAATCGCTATTCGCATTTGCCACGTAGAGCCGCGTGCCCCGCAGCGCCAGCGCGCTCGGATGCAGCCCGGTCTCAATCTCCTTCGTCACCTTCCGCCCGGCCACATCCACGACGGAAACCGTCCCCGACTTCGGGATCCCAGTCCGCGAATCCACCACCACCGGGAACACCCCGTCCGTCATGTCACCCGCCCCCGGCC
>LNFM01011472.1_pt1 | contig 12028 bp, 11 predicted proteins | sample 596031 | NCBI WGS metagenome assembly LNFM01 (sample SAMN04254537, study PRJNA301005) | activated carbon metagenome | isolation source: dual media filters at the Ann Arbor, Michigan drinking water treatment plant | place: USA: Ann Arbor | reverse complement strand
CGCAGCACGGCCTCGACTACTGGCCGAAGAACGCGAAAATCATCCAGGTCGATGCCGACTCGCGCATGCTCGGGCTGGTCAAGAAAACCACGATTGGCATCTGCGGCGATGCCAAACTCGCTGCGGTGGCGCTGCTGGAGCGTGTCAAGGCGATTGCGAAGATGACACCCAACAAGGCGCGGCTGTCCGAGATCCAGAAGGAGAAAAAAGCCTGGACTGAAGAGCTGGACAAATGGCCTTCCCCGAACACCAAGACGCGCATCGGTCCGCGTCAGGCACTGGCGGCACTGGCCCGCGCGATGCCCAAAAACGCGATGGTCGCCACCGACATTGGCAACGTCTGCTCGGTATCGAACAGCTACCTGCACTTCGAGCAGGCGCCGTCGTTCCTTGCCGCGATGAGTTTCGGCAACTGCGGCTACGCTTTCCCGGCTGCGATGGGGGCGAAGGTGGGGCGCCCGGACCGGCCGTCGATCGCCTATGTCGGCGACGGTGCCTGGGGCATGAGCCTCAACGAAGTGATGACCTGCGTGCGCGAGAAGATTCCGGTGGTTGCGGTGGTCTTCAACAATGGCCAGTGGGGCGCCGAGAAAAAGAACCAGGTCGATTATTTCGACAACCGTTTCCTCGGCACCAACCTGCAGAACCCGAACTTTGCCGACGTCGCGGAGTCGATGGGCGCGCAGGGCCTGACGGTGGAGCACGCGGACGAAGTGGGCGATGCGCTGCGGGCCGCAGTGCGTTCGAACAAACCCACGGTCATCAACATGATGCTGACCCAGGAACTCGGGGATCCTTTCCGCCGGGATGCGTTCCGCCAGCCGCAGCGCCTGCTCGCGAAGTACCGCAAGCACAGCGCGAAGCAGTTCCGTTGAACGTTTTGTTCCTGCGCAAGGAAAGCCGGCTCGCGCCGGCTTTTTTTCTCAGGTGAAGGTCCGCGCCAGCAAGGCGGCACGGCTCGCCGATGTCGCGCGGCTGGCCAAGGTGTCGACGGCGACCGTGTCGCGTGCCCTGACACTGCCGCACAAGGTCAAGGCGCGAACACTGGAGCGCGTGCAGCAGGCGGCGCGTTCGCTGGGTTATGTCGCGCATGGGGCGGCCAGGGCCCTGGCATCGCGGCGCACTCAAACCATCGGCGCTGTGGTGCCGACGCTGGACAACGCGATTTTCGCCAATACCATCCATGCGCTGCAGAGGACGCTGGACGCGGCCGGCTACGTGCTGTTGCTGGCCAGCCACGATTTCGACGCCGGCATCGAGGCTCGCGTGACGCGCACGCTGATCGAGCGCGGCGTCGATGGCCTGGTGTTGCTCGGAACAACCCACCATCCTGACATCTACCGCATGATTGAATCGCACGGCGTGCCCTATGTGCTGACCTGGGCGTTTGATGAAAGTGGCAACCATCCCTGTGTCGGTTTCGACAACCGTGCAGCGGCCATGCGCATCACCAATTACCTTCTCGACCTCGGTCACCGCCGGTTTGCGGTGGTTTCCGGGATCACTTTGCACAACGAGCGGGCCCAGGAGCGGCTGGCCGGCGTACGCCAGGCGCTGGACGCACGTGGCATCACGCTTTCCGCCGAACAGGTCGTCGAGAAGCCGTACACCCATACCGGCGGCCGAGACGGTCTGCGCGAAGTGATGGCCGCCCGCGAGAAACCGACGGCGGTGATCTGCGGCAATGACGTGCTGGCAATCGGCGCAATTGCCGAATGCCATGTGCAGGGCCTGGCAGTGCCAGGTGACCTGTCGATCACAGGTTTCGACGACATGGAAGTCGCCGCGATGATGAGGCCGGCGCTGACTACGGTGAGGTTTCCGACGGCGGATCTCGGCGTCTATGCTGCCAATCACCTGCTGATGCGGCTGGCCGGAAAGGCGGTGGACCTGCGATGCAAGCTGCCGACGGAACTGGTGGTGCGTGAAAGCGCGGCGGTGCCGCGCACCGACTGACGCCGCCGTCCAGGCAGGCGTCGATCACAGCAATGTTTTGCGTGCCTTGGCGATCGCGGCCTTGACCCGTGCCGGCGACGTGCCGCCGATGTGGCTGCGGCTTTTCATCGATCCCTCGAGGGTCAGCGCGTCAAAGGCATCGGCGGCGACCAGCGGCGAAAACTGCCGCAGGTCTTCCAGCGACAGATCGGACAGGTCGCAGCCGCGGGTTTCGGCGAATCGCACGGCCAGTGCCACAGCTTCGTGTGCTTCGCGGAAGGGCAGTCCTTTCTTGACCAGGTAGTCGGCGAGATCGGTCGCGGTGGCATAACCTTCGAGCGCCGCGGCGCGCATGCGTTCGGCGTTCACGGTGATGCCGCCGACCATGCCGGCAAATACCGCAAGGCTCATCATCAGCGTATCGACGGTGTCGAGCAGCGGCTCCTTGTCTTCCTGGTTGTCCTTGTTGTAAGCCAGTGGCTGGCCTTTCATCAGCGTCAGCAGCGCAACCAGGTGGCCGTTGACACGGCCGGTCTTGCCGCGCACCAGTTCGGCCACATCCGGATTTTTTTTCTGCGGCATGATCGACGAGCCGGTGCAGTAGCGGTCGGCGATGTCGATGAAGCCGAAGCGAGGGCTCATCCACAGGATCAGTTCCTCGCTGAAGCGCGAGAGGTGGGTCATCGTCAGCGCGCCGGCGGCGACGAATTCGATGGCGAAGTCGCGGTCCGAAACCGCGTCGAGCGAGTTTTCGCAGACGCCGTCGAAGCCGAGCTCTTTGGCGACCATCTGCCGGTCAATCGGGAATGATGTGCCGGCCAGCGCAGCAGCGCCGAGCGGCAGCCGGTTGACCCGTTTGCGGCAGTCGGCGAAGCGCTGGGCGTCGCGCGACAGCATTTCGAAATAAGCAAGCAGGTGATGGGCAAAGGACACCGGCTGCGCCACCTGCAGGTGGGTGAAGCCGGGCATCACCGTGTCGGCGTGATGCTCCGCAAGGTCGAGCAGAGCCCGCTGCAGTCCCTTGATCAGCGTCTGCACATGGTCGATGGCGGCACGCAGGTAGAGGCGCACGTCGGTGGCCACCTGGTCGTTGCGCGACCGGCCTGTGTGGAGGCGCTTGCCGGCGTCGCCGACCATGTCGGTGAGCCGGCGTTCGATGTTGAGGTGCACATCCTCGAGGTCGACCGACCAGGGGAAGCTGCCGTTGCGGATTTCCTCACCGATGGCCGCCAGTCCGCGTTCGATGGCCTCAAGATCTGCGGCGGAGATGATGTTGGTCGCGCGCAGCATGCGGGCATGCGCGAGTGAGCCCTGGATGTCGAATTCGGCGAGCCGCTGGTCAAAACCGACCGAAGCCGTGAATCGTTTGACGAGCTCGTCCACTGGCTCGCTGAAACGTCCCGACCACGCTTTGGCGGCGGTCGGCTTGCTGCTGCTGCTTCTTGTTTTGTCTTTTGCCGTCATGAACTTGCGTGGGTTTTGCTAGAATGATTCCGCCATGGCGCGGAGTATAAATCATAATGCCAACACCGGTGCCCTGCCGGACTTCCGCAATCCCGGAATCCTGCTGCGCATCCTGCTGATCGTGAACGGTGTGGCCCTGCTGGCGTCGCTGCTCCAGGTCGGGGGATTCCGGGAGTGGCCGGCGCAGATCGCGGAGAACGCCGCTGCAGTGGAGCCGCTGCTGATCCTCAGCCTGCTGGTGCTTGCGATGATGAACAACATGCTGCGCCGGCTGCCCTATGCCGCCGCCGTGCTCGCTGTCGTCGGCATTGAGCTTCTCCTCACCGTCGCCTTGCATGCGGCTGCAGAGAGATTCTACCTGGCCGATCCGTCGATGCTGGCGCGACGACTGCTTGTCGTCGCGCTGACGACGGCCATGCTGCTGGTTTATTTCGATTTGCGCGGCCGTGCGCTGTCGCCCGCGCTGGCCGAGGCGCGGCTGCAGGCGCTGCAGGCGCGGATCCGGCCGCATTTTCTGTTCAACAGCATCAACGCCGTGCTGTCGCTGGTGCGCCAGGAGCCGCGTCGTGCTGAAGCGGCGCTTGAAGATCTTGCCGGGCTGTTCCGTGCATTGATGGCGGACAACCGCGAATTGACGCCGATATCGCGTGAGCTCGAACTCTGCCGCCAGTACCTCGAACTGGAACAGCTGAGACTCGGCGACCGGCTGCGGGTTGAATGGCATGTCGAGGACATGCCGGCCGATGCCCTGGTGCCGCCACTCGCATTGCAGCCCCTGCTCGAAAACGCCGTCTATCACGGCATCGAGCCCGCGGAGACGCCGGGCGTGGTGAGCATCCGCATCCATGTTGCCGGCGACCGTCTGCATGTCGTCCTCAGCAACCCCTACCGTGCGGGCGGGGGAAACCATACCGGCAACAAGATGGCGCTGGCCAATATCCGCGAACGGCTGCAGCTGCATTTTGATGTCGCTGCTGAACTGACAACCCGGATCGGCGAGGATACCTACGAGGTCAGCATGATCATGCCCTACAGAAAGGCTGCGGCGTGAGTACACCCTTGCGCGTGGTGGTGGTTGATGACGAGGCGCCGGCCCGCAGCCGCATGCGCGACCTGCTGGCTGACGTCAACCCGGTGCTGCCGGTGGCAATTGTCGGCGAGGCCGCGAACGGGCGCGATGCGCTGAAGCTGGCGGAGGCCGGCGCCGATGTTGTGCTGCTCGACGTGCGCATGCCCGGCATGGACGGCATAGAGGTGGCGCAGCATCTGCAGAAACTGGAGCCGCCGCCCGCGGTGATCTTCACCACGGCCTATGATGCCTACGCGATCCAGGCCTTTGACCTGCACGTTGTTGATTACCTCCTGAAGCCGATCAAGGCTTCGCGGTTGCAGGAGGCATTGTCGCGTATCGGTGCCCGGGAACCCGGGCCGTCAGCGGAAATGCTGCGTACGATGCGGCCTGCGCCACGCAGCTGTCTCAGCGCCGCCGAACGCGGCAGGGTGCACCTGATCCCCGTCGAGGATGTGCTGTTCCTGCGCGCCGAGCTGAAGTACGTGACGGTGCGCACCGCCGGCCGCGAATACCTGATCGAGGAATCCCTGACCCAGCTCGAGCAGGAATTTCCGGACCGATTAGTCCGGGTGCACCGCAACTGCCTGGTTTCCCGTGCAGCCATCCGCGGCTTCGAGCGAGCGGCCACGGACAGCGGCGAAGGTCCGTGGCAGGTCGTGCTGGCCGGGCTGGAGGAACGCATACCCGTGAGCCGGCGCCAGCAGCACTTGGTGCGAGACCTGGTTCGCTGAAGCCCGGATGTTCAGCGCCCGGGGGTGCGCATGCGGGTGAGCCCGGCCTCGATCGCCTGCTCGATGTATAGCCGGTAGAAGTCTTCGGATATCAGTCCGGTGATCGGTGGCGCGGCCTGCCTGCCGTCGGCATCAAACACGATCAGCGTCGGTACGCGGCGCACACCCAGGCTTTTCGCGAACGCGCGATGGGTGGTGGCGGAGCCGGCAAAATCGCGCAGCTTCGTGCTGCGGTCGGTTTCGATTTCGATAATCCGCACGCGATTGCGCCATTGCGGATCGTTTTGCAGCGGAAGCAGGTAATCCCGGCGCGCCACCGCGCAGTAGGGGCAGGATTGCTGCATGAACGCGATCAGCAGCGGCGCACCGCGTGTCCTGGCCTCGGTTGCGGCGCGCGCAAGGTCATCCGCCTGTTGCAGCTGGGCGTGGGCCGGGGTCGCCGAGAGCAGCGCACATGTTACAATCAGGGCCCTGAATCTGCCAAAAATATTCAATGAAATCAATATGATAGAAAGTCGTATTGAGCGACACCCGGAAACGCTGGTGATCGCCACCCGCGAGTCCGCGTTGGCTCTTTGGCAGGCGCGTCACGTGCAGTCGGAACTGCAGCGATTATATCCGGGGCTGCGGGTTTCCCTGCTTGGCATGACCACCGAGGGTGACCGCAGACTGGGCAGTTCGCTTGCCAAAATCGGCGGCAAGGGGCTGTTCGTCAAGGAACTCGAGGATGCGCTGGCCGACGGCCGTGCCGACATCGCGGTGCATTCGATGAAGGATGTGCCGATGCATCTGCCCGCGGGATTTTCACTGGCGGCGATTCTTGAACGTGCTGATCCGCGCGATGCCTTTGTATCGGCAAAGTACCTTGGGCTTGAACAGCTTCCCCCCGGCGCACGGGTCGGCACCTCAAGCCTGCGCCGGGAATGCCAGCTGCGCGCGCGGCATCCGCAACTGCTCATCGAGGCGCTGCGCGGCAATGTGCAGACCCGGTTGCGCAAACTCGACGAGGGACAGTACGACGCCATCATTCTTGCTGCTGCGGGGCTCAAACGGCTGGGACTTGCCGAACGCATTGCCGCATTGCTGCCCGCCGAGACCAGCCTGCCTGCGGTTGGCCAGGGCGCACTGGGCATTGAATGCAGGGAAGACCGTGAGGATCTGTTCCATCTGCTGTCTCCGCTGGTGCATCCGCCGACCCGGCAGTGTGTGCTCGCCGAGCGCGCGTTTTCGCGGGCGCTGGCCGGCAGCTGCAACGTGCCCCTGGCCGGATTTGCCGAAATCTCGGGGGAGCGCCTGTTTTTGCGCGGCCTTGTCGGCGCACCCGACGGCTCGCAGGTCGTACGCGGGGAAACCGGCGGCGCGGCTGGCGATGCTGAAACCCTCGGCATCGCCCTGGCCGAAGAGCTGAAGCGTCGCGGTGCTGCGGACATCCTTGCCCGGCTTGCGCAGGACACATGACCGCGGCAGGACCCCTCGCCGGGCGCGGCATCGTGGTCACGCGTCCGGCACAGCAGGCCGGGCCGCTGGCTGAAATGATCCGCGCGGCCGGCGGCCATCCGATCCTGTTTCCGGTTCTGGAAATTCTCGATACTGCCGATCTGGCGCCCCTGATCGACGCCGTCGGCCGTCTTGACCGTTACGATCTGGCGATATTCATCAGTCCGAATGCGGTGCTGCGCGCGATGAACCAGATCGCCGCGCGCCGTTCATGGCCTGAAGGCCTGCGCGCCGTGGCCATCGGCAAGGGCAGCGTCAAGGAGCTGAAACGTTTCGGCCTCGCCGATGTCATTGCGCCGGCGCGGGCTTTCGACAGCGAAGGGCTGCTGGCCCTGCCGGAACTGCAGCATATCGCCGGACGGCGGGTGGTGATTTTCCGCGGAGACGGCGGCCGCGAACTGCTGGGTGACACCCTGGTCGCGCGAGGCGCGGCTGTCGAGTATGTCGAGTGTTACCGGCGCGCCCGCCCGCGCGCCGATGCGGCGCCGCTGCTCAGGGCCTGGGCACGCGACGAGGTCGATGCGGTGACCGTCACCAGCAGCGAGGGCCTGCGCAACCTGTTTGAAATGGTCGGCAAGCTTGGACAATCATGGCTGAAGCGCACGCCGCTGCTGGCGTCCCATTCGCGCATTGCCGCCGCCGCGCGCGAACTCGGCTGCAGCAACGTCATCGAGACGGAGCCGGGTGACGAAGGGTTGATGCGAGCGTTGTCGCAGTTGTTTCCCCCGTCTTGAACGCACGGTCGCCATGTTATTCTCCATTCATGAATGAGCCCGTCGCCAATTCAGTAAATTCCGCTCCGGCCGCGGCGCCCGGCGGCATCGCGATGTTGCCGGCGCTGGCGCTGGTCGTTGCACTGTGCGCCTCCGGTCTCGCGGTTTTCCAGTGGTACCAGGGCCGTGGCGCGGACGACACCTTGCGTCGCGAAATGGCCCAGCGGCTGGCGGAAATGGCCGCACGCGACCAGGCCGCTGCTGCACGTGCCGACAATGCCGCCGCCGCCCTGCGTGAAGCCGAGATCAAGGTGGGCGTGCTTGAGGCGAAGCTGGCTGAATCGCAGAGCCAGCAGATCGCGCTGGAGGCGCTCTACCAGGAATTGTCGCGCAGCCGAGATGAATGGGCGTTTGCAGAGATCGAGCAGTCCGTGTTGCTTGCCAGCCAGCAGCTGCAGGTTGCGGCGAATGTCCGTGCCGCGCTGATCGGGCTCGAAAACGCCGAGTCCCGGCTGCAGCGTCTGGAGCAGCCGCGCTACAACACCCTGAGGCGGGCGATTGTGCGTGACATCGAAAGGTTGAAAGCATTGCCGTTGGCTGATGTTCATGGCACCGCAGCGCGCATCGATGATGCAATGGCAGCGATTGATCGTCTGCCGCTGGCAATGGAGGCCCGCACCCGGCCGGATGCGACGGCGTCAGACACTGTGGCCGGGCTTCCGGCCTGGGAGCGTCTGCTGCGCGAAGCCTGGCAGGAGTTGCGCCTGCTGGTGCGCGTGCAGCGCACCGGCGTCGAGGATGCCGTGCTGCTGCCGCCGGAACAGGCCTTTTTCCTTCGTGAAAACCTCAAGCTGCGAATGCTCGGCGCGCGGATCGCGCTGCTGTCGCGGGATATTCGCAGCTACCAGGCTGACCTGCGTGCTGCTTCGGCAACACTGGAGCGGCATTTCGACATGAATGACCCCGCGGTGGTCGCCAGCGCTTCCGTGCTGCGGCGGTTGCAGGCCGCGCAGATCGAGATTGCTGTGCCGGATCTTGCCGAAACACTGGACGCCTTGCGCCGGATGCGTCCCTCACGCGGCAAGGCGCCAGCCTGAGCGCGGGCCCGGAGCCGGAAAACGCATGCGCTGGGTGATCTGGATTTTCGTGCTGGGCGCGCTGGCGACAGGGCTGACCCTGCTGGCCAGCCTGAACACCGGTTATGTGCTGGTGGCGCTGCCCGGCCACCGCATCGAACTGTCGCTCAATTTTGCGCTGATTCTTGCGGTTGCCGGTTTTGTCGCAGCCTACCTGCTGGTCCGTCTGCTGGTCACCACCGTTGAACTGCCGGCGCGTGTCGCGCGTTTCCGCTCGGAGCGGCGCAGGACCGCGGGCCACGGCGCGCTGGTCGAGGCCTTGCGCGATTTTTTTGCCGGAAGTTATGCACGCGCGGAAAAAAACGTGAATCGCGCCGTTGCGCTGGGGGAGCCGGCCAATCTCGGTGCGGTCATCGCCGCGCGTGCCGCGCACGAGCTGCGTGCCCCGGAGCGCCGGGACGGTTATCTCGCGCAACAACCTGCCGACCCGGCGAAACCCGATGCTGCCCGTTTGATCAGCGAGGCGCAGATGCTGCTTGACGAACGGCGGCCCGAGGATGCCCTGGCCGCGCTTGCGATGCTGCCCACCAAACACACGGCGTCCCTGCGACTCGAACTGCGGGCGCGGCAGCGTCTGGGCCAGTGGGATCTGGTGCCGGCACTGGTTGACCAGTTGGAGAAGCGGAGAGTATTCAGCAAGGACCAGGCTGACGCCGAACGCGGACATGCCTGGCGCCGGCTGCTCGAGCGCGAGGCAGGCGATGCCGCAGCACTGGCTGCGATATGGAAACGTGTTCCCGATGCGTACCGTCGCGATACGACGGTTGCTGGTGCGGCTGCTGCCGCCCTTCATGCGCTGGGACGTTGCGCCGAGGCGCAGGAGGTGATGGAGCGCAGCCTCGAAACGGAGTGGGATGGCGGGCTGGTCACCCTGTACGGTGAGTGCAGCGGCCCGGACACCCTGCGCCAGATCGAGCGCGCGGAGCGCTGGCTGAAGGACCATCGCGAAGACGGCACACTGCTGCTGGCGCTGGGGCGCCTGTGCGCGCGGCAGCAGCTCTGGGGCAAGGCGCAGAGTTACCTCGAGGCGAGCATTGCCATCGAGCCGACCTACTCAGCGCATCTTGAACTGGCGCGGCTGCACGAGCAGCTGGACCGGCCGGATGCCGCCCGTCAACACTATCGCGCCAGCCTTGACCTTGCAGTGGCGCAGCTCAACCGCCTGTCCGGCGGCCGCCGGCGCAAATCGCTGTAAGCGGCGCTCAGCCGCCCGGTGCTGCAGCCGGCGTGAAGGCGTCGGAATGGAACGCGGATTCGGGCAGGCCGCAACGGGCGCAGAAATCGCGTTTTGCCGCCTCGATCATCGCCGGCGCCCCGCAGGCATAAACCTCGTGACCGGACAGGTCCGGCAGATCGGCCATCACTGCTTCGTGCACCATGCCGCGGCGTCCCTGCCAGCCATCACCTGTAACGGCTTCTGACAGCACCGGTACGTAGCGGATGCCGTGTTCGCGCTGCCAGGTTTCCGGGAGTTCGTTGAGGTAGAGGTCGGCGGCCTGGCGCGCGCCGCGGTACAGCAGCAGCGGGCGTTTGAGCTGGTGGTGGATCGCGTGCTCGACGATGGCCTTGATCGGCGCAAAACCGGTGCCGCCCGCCACCAGCACCGCCGGCTTGTCGCTGTCTTCACGCAGGTAGAAGCTGCCCAGGGGACCTTCAAAGCGCAGAATGTCCTTTTCTTTCATCTGCGTGAAGACGTGGGTGCTGAACGGCCCGCCGTAATTGCGCAGGTGCAATTCAAGCAGGCCGTCATCGTGGGGGGGGGTGGCCAGCGACAGGCTGCGGCGTGTGCCGTCCTTCAGCAGGATATCGATGTACTGCCCGGCGAGGAACTGCAGGCGTTCCGATGCCGGCAGCCGCAGGCGGATGCGCATCACGTCGGGTGCCAGTTTTTCCAGCGACTGCACCCGGCAGGGCAGGATCTTTACCGGAATGTCCTTGACTGCACCGATTTCCCTGCACTCGATCACCAGGTCCGACGTCGGGCGTGCCTGGCAGAACAACGCCAGGCCGCGTCCGCGCTCGACAGCCGGCAATGCGGTTTCCTGCGACAGGCCGTGATCCACATCGCCTTCAACGACCTTGCCCTTGCAGGAGCCGCAGGCGCCGTTGCGGCAGCCGTAGGGCAGCATGTAACCCTCGCGCAATGCGGCCTCGAGCACGGTCTCGCCGTCGTTCGCCTGGAATACATGGCCGCTGGGGCGGATGGTGATTTGCCGGGACATGGATCGGAGGGTCAGGACAGGGTGGCTGGGCTAGAATAGGGCACTATGAAACGGCTGCTGATCATTGGTTGCGGCGACGTCGGTTTGCGTGCGGCCTTGCTGCTGGGCAAACGCTATCGCATCCATGCGCTGACGCACAGCCTGGAACGGGTTGCCGGGTTGCGCCGTCACGGCCTGATGCCGATGTACGGCGACCTTGACCTGCCGGACACGCTGGATGGCCTTCCGGGTCTTGCCCATGATGTCATCCACCTTGCACCGCCTCCTTCGCGTGGCCGTATCGACACGCGCACTGCTCACCTCATCGCGGCTCTCGCGAGGCGCGGCAGTCTACCACAGCACTTTGTGTACATCAGCACCAGCGGGGTTTATGGCGATTGCGGGGGCGCCATGATCGACGAGACCAGCCCGCTGCGCCCGCAGACCGACCGCGCACACCGCCGCGCCGATGCCGAGCGCAGGCTGCGCGACTGGGGCGCCCGCAGCGGCGTGCGTGTCAGCATCCTGCGCGTGCCCGGAATCTATGCCGCCGACCGTTTGCCGGTGGCCCGCATCGAACGCGGCACGCCCGCGCTGCTGCCGCAGGACGACTCCTACGTGAACCATGTGCATGCCGACGATCTTGCCGGAATGATCGTGGCCGCGCTGCATCGTGGTCAGGCCAACCGCAGCTACAACGCCAGTGACGATGCGCCGCAGAAGATGGGTGACTACTTCGACCTGGTGGCGGATCGTTTCCGCCTGCCGCGCCCGCCGCGTGTGACACGCGCCGAAGCGCGATCGGTGATTCCGGAGAACCTCTATTCATTCATGAACGAATCCCGGCGCCTTGCCAACGCGCGCATCAAGCAGGAACTGCGTGTCCGCCTGCGTTATCCGACCGTGCGCGAAGGCATCGCCGCGGTACCCGCCGCCAGCCGCGGAACGCCCCATGGCGGCTGATGCCGGAACCGCGTTGCTGGTGTTTTCGACGCTGCCGGACACGGCGGCGGCACAGCGGCTGGCGCAGCTGCTGGTGGAGCGCAGGCTGGCGGCCTGCGTCAGTGTGCTCGCGCCCTGCACTTCGGTTTACCGCTGGCAGGGTGCGGTGGAGGAGGCTGCGGAAGTGCCGCTGATGATCAAAACCACTGCCGGTCGCTACGCCGATCTCGAGGCGGCCATCCGTGCCGAGCATCCCTACGAACTTCCGGAAATTGTCGCGGTCCCAGTGCAGCGCGGCCTGCCCGGATACCTGGACTGGGTGGCTGCCGAAACCACT
>LNFM01011471.1_pt1 | contig 12029 bp, 10 predicted proteins | sample 596031 | NCBI WGS metagenome assembly LNFM01 (sample SAMN04254537, study PRJNA301005) | activated carbon metagenome | isolation source: dual media filters at the Ann Arbor, Michigan drinking water treatment plant | place: USA: Ann Arbor | reverse complement strand
ATCCGCGGCGTCCCACCCGAGTGAGGGGCGTTTCGCGATCGTCACGGACGCGGGATGGGATGCGGTGGACGCGACAGCGTCGGGCGCGAGACGTATTCGCAGGGCGGCGGTATCTCACCGTGAGCGAGCAACGGCGCGCAAGATGAACGACGCTGATGCGTACGGCAAAACCGTGTGGTCCCGACACCCGTTGCTGGTGCCAAGTTGCGCGGAGGCTGCGACAGCTCAACCGAGCTTGATCAGCCGCCAATTCGCCAACGATGGAGGCAAGACGAATTCGTCTCCAGGGAGAGCTCGGCATAAGCCGTAAGACCATTGCGCAGGGAATGCCGGAGTGTTCCGTCTGTACCTGTATGCTCGTGTGCGTTTTCTATCCCACTTTAGCACACGAGACCGCGGGTGCAGCGTGCACCCGGCATTCCCTGCTCCCTCCGTTCAGGAGGGACAAGGTTCAGGCAAAACTCGGGCGCTTCGCGCCGCGAGATCGCGAAGTGATGTCCAGTGGGTGGTTTGTGAATTGAAGTGCACCACTTTCATCCGTCGTCCCGGGCTTGACCCGGGACCCATAGCCACCGGCTCGAGTTGTTGAAGGAAAGTTGTCGAGCATTTGTGTCAAGGCTACATCCGCCGCGGCGTATGGGTCCCGGGTCAAGCCCGGGCCGACGGATGAGAGACCATGCCGCGCCTACCGCCGGAAACTCTTGATCTCCGAGACGCTGCCGTCGCGGTATGTCAACTCCACCGAGACCGACCTGGTTTGCGGCGCGAGTTTCAAATACGGCGTCGCTTCGTGCGGGATCGAGCTGGGGTCGCGCGGATCGCAGGCCGGCATTTTCAGAACCTTATCCGGCACCGTGCTGTCGATGCCGACGCGCACCTCGCGGATCGCGCAGCGATACGACATCAGATGGGTATAATAGACCAGCAGCCCGTTGAACTCGCGGAACGACAGCCAACTCGTCGCGGTCATGTCGAGGATCTTGCGCTGGTCGCGGATCAGGGCGGCTTCCGGATCGAACCTGATCGGGAACGGACCCTGTATGTCGCCATTGGTGTCGACGTAACGCACCTGGATGGTGGCGGCCGGCGCGTCGGCCGGAAGCTCGATCGAGGGGTTGGGCATCCGCTTGCGGGTGCGCGGGTCGAGTGTGTCGATGAAGCCGGTCTCGCGGAAGTTTCCCGCCTCTCCCATCCGCCACGAAATGCCGAGCGTCGGATCGGCAATCGAGAACACCACGGTCCAGCCGCCATTGTGGCGCGAGAACATCGCGATCGGCGCGTTCACGGAATCGTTCTGCGGCTTGAGTTGCTGCACCGGCGGCAACGCCGCGAGCTTCTGCGGCGCTTCTGCTTTCGCCGCCACCTCGGGCTGCCCCTTCGCCATGCCGTTGAGGAACACGTCGTCGACCATCTGGTCGAAATAAACCGGGATCTGCTTGTGACGCACCGTCTCCGCCAGTTCGCTGACGAGGCGCCGCGTGCGTTGCGCGACCTGAACGAGATTGGCGCCGGGCTGCGTCAGTTCCTTGGCAAATGTTCGCGTGAAGACCGAATTGGGATTCGTGTCCTCGTTGGAGAGCCGGTCGAGTGCGGTCTGCCGGGGACCTGCCGAGAACACCGAGAACACGCCTTCCGGCAATTGCGTCATCGGCGCCAGCCCGCCGCGGCCGGCGACCGCGCGGGTGCCGGCGCGCTCGAACGGATTGTTGCGGCAGGCATCGAACACCAGGATCGCGGTGCGGACCTTCCTGTTCTGCAGCCTCTCGATGATTCGGTCGGCGAGAATCGAGGCGTCGCGCACCAGCTCTTCCTGGCCTTCGGTCGCCGCCGGCACGTCGGTCGGCAGCAGAAAATTCTGGCCCGCGATTTCAAAGCCGTGGCCGGCGAAGAAAAAGAACGCGGTGTCACCGGCCTCGACCGACTTGTCAAAGGCCAGGAGCGTTTGACTGAACGCCTGCCGGCTCTGGTTTTCCGCCACCATCACCGTGAAGCCGAGCTGCTTGAGCGTGTCGCCCATGGTGCGGGCGTCGTTGACCGCCTTCAAGAGCTTGGGCACGTTTCGGTAGTCGTTGTTGCCGACCACCAGTGCGACGCGTCTTTCGGCATGCGCGGGCGATACAAGAGCCGCAAGCGTCACGGCAATGCCGGCCGCGACCAGAAAAACCGACAAGGACGCCGCCAACAATCTCGAAAGCCAACCGGTCATCCAAAATCCCTGCCTGCACGACTCATCCACGGCCCGTGCGGGCCATCCTATGCCGTAGTCGGTATATCGGCGCCATTGGTTCAACCCCGTTCGGAAAGCGGGAGGCCGCCGCCAGCACCCAAAAATGGTCAGTTCAGGTTGTGCCGGCCCACCGTACAATTGCGCGCCGGATCAATGATGATCCTGTCGGAATTTGTTCTTACCATGTCTCCCTCTCCCGAAGTCCAGGACGCCGTCGTGCTGCGCAGGATCGGCACGGCCAGCCTGATCGAGCTGCGCGCGCCGCCCCGCTTGAACGAGCGCAGCAAAGGCCACAGCGCAAATGCTCCCGACGGCAGCCTTTGCATCTATCAGCAGCTCGGCTCCGGCAGCCGCTTCAGCGGCAATCCGGAATTTTGCATTCACCACGGGATGTTTGCGACGAGCTATTCGGACCTTCCTTACGAGACCGCCGCGCTGGCCGCCGACGGCTTTCACCTGCGCATCCTCAAGGTCCCGGTGGCTGACCTGCGGCCGTCGCAAGCGGACCTTGTCAAGGCTGGTCTCGGCGATCTCGTGCCGAAACCGCTCAGCGAAAATGGCGCGCTGGTCCCGCTGCTGGCTTCATGCTTCCGCGACCTGAAGGAGACAAACGACGCACGTGCCCCCGAACGCGCCCGATCGCTGGTACAGACGCTGGCTCAACTGGCCTTGATCGAGCGCGGCCTCATCCGGCCGGGCAGCCGGGCGGCGCTGCACGCGCTTCGCGTCGGCCGCCTGTCGCTGGCGCGGCGGTTGATCGCGCGCAACATCTCGCGGGCATCGCTTTCGCCTGCGTTGGTCGCTGAGCTGCTCGGGATTTCCGTTCGTCATCTGCACATCCTGTTCGAAACCAGCGACGTCAGCTTTGCCCAGACCGTGACCGCGGAGCGCCTCGCCGAAAGCCGCCGGCTGCTGACGCAGCCCCGGGAGCAGTCGATTTCGGAGATCGCGCTAGCCTGTGGCTTCAACAGCCTGGCGACATTCTATCGCGCGTTCCAGGCAGCCCACGGCATGTCGCCGGGCAGTTTTCGGGCCACGCAAGGCGCGCACGGTGAGGGCGGATTGCAACTGCAACGCCAGATCTGAGCGGGGTGAACAGAATCAGAGGCTGTCCAGCGGGGCTTATTCCGCCAAGGCGGCTTCCGCCAGGCCTCGCGATTTTCGCGAGTTCCGGGGCATTTTGTGCCGAAACATTAAGCTTTTTCGGACCTTCGCGCCCCGGCTCCATTGACTTTAGCCAATTCGGCCCTATGTTCCGGCTCAACGCGGCCTTGGATCGAAACGCGATTCCCTGGTTTGCCGCTCGTCTGCGTAACTCAGAGCCCCCAGCTTCCTAAAGCGCGCCGTTTCGGGGCAAAACGCGACAGCCTTTTTACCCTCGATTCCGAACGGCGGTGTCGACTAGAGGCTCAATGTCTTTTTCCCATCTTGGCCTTTCCGATAAGGTCCTCGCCGCAGTTGCGGCTTCCGGTTACACGACCCCTACTCCGATCCAGGAACAGGCGATCCCCCACGTTCTGGCCCGCCGCGACGTTCTCGGCATCGCCCAGACCGGCACCGGCAAGACCGCGGCTTTCGTCCTGCCGATGCTCACCATGCTCGAAAAGGGCCGCGCCCGGGCACGAATGCCCCGCACCCTGATCCTCGAACCGACCCGCGAACTCGCCGCCCAGGTCAAAGAGAATTTTGACAAATACGGCGCCGGCCAGAAACTCAACGTCGCACTCCTGATCGGCGGCGTTTCGTTCGGCGACCAGGACACCAAGCTGACCCGTGGCGTCGACGTCCTGATCGCAACGCCCGGCCGCCTGCTCGACCACACCGAGCGCGGCGGACTGCTACTCACGGGCGTCGAACTCTTGGTCATCGACGAAGCCGACCGCATGCTGGACATGGGCTTCATTCCCGACATCGAACGCATCTGCAAGCTGGTGCCGTTCACGCGCCAGACGCTGTTCTTCACCGCGACGATGCCGCCGGAAATCAGCCGCATCTCCGAAGCCTTCCTGCACAATCCCGAACGCATCGAAGTCTCAAAGCCCGCCACGACTGCGGTGGGCGTGTCGCAATTCCAGGTTGGCTGTGGCCGCGAGCCGCACCAGAAGCGCGATATCCTTCGCCGCCTGCTGCGCGATGCCAAGGACCTCAACAACGCGATCATCTTCTGCAACCGCAAGCGCGAAGTCGCTGTCGTCTACAAGTCGCTGCAGAAGCACGGCTTCAGCGTCGGCGCGCTGCATGGTGACATGGACCAGTCGGCGCGCACTGCGGCGCTGGATCAATTCCGCAAGGGCGAGATCCCCCTGCTGGTCGCCTCCGATGTCGCCGCCCGCGGCCTCGATATTCCCGCCGTCAGTCACGTTTTCAATTTCGACGTGCCGCACCATGCCGACGACTACGTGCATCGCATCGGCCGTACCGGCCGCGCCGGGCGCGCCGGCACGGCGATTTCGATCGTCACCTCGCTCGACAACAAGTCGATCTCGGCGATCGAGCGGCTGATCGGACAAGCCATTCCGCCCGCCGAAGGCGACTATGCCGCGCCGCCGGCTTCCGACGAAGAATCCGACCAGCCCCGCCAGTCGCGCTCGCGCGAGGGTTCGCGGGAAGGTTCGCGCGGCGGACGCAAGCCGCGGCGTGAACGCGAGCCGCGCGCCGCCAAAAGCAGCGAAAAAAGCAGCGAGCGCGAGCCGCGTGCGGCCAAGGGCGGCGAGCGCGAACCGCGGCCAGCGAAGAGCGCCGGCCGCAATGGAGGCCAGCAGCCGCAGGCAGCGTCCGAAGCCTTCACGCCACCAGCTCCTGCACAGCCCTCACGCGTGCCCTCGATCGGCCGTCCCGAACCGCGGCGCCCCCAGCGCGAAGTCGAGTCCGAGCCCGCCGATCATTCGCATCTTCCGGCGTTCCTGCTGCGGCCGGTGCGCGCCCGCGTCTGAACGAATTCGGCATGATCCAGCGGCCGGAACATTTACCGGCCGTTCATTCTCCTCCATTAGCCTGCCAGGATAGTTTAGTCATTCCTGCGCACGGCAACGAGCGGCACTGCTCGATATTGGGGACGGATCAGTGGTCAAGCTGCTGGACGAACACGAGCGCACTTTGGCGTTTGCCGAAGTCGCGCTGGGCCAGATCAAATCACTGCGGCAGACCGCCGTCCCGCGCAACTACGAAATCTGGTACGTCTACGCGACCGGGTACAACGCGCCCCTCAACAAGATCATCAACGAGACGCTGGCGCGCAGCGGCAAGCTGAGCGAATCCGACCTCGAACAGATCTACGAAACCTATCTCTCGCACATCAAGGCCTCCGACCGTATCGACAAGGTCGGCGCGCGCGTGATCGGCGAAATCGACGACGTGATGGGCCTGATCGTCGATGCGCTCGGCATGTCGCAGAACTATGACGCCAGGCTGAGCGGCGCCAGCGAAAAACTCCGGAGCGCCAAGAATCGCGACCAGATCAAGGCCGTCGTCGACGGCCTGCTGAAGTCTACCCGCGAGATGCAGGACACCAACAAGGCGCTGGAAAGCCGGCTGGCACTGTCAAAGACCGAGATCAGCAATCTCCAGCACAGCCTCGAGGCGATCCGCGCCGAGAGCCTGACCGATCCGTTGACCGGACTGGGCAACCGCAAATATTTCGACCGTTCGTACGCCATGGCGGTCCAGGCGGCGCTGGCGAGCGGCGAGCCGCTGTCGCTGCTGATGTTCGACATCGATCATTTCAAGTCGTTCAACGACTCCTACGGCCACCTCACCGGCGATCAGGTGCTGCGGCTGGTGTCCATGTCGCTGAAGCATACGATCAAGGGGCAGGACATCACCGCCCGTTATGGCGGCGAGGAATTTGCGGTGGTGCTGCCCAACACCGCGCTGCGCCAGGCGCTGACGGTCGCCGACCACATCCGCCGCGCCGTCATGGCGAAGGAATTGAAGAAGAAGTCGACCGGCGAAATCCTCGGCCGCGTCACCATCTCGGTCGGCGTTTCCATGCTGAAGCCCGACGATGATACCGAATCGCTGATTGAACGCGCCGACGCCTGCCTCTATGCCGCCAAGCGCAACGGCCGCAACCGCGTCATCTGCGAAGCCGACCCCGAATACGCCGACGAGACCCGCAGCCAGGTAGCCTAAGCCTTCCGCTTCGCCGGCTTGCGCTTAGCGGCGACCTTGGCCGGCTTGCGCGCCTTGGGACGCTTGCGCAAAGCAGCGCGCTGGGCTGCCGCCAGCGCGGCCCTCGCCCAATCAGCCAGTTCTTCGGAGTCATCGAACAGCCGCGCCGGCAATTGCCAGTACGAGTTCACCGTGACGGTCCTGGTGCGCGTCTGATACTGAAACGGCTGCGATCCCTCCGCTTCGAATTGTGGAATGGTCTGGTCGTCGACGCGGAAATAGAGACCGGCGCGCAGCGCGAGCGCGAAGTTGGTGCCGTCGGCGGAAATGCCGTAGCCGGAGAACATTTTCCTGATCGTCACCGGACCGAAGTCTGCAAACAGGTCGATCAGGAAGTCACGATCCATTCCGGACCCCGCGAAGGCTAGACCTTCGCAGCCGTCAGCTGCACCGACTCGCCACAGCCGCAGGCCGAGACCTGGTTCGGGTTGTTGAAGATGAACTGGGCCTGCATCTTGTCGGCCTTGTAGTCCATCTCGGTGCCGAGCAGGAACAGGACCGCCTTCGGATCGACCAGGATCTTCACGCCCCGGTCCTCGACCACTTCATCGGTCGGCCGAACCTCGTGGGCGTATTCCACCGTGTAGGACTGGCCGGCGCAGCCGCCATTCTTGATGCCGACGCGAAGGCCGACGATCTCGGAATCAGCGCGCCTGGTCAGTTCCGTGATCCGCTGTGCAGCGGCCTCGGTGAGTTTCATGACCTGCGGGCGGGGCCGCGGCTTCGGCTTGACGGTTGGCGTAGGTGAAGCTGATGTCATGTCATTCATGTGATCATTTCCAACGGCAATTCAATGCCCGTCATCTTCTCATAAAGCCGTTAAGCCTCACGCAACTCACCACATATTGAGGACGAGGCGGGCCTCGTCGGACATGCGATCCGGCGTCCAGGCCGGATCCCACACCAGATTGACATTGACGACGCCGACGCCGGGCACGCTGGCGACGGCGTTCTCGACCATGGTCGGCAGTTCGCCGGCCGCGGGGCAGTTCGGCGTGGTCAGCGTCATCATCACATCGACGCTGCGGTCATCCTTGAGGTCGACCTTGTAGATCAGGCCGAGTTCGTAGATGTCAGCAGGAATTTCCGGATCGAACACCGTCTTCAGCGCGGCGACGATTTCGCCACCCAGCCGCTCGGTCTCCTCGGGCGGCAGCGCCGAGATGGTTTCCATATTGGCGGTCTTGATTTCGGCCGTGTCACTCATGCGAACAAATCCCGCGCCTTGATCAGCGCCTGTGCCAGATGGTCGACTTCTTCCCGGGTATTATACATCCCAAACGATGCGCGGCAGGTGGCTGTGACATTGAACCGCTCTAAAAGCGGCATCACGCAATGGGTTCCGGCGCGCACCGCAATGCCCTGCCGGTCGATCACGGTTGCGACGTCATGGGGATGGGCGCCCTTCATCTCGAAGGAAATCACCGGCCCCTTGCCGCGCGCGGTGCCGATCAGCCGCAGCGAGTTGATTTCGCGCAGGCGCTCCTGGGCATACGTCAGAAGGTCGTGCTCGTGGGCGGCGATGCGCTCCTTGCCGATCGAATTGACGTAGTCGATCGCAGCGCCCAGCCCGATCGATTCCACGATCGCAGGCGTGCCGGCCTCGAACTTGTGCGGCGGATCGCCGTAGGTCACCCAGTCCTGGGCGACCTCGCGAATCATCTCGCCGCCGCCGTTGAAGGGCCGCATCGCGACCAGGTGCTCATGCTTGGCATAGAGCACGCCGATGCCGGTCGGGCCGTACAGCTTGTGGCCGGTGAAGACGTAAAAATCCGCGTCGATGTCCTGCACATCGATCGTCATGTGGACGGCGGCCTGGCTGCCGTCGACCAGAACCGGGATGCCGCGGTCATGCGCGATCTTCACCACGTCCTTGACCGGAACCACGGTGCCGAGCGCGTTCGACATCTGCGTGATCGCCACCAGCTTGGTGCGGTCGGTCAGGAGCTTCTCGAACTCCTCGATCAGGAAATTTCCTTCGTCATCGACCGGCGCCCACTTTATCACGGCGCCATGACGCTCGCGCAGAAAGTGCCAAGGCACGATGTTGGAGTGATGCTCCATGATGGAGATCACGATCTCGTCGCCGGCCTTGATGTTGGGCTCGCCCCAGGACGACGCCACGAGGTTGATCGCCTCGGTGGCGTTGCGCGTGAAAATGATCTCTTCGGTGCGCCCGGCGTTGAGGAATTTTGCGACCTTGGCACGGCCGCCCTCGTAGGCCTCGGTCGCGGCATTGGCGAGGTAATGCAGGCCGCGATGCACGTTGGCGTATTCGCTCTTGTAGGCTTCCGTCATGCGGTCGAGGACGGCGTTCGGCTTCTGCGCGGAGGCCGCGTTGTCGAGATAGACCAGCGGTTTGCCATAGACCTTCATCGCCAGCGCCGGAAAGTCCTCCCGCACGCGGGCAACGTCATACGCACCGTTCCTGACTGCTGGATGCTGGGTCATGCCCGTGCCTCTAGCCAGCGCTGTGCGGCTGCGATCGCGAGCTCGCGCAGATCGTCGTTGACGATCGACTCGATCGCCTCGCCCACGAACGCCTGGATCAGAAGCGCCTGCGCTTCCTTCTCGGACAGGCCGCGGGCGCGCAGGTAGAACAGCAGGCTCTCGTCGAGCGCGCCGGTGGTGGCGCCGTGGCCGCAGGTGACGTCATCGGCAAAGATTTCGAGTTCCGGCTTGTTGTCGGCCTCGGCCTCGTCGGACAACAGCAAAGCCCGCGTCATCATCTTGGCGTCGGTCTTCTGCGCTTTGGGACGCACGATGATGCGGCCCTGAAACACCGAGTGGGCGCGGTCGTCGGCGACAGCGCGGAAAACCTCGCGGCTGGCGCAGTTCGGCACTGCATGATCCATGAACAGCGTGGTGTCGGCGTGTTGACGGCCATTGAGCAGATTGACGCCATTGGTCTCGACACGGGAATGCTCACCCGCAAACGCAATGGTCGCCTGATAGCGGCTGACCGCAGCGCCGGAGGTCATGCCAAAGGTGTTGAAGTGCGCGCGCGCACCCAGCGTGATGACGGCGGAAGAGACATTAATGGCTTCGCGGTCGTCCTCGATCAGGCGGATATGGTCGAGGCGTGAATTGTCGCCGATCGCGACGACTAGCGAGTCATGGGCCTGATAAGCCGTAGCACCCTCGGCAGCAATGTAGCTCTCGACCAGCGTCGCGCCGGCATCCCTGCCGAGGCGGAGCATCGAGCGCGTAAACATCGCCGCGGGCGCGGAGCCGCTGGCGACGTGAATGACATGCAGCGGCTGCGTCAGCACGACGCCGTTGGCGATCTCGATCACCACGCCGTCGGTCATCATCGCGCTGTTGAGCGCCACCATCGGATTGGCGTTGTCGGGCGCAAGCAACTGCGCCTGCAGCGCGGCATCGCCGGCTTCCAGCACGTCGCGCAGGGTGCGGACGGCAAGCCCCTTCTCCAGCCCATCCAATTCGGAAAGCTTCGGCGCGAACAGGCCGTCCACCAGCACCAGCCGGCGCGCGGCCTTGACGGCCTGCAGTTTCACCGCAGCGGCGGCCCGCTTCAATGCAGCCGCATCCGGCGCGGGCGCCAGCGGCAACACTTCGCGCATCAGGGCGCGCAAGTCAGTGTATTTCCAGTCCTCGAGCCGGCGATACGGCAGGCCCACACTTTCATAGGCCTCGAAGGCAGCCCTTCTCGCCTCGGCGACCTGGCCGGTGCCCGGCAGCCGGTCGCGCGCGACCGCAAAGCTTTCGCTCAGCGCGCGTCCGGTTTCGTTCTTTGCCAAAGCCAAATTCATCACAATACCTGTCAGGCCGCGTCTTCGAACTGCGCGTAGCCGGAAGCCTCGAGCTCCAGCGCCAGCTCCTTGCCGCCGCTTTTCACCACCCGGCCCTTCGACATCACGTGCACGAAATCAGGCACGATGTAGTTCAGAAGCCGCTGGTAGTGCGTAATGACAACCATCGAACGGTCCGGCGAACGCAGCGCGTTGACGCCGTCGGCAGCCACACGCAGCGCGTCGATGTCGAGGCCGGAATCCATCTCGTCGAGGATGCACAGGCTCGGCTGGAACAGCGCCATCTGCAAAATCTCGTTGCGCTTCTTCTCGCCGCCGGAAAACCCGACATTGACGCCGCGGCGAAGCATGTCCTGCGGGATGTTCAGTGACTTCGCGACCTCGCGCACCTTCTTCAGAAAGTCCGGCGTCGAATATTCGCTTTCGCCACGCGCCTTGCGCTGGGCGTTGAGCGCTGTGCGCAGGAACGTCATGGTCGCCACGCCCGGAATTTCCACGGGATACTGGAACGCCAGGAACACGCCCTTCGCGGCGCGCTCGTCGGGCGCCATCGCCAGCAGGTCCTCGCCCCTGAACAGCACCTCGCCGCCAGTGACTTCATAGCCCGGCTTGCCCGCGATGACGTGAGACAGCGTCGATTTGCCGGAGCCGTTCGGCCCCATGATCGCGTGCACTTCGCCCGGGTTCACCGTAAGCGTCAGGCCGTGGAGAATCTCGCGATCCTCGACACGAACTTTCAGATCCTTCACTTCAAGCAATGACATTTCGTTTTTCCGTTTCTACTCCTCGTCCCGAGGAGCGCCGACAGGCGCGTCTCGAAGGACGTGGCCGACAATCTTCCTCTCGTCCTACGAGACGGCCGCTTGCGCGGTCTCCTCGGGATGAGCGCTATCCAACCGATCCTTCGAGCGAGATCGAGATCAGCTTCTGCGCCTCCACCGCAAACTCCATCGGCAGTTGCTGCAGCACGTCCTTCACGAAACCGTTGACCACGAGGCCGACGGCTTCTTCCTGGCTGAGGCCGCGCTGGATGCAATAGAACAGCACGTCCTCGGAGATTTTTGAGGTCGTCGCTTCATGCTCGAAGTGCGCGGATGAATTCTTCGCCTCGACATAGGGCACGGTATGCGCGCCGCATTTGTCGCCGATCAGGAGCGAGTCGCAGGCGGTGAAGTTGCGTGCGCCGGCGGCCTTCCGATGGGCGGTGACGAGGCCGCGATAGGTGTTCTGCGAGACGCCTGCCGCGATGCCCTTGGAGATGATCCTGCTCGTCGTGTTCTTGCCGAGATGGATCATCTTGGTGCCGCTATCGACCTGCTGGTGACCGTTCGAGATCGCGATCGAGTAGAACTCGCCGCGTGAATTGTCGCCGCGCAGGATGCAGCTCGGATATTTCCAGGTGATCGCCGATCCGGTCTCGACCTGGGTCCAGGAGATCTTCGAATTGTTGCCGCGGCAGTCGCCACGCTTGGTGACGAAATTGTAGATGCCGCCGACGCCCTCGGAATTGCCGGGATACCAGTTCTGCACCGTCGAATATTTGATCTCGGCGTCGTCGAGCGTGACGAGTTCGACCACGGCGGCATGCAACTGGTTCTCGTCGCGCTGCGGCGCGGTGCAGCCTTCGAGATAGCTGACGTACGCGCCCTTGTCGGCGATGATCAGCGTGCGCTCGAACTGGCCGGTGTTGCGCTCGTTGATGCGGAAATAGGTCGACAGCTCCATCGGGCAGCGCACGCCCGGCGGCACGTAGACGAACGAACCGTCGGAGAACACTGCCGAGTTCAGCGTTGCGAAATAATTGTCCGAGGTCGGCACCACCGTGCCGAGATATTTCTTCACGAGTTCGGGATGCTCGC
>LNFM01011470.1_pt1 | contig 12029 bp, 10 predicted proteins | sample 596031 | NCBI WGS metagenome assembly LNFM01 (sample SAMN04254537, study PRJNA301005) | activated carbon metagenome | isolation source: dual media filters at the Ann Arbor, Michigan drinking water treatment plant | place: USA: Ann Arbor | reverse complement strand
TCTTCACCAGCAAGCCCCTGCTGTGGCTCCTCATGCTCTGTGCGCCGTTTCCCTATATCGCGACCACAGCCGGATGGATGACCACGGAGCTCGGGCGCCAACCATGGCTCGTGTATGGCTTATTGCGCACGAGCGAAGGCACGTCGCCGCTCGTCCATTCGGGAAATGCGCTCTTCACGCTGCTCGGCTTTCTCGGACTCTACCTCCTGCTCGGCCTGGTCTTTATCATCCTGGTGATGGAGATCGTCAGACAGGGTCCGGTTCCCGTCACCGATGACGCGACACAGACCGCCGGACGGACGCTCTACTAGGAAGGCGCACATGGAAACGTTTTGGTATGCGATCGTGACGATGATGTTGGCGATGTACATCGTCCTGGACGGGTTCGATTTCGGCGTGGGCATTCTCTACCCCTTCATCGCCAAGACGGAGATCGAACGACGCGCGGTGCTGGCCTCGATCGGGCCGGTCTGGAAGGGCAATGAAGTGTGGCTGGTCGTCAGTGGAGGCCTGCTCTTCTTTGCCTTTCCCAAAGCCTATGCCGCAGGGTTCAGCGGGTTCTACCTGGCATTGACCATGGTGTTGTGGCTCTTGATCATTCGGGGGCTCGCACTGGGACTGCGATCCTACCTGGACCATCCCCTGTGGCGGCATTTCTGGGACAGAGCTTTTTCCGGTGCGAGCCTCCTCCTGGCCATCGTGTTCGGCGCTGCCCTGGGCAACCTGATTCGCGGCATGCCGTTGAATCCGAAGGGCTACTTCTTCGTCGCGCTCTGGACAGATTTCACCCCGGGTCCCGATCCCGGCACCTTGGACTGGTTCACCCTGCTCATGGGACTGGCAAGCGCCGCAATCCTGACTCTGCATGGCGCCAATTATCTTGCGATGAAAACGGAGGGAGATCTTCATGCGCGGGCAGCCGCTTGGGCAAAACGGACCGGCTGGCTCGCACTCGGGCTCACCGGCGTCGCAATGGTCGCGATCCCGTTTGTACAGCCCCTCCTCCGGCTCAACTACACGGCCCACCCGACCGGCTATCTCTTCACCGCAATCAGCCTATTGGCCTTGATCGGCACCATGGCGTTCCGCAAACGACAGCATGACGTCGCCGCCTTCGCCACCTCCAGTCTGTTCATCTTCACCACGCTTGGGGCTGTCGCCTGGGGCAGCTATCCCAATATTTTGATCGCCACGACACACCCGGAACACAGTCTCACAGTCTTCAACGCGAGTGCCGGCACATACGGCCTCCGGATTGGCCTCTGGTGGTTTCTCTGTGGAATCGCACTCGCCATGACCTATCAGATCTATGTCCATCGCGCGTTTGGCGGCAAAGTCCGGCTCGATCCGGACGGCTCGCCGACGGAATAGGAGAGCTCGCCCGTTGAGGGAGAAACAACTCTCATCGAGGCGAGGGCTCGTCAGGATGTCACCACCTCAACCAGCGTCGCAGCAGCGATTGAATCGTCGGCGTCAGACGGGTGCGGTTGTAGGCATCGGCCGCTTTCTTGATCGCTTCAGCCTGGGTCGGATAGGCGTGAATGACCCGGGCAAGAGTACCCAGACCGACCCCTGCGACCATCGCCAGAGTCAGTTCGTTGATCATCTCGCCCGCATGACGGGCGACGACCGTGGCGCCAAGAATCCTATCCGTCCCCTCCTTGACGTGAATCTTCACAAAGCCCGCCTCTTCATCGTCGGCGATCGCACGATCCACGTCGTGCATCGGGATGGTGAACGTCTTCACGGGGATGTCACGCTCCCGTGCCTCGCGCACATAGAGGCCGACATGAGCGATCTCGGGATCGGTATAAGTGCACCAGGGAATGGTCAGGGAACTCAGGCGCTGGCGGCCGAGGAACAGCGCGTTCCGCACCACGATGCGTGCCGACGCATCCGCGGTATGGGTGAACTTGTGCTCCAAGCAGACATCGCCGGCAGCATAAATGCGCCGATTGCTGGTCTGTAGGAAATCGTCGACTCGAATCCCGACCAGATTGTCGTACTCGACGCCGGCGGCCTCCAGATTCAACCCCTCGACATTCGGCACCCGGCCCGTGCCGGTGAGAATAGCATCGACCGCGACAGTGCTTTTGTAGTCGTCGCTCACCAGATCCACGAGCTTCTGTCCCTGTTCCACCCGCACGTTGACCGCCTTCGTGTTGAGCCGTACGTCGATGCCATCGCGCGAAAACGCATCCGAAAGGATCTGCGCGGCATCGCGTTCTTCTTTAGGCAGGAAGAGCGGCCGCTTCTGCGCGATGATGGTCTGCGCGCCGAAGCGGCAGAAGGCCTGCGCCAGTTCGCATCCGAGCGGGCCGCCCCCGATCACCAACAGGCGGCGCGGCAGCTCGGTGAGATCGAAAATATTCTCGTTGGTCAGAAAGCCGGCCTCGACAAGGCCCGGGATAACCGGCGTATCCGGCCGCGCGCCGGTTGCGACCAGCGCTTTTTTGAAGCGGAGTCTCGCGCCCTCCACCGTCAGCGCATCGGTATCGGTGAAGCGGGCCTGCCCGAAGAATACATCCACACCCGCCACGAGCAGCCTCTGGACGGAGTCCGTACGGCTAATGCGGGCGCGAATCCCGCGCATACGCTCCATCACGGCGGGAAACTCGACGCGAATATCGGTCGGAGTCTGCGCGCCATATTGCTCGGCATTGCGCATCTCGGCGTACAGACGCGACGTGCGGATCAGCGCTTTCGACGGCACGCAGCCGACATTCAGGCAGTCACCGCCGAACAGGTGGCGTTCGATCAAAGCCACCTTCGCGCCCAATGCCGCTGCAGCATGCGCCGCCACCAGTCCCGCCGTGCCGGCGCCGATAACCACCAGGCCGTACCGGTCTGCAGGCTGCGGATTGCGCCAGCCGCCTGGACGCACCTGTGCGAGCCGCTCACGCTCGTATCGGTCCTGCGGGGCGGTCGAGGGGAAGTCGTTCTGCTGCGTCATCGTGGTGATCCTCTGATAACAATACCTGCTAGAGCCAGCCGCCGCGGAATCCGGCGCGCCGCAACCCGGCGATGACCGAGGGACAGTCCCGCATCAGCCGCCAGATCAGTTCGGTGCGATGGTTCTCGATCATCATCACCACAATTCCCTGGTCCAGCCCGAAGTGGCCGGCCGATACCCAGGCGCTCCGGTCGGCGCGGGCCAGCGTCGGATTGAAACTGCTCGCATACTGCCGGTCCGACAACATCTCAGGATAGCGTTGCAGCATATGGCGCGCGGCGGACCAGGCGACCTCCGGTGCGAACGGCAGCGAGGCCAATGCCGCCCATCCGGCGAGGGTGCCGTCATCTGGCCCGTACGGCACACCACGGGCGGCATACCCGAACAGGCGGCGACGCTCGTGGGCCAGTTCGGGCAGCTGATGGATCGGGCCATCGCAGGCGGTCAGGCCCCAGCATTGTTCGTCATACCCGGCGAATCCCTGCGGGTTGCGCCGCGCATACTCGCGCTGCACTTCGGTCGCGCGGCGGCTGTTCTCAAAATAGTCGCTGCGCTTCTCGCGCATGAAGCGATCCCGGATGCCGCGAAAGTCGATCCAGGCATGGGAGAACTGATGCATAAACAGCGGCCCGGCATAGAGCACATCGTAGCCGTACAGATTCTCCCACTGATAGGTCGCGGTCCAGGCGTGATAGCAGTCCGGCTCGATGGGGTACGTCGGTGAGCCGAGGGCGAGCACATACAGCACAATGGCCTCGCTGTAGCCCTCCCAGCAGTAATGCAGAAAGCCGCTTTCCGGTTTCCACCCATGATTGATCGTCTTTCCGTCATGCTGCGCCCAACGCCAGTCCACGCGGCGGTACAGCGCATCGACGAGTCGGCTCAGTTCGATTTCGTCCGCGCTGTTTTCCATGAAATACCGGCCCACGGTCAGCATACCGGCGATCAACAGCGCCGTATCGATCATCGACAGCTCCGAACGCCAGACTCGAGCACCGGTCTGCATATCGAGGAAGTGGTAGTAGAACCCCTTGAACCCGGTCGCCTCAGGGCTGCCGCTCTGATCGCTGTCGTGGAAAAATCGCAGAACGGAGAGGCTGCGGTGGAGCGCGTCGGCCCGCGTCATCCAGCCTCGCTCCACCGCCACCGGATAGGACGAGAGGGCGAACCCGACAACAGCAATGCTGGACGGCGACTGCCCGCGCGAAGTGTCAGCGATCAGCCCGTTGGCCGGATTTATCGTCTTTAGGAAGTAGCCGAACGCAGCGCGTTGAAGCTGGTCGAGCATCAGCTCATCCATCGATGCGGCGCTGCTCACGGGGTGCCGCCTGCGTCCGGCGACGCTGATGCATATTCCAGCGTGACGGCCACGACCGCGTGCGGGGGGAGGTCGACATTGAAGCGGATTGTGCCCGCCTCGTAGAACAGGTCGAGCGGCTCCTTCACGAGGCGAGACGCTTCCTCAAGCTGCTCGACCTGCGAGCGGCTCGGATACTCGGGCTCGCCCATCTCCCGCCACCGCCTGCGCGGGTTCGCATGGTCCTCGTCGATACGTTCGATAAAGGCCGTGAACGGCTTGGTCGCGTCCGTGAGTCGGACTTCTACGATCTGGGTCACGATAGCATGGCGCGGCTGGGCATGATTGGTGAGAAGCACCGTGATCGTCCGACCTTTGCGAACGACCCAGGCATCGACCGTCTCATGCTTGCCCTCGACCGGGAGCCGCTCGCTGCCGAGCCCATGCAAGAGCTGAAAAGCCCGGTAGACGGGCTTCGGAACTCCATAGAGATTGAGCAGACCGAACCCGCCATGGAACGGGATCGAGGGAAACGCCTGCTCATCGAAGATGTCGGTGAAAGTCCAGAAGCTATAGCCGTCCACGAAGGGATCGGTCTCCAGCGCGGACTTGGCTGCATAGGCGGCAGCGAACGGCCCGTCGCGATACGGATCCCGCTGGTTCGAGGAGATGTTCCATTCCGTGAAGTACACGGGCCGATCGCGCGCATGGTCCCGCACGAACCTCGCCCGATCGCGCAGGAGATCGCGCGGACTGTTGGCGAGTAGATCCTCCGTATCCACACCCTCGAACCCGAGTGGATCGGTCGCGTAAATGTGCGTGCTGATGAAATCCACCGGCACGCGATGCTGCTCGCAGTAGTCGAGCAGCTCGTCGATCCACGCCGTCATGGCCGTCGCCGGCCCCCCGACCCGGAGTGAGCCATCGATCGCCTTGATGGCCTGGGCCGTGTGGCGATAGAGCGTGAAGTAGTCGTCCTGCGTCCCCGTCCAGAACATCGGAAGGTTAGGCTCGTTCCAGACTTCGAAGAACCACTGGCGCACCTCGGCGATGCCATAGCGCTCGACCCAGTGGCCGACCAGCCTGCGGATGAGTCCGGCCCAGGCCGCGTAGTCCGCGGGCGGAGTGACGTTGCTGCGATAGTGAAACACGGTCTGCGGCCCGGAAGACAATATGTCCGGCATGAACCCTAATTCGACGAAGGGGCGCATGCCGATCGACAGGAGGAAGTCCCAGATGCGGTCTGCGTTGAAGAATGAGCAGAGCGGCTCTTTCTGTTGAGAAACCAGCGTACCCATCTCGTCCGCAAGAATGGCGTGGAAGCGGACATGGCGAAAGCCAAGCTCGTCATGGCAGCGCCTGAGCTGCTCCTGCCAATCCGCGCGTAGCGCGAGGAGCGCGCGGCCGCTGCCGACGGTATGCTCCCAGGCATGCTTCAGCGGAACCGACGGCGCCGACAGACGGGACATGAAGGCCACGGTCATGACTGTCGCCTCCTCTGCCGGCGGGAGCGCCAGATCTCAAGGATGTTTCGACAACCTGCGATGCACGAGCGTCACCGGCTGTCCAGGCATCCGAGTATAGCACTACGCTACGGCAGGATCGCACGACAGTTCAGCAGCCGCCGGTGCGCGTGAGCGACGCGAGTAGAATCAGCCCCGAGTCGGCAGTAGAATATTACCATGTTCATAATGGTCGTCATGCTCGTGACTATCGGAGCGGCATGGCCGGGTGCGCTACTCGCATCTGAGGTGCCGGCACCTCAGTCCTCTGATGTGAACGAGCGTGTGAACCAGGCGCTGGGTCCGGAAGGCGGAGTACAGGTCTATATGGATCCGGACGGGAATGTAGAAACTATTCTCGATCCCCCGGGTGGCGAGCCTCATAGCACGGTGCAGCCGCCGCAAAGTCCGTCGATGAATCTCGGTCCTCCTCTTCAGCTAAACCATCCTCCATTCCAACTGCCTCAAGCCGTGCCTCCTGCTCACCCACCCGCTCAAAGTTTTCCACAGAAAGCCCGCTAGGAACCGCTCCGAGGATTGAGACGTGAAACACTGCGTGCTGGCTGCCTCGCTAGCAAACGAAGAAATGACTGCGGCGGTTCGGAGAGAAACGGCCTGACTCCCCTTCAAGATCTCATCTACCAAGAAACATCATCCCTCAACAATCCAATATCTACTCACATCTATTTACCTACATGACCAATCTAGGCACTTACATACCTAACTATAGAGCCTTCTATCACTGACCAAATGAGGGGATCGTATTCCTTCCAATCTCGTGGTACCGTCCGCCCCCATTCAAATAGCAATGAACACTAACGAGGCTTTTCGTGATCGATGATTTGGTTCTCTTTACCTGCGCGGTGGAGAGAAACGAATTCTCGCTGCAACCATTGGCAAATCTCTTCAGGCGCTTTCCCAAAACAGCCTATTGCCATTCGAACGATCGAAATAGTTCCTGGCACCTTTCCCTTACTATTTTTCACAGCCTTACACATACAAGGATTATCGCGATGGCGTTTACTCGACTAGCGATCTGTTCACTGATGGCGATCTTGCTATCTGGCTGCTGGTCATCGCACTACGCTGATACAAAGGATGGAACTCTAGAAGGCAAGTGGATTCTGAAATGGGTTGGACCAGATAAATTTGTATATGAACCACACCCCACAAATCCACTCAGGTTCACACGGCAGAATGGAACCCCAATCGTTGTTGGGAAACGCATGTATACAGATGGCGGATCGATTCCATATCTTTTCCGAAGCCTAGAAGATTACTCACCATGGAAATACGGAACTGCTTATATCATCCATGACTGGCTCTATGAGATGCAGCACTGCAAGTATGAGGGATACCAGAGCTTCACTAACGCTGATGCTGCCTGGATTATGTCTGAGGTCATGAAGGCTTTACATAGAAGGGGAATCGTCCGCAAAAGTGAATTTGACGTTTGGACAACCTATCTCGCAGTTAAGCACTTTGGGGATGGCCTTTGGGCCAACGGCACGTGCGAAACGCCAACCGAAGACAAACTAAAATCTATGAAGCCTATCATGGCAGAAGAAATTGATTACTCCATCGAGATCGATTTCTCGAGGTAATACCACGCACTGCTTTACATTATTTTGCAGATACCAATTTGAATGTTCTAAACAGGGAGCAAGTCTATGCAGACAATAAAGAATAAATGTGTCCAGCGTCTTAGCTTGCTTTTAGCAATAGTCTATGGGGGATCTTTAATCGGTTGCTCAACTTACCCACAGCCATTAAATCGGCCAACAACTTATGATGATGCCATTAAACACGCCGACACAATCGTACTCGATTTTCAAAAAGATATATGGTGGGGTGACTTCTTTCGAAAAACTGCGGGATCAGGGATCATCATGATGGCCGGAGCGGCGCTTGGCCTCGGGATCTCTGGGACCGGAGGTGACGCACTCAAAATCTTAGGCTTTGGTGGGGCAACGGCATTAGGAGTAGCCGGTTACCTTGATGCCAAACAATCTGATCCCGTGAAATGGGCAGGTATCATAGCAATTCAATGTGTGGTTGCAAAAGCGAATCAAGCGGTCGGGTCTTCGCAAGCGTTCAATAGATACTATGAAAGCCTGAGCACTGAAGCAGCAGCATTTTCGCAAGCCACGAACAGATTGGCTGGGTACTTGGATTGGTACACCGGTGATAAGAATGGGCGTGCTTGGAAAGCTTTAGATCTCTTGAGACAAGACTCCAATGCTACAGTTACTTTATCGCGCTCCCTCTTAGGAACCGCACATCCACCTGCCGCTGAGCTCTTTGAAATCGGCAACTTAGTATTTGATGCGGCCGAAGGAATTCGAGCACGTGTTAATTCGATTGTGAGCAAGAGTGATCCTGACCTTGGAAAACTGCAGGCAGCCATAAGTAATTTATCAGTTTATAGAAAACAGGTTACAGGGGACTTTCAGCTGAAAGAAGCCCGTAATTTTCTAGATAGTCTTTCCTTAGTTCAAGCTAAACTAAGTGGCCTTACAGCAATAAAAGACAAGAGCATCATGGGTACAACCAACGGTAGCGGCAGCGAGAGGAATAATGAGGTTATCCAAAACGAGAAAGAAATACAGCTGATAAAGGATACATCTCCGTGGGTTACTGCAATTGCTGATCGGGCAGCCCAAATAAATAATAGCATGATGATTCTGACCAACTACCGAATAACAAATAGCGAAAATCGTCAAATCAGTCTTGGGCCGAGCAACATAAAGACATGCATTGATGGTTTGGACAAGGACGTGAAACTTCCTCAAATTGTAGTGGCTCCTGAATCCCCAGTGATAGTGAAGGCGATGCCTACCACTGGAAACGCTGAACCGACTAATATATTTGTTTCCGGAATACAGGGCACAATGACGCTCACTCCTGGCGTTGCAGATAAAATTAAAATTGAACAGAGTGATGCTGTAGGCTCAACAAAATTAGTGAAACTTACGGCTCTTGTTAAGGAAGATGCACAATTACCTCTTGCGATAACCGATGATAGCGGAGTAGACAAATTGATTACCGTACAAATCAAAAAGTAAGCTGTCGTTAGAGGCAAGAAGGAGAACAACGTGCAGATTGAGTCTCTCGCATGACGTCTCCCCGGGAAACGGCGGTAGATTGAAACTGGAGTGACGTCGGGGCTTTGCCCACCTGCATAAGGAATGGATCGGGAAGCTGTCACGATTCTCGGAAGAGCAAACCGTCTATACCAGATGGCCCCTCGCCTCTCGTGCGAAATCCGGAGAGAAGTAATTTGCTCGGCTCTTGTTATCGCGGCTGGATAGGGCCAGTTAGATTATAAACTCACTTGCTACTTGGAGAAATAGCTATGTATCGGCGCGACCTGATGAAGCTCTGTGCCTCAGCCACTATGCTGGCATTAGTGCCATCTATAGGGCGTGGTGCATCAGATGATAAAGACTACGAAGATTATGATGGCCCTCTCCCTGGCCCCTGGATCTTTGGGAGGGATCCTGCCACGGATCATGAAGAACAAAGGTCACAGGCCATTCTTTCGGAGGCTCCTAGAGGCAAGTCCCTGATCGAAACCATCAAGTATTTTGAGGCAATTACAGAAAAGAATGCTCAAGAGGAATTGTATAAAGCGCAGTGGAAAGTACGTTGGAACCCAGTGATTGTGGGCTTCTATCGATCGACGACTTTGGACAATGCCTACGTCACCAAAAATGGCGACACGATTCCATGGTGTGCAGCATTTGTAAATTGGTGCTTGGCCTGTGGTGGGTATGAGACGACAGGAAGTCCTATGTCAGGATCATTTGGCAGGATTGAGCAGCAGACGGGACTAGGGAAACCAACTAACAATCCAAAGCCGGGCGACATTATAGTTTTTAGAAATCGCAACTCAAAAGAAGCGGAGCTGGGGTTTGGCCATGTTGGAGTATTCATCAAAGAGACGCTGGGGGGATGGAGCGTTCTCGGCGGAAATCAGCACGCTAAGAAAAAGTACTCATCGGTAAACACAACCGTTTTCGCTAAAGACCATGGAACCCTAGTGCTCGATTCGTTTCGGTCCATAGATACAATTCCGAGAAAAGGCTGACAGATAGAGAAACTCCGAAACCAGACCATGGCAAACCGCGCTGACAAACGACCTCCTGTATGTGGATAGATTGAACTGGTACGCTTATCTTTGTCCAGAAGTCAGGCAGCGCTTATACCAAATCTTGAAGAGAATGGTCCTTACCACCATTCCTCTCCCAGGTATCTGGAGGCTGCCACAAGAGAAATCGATGGGAACGAGAGCTGAAGACAGATCCCGCGAGCTTCCTCGTATTTGCCAAACCCGCGTAGTTCTTGAAATTCCCCTTTCTACCCAACTCAATTTTTCACGAAGGCGGAATTAAATGAAACGCATGAAACTCCTCCCGATTATTCCAACCTTACTTTATTCCACCATCTGCTTGTTAATCACATCTCCCAGTCGGAGCTTTGGAACTGATAATGATCCCACTCCGAAGACTACAGCCCCAGCCGAAATTACGACAAAACTACCGTCCGTCGTCATAGGAGATATCATTTCAGACTTCCTCAATAACTCCCCTGCTGATTGTGGCGCAACCGGATTCCCATGCATGGGGGGACACACGAAAGTCAGCGAGGGAATAAAGAATCAACTCAAGGAGGCTCTCAAGGAGGCGGGGATTACTGTCTTGGCAAGTCCCATCCCAACAAGCACTTACTATAGCGTGTCCGCAACAATGACCTTAGAGCCACCTAAAGCACAAAAAGAATATTGCCATCTATCCGGCACCCTCAAAGCAAATGACCTAGACGGGAAGAACATCAGAAAAAAAGAGAATATTGAGGTTATGCTTCAAATCCCTTCTGACCTACGAACCTCAATAAATGATTCCCAAGCTAGGATTAGAAGAAAGCTCAATGCCTTGGGCGCACAATGCTTACGCGGTGCCTCCGACAAGATACGAGAGTTACTCCCGACAACACATGCAATACGCGAAAATACAGTCGGAAAGAACTAAACCCAAATCAGGCCCCACTTTGCCATGAGCAAAAACAGCAGCGTCCTGCTCTGGAAGATACAAGGACCATCATCTGATCTACCGAGAGCCAGGAGAGAAGAGGGAATAGTCAACCATCAACAGGTCTCTCCTGACCATTGCACATACCACATCTTCTTCGCCCACAATTCCAGCAGCGATCTACAAATAACTCAAGCGAATGATTCCTGGAACATTTTTCCTCGCCCAGGACGCAGCGGAGGTGCCATGGAGCGGGAAGGCGCCCCCTCATAATATTCGACTGCAAGACCTAACCCTGTTTCTTCCCAGAAGCAATTCGTGAACTCATGACGGAACCGGGCCCCAGGTCAAACGCTGGGGAGCGGCTAGGTGCCCTCCTTGCTCGCAGAACAGAGGGCGGGATGAAGCCTCATGATCTTCTGTGCTCGCGCAACGCGAGGGAGGAGAATGGTAGCCTGGCCGACCTCCAGCTCGCGGAACGCGCGCAATGGAAGATCAAGCAGGCCCCGCCCGTACGGGTGATTAATCATGGGACTAGGCGTATCCTAAGGTGCAATTAGCAAAGAAGAACCCTGTTCCTCACCCGCCTCTTAGCTCACACAAGGGGAGTAAAGTCATGAAAGTCGTAAGGCTCAAGATTTCAAACTTTCGGGGGGTGAAGAGCTCCACCATACATTTCGAAGGCCATACGCTATTTGTCGGGATGAACAACGTGGGCAAATCAACTGTTTGCGAGGCACTGGAGCTTGCACTCGGGCTTGACAGACTCAAGCGCTCACCACCCGTGGAGGAATTCGATTTCTTCAATGCATGCTACCTAGACAAGTCTGTAGATCCTGCCATCCCCATTCCCATTGAGATTGAGGTCGTACTTGCAGACCTTCATGAAGAATTGGCAAACAAGTGTTTTACTCGGCTAGAGCGATGGCACACTACAGAGAAGCGACTTCTTTCAGAAGGTGAAGTTGGATCGGCGGATGCCTCAGGTGTCTGTGAATGTCTCCGCATTAAGACTGTCGCAAGTTACAACGTTGAGGGTGACGAATTCGAAGCTAAATCTTTTTTCTGCAACCCTCTGCCTGGACCAGGAGAAAGTCCGACTGAAGTACCGCGGAACATCCGGCAACTATTTGGCTCTTCTGACCTTCCCCCATTTATTACACCACGGCCAACGACGTTGACTCCTGCGCTGTCTGGGGCTGGTTGTGATGGTGGTTGATGAACTCCATGGGTGTCAGATCCCCGAT
>LNFM01026301.1_pt1 | contig 12032 bp, 11 predicted proteins | sample 596031 | NCBI WGS metagenome assembly LNFM01 (sample SAMN04254537, study PRJNA301005) | activated carbon metagenome | isolation source: dual media filters at the Ann Arbor, Michigan drinking water treatment plant | place: USA: Ann Arbor | reverse complement strand
CAAAAGTGATGCCAATATCTTCCACTGTGTGATGCGCATCGATATGTAAGTCACCTTTGGCAGCGATTTCAAGATCTATCATGCCATGTCGAGCGATCTGATCGAGCATGTGATCCAGAAAAGGCACGCCTGTTTCCAGGACAGATTTGCCTGTTCCATCCAAGTTTAGATTGATGCTGATCTGAGTTTCCAGCGTGTTTCGTGTAACTTGTGCCCGGCGCATAGATAAAATCTTAGATTAATACAAGGAATTGAAGTGAATTCTAAACTGTTTCACTTAGTATGGTGTGTAATGTTGTGCAAAATTGAGAGTTTTCATCGGGTGTGCCTACTGTTACACGCAAACAATCTTCTAATAATGGATGTGTGCCATCAAGATTCTTGATGAGTATTTTGCGTTGCTTAAGCGCCTGAAAGATTTGACTGGCTGCATGGATACGAAACAAAATAAAATTAGCGTCCGAAGGGAATACTTCAATATTCGCCATTGTACCAAGAAATGTTCTCATTTTTGTGCGTTCTAACTTGATCGCTTGCGCTTGCTCTGACAATACCGCGGTATGGTGCAATACCTTCTCTGCAATTAATTGCGTCATTATGCCAATATTATAAGGCAAACGCACCTTTTCCAGTTGTACTAACCATTCAGGCCGGCCGATTAATAGCCCCAGTCTTAGGCCGGCCAATCCTGACTTGGATAGTGTACGCATTAACAATAAATTGGGGTGCTGGGTTAGTTTATCCATAAAGCTAGCATCAGCAAATGCATGGTAAGCTTCATCGACAACAACGATACCAGAAGTTGCCTGAATAATGCTTAAAATCACTGCGGGATCAAATAAGTTTCCGGTTGGATTATTCGGGTAAGCCAGAAAAATGACGGCAGGTTTATATTCTGCAATTGCAGCTAACATGGTTCCCAGATCAAGCGAGAAATCTTTTTGTAAAGGTATTCCAACATATTGAATGTTTGCGAATGCCGCGATCATCCGGAACATGACAAATGCAGGTTCAACACTCATTAATACCGCACCAGGCCTAGCTAGTGCCATGGCGATGATCTGGATAATTTCATCCGATCCATTACCTAGCAGGATATCCATTTCATCGGAAATAGCCAAGGCCTGACGTAACGTTGCTTTAAGTTGAGTGGCACTTGCATCGGGGTAGCGGTTTACCGGTGCATTTGCCGTTAATTGTGCAATTTCGTCACGTATCACGAGTGGTAACGGATATGGGTTCTCCATAGCGTCCAGCTTGATCATACCTGTTGCAGGCGGGACATGATAAGCGGAGAGCGCGAGAATTTCCGGACGTATAATTTGATCGGGATGATAGAAATTAGGCATAGGATGCCAGTTTAACTCAATACAGGTTTTAAAGTTAAAATTGTCATTGGGAATCTGATTACGCTGACGATGTGAAATTGTACTGTTGTTCTTTCTAAGCTACCAACTCTTGGGCCAGTGTGAGAAATTCGCTTTGACACCCCTGGATTTTTTCTTGCGCCGCTTTGGCTTCCAGTTCATTGATTCCTAAGCTTTCCATGAGTATTAATGTGTCAACATAGGGGCAACCATCAGTCAGTGCCGGACTTTGTAGTAACCGATTGGCAATGGCGAGTAGCTTTACATAGGGCGAATGTTTCCCAGAGTAATCCGGAAAATGTTGTTCGGCCACTGCGACTGCAATCTCTTCCGGTAAATCCCATGCTCTGATCAGATACATGCCAATCGTATCATGTGTGATACCGAAGACCTGTAATTGAAGTGAGCGCGCATCCTGGTCCGGGTAGCGAGTAACCAAATCATTCAGATAAGAGAATTCTTTAGGATAGAGATGCCCAAATAATAGATAGCCAAAATTGTGGAATAAGCCGCTGAGATAAATAAGTTCGCAGTTTATAAGATTTTTCTTTGTCATGATATGACAGAGTTCGCGGCATAGTGCGGCGCATTCCAATGTTTGGCTCCAGATGCGAACACGGCCCAGCGCGCCATGATTGGGTAGCTTGAGACAACCCGATGAGGCAATGCTCATAGTAAGATTGAGTGCAGTATTAAAACCTAAAACCAAAGATATGGCATGATGGACAGAGGTGATCCGGCTGCCGTAGCCAAAAATAGACATGCGGGCATATTTTAGGATAAAAGCTGCCAAACTCGGGTCTTTTTCAATTAAGCCGGTGAGTTGTTCCAGATTCGCATCGGGATTATTACGTAGCTTTAAAAGTTCGCGAGCAGTCTCTGGAAATGGAGGAATCTGCCCAGCTTGCTCTAGGATGCTGCGGAAGTTCTGGCTGAATTCCAGCTTGTTAAAAATCAACATTAATCCAATCTTAAGATTTTAGTTTAAGGTGTAGTGCTTGCTCAATTCTGTTTTTTTGTGAGCTTTTGCACTAACAAGAAATTTCGTTGAAAAGCGATGGCTAAAACGATGAGAAAATTTGCCGTATTTGATAGCGGCATTATTTTTATTTTCTTTACTAAAAATTTATAATAAACAGAAAAGTTTTTTCCAAAAGCAATGACCTTAAACAATTCACCCATTTCAGCAGGGCTGATCAGTTTTTGCAGTTGACTGGATTGTGGCAAAAATCTGCTCGTATCTTCTGCGGGTGTTTGCGCAAGGATTCCGGTAATGCCGCAATTAATCAAGAAATAAGCTTGAGTGGTATAACCTAGAAGCGGTAATCCGCTATCTTCCGCAGCCTGAGTAATTGCACTAAAATCAACATGGCTGGTGATATCTTGCAGGCCAGGCAGGTAAAATGGATCATCATGTGCATAATGCCGGTAGTGGCACATCAGTGTGCCTTGATTGCGCTGGGGGTGATAGTACTCGCTACGACCAAAGCCATAGTCAATCAATAGAATGACGCCTTGCTGTAAGAAGTTTGTCAGGCTGCGCATAAAGTGAATAGCAGTAAGATTAATCTCGCTGATATAAGAATAGGTTGAGTGACTGTCTGGGTTGATCTGAGGCATTAACTGGCTGGCACTGTGACTGAGTTCCGCGTTATTGATAGGGCGATCTTGCCAAGCAAATTGATTGTTTTGCCATGTAACACCCCGCTCAGACAACTTATTATTATGCCATGTCACAACATGAGCAGGCATTGCATCCAGCACTTCATTGGCGAGAATGGTGCCAGTAAATTGAACGGGTAATTGCTCCAGCCATTCGATTACCTGCACAAGGTGCGGTGCTTTATTGGCAAACAGCATTTGCTGCCGCTGCCGGAGCTCGGCACTGACTTCCAGAATAAAATATTTTTTGGGTAAAGCATCGGATTTTTCCAGTTCGAGTAGTAAATCCAGTGCCAGTTTTCCGGATCCAGCACCAAATTCGAGGATATCAGCGTGTTCAATTTGCTGGGAAATTTGTAGAACCTGTTGCGCCAATGTGCGGCCAAACAACGAAGAAATTTCCGGTGCGGTGACAAAATCACCCGCGCTGCCCAGTTTGGTTGCTCCGCTACTGTAATAACCCATTCCCGGTGCATACAATGCCAGATTCATAAACTGCTCAAACGAAATCCAGCCGCCTGCTGCACAAATCTCATCGCGTATTAACGTTTGTACAGCGTGACTGTGAGCCAGCGCGATTTCACTGGCAGGTGGCAAAGTGGGATGTAAAGACATAAGCAAGAATATTTCTTTGTGGTAAATTGCAAAAGTTTTCAATGAAACGGGCCATAGTTTAGCAGCACTTTGAAGGAGGTGTATGTGCAAAGGAAAGTAATATTGGTTACCGGCGGAGCGAAGCGAGTAGGCGCCGCCATCTGCCGCAGGTTGCATGCACAAGGAGCCAGATTGGTTGTGCATTACCGCTCTTCGCTCGATGAAGCCAAGGCACTGTACGATGAATTAACTCAAAAGCGTCCAGATTCAGTGGCTTTGGTGCAGGCAGATTTGCTCGACACAGAATTATTGCCCGAATTGATCGAAAAGGCAGCCAACCGGTTCGGGCAACTGGATGTATTGATAAACAATGCCTCCAGCTTTTTTCCGACGCTACTTCAGCACTGCACGCTGGAAGATTGGGAGGATCTGGTTGGCAGCAATCTCCGGGCCCCATTGTTTTTATCCCAGGCAGCAGCACCTTATCTGAAAGCGCAACGCGGTAGTATCGTGAATATTGTGGATATCCATACCGAGCGGCCATTAAAGAATTATGTGATCTACAATGCCGCCAAAGGCGGGCTATTATCACTGACCAAGTCGCTGGCCGTGGAATTGGCGCCAGAAGTACGTGTCAATGGCGTTTCTCCGGGCCCGATTTTATGGCCGGAAGATGGAGAATGGGCTGACGAAGCAGCACGTCAACATATTATTTCCGGTACATTGCTCAAACGCTGCGGCGAACCGGATGATATTGCCAAAACTGTACAATTTCTAATTGCCGATGCGCCTTATATCACCGGGCAGATTATTGCTGTGGATGGCGGGCGGAGTATTCATTTGTAATTATTGGGATATGTCCTGACCAATCATTCACCAAACGCATTCTTAATCCACGTAATCTCTTGTCCATTCGCCCCCGATAGCAGTAGCGCATCAAAACGGCAGGGCGGTTCGTTGTTTAATCCAGATAAATAATGCCGTGCGGTGCGTAGTAGTTTGGCCTGTTTTGCCGGTGTGATACTGGCCGCAGCGCCGCCGAACATTTCATTGGCTCGCATGCGCACTTCGATAAACACCAGCGTGCTTCCATCACGCATAATCAGATCAATTTCTCCAAAACGGCAGCGATAGTTTTGTGCGATCAGCAACAGATGTTGCCGTTGCAGATACGATACGGCTATTTGCTCGGCATCACTGCCCTTCATTTTCTGTGGTATTTTTTTGTACATCCAGAAGTTGGATTTTGCCTTGCTCAAATTGAGCAGCAACGGCTTCACGGATAAATTGATTGGGTGGTGCAAAATGAATATAACCGGTTACACCGTCAAAAGAAATTTCTTCAACGGGTTGTGGTTGCAGTAGGTAGGTCGTCAAGCGGAACGCATCAATACCCAAGGCATAAAGCCGTTCCATGTCGGTACTCTGGGCTTTGTCGGTGTGGCGGTAAGCCATGACAGCAGGGTGATCGGGTTGTATTAACCAAGGCATATCGAGAAACTGGATACCATTCAAGTCATTGTTGAGTAGAAAATTATCGGCACCGGTAAAAATCTGTGATGTAGCATACACCGGTACATCCGGATCAAGGTATGTCCGCAGCACACGTGATTTGGCAGAATCCAGAGCTAAGAAAACCAAATGATTGCTGCCTGCTGTCAGATTGCGAAATTGCTGCAGTTTGGCTGGATCCTCGGAATAGCGGAATGATTCAGCGGTTTTGCCTTCTTCACTTTGCCATCGTTGTATGAAAGCATTTTGCAAGCGTTTGGATAACGGGCCATCATCGCCGATGACAATGGCATGGCTCCTGCCGTTATTTTGTGCCCAATTTGCGATTTGACTGGCTTCTGTTTCCATTTGCAGGCCAAATAAATAAAATTTGGGTGGCAATGTCGCAGTATTATCCACTGTATTCAATGCTAAAGTAGGTACTTTTAACAGGCTGCTGGAAGCCATGGCCGAAACACCATCGCGGGTAAGTGGCCCCACAATGAATACAGCGCCAGCAGTTACTGCTTCATGATAAGTAACGAGAATATCGAGCGGATCGTCCGTAGTGGAATATATCCGGATGATCAATGGTAGTGGCTGTCCGCGCATTGTGGCAGCCACAAAACCGTCTTTTACGATGTTGGCAGCCGCTCCAAATGATGGCGACTCTAACGGTAATAGCAGTGCAATATGTTGCACAAGTGGCGGTTCGGACGCGCTTTCCGGTTCAGAATGTTCTTTCGGGTAAGTGGCCATTGCCATCTGGCTGCCGTATAGTGCAAAGATTAGCGCCAGAACAATTGTCAGGAAACGTTGCATAGTGAGGATTATGCTGGAAAAAAGTGCATTATATGTGGTTGCCACACCAATAGGAAATTTAAGCGATATCAGCTTACGTGCGTTGGACGTACTGGCGAAAGTGGATGTGGTTGCGGCTGAGCACATACAAAATTCCAGACATTTATTGGCAGCGCATTCCATCACGGCAAAGCTGGTCAGCTTGCACCAACACAATGAAGCGGCAGTTACTGACAAAATATCGGCGCTATTGAAATCCGGAAAAAGTGTCGCCTTGGTGACTGATGCAGGTACCCCCGGTATTTCCGATCCCGGTGCGATTCTGGTGAAACAGGTGCGGGCGCAGGGTTATCCGGTTATTCCGGTTCCCGGTGCTAATGCCGCTGTTTGCGCAATGTCAGTAGCCGGTATTACGAATCCTCATTTTCTGTTTTATGGTTTTCTACCTGCTAAATCCGGGTTGCGTAAACGTGAATTGACCGCATTAAAATCCCAGCAGTGTACTTTGATATTTTATGAGGCACCCCATCGCATTCTGGAATGTGTGGCTGATATGATGGATATTTTTGGGCCGCATCGCCAACTGACCATAGCCCGGGAATTAACCAAGTTATTTGAAACGATCCATACGGGCATGCTGGAAGAAACACTTACCTGGCTCCAAGCAGATACCAATCAGCAAAAAGGCGAGTTTGTTTTGTTGTTATCCGGTGCAGAAATCCTGGATAAATCTGAGATAAGCGAACACGCCCGGCATACATTAGAATGTTTGCTCGCTGAATTGCCATTAAAGCAGGCAGTTAAGCTGACCACAGCGATTACCGGCGAAAACAAAAATACACTTTATCAATTGGCGCTGGATTTGAAGGCGACAGGATATCGCGAATAGCCGAAATGGCTGCGTTATAATTCAATCAATCAACATAACACCTGATAAACCGTGACCAGTATAACCATTACTCGCCCTGATGATTGGCATTTGCATTTGCGCGACGGCGAGCAGCTGCGCGCCGTGTTACCCCATACGGCAAAACAATTTGCGCGTGCCATCATTATGCCGAACCTTAAACCGGCAGTAGTAACAACTGATATGGCGCTGGCATATCGCGCACGAATACTGGCAGCAGTGCCGGCAATGCTGCAATCCGGTTTTGAGCCATTGATGACGCTCTATCTGACGGATAATACGCCGCCAGCAGAAATCATCCGGGCAAAAGAAAGCGGGGTAGTGCAGGGTGTGAAATTGTATCCGGCGGGTGCTACGACGAATTCGGATGCCGGAGTGACCGATATCGCCAAATGCTATGCCGCCCTGGAAGCAATGGAGAAGAACAATCTGCCATTGCTGGTGCACGGTGAGGTGACAGATTTCGATGTGGATGTGTTTGACAGAGAGAAAGTTTTTATCGACCGGATACTTGCGCCACTAACACAGCGTTTTCCGAATTTGCGCATCGTGTTTGAGCATGTTACCACCCGTGATGCTGTGGCATTTGTTACAGAAGCATCCCGGCAGGTTGCGGCCACCATTACCGCACATCATCTATTGCTGAGTCGGAACGCGATCTTTCAAGGCGGTATCCGTCCGCACTACTTTTGCTTGCCTATATTGAAACGTGAGATTCATCGGCAAGCTTTGCTGGAAGCAGTGATTAGCGGTAATCCAAAATTTTTTCTTGGCACGGATAGTGCACCCCACTCGCAAGCAAATAAGGAAAATGCCTGTGGTTGTGCAGGGATTTTTACAGCGCATGCAGCCATTGAGTTATACGCGACAGCATTTGAGCAAGCCGGTGCGCTGGATAAGCTGGAAGCATTTGCCAGCTTTTATGGTGCAGATTTTTATCAATTGCCGCGCAACGCTGGCTATATCACACTCAAAAAAGAAGAATGGGTTGTTCCGGGACAGTTTGAGTTTGCGGGAGAGGAATTGATCCCGCTCTATGCCGAGGCCAGTCTGGGCTGGAAAATGGTGTAATGTCAGAATATTCTTTTTAATGCCCGATTCCAGCGATAAAGCAGCCAGGCAAAGCCGTTATAGGCCACTCGTGCGAGTGACCGGATGACGGGCAATTGAAACAATCTGGCTAACCAGCGCTGATTCGGTGTTTGTTGCCAAAGATGGATAAATGCATCAATGCCAATATTAAGCTGGCCTTTACCATCTTTGACATACAATCGTTCGCGTACTTGCTCCAGCGAACTTTCTACCTCTGAAACCGCATCCGGGTTGTTATGCACATCGACCCATTCAATATTGTTAACCCCGCAGTCCTGCATGCGTTTGCGCTGATCTTTGATTCCTGCATTGCAAACGGGGCAAGCGCTGTTGTAATACACTTTACTGGGCATTTTGAAGTTTATTTTCCAGGAAATAAACCAGGAGTATAAACCGCCTGAGATTCAAAATTCTAAATGCTTTTAGATCATGAAATATTCGATACATTTTTGTCGTGTAGTTTTGGGTGCTGGCTGGTAGTTGCATGTATGTCTTTCTGCTTATCCACGCATTTTTCATATCCTAGTAATTTGTAGGACCAATAGGCACCTAAGCCAAATGCGATAGTTGCTAAAAGAACTGGGGAAGGTGTGGATATCTCCAGATTCCAGAGCCACCACTCCAAGCCTGCAAGGACAATAAAAATAGCGGGCGCAATAACTAAGGGTAATGCATCGTTATCCAAAATTGTGTCGAATTTCTCTTGAATTAGACGGCCAGAGTTACGAAGAGAATTACGGGTATGTGACGGATGATTCTTTGCTCTTTGTTTAATGAACTTTAAGCGTAATTTAAGCATTTATTTAATTATGACGAGTAGGGTTTTAATAGATTTTTAGGATGATTTAGATCAAAATCTTGATCCGAATCTTTTAATATTTAACGGTAAGCAGCCAGAAAAGTTTATAGCTTCAACAAGTTTGGATTTGCTGTGGATTCCAATGAGGGCAGGAATGCGAAAGCTCTGGCCAATCTGTCTCAAAAAAACTTCCCCTCGCTACGATCGCTATTCTCGGACTGTCTCCTAGTGAGTGTCTCCAGAAATATCTATTGTGTTTTATCTCTTTCACTTAGGTCACTTCTTCTGACAGTATAAAATCTGCCTTTAGATGTGTCCGGGGTTATTAAACCATTTCACTCTCAAGGGTTTGGCCGTTAAGGCGGTCGTCGTAACGTGCTCGTCCCAATCACGAGACGAAGAGTCAGAAATGAAGAAGAAGTTTGAGTCATACACGCTAAGATTGCAAAAATCACGCGATATTTATTCCCAAGCACCTAAGAAGCTGTTATTTGGCAAGCTTAGGAAACATAGGCGTTGATCATATCATTTTGTTTTAGACTGAAAATGCTTGAAAACCTCACTACCCAGCAAAATGCTGGGGTGAATCAAAAGGAGTATCTAAAGGGTTTTCAAATATTCGATAATCGCCAAGGCTCCCGCTTTGTCATTACTCCAATTAAGTTTGAATGTTTTGCCATCTTGCTGGATATCTTTGTCGTGACCTTTATTACTCATAGCCGGAGATAGGCGAGTATCAAAAATGTAGCCTTCTTTATTTGCTGTCGTTTCGTTTGTATTCCATGCAAAACCAGCCAGTTTTTTGTCATAATCCAAACGGCTTTTTACGAAAATGGCCGGGCGTTCATTAGGCACCAATAGATGGTAAAGCGTCGGCACTGAACCATTGTGTAAGTAAGGTGCTTGCGCCCATAGTCCTACCAAGGGTAACGCGTTGTAACCATCATGTAATTTGGGCGGTGTCATTGCTAAAGATTTTTTGCCCTCCAGTGAAACACCTTTATAGTGCGCACAAGGTTTCGTATCTTTGCCATACATTTGCACTACAGTATCCGCGCCACACACATCGTTAAAACCGCTGATTGCACCAAGGGTGACAAATAATCCGGCAACCTTGGCACGCCCCATATCGGTGCCAATATCGCGGTAAACCTTGCCATTATTGGGTTGATGGCAGGTGGCGCAGTTTTCAGCAAATAGTACCTTGCCTTTTTTCGCTAGTGCAATATTTACTTCAAACGGATACACACTTGCAGGCATTTTATCCAGCAGTTCTTCCGAAAATGCCGATACGCGCACATCCACATTTTCATAACCAATCGTTAGTTGTGCCGCGATGTTTTTATAGATAGGTAAAGGAATATGCCCTGTCCACTGTCCACCGCCATTGACTAAGTCGGATTTGTCGCTATTCCATACCGGGTCGTGCGTATTTTGTTCCCACACCGCCATAATATCCGTGACACCATGACTCGGTGGCAGCGCAAGCGATGCAAATGGCTTCGTAAGTGCTTTTTGTTTTAAGTTAATATTGGCTTTCACGGTATTGAAACCAATTGCATCTTCCATCCCAGGCAAACCATCAAACAATCGTGATTCCGCTCCTTTGTAGTATTTTTCGACAAATGCTTTCCAGCCTTCATATTCACTAACATGATGCAGAATAAACTGTGCGATCACTTTATCAGCGGTTGATTTGAATAAATCAATTTGCACTTGCTCGTATGCAGCGTCAAATCTCCGGTCTTCATAAGTATAATTTTTATAAAAATAATTTGGATCAGAAGCACGCGCTTCATCCAATGCGGTTAGAATCTTTTCTTTGATCAGTTGTGTTTGTTTAGCCAGATCCGTTTCCTTACCCACCATTTTAGTAATAGATTGCACTAAGCGTTTGCGATAACCAATCACGTTAAACTCGGAATTAACGCCACCATCTAAATAATAAATAGTGTTGTCATCAAGGCGTACTCGCCCAATATGACATGCACCGCAGGCGAAAGAGGCATAATCAATATTAGCTTTCGGATCAACACGCGACATACCAGTAAAACCCATGCCACGTGGAACTGGTGAGCCTTGCAAGCGCTCATCGTAAAACAGGCCCATGACGCTTAAGAAATCATCACCTTCTCCCCAATATTCAGGTGCAACCTTAGGCAATAATTTTAAGATGATGTAGGGAACGCCATCCGTTTCACTTTGAGCAAAGTCCGCAAAGCGATTGTAGGCAGTCTGATATTTAGCAATATGTGCGTCGCGCGCGGCCATTTTATTTTGTTTGAATGCTTCCCAATCATCGGGTACCGCTTTAACAAAAGCGGGTGGCTCAGGTGCGGCCAGTTGTTTGCTAAAACCTCCATCGGCGGAATACAAAAAATAACCTGCAGCAGTTACCACTACAACCAAACCCAATAACAATTTTTTCATGCAAGTTCCTTATGAAGTTATTGCGCATATCAAATATTATTTTGATTCTATTCGTTATTCTTTATGTGGCGACATTTGATCATGTCCATAGAAAATACCCTATCAATGACTTTATATACGAAGTCATTGATAGAAATATGAAGAATAGTGCTTCGTTGCGATAACTTATTTATCCCAAACTAATGAGTAGGATTCTGGGAAGGGGCCATTCTTAAAATCAATTGGTGCTGCTGCTCGTAAATTCTTTAACAGTAACACGTGGCGGACCATTTCCGGGATCATTTCCATACCCACATATTTACCTAAACAATCATGTGGACCAAATCCGAAATTGAAGTTGTGGTAAAAAGTGCGATCTGGATTGAATTCATCTGGGTTAGTGTTGGCAAAAGTATCAAACATTGCTGATTGCGTAAGCACAAGCACATTAGTTCTAGCAGGTATCAGCGTCTCATAATCTGTACCTTTTGCTAGGGTATAATCTTGTGAGGTTTGGCGGAACATATAGGGACTAATCGGTACATAACGCAGTGCTTCCCACACGATGTTATCAAACGCTTGCAGGTCTGTTTGTTGGGCTGCGGTTTTGGCTTTTTCCAGAAGAACCGGTTGATTAACAAAAAACTCGATTACTTGAGCCGTTGCTTGTGAAGTAGTTTCAATCGATCCAATCAACAAACCACCTGCATTAGCACCTACACGTACTAAATCAAATTCAACTTGTTGCGGAAAACTGGTGCGTAGCATACGTGTGAACACATCATCTTTGGGAATGTGCGAGGGCTTGCCTGTCAGCTTATCAAGAATACCTTTTACAATGCGCTGAACAATCGTCAAGAAATCTTTGGCTTGCTCTAGCTTCACCATGGCTAGCTTTTCGATTAATTCT
>LNFM01011469.1_pt1 | contig 12033 bp, 12 predicted proteins | sample 596031 | NCBI WGS metagenome assembly LNFM01 (sample SAMN04254537, study PRJNA301005) | activated carbon metagenome | isolation source: dual media filters at the Ann Arbor, Michigan drinking water treatment plant | place: USA: Ann Arbor | reverse complement strand
CAGGCGCTCGAGGACGCCGGCCGCTTCGGCTTCATCTGCGACCACGGAATGGGCCACTCGATCCCGCAGGGCGACGCGCAGTCCAGCGTGTGGCAGTTCTTCTACGACCATCCGTGGGGCACCAAGCCCTCGCCGTATGTCGACGGATTGCCGGCGGGCTTCCCCGACTACTGCGCGCTGTAGCGATCAGTCGTGCGCGAACCACTCGCCGTCGTTGCACAGCACGACCGTGCCGTCGAACGGCCACGCGCGATCGCGGGTCACCACCATGCCCGGGCATTCGATCGCGCCCTGCAGCACGGCGTCCTCGTAGCCGAGCAGCCCATGCGCGAGCGCGTTCGTCATCAGCCACGACCCCAGCACCAGCCGTAGGCCCGCGGCCCCCGCGGCCCCCGCGGCCCCCGCGGCCTGGTGGTTGCGCCCGAAGAACGCGAGCACGAACCCGAAGAACGGCCCCGCGTACACCAGCGACACGCACAATCCGCCGGTCACCAGGCCGAGCGAGCCCGCGGTCTCCTCGGAGCGCGGCATGCCGCCGACCACGAGCGACACCCAGCACGCGAAGCCCCAGAGCGACAGCAACGCGAGCGAGCGCAGCGGGGGTCGGATCCAGGCAGCCACGTCCTCCAGGCTGGCAGCACCGCGCACACGAGGCAATCGCGGTGTACGATGATCGCTTGGCCCGCACGTCTCCGCGCCGTACCGCGTTCGCCGTCGTCGTCGCCCTAGTGGCCTGCACGCCGCACGGCCCGCGCGCCGAGGCCGACTCGCACCACGACGACGGACCTCCGCCCACGCGCCGCGAGCCGCTCGTCGAGGAGCTCCACGGCACGCCCGTCGCCGATCCCTACCGTTGGCTCGAGCGCATCGAGGATCCGGAGGTCGCCGCGTGGACGACCGCGCAGGATCGCCACGCGCGTCGCGAGCTCGCAGCACTCCCGGGCCGTGACGCCCTGCGCGAGCGCATGCTGGCGCTGACGGACCTCGACACCCGCTCGGCGCCGCGGCGCTTCGGCGAGCGCCTGTTCTGGACCGCGCAGCGGGCCGGCCAGGACAAGGCGGTGTACTGGGTCCGCGAGCCCGACGGCCGCGAGCGCGTGCTGCTCGACCCCAACGCCATGGGCCACGGCAGCGCGGTGTCGATCCACGGCGTCTTCCCCAGCCACGACGGCCGCGTCGTCGCGTACAAGGTCAGCCACAACAACGCCGATGCCGCGAGCCTGCGGATCCTCGAGACCGACGCGCCCCACGATCGCGAGGTGATCGACGGGGCCCGCTACGCGCTCCCGAGCTGGACGCCCGACGGCCGCGGCTTCTACTACACCGCGCTGCCGACCGACCCGAGCATCCCGGCGCCCGAGCTGCCCGGCCACGCGGCAGTGAAGTTCCACCGCCTCGGCACCGACGCCAGCGAGGACGCGCTGGTGTTCCCCGCCACCGGCGACCCGACGCGCTTCGTCGGCGCCCAGCTCTCCCACGACGGGCGCTACCTCGTCGTCACCGTGTCGCGCGGGTTCTCGGCGCAGGACGTGTACTTCGCCGATCTCCGCGCATCCGATGATCTCCGCGCGCCCGAGCGCCGCTTCCAGACGCTCACCGAGGGCCGGCCGTACCACACCTCGGTGGTCGTGCACGACGGCCGCTTCTACGTGCACACCAACGACGGCGCGCCGCGATTCCGCGTGATGCTCGTCGACCCCGCGCACCCGGAGCGCGACGCGTGGCGCGAGCTGGTGCCCGAGGGCGCCGCCACGCTGCAGGGCATCGATGTCCTCGGCGGCCTGCTCGAGCTCGTGTGGCTGCAGCGCGCCAGCAGCCGCCTCGAGCTGCGCACGCTGGCCGGCGCGCACGTCCGCGATCTGCCGCTGCCGGGCCTCGGCACCGCGACCGGGCTGATCGGCGAGCCCGACGACGACGAGGCCTACTTCGGATTCTCGTCGTTCACCGCGCCCTCGCAGATCTACCGCACGAGCATCGCGACCGGCGAGACCACCCTCTGGCACGAGGTCGAGGTCCCCGCCGACACCTCGCGCTTCGTCACCGAGCAGGTCGAGGTCCGCTCGAAGGACGGCACGCCGATCTCGATGTTCGTCGTGCACCGCGACGAACTCCGATTGGACGGCGACAACCGCGCGCTCCTCACCGGCTACGGCGGCTTCGGCGTCAGCCTCACGCCCGCGTTCTCGAGCCAGGCGGTGCTGTGGGTGGAACAGGGCGGCGTGTGGGCGATGCCCAACCTGCGCGGCGGCGGCGAGTACGGCGAGGACTGGCACGAGGCCGGCCGGCGCCACCACAAGCAGAACGTGTTCGACGACTTCATCGCGAGCGCACAGTGGCTCGTGGATCACGGCTACACGCGGCCCGGCAAGCTGGCGATCCGCGGCGGCAGCAACGGCGGCCTGCTGGTCGGCGCGGTGTCGACCCAGCGTCCCGAGCTGTTCGGCGCGGTCGTCTGCGCGGTGCCGCTGCTCGACATGGTCCGCTACCACCGCTTCGGCGCCGGCCCGACGTGGATCTCCGAGTACGGCTCGCCCGACGATGCCGACGACTTCCGCACGCTGTTCGCGTACTCGCCCTACCACCGCGTGCGGCAGGGCGTGACCTACCCGCCCCTGCTCATGCTGTCGGCGGACAGCGACGATCGGGTCGACCCCATGCACGCGCGCAAGTACGTCGCCGCGATGCAGGCCACCGGCACGCGCGCGCTGCTCCGCGTCGAGCGCAACGCCGGCCACGGCGGCGCTGACAGCCGCCTTTCGGCCGCCGAGCAGGCGACCGACGTGTTCGCGTTCCTCGACGCGGCGCTCGAGCGCTGATCCGCGCGCGGTCGATCGCCGCGTCACACGGCCGGCGAGCCGACTCGACCTTGCATGAACCGCAGTGCCCCCCGTCTTGCTCGCTTCGCGTCGCCCTGCCTCTTCCTCAGCCTCGTCGTGGGAGGGGTGGCCGTGGGCCCGTCCGCATCCGCGGCGCCGGTGTCCGGGTCGAGCAGCGCGAAGACCCCCGTCCCGCAGGCCAAGCCGATCAAGGTCAAGCGGGTCAAGCGGGTCCGCGGGATCAGCAAGTGGGAAGCGTCGACCCCGTCTCGGGTAGAACGCGAGCGCGCGGCCCCCGAGGTGACGGCGGCCGAGGGCCCGTGGGCCACGGTGTCGGTCCGGCGCCCGCTGGCGACGACGCGCACCGACGGGGGGCCCTACGCGATTGATGCCGGTGACCGCGCCGCGCTCGCGTTCGTGGACCCGAAGTTCGTCGATGCTCGAAGCGGCTGGGCACATTGGGGTGCGCCCGTCAGTTTCCTCCCGCCCGGCAGCGACACGGCGCAGGACAACTTCGAAGCGCTCGTCTGCGCGCTGGCCGGGATCGGCTGCGACGACGACGGCCAGCAGGTCGACGTCGATCTCCACCTGTGGGTCAAGGCGAACGCGGGGCACGACTACCTCGCCGTGTGTCGCGTCAAGTTCGACGACCAGGCCGGCGAGCTCACGATCGCGGCCGAGGGCGCCCCCACGACCTCGTTCGCCGTCGATCACACGGGACGCAACGCGGACAACGTGAGCTTCGTGATCGATGCGAGCAGCGCGGGCTGGTACGGCGTCGCGATCACCAGCGACGAGGCCTGGTCGACCACGGGGTGCACGATCGACGAGCTGTGAGCCCGTCCTTCGTCGCGCTCCACGACCTCAAGCCGCTGCGCCTCACGCCCGCGGCAGCACGTACACGTGCAGGGCGTACGGCGCGAACTCGTCGGTGATCGCCCCGCCCGCCCACGACACCGACCGCTCCTCGCCGTACACCCGCGCATCCCCGTCCACGCCATCGACGCGGATCGTCGCGGTGCTCGGCGCGTCGGCGGTGTTGAGCACGAAGACCCACGCGTTGGCCTCGGTCTGCCGCCACGTCACCTCGAGCGGCGCGTCGACGTCGACCGCGATGCCGTCCGGGTCGGCGCTCGACTGCAGCAGCGGCGCGAGCTCGCCGATGAGCCCGTGCTGCACGATCAGCTCGTCGAGCACGTCGGGCTCGACGTTCTCGAACTCGAACGGGTTGAACGCCTGGGGGAAGTAGAAGATGCCGCGCGCCCCGTGGATGATCGCGTGCCACACCTGGGCCCGGTACTCGTCGGGCGTGGGCCCGCGGCCGCCCGTGCCCTCGAAGCCCAGGCGCTGGTCGCTGATCTCGAGGATCACGAACAGCGGCTTGTCGCTCCACCCGCGGATGCGATCGAGCGCCTCGCCGACGATGGTGATGTCGTCGCGCAGATCCTCGGACGGCAGCCAGCCGGTGACGGGGTAGAGATCGTGGCTCAGCCAGTCGGCCGCGTCGAAGATCCGCGGGTAGCACTGGTCGTTCTCGGGGTGGCACTCGGGCACGGGCGGCTCGTCGCCGGGGCCGTTGCAGTAGTCGCAGGCCGACGCCAGCAGCACGTTGGGGCCGGCGACGTTGACGAAGATCTTCCGCTCGGGATCGGCGGCGCGCCACTGCTCGGCGAGCGACTCGACGAGCGAGACGCAGTTGCCCCCGCACGCGCCGTTGTTGGCCTCGACGTCGGGCTCGTCGGGGAGCAGCCACGCGAGCACGTCGGTGCGACCGGCGTCCTCGGAGGGCGCGCCGACGGGCTCGCGGATCATCGCGAGGCCGAGGCGCTGCGCCTCTTCGTCCCACGCCGCGAGGTCCTCGTCCTGCGGCGTCCCGAGCATGGTGTTGCAGCCGACGCCGACCCAGCTCTCGAGCGCGTAGGCCGGCTGCCCGAACACGCCGATGGGGAAGAAGCCACCGAGGAAGCCGTCGGTGGGGAAGTCGTCCGGCGGCGGATCGCCGTCGTCACCCTGCGAGTCCGCCGCGGACCCACCGGACATCGTGTCGGCCGCGCCGCTCTCACCATCGGCCGCGGTGAGGCTCGTCGGCGACGCGCCGGTGGTGTCGCCCTCGGCCGCGGCGTCGGGCGAGGAATCGCGACAGGCCGCGCACAGGGAGAGACCGAGCAGGACGACGGGCACGGAGCGCGGGCGCATGGGCAGCCTTCGGACGGCGGGGCGGCGCCGAGGTTGCGCGACGGCGGGCCGGTTTGTCCACCGAGACGCGACCGATCGCCGACGCGGCTGCTAGGCTCCTTGGGCCATGCTCCAGGAGTCGCAGGGCGCGGCCGATCTGGCCTCGCGGATGGTCCTCGTCGAGCGCCGACGCGCCGCGCGGTGGTTCGGTGTGGCGATCGCTGCGGCGCCGATCCTCGACGTGCTCGACGACGCCGGTTGGTTCACGCTCCTGTTCGGATTTCGCCACGGCATCGATCTGCCGCCGACCTGGGCCACGAGCCTGGCGTGGACGGGGTTCTTCGTTGGCCTGGCCCTCGCGGGCGCGGCGATCCTGCGCGCGATGTCCCGGCGGGACGCGCGGTGGTTCTTCGCGGTCGCCGCGGCGCCCATCGTCCTGTACGCGCTGGGCCGCGGCGTGCGCCCTGCGGCGCTGCTCGGCCTCGCCGCGCTGGTGTTCGCGGGCCTGCGCATCGTGGCGCTCCCCGCGGACGACGATCGCGCCGACGCGTCGCGCTGACGCGGGCAACACGGGTGCGGCCTCGACACCCCAACGAACGCACGGTGACGAGCGGCGGACGCTACGGTTGCACGCGCCGTGACACCTCGCGGCCATCGCGGGACGTGATCCCGTACGCGCGCGCACAGGCGCATCTGCGCGGGATCTGCATCACCGAACCATCGCTGCGATCGCGGTTTTCGGTGTGCCGCGTTGTCGACGCTCGGGCATACTGCCGCGACCCCCCGCTCGTCCTCGTGTCGTTCCCAAATCGTCGATGTCTCCTCGCCCATGTGTGCGCGCTGCTGATCGGCAGCGCCAGCGCCTGCTATTCGGGCATCGACGATCAGGCCGTCGCCGACGGTGGCGATGATGATGACGACGGTCTCGGTGATGTCGCCACGCACTGCGATCCCGATGCGCCCGACGCCGCGTTCCGCCAGGGCCGCCGCCTCAGCCGCCTCGAGTACGACTACGTCATCGTCGATCTGTTCGATCTGCCGCCCAGCGACCGCTTCCCGGGCACCTTCGGCAAGTCGAAGACCGGCTACTCGACCGAGCCCGCCATCAACGCCGTCGGCGAGGTCACCGTCGAGGATGTGATGATCGCCGCCGAGGAGATCGCGCTGGCGCTGCCGGACAAGCTGCCCGAGCTGCTGCCGTGCGCGGGCACGGCCGCAGACAACGCCTGCGCCGAGGAGTACCTCGCGACCATCGGTCGCCGCGCCTTCCGCCGCACGCTCACCGACGCCGAGCACGAGGTGCTGCTGACGGTCTACGAGGACGAGCGCGCGGACGAGGCGACCTTCGCCGAGGCCGTCGCGGTGATGACCGCGCGACTGCTGCAGATGCCCGCGTTCCTCTACATCCTCGAGGCGCCCGCCGACGACGGCGAGGCCCGCGAGCTGTCGAGCCTCGAGGTCGCGAGCCGCCTGTCGTTCTACCTGTGGAACTCGGTCCCCGACGACGCGCTGCTCGATCGCGCCGAGGCCGGCGAGCTCGACGGCTCCGACGCGATCTACGCGGAGGCCCAGCGCATGTTCGACGACGCGAGGTCGCGCCGCGGCTTCTCGCGGTTCTTCCGCGAGTGGACGCAGGTCGTCGAGCTCGAGGTCACGAGCAAGGACACGCGCGTGTTCCCCGAACTCGACGAGACCCTCGCCAACGCGATCAACGACTCGTTCGAGCGCTACGTCACCCAGTCGGTGCGCGCGGGCGCGACGCTGGCCGAGCTGCTGACGGAGCCCACGACGGTGGTGAACCCGGCGCTCGTCGAGTTCTTCGGCGTCGATCCCGTCGACGACTGGACGACGATCGATCTCCCCGCGGATCGCTACGCCGGGCTCGCGACCCAGCCGGCGGTGATGGCCGGGCTCGCCCACGCGACCGAGACCTCGTACGTGTACCGCGGCCGCTTCATCCGCCAGCGGCTGCTGTGCGAGCCGGTGCTGCCGCCGCCGGGCAACGCGATGACGGCGTTCAACGCCCTCGAGAAGCCCGAAGATCCGACCGCCCGCGATCTGTCCGAGCTCGTGCGCGCCCGCGGCGACTGCCAGGGCTGCCACGATCTCATCGACCCCGCCGGCCTCTCGCTCGAGCACTTCGACGCGCTGGGCCGCTGGCGCGACACGTACGCCACGGGCAAGTCGATCGAGACCGCCGACGCGGTGCGCCTGGGCGACGACACGCTGTCGTTCGCCGGCCCCGCCGAGCTCATGGCCCAGATCGCCGCGCTCCCGCAGGCGACCGACTGCTTCGCCCGCCAGGTATTCCGCTACGAGGCTGCACGCATGGAGACCGACGACGACGCCTGTGCCCTCGCCGAGCTCGCCGCCGCCCTCGACGAGTCCGACGGCCGCCTCGACGAGGCCTTCCTCGCGCTGACGCGGACCGACGCGTTCCGGTTCCGGAGGGGCGACTGATGGGCGCCGCCGATCCCCGCGCCGGCAACCGCATCGATCGCCGGCGATTCCTCATCGGCGCCGGCGGTGCTGCGCTGGCCCTGCCGATGCTCCGCGAGTTCGCGCCACGCAGCGCCCGCGGTGCCGACGCGGCCGCGCCCAAGCGCATCATCGTCATCCACCACTTCCACGGCCGCATGGTCGGCACCCACGACGCCGAGGTCTGGTCCCCGAGCGCGTCGAGCGGCGCGTACTCGGCAAGCGAGGTGCTCTCGCCGATGCTCGCGAGCCTCGGCGAGGTGCGCGACCGCTTCGTCACCATCGACGGCGTGGACGACCTCGTCCGCCACATGACCGGCAGCCCCGACGGGCACCTGTCGTCCAACGCGACCGCGACGACGTGCATGCCGCCGACGCCCGACTTCGTCGCGGGCGGCCCGTCGTTCGACTACGTCGCCGGCGAGCTGCTGCGCGCGTCGACCTCCCAGCGCGCGTCGATCGTGTTCCCCGCGTCCGTCGCCGGCAACGGCTCGTACCACTCGTGGCCGTTCTACGGGCCGGGCGGCACCGAGGGCTACGCGGTGTCCACCAACCCGCTCGAGTCCCTCGTCGAGGTGTTCGGCCCGCCGGCGTCGACCGAGCCGCCGCCCAAGAAGACCCTGCGCGATCGCCTGACCGCGCGCCGCTCGAGCATCCTCGACGGCCTCGCCGGCGAGTATGTCGCGCTGGCGAAGAAGGTCAGCGCCGACGACCGCAAGCAGCTCGAGCAGCACGCCGACTTCATCCGCATGGTCGAGTCGCACCTCGGCGGCAGCCTGACCGCCGATTGCATGCGCCCCAGCGAGGCCGCGATCCCGGGCTTCGATCCGGCCGGCAACAGCCACGGTGCCCTCGATGCCACGATCACGCCGTGGCAGATCGAGAACCTGGTGATGGCGCTCGCGTGCGACGCGACCCGCGTCGCCGGCCTGCACTTCTGGCAGAGCTCGGAGCTCGCGACCTTCCCCAGCGCGTTCGGCGGTGACTCACCGATCCCGCCCGAGCAGTTGCACACGATGATCCACGACTCCGACAACCCGCAGTCGGGCTCGGCGCAGGTGATCACCCAGGGCTTCACCGAGATCGGCTCGCTCGTGGCGCACCTCATCGCGCGGCTCGCCGAGGTGACCGACGTCGACGGCGCGCCGCTGCTCGACAACACGCTCGTGGTGTGGACCTCCGAGATGGGCTACGGCAGCCACCTCAGCTACAACATCCCCGTGCTGCTCGCGGGCCTGCCCAGCGCCTTCCCCGGCGGCCAGGGTCGCCACATCGTGCTGCCGAAGCGGCACTCGCTGGGCGACCTGTTCACCACCGTGCTCGGCATGGTCGGCGTGCCCGACACCACCTTCGGGTACCAGGGCAAGATCGGCGACACCGGCGTCTCGCAGGGCAACCTCGCCGAGTGGGCCGGCTACTACGACGGCAACGAGGCGTTCATCCGCCTCGATCGCCCGCTGCACGCCGGCCCGATCGAGATCTAGCTACTCGTCCTCTTCGCGAAGGCGCATCGGCCCGAACTTCTCCGGGTACTTCGCGACCTTGCCGATGTCGCCGTAGTGCGCGCGGACGCGGTCCATGTCGACGTGCACGTCGCCGGTGAGGTCGATCGGCGGACCCCACGTTCCGGTCTTGTCGCGGTAGTTCACCACGCCGGGGACGAGCGGGACCTTGGCGCCCAGGGCGATGTGATAGAAGCCCGACTTCCAGTACTCGGTGTAGCTGCGCGTGCCCTCGGGCGGGATCACGAGGAACAGATCGTCGGTGTTCGCGAACGCCTCGATCATCTGCCCGACCATGCCGTTGGGGCGGCTGCGATCGATGGGCACACCGCCGACGCCGCGGACGAGCGGGCCGGTGACGCCCTTGCCCCACGTGTCCTTGACCATCCACGAGATCGGCATGCCGATCGACTGCGAGAGCAGCACCAGCAGCACGCCGTCCATGTTGTCGGTGTGGGGCAGCGCGAGGCAGACGGCCTTGCGCACGCTCGGGTACTCGCCGACGTAGCGCCACCCACCCAGGGCGGCGAGCCCCATGCGGGCCACGCGTGCGCTCATGCTGTTCGGGTCCCGTCGGGCTGCCATCGGCCCGGGAGACTACGCGAAACGAGCGGGTGCGGGGAGGTGCACTACCGCTGGCCCGGGGGCAGCGCCGGCACGAACGCGAGCGCGGCGGAGTTCATGCAGTAGCGCAGGCCGGAGGGTCGCGGGCCATCGGGGAAGACATGCCCGAGGTGCGCGTCGCAGCGGCGGCAGCGGATCTCGGTGCGGATCATCCCGTGGCTCACGTCGCGGATCGTGGCGATGTGATCGGGGTCGAACGGCGAGAAGAAGCTCGGCCAACCGGTGCCCGACTCGAACTTGGCCTGCGAGCGGAACAGCGGCAGGCCGCACAGGCGGCACGCGTAGACGCCGTCCTCCTTGTTGTCGAGCAGCCCGCCGCAGAACGGGCGCTCGGTGCCGTGGTCGAGCATCACGCGGCGCTCCTCGGGGGTGAGGCCCGCCGCCAGGGTCTCGCGCTCGTCGGCCGTCAGCGGCGTGATGTCGTGCCCGGACTCGGATTTGCTCGCCATGGTGCGGCCCGAGCCTGACATGGGATCCGCCGCGTCGCCACCTCGTCGCGCCCACGTCAGCGGCGTCGCGCGTAGACCTCGAACGACGTGCCGTACCCCGCGGCGTCCATCCACTTCGCGGGCGCGGTGCCGATCTTCGCGAGCACGTCGACGACCGGCGCGGCCCACGGCGCACGGCCGAAGGCGAAGCGCCGCAGCCCGCGGGCGATCGCGGCGGGCCCGAGGTTCGAGAAGCTCGTCCACCGCTCGGCCCGCAGGCCGCTGCGCTCGAGCAAGCGCGAGAGGCCCTCGCGCGTGAACAGCTCGAGGTGATCGGGCGGCGTCACCATCGGGAAGCGGGCCCCGAGCGCGCGCGCCGGGATGCCCGACATGCTCGGCGTCGACAGGGCGACGACGCCACCGGGCACGAGCCACTCGATCATCCGCGCGAGCGCCTCGGACGGCCGCGGCAGGTGCTCGAGCACCTCCCACAGCGCGAGCGCATCGAAGGGTTCGGAGGGCGCGAAGTCCTCGAGCCACAGCTTGTGCACGAGGTGTCCGCGACGCGCCGCTTCGGCCGCGGTGCGGGCGGGATCGACCCCTTCGATGTGGAGCCCACGATCGCGCGCGGCGTCGAGGAAGTGCCCGGGCCCGCAGCCGACCTCGACGATCCGACGGACACCCATCGCCGCGAGCGTGTCGACGCGGGCCTCGGCCTCCGCTTGCATCCGCGCGGCCGAGGCTTCGGCGGTCTCGTGGTAGTCCGGCCGCAGGTACGTCGCCTGGACCACGTCGAGTCCCGGCAGCGGCGACACGAACACCGTGCCGCACGATGCACAGCGGACGTGCGTGAAGCCGGCCACGACGAAGGCGTGACTCGACACGGTGTGATCGCAGGCGGGACAGGGGCGAGGCGAGTTCACGCGGGGGCATCGTAGTGCGGATCGGCGGCGGCGCGCACCGACGGGTTCACTCGCCCGGGATGGCGAGATCCCGGCCGAATTCGGGCAGCGAGCGGCTCACTGCCCCGATCTGGCGCGCCCGCGGTCATCCCGGTCGAGTGAATCGTCGGTCTGCACTCGCGACGGCCACCCCAGCAGCGTCCGTGCGCGGCCCCTCATCGGGAGCACCACCTCCTCGGTCTGCAGCCCGAGCCCGCGCGCCAGCTCGTCCAGGTGCCGCATCCACGGCTTGTACGGCATCGAGTTGTCGCTGCAGCAGGGCACCACCGCGAAGGGCAAGCCGTGCTGTGCGGCGTACTCGACGATGATCCGCGTCGCACCGTCGGCGTGCATGCCGACGACGAGGTCCGCGGCGCAGGGTTCATCGAGCGTGAACTCGCGCTCGGCGAAGGGCACGTCCAGGTGCTTGAGCCGCCGATCGAAGCTCAGGCACTCGCGTCCCCGGGCACGCAGCGCCGCGTTCAGCTTGCCCATCCCGCCGGCCACGTCGTAGACGCGCTTCGCCTCGGGGAAACGCCGCACGAGGAGGTCGGCGAAGAGCTCGAAGCGCTGGTGATCGGCCATGGGGACAGCGCGGCGTTCGCAAGCTCGGGGCCCGCCTCGAGCGCGAAGGACGGTAGCACCAGGGCGCGGGCTCGACCAAGCGGGCGGGATCGCGGGCGGGTACCCGGCGCGGTCGAACGGGCGTACGCTCTGCTGTCTGATGTCCCGCAAGCCCACACTGGTCGTGACGACCCTCGAGGCCCAGGACGGTCTCGCCCGCGCCGAGGCCGAGGCATCGACGCCCTCCGAGCGGCTTGCAGCGGTCGAGGCTCTGCGCGAGGGTTACTTCGCGCTCCATGGCCGCCCTGACCACAGACTGGCGCGAGTTCTTGTCGTTGCTGATTTCCCACCGCGTGAAGTTCGTCGTGGTGGGCGGTCACGCGGTGGCGGTCCACGCCCGCGCCCGAACGACTGAGTTGCGGATGAACGCGGAGCGTTCACCCGCGACGAAGGCAAGGAGCGAAGCGATGGAGGGATAGGAGGCTCCGGCGGGCTTTGCCCGACG
>LNFM01012968.1_pt1 | contig 12034 bp, 12 predicted proteins | sample 596031 | NCBI WGS metagenome assembly LNFM01 (sample SAMN04254537, study PRJNA301005) | activated carbon metagenome | isolation source: dual media filters at the Ann Arbor, Michigan drinking water treatment plant | place: USA: Ann Arbor | reverse complement strand
TGTCGACCCAGCCATTGGTCATTGCACCGCGCCCAAACGTCGGGGCCAGACTGGCCACCGTCGGGGCGTGTCAGATACGCGCTTGGGTATCGAGAGCGACCATCCCGAGTGCACGCGCCGCCTTGACTGACAGATAGCCGGTCTCGTTCGACGCTGCACTGGACATCAGCATGGCGGTGGTCGCCCAGCGGTTGACCGTCACGCCCTTATCGTTCTTCTCGACGAAGTTGGCGTCGCGGTCCGCCTTCATGCGCTTGGCAATGCGCGTCACCGCCTCGTCCCAGGAGATTGCCTTCCACTCCTTCGAACCCGGTTCGCGAACCTCGGGCTGCATGAGTCGATTGGGCGAATGCACGAAGTCAAGGAGACCCGCACCCTTCGGACACAAGGTGCCGCGGTTCACCGGGTGATCGGCGTCACCTTCGATGTGAATGATGCGGCTCTTCACGTTCTTGGACTTGTCCCCCAGGGTGTACATCACCACGCCGCAACTGACTGAACAGTATGGGCAGGTCCCGCGGGTTTCAGTGGTGCGAGCAAGCTTGAAGGCGCGTACTTCGGCAAGGGCAGCACCCGGCGACATGCCGAGACCGACCAGCGAAGACCCGCCCATGCCTGCCGCAGTGATCCGGAAGAACTGCCTCCGGTTCATGGGTGCGTTCATGTGGTCCCCCGATGTTTGAATCAAAACCGCCGGTGACCCGACGGGGCTCTCCAAATGCGTTCTTATAGTTCTTCTGCGCGCGCCAATAACTCCCTGACTGCCGCGCCCAGTGACAGCGCATGGTAGGTGTCAAGCGGACCGATCACAATTTGCGTTGCAGCAAATTGGCCGGAATTCAAGTAGGGACATAGACGGGCTGTGGACGCTTGAACGCCCCTGCGCCTTTTACCACCCGGGCATTGCGCGATCACACGCGCACCGATGGAAAGCCCTGAGGAACGCGGCGCGTCTATCGCCCATCGTAGTCTAGGTTGCCGACACGGGCCCCGCTGGCGGCGCGCTCGCGCCGCGATGTCGTTCTGCAGCCGAACTTCCGAACCACACCACGACGCGCCCTTGGGCGCAGGGGCATCTCATGACCACACGCGCTATCGCCGCAAGTACGTCACGTCGCGACCGTGCAACGCTGTCCGACCTGCAACCGCTTTCCACTGCCGCAGCACCAGGGCCGGCCTCGCGCCCGGTCAAACCGCTCGCGCTGACGTCCTATCCCCGGAACAGTCCGGCGGCGATCGCGCGGGTGGTGGCCCTGGCCATGCTGGCTGACGCCACCGTCCACCCGCGCGAGATTGACGCGGTCGACGCTCTGGGCCTGCATCAGGAACTGGGCATCACCCGCGACGCGTTCCTCACCATCGTCAGCGAGTGTTTTGCGGAGGCGATGATGGACATGCGCGCGCGTGATCGCCCAAGCCTGATGGACGATGCACTGGTCGACTGGATCCTTGCCGACCTCGACGACACGCAGGCCTGTGCGCTCGCCTATCGCGCCACGCTGGCATTGCTGCCGGCCGATGGCCGACTCAGCCCAGAGGAACTTGCGGTGCTGCAGCGGATGTTCGACCGGTGGCCGCTCCGAGACGAAGCGCTCACCGCAGGATTGTCGTGAGGCGTACGAGGTCAGGATGACAGCCCGATCGATCCGCGCCGGTGTCTTGCTGGCGGCCTTTGCCGCGTCGACCCTGTGGTACCTGCTCGCGTGGGCGGGACAGACCACGCTCGACCTTGGTGCGCGCGGCATTGCACTCGCGCTCGCTGCGTGGGATGGCTCTGCCACGCGCTGGCTCGCCGCGCTCGAAACCGTGCTGCGGTCCGCGGCCGCCGTCTTCGACGGGTTGCTGTGGACGGCTCTGGCTGCTGGGCAGCGTCGGATTGCTGCTGACCGCCGGCTACGCACTCTGGCTGCTGCGACGAGGGGCATGGCACGACCCGAAGCGCGCCAACCTCCGAGGGCCACGGGCACATGGCTTGCCTGACGATATCCCCGTAAGCAGGTGATAGTGGGCCGTTCCCACGCCATAGAAACTCGAACGGAGACTCCATGCGCCGAACCTCAGTGACACGCTACTCGCGCCTCGCCCTCGCTTTCGCGTCCCTGGCCCTGATCGCCGACAGTGCGACAGCGCAGTCGCGCAGCGAAGGCGAAACTACACAAAATCGCCCGTTCATCAGCGGCGGCGTCAGCATCGAGGAGGTAGAAGCGCTCGAGCAGCAGCGCAACGACTATCGGCTCTGGCTGGTGACTGCCGCCGCGGGCAGCGGCGCGTGGCTAGCTGGAGCGCAAACAGTGGTGCGCGACAGCCGCGGAAGCGTCGTGCTGGAGACCGTGCTGAGCGGGCCGTACCTGATGGTCGACCTGGCGCCAGGTCGCTACACGATCGACGTCACGCTCGAAGGCCAGCGTCGCACCCAGACCGTCAGCGTGGGATCGTCCGGCACGCGCCAGGTCGTGATGTACTTCGATTCACCCGCCGACGTGTCTCCAGAGATGCCCGACCGCAGCATCGCCCCGGCAGAGGGCGTGGCGTCTTCACCGCGCTAGGTGTTCACGCCGCCCGTGTTCGACCAGCTGCGCCCCGCTTCATGCGCAGACCTTGCGTGAACCACACCAGCGCGACCAGCAACGCGCCCGGCACGTAGAACCAGTGCGGGTCAGCGCGGCCGCTGCGCACCTTGACCGCGGCAATCTCGAAGCCTTGTTCGATCCGTGCGCGCGCAGCACGGCTGCCGAAGCGCACGCTGCTCACCGTCTGCATCTGCCCCAGGCCGGAGATCGTGAGTCCCGCCTCGGCCAGCCGCTTGCGCGCACCAACCGCATCGTCCGCCGGCGGTGTCAGCAGCAGCACGGCCACGGTCTTGGTGATGTCGTCGCCTTCCAGATTGATGCCCTTGATCTGCAGCACCAGTCGCTCGCCGTGTGGCATCGACCGGACGATTTCGAGCACTTGCGCGGCAGGCACTTCCCGATACTCGGGGGCGACGCGGTCCATGAACCAGTCCGGCCGGAACAGCACGAAGGTCGCGGCCAGCAGCAACACGATCTCCCACCAGGTCATGCGGATGCGGAACCAGCCCATCGTTGCCGCAGCGAACACACATGCGGCCAGGGTTGAAGCCAGCGCCACCAGCGCGATCTCGGTCCAGCCGTGCACGTTGATCATCAGCAGCGCGGGGTTGAACACGAAGACGAACGGCAGGATCACCGTGCGCAGCGCGTAAACCGAGCCCTGAATACCGGTCGCGATCGGATCGGCCTTGCTGATCGCCGCCGCAGCAAACGTGGCAAGGCCCACCGGCGGCGTGATGTCGCCCATGATCCCGTAATAGAAGACGAAAAGATGCACCGCGATCAGCGGCAGCACGAGCCCCTGCTGCGAGCCCAACTCGACCACCACGGGCGCCATCAGCGTGGCCACCAGGATGTAGTTGGCGGTGGTGGGTACACCCAGCCCGAGCACCAGGCAGACGAAGGCGATGAAGATCAGCATGATCATCACGTTGCCCATCGACACGAACTCGACGAAGTCGGTCATGCGCAGGCCCAGGCCGGTGAGCGTGATCGTGCCCACGATCACGCCGGCGCACCCGGTCGCGACCGCGATGCCGATCATGTTGCGGGCGCCGTCACGCAGGCCTTCACCTACCTCGCGCAGGCCGACCGCGAATTCGTTGCCGGCATTTCGGCTGCCGCGGAACAGCGCCAGCAGCGGGCGCTGGGTCGCCATCAGCACGATCAGCGTCAGGCACGCCCAGAACGCCGACAGCGCCGGCGACAGTTCCTCGATCATCAATGCCCAGATCAGCACGCCGATCGGAATCAGAAAGTGCAGGCCGGCCTTCACCGTCGGCCACGTCTCCGGCAGCACCGGATGCTCGACGTCGATCTCGGCCGGCAGCTCCGGCGCACGCGCGGCAAACCACAGGCTGGCAACGTACAGCGCCGCCAGCAGCAGCGCAGTGCCGACCAGCGCTGCGTTGCCAAAGGCGGCGCGAATGCCGTAGATGGCGTAGTAGACGAGCGCCAGCACGATGACCGAACCGGACATGCCGAGCCCGACCGCCTTGAGCTTGTCGGGCCAGGATCGCTGCGTCGCCTTGGCCATCGGCCGCATGTCGAGCTTCAGCGCTTCCAGGTGCGTGATGTAGAAGAGCGCGATGAAGCTGATCACCGCCGGCAGGAACGCGTGCTTGATGATGTCGCTGTACGGTATGCCGACGTACTCGACCATCAGGAACGCGGCCGCCCCCATCACCGGCGGCATGAGCTGGCCGTTGACCGAACTCATCGTTTCGATCGCGCCGGCCTTCACGGCGCCATAGCCGGCCTTCTTCATCAATGGGATGGTGAAGATGCCGCCGCTCACCACGTTGCTGACGCTGGATCCGGAGATGAGCCCGTTCAGGCCGGAGGACACGACCGCCACCTTGGCCGGCCCGCCGCGCAGATGACCGAGCAGCGCGAAGCTCACCTGCATCAGGTAGTTGCCGGCGCCGGCCCGATCGAGCAGCGCGCCGAACAGCACGAACACGAAGATGAATCCCACCGACACGCCCAGCGCAATGCCGAACACGCCTTCGGTGGTGAGCCAGAAGTGACTGACGGCCCGATTGAGCGAGGCGCCCTTGTGCACCAGCAGATCTGGCATGAACGGCCCGGCGAACACATAGATGAGGAAGATGATGGCGAGTGCGGCCATCGGCCAGCCGATCGCCCGACGCGTCGCTTCGAACAGCAGCAGCACGCCGGCGACCGACACCCAGGTGTCCATCGGCGTCGGCTGGCTTGGACGCGCGGCGATCTGCGTATAAAAGAAGTACAGGTAGCTGCCGGCAAACGCGCCGGCAATGGCGAGCACCCAGTCGTAGGCGGGAATGCGCTCACGCGGGGCGAAGCGCGCCAGCGGATAAGCGAGGAACGCGAGGAAGATCCCGACTCCAAGATGCAGCGCACGCGCCTCGGTGTCGTTGATCACGCCCCAGCCGAACGCATACGGCAGCGGGCTTGCGTACCACAGCTGCGCGAGCGCCCAGGTGATCGCCACCGCCGTCAGAAACCGGCCCGCCCAGCCCTGCGGCGATCGCGCGCCGGTGTCGGCCTCGGCGACGAGTTGCTGCAGATCGGCGGGGACCGCGGTTGCCGGCGTGCTCATTGTTGCCTACGCGCGCCGGCCGCCGCCGCGGCAGGTGCAGGACCCGCCGTACACAGTTCGCTTTCAGGTGCGTACAGCGCCTGGCTGCTGTGCACCGCTGCGGCGCAAGCTGACATGGCCCGCGCCGGCACCTACTTCGACCAGCCCTTCTCCTTGTAGTAGCGCGCCGCGCCGGGGTGCACCGGAGCGAACTGCCCCTGAGTCGCCATGTCCTCGGGCTTGAGGTTCGCAAGCGCCGGATGCAGCGCCTTGAACTCGTTGAAGTTGTCGAAGATCGCGCGCACCAGGGCGTAGACCATGTCATCGGGAACCTTCGCCGAACTGAGGATGGTCGCCAGCACGCCGTAGGTGTCCACCGCCGCCTGGTTGCCGCGGTACATGCCGCCCGGCACCTGCGCCTTGGTGTAGTACGGCTTGTCCTTGATCAGCTTGTCGACCGCGGCGCCGGTCACCGGAACGATGCGCGCGTTGCAGATGGTCGTGGGGTCGGTAATGTTGGCCGACGGATGGCCGACGACGAACGTGAAACCGTCGATCTTGCCGTCGCACAGTGCCGAGCCCTGCTCATCGGGCCGCAGTTCCGACGCCAGCGCCAGATCGCCGGCCTTGAGCCCCACCGCACCCATCAATTCTTCGGTCATCACCCGCGTGCCCGAGCCGGGGTTGCCGATGTTGAAGCGCTTGCCCTTGAAGTCGGCCACGCCCTTGATGCCCGCCTCGCGCGCCACCACGGTGATCACCTCCGGGTGCAGCGAGAACACGAAGCGCAGGTCGCTCGCGGCGCCATCCTTGGCGAACGTGGTGAGGCCCTTGGCCGCATTGAACTGCACGTCGGCCTGCGCCACACCGAAGTCGAGTTCGCCCTGGCGGATCAAATTGACATTGGCGACCGAGCCACCGGTCGATTCCACCGAGCAACGGATGTTGTGCTTGGCGCGATCGCGGTTGACGAGCCGGCAGATCGCACCGCCGGCCGGGTAGTAGACGCCGGTCACGCCGCCGGTGCCGATGGTGATGAAGCGCTGCTGCTGCGCTGCGACCGGCGCAGGCTGCAGGGCGGCGGTGGCCACGGCACAGGCACATGCGGCGGCGGCCAGCGAGAGGTTACGTCTCATGTTGTGGGTCTCCTCGAATCAATTGCGACACATCCAGACGCAGTCAGGCGCCGACGCGCGTCGTATCGGCGCCGATCATCCGGCGCCGCGCGGACCCGTTCATATCGGCTGCTCCCTACGGTGAGCGCGCGAGCCGAGCGATCGGTACGTCTCGCTGGGCAAGGAACGTGCGCCATGCGCTTCCGTGCTGATCTGCGCGCGGCGCGCTGGCGCGTCCCTCGTCGCTGCGCATCCGCGCCAATGGCGACCGATGGCGAGCGTGGCGTCATGGGCGCCAATGACAACGGGGCGCCCGTCGGCGCCCCGCATGCTGCCTTTCGACGCTCCCCGCACTTCCCGCGGCTGCGAACGCAGCGCGCTCAGCGTGCCGGTGGGGTACCGGTGACGGTTCGGTCCGTCGTGCCGTCGGCGTTGCGGCTGCGGTCGATCACCCGCGTGCCGCCATGGGGGCCGGTGGTCACGCGGTCGATCGCACCATCGGCGCCACGCACCCGGTCGACGGTGGTGGTGCCGCGCGGTCCCGTCACGGTGGCGTCGATCGCCCCGTCGGCACCGCGCGCACGATCGATCGTCTGCGTGTGCCCGCCGGGACCGGTACGGGTCGCATCGATCACGCCATCGGCGCCGCGGCTGCGGTCGATCGTCGCCGTGCCGCGTGGCCCGGTGACGGTGGCATCGATCGCACCATCTGCACCGCGCGACCGATCGACCGTCTGCGACTGGCCGCGGGGTCCGGTTCGCGTGGTGTCGATCACACCGTCAGCGCCTCGGCTGCGATCCACGGTGGTCGTGCCGCGCGGCCCGGTAACCGTCTTGTCGACCGCGCCGTCGGCACCGCGTGAGCGATCCACCGTCTGGGTACGTCCGGCGGGGCCGGTGGTGGTGCGATCGACGAGACCATCGGCACCGCGGCTGCGATCGACCTGCGTCACGCCGCCCCTCGGTCCAGTGACGGTCGTGTCGACCAGGCCGTCGCCGCCACGCGCGCGGTCGACCGTGGTGACGCCGCCGCGGCGGCCCGCGATGCGGGCGTCGGTGGTGCCGTGGCCATCGCGATAGCGATCGAAGCTGCTCGATGTGCCGTCGCGATAGGTGCGACGAGCATCGACCGCTCCATCGGTACCGCGCTGCCGCTCGACACTTACGGCACCGCGCTGACCCTTGGCGCGCTCACCGGGTTCGCGCGCCTGTGCCGGCAGCGTCGCCAGCAGCGTGGCTGGCACGAGCATCGCCATTGCCAGCGGCAACAGTCGGGCGAGCGGCCGTCGAGCGCAAGCATCGACGGCGACATCGGGGTGGCGCGTTTCAGTGGGTTTCATTGTTCTCTCCTCGGTCGGATGCGCCCGCCACGACGCGCGGCGGATGACATGAACAGCAAGGTAAGACCAACGTCGACCGCCGGGTGATGCCGGAGTGCGAGCGCTGTTGCGACTTGTATCTGCCGGCAGCATCGCCTTCGAGTTCCCAGGCAGGTTGGAGGAACGGCGTTTGCAAGGTGCGCGCTATCTACCGGAGGTCGCCCCATGTGCGCGATTCGTATCGAGCTTGTCGAACCAGCGGCCCACCCCGTCACTCGGCCGTCGCAAGTGAGAAGGCTGCGCCATAGGGCCGTGGCCGGCATCCTCGCAATGCTGCTGGCCGCGCCCCTGACCGCAGCCACCGCGCAGGCCGGCCAGTGCAGCGCGCTGGCGCCGGTCGCGCAGGCGCCGACCTTCCCCGTTGACCGCACTGGTGCCGCCGATTCGCCGTGGCGCCTCGATGATTCCGTGCCCACGTCTGCGATCGATGCCGCAGCCGCGCCTACCGCCGCCGCGGTGACGGTCACCGAGATCGGTCGCCCGACCGGACCGGAGGTCCAGCCGTGTCGTCACCTGCCCGCTGAACAGAAGATCGAGTGCCTGCGGCGAACCGCCGGAACGGCAAGTTCGCGTCGGTAGTTACGCAAAGCCCTGCCGCAGGCCGGCATGCCGCCGGCACTGAACGCGATCCCGCATCGCAACGTTTGCGATACTCGCTGCGCCTGAATGACGCAACGAGGTCGCACACGCGTGGAGTCGGATCGTTTACAAGCCGTGGCGGAATCCGCCCCGATGCCGCAGTCACGCGCGGATGACGCGGCCAAGGTCGCACCGCGTCCGCTGCACGCGCTGGTGTTCGGCGCGAGTGGCTATATCGGCACGCACCTGGTGCCGCGCCTGCAGGCGGAGGGCTGGACGGTGCGCGCCGCCGCACGCAATCCGCGCGTCCTGGAAGCGCGGCCGTGGCAGGTCGAACGCGTGGCCGCGGACGCGCTGCAGCCGGACACCCTGCCCACTGCGCTGGCAGGGATCGACATCGCCTACTACCTCGTGCACTCGATGGCGAGCGGAAACAACTTCGGCGCCCTGGACCTGATTGCGGCCGAGAATTTTGCGCGTGCCGCCGCGGCGGCCGGCGTAAAGCGGATCATCTACCTCGGCGGCCTGGTACCCCAAGATGCCGACAGCGAACATCTGGTGTCGCGCAAGCTCACCGGTGATCGCCTGCGTGACGGCCCCGTCCCGGTGACCGAGCTGCGCGCCGGCATCATCGTCGGACCTGGATCGGCGGCCTACGAGGTGATTCGCGACCTCGTCAACAACCTGCCGGTCATGGCGACGCCACGCTGGGTGAAGTCGAGGTCCAGCCCGATCGCTCTGATCAACCTGCTCGAGTATCTGGTGAGAGTGGCCACGCTCCCGCAAGCGGCCGGACGCGTGCTCGACGCCGGCGGCCCGGAGTTCATGAGTTATGCGTCGCTGATGCAGGAGTACGGCGATGTGGTCGGCAAGCACCCGCGCATCATTCCCGTGCCGGTGCTCACGCCAAGCTTGTCCGCCTACTGGCTGGCGCTCGTCACCACGGTGCCCGCGAGCGTGGCGCGCGCGCTGATCGGCGGACTGAAGCACGACATCCCAGCCAACGACGCCGAACTGCGCGCACTGGTGCCGCAGCGTCTGCTGACGTTCAAGGAAAGCGTGTGGGCCGCACTCGAGGCCGAGCGTGAGCACACGGTCGCGGCGCGCTGGACCGAGGGCATGCTGATGTTTCGCGGCGGTCGCCATGACTACGCGTTCTATGCCAAGCGCGCCAGCGGCAGCGCGGTGGCCCGTGCCACGCCGCAGGCGATCAGCAACGTGGTGACCACCCTGGGCGGCGACGTCGGCTACTTCTACGGCGGGCCGCTGTGGGCGATCCGCTCGTGGATCGACTGGCTGGTCGGCGGCCCCGGCCTCACCAAGGGTCGGCGCCATCCGACCGATCTGCGCCCGGGCGACACGATCGATTACTGGACCGTGCTGGCGCTCGAGCCCGAATACCGCCTGACGCTGAACTTCGGCATGAAGGCGCCCGGCAATGGTGTCATCGAGTTCGAGATCGAACCGGTCGATGAACAGCAGACGCGCGTGACGCTGACTGCCTATTGGCATCCGGCCGGCGTCTGGGGACTCGCGTACTGGTGGGTGCTGGTGCCAGCGCACCTGTTTATCTTCAAGGGCATGACGCGCGAGATTGCGCGTCGAGCGGAGCAGGCATCGCCACCGCAGATCGAGTCCCGCGCCTGACCTCGTGAAGGCAACGGCGGTCATGCACCGGGGGCGTCGGTGCGGCTGCCGCTGCCTCGGCCTGCGACTTGCCCAGGATCGCAACCCTGACCCGAAGCCAAGAGGAGACACGATGTCAATCAAGCCGCTTTTCACCGCAACTGCCACCGCCACCGGTGGCCGCAATGGCACCACCGCCGCTGCCGACGGCTCCGTACGTGCCGACTTGTCGGTGCCGAAAGAGATGGGCGGCATGGGCAAGCCCGGCACCACCACGCCCGAGCACCTGTTCGCCGCCGGCTATGCGGCCTGCTTCGGCGGTGCACTGGACTTCGTGGCCACCCAGCAGAAGAAGGACGCCAAGCGCGCGTCGGTCACCTGCAGCGTGTCGATCGGACCGCGCGACGCGGGCGGCTTCGGCATCGCGGTCAAGCTGGTGGTCAAGGACGACAGCCTGCCGCAGGCCGAGCTCGCCGCGCTGGCGCAGGAGGCCCACGAGAAAATCTGCCCCTACTCGCACGCCACGCGCGGCAACGTCGTGGTCGATCTGGTGGTCGAGGGCGCGTGACGCCCGGGTGCTGAGACGGGCGCTTGCCACCGGACGGCGCGCCGTCCGCATCGGCAACCTGCCGCACGTCACCGCGAAGAAGGCAAGCGTTGGCACAGTTGCGGGGCCGCAGCAGGCGAAGCGCGCCTGCGCCCCGTTGATCAGTCCTTCGAGAAGCCCATCCGGGCGAGGGTGCGCCGCATGAAGGCGATCTGCGTGGCAAGCGGCAGGTTCTTCGGGCACACGTCATGGCAGGCGAGCAGGCTCATGCAGCCGAATACGCTTCATAGAAGTCGGCATCGGTGCGCGTGTCCCGCGGATCGAGCTTGAAGCGGGCGATGCGGCCCAGCGCCACCGCACCGACGAAGTCCGGTCGCATCCGCGCCGTGCCGCAGGCCGCCACGCAGCAACCGCACTCGACACAACGCTCCAGCTCGTAGATCTTCTCCGCAAGCTCCGGGTCCATGCGCTCTTCAAGGCGGGTGAGATCCACGTCGTGCGACTTCAAATGGACCCACGATTCGACTCGCTCGCTCATCTGGCGCATCCACTTGCCGGTGTTCACCGACAGATCGCCGATCAGCTCGAAAAATGGCAGCGGCGCCAGCGAGAACTCGGCGTCGAGGTTCTTGGTCAGGGTGCGGCAGGCCAGGCTCGGCTTGCCGTTGATCAGCATCGCGCAGGAGCCGCAGATGCCGGCACGGCAGACGAAGTCGAACTGCAATGACGGATCGAGCGTCTCGCGGATCTCGTTTAACGCCATGAACAGCGTCATGCCGTGCTGGAACTGCTGCACGTGCGGCACGCTGGCCGGGTCCTGCGGGTTGTAGCGAAGGATGTTGATGCGCAGCTGCCGATGCACGCGGTTGGGATCCCGCGCGGTGGCCGGCAGCGGCTGCTTGCCGCAGGCGTGGGCATCGTCGCCGGCAGCCTTGCCGCCCAGGCGGGACGTATCGATCGGGACTTCCTTGGTGGCGTTGCTTGCGGCGGTGTTCATGCATGCGTCCTTGGTTACTTTGCGGCGGCAGCACCGCTCGCGGGGCGCACGGGAGCAGCCGCACCCGCGGCGTCGAACAGTTCGTCGATGCGCTCATTGCGACCCCGCAGGCGCTCCGGCAACTGGTGCTCGTAGGGCAGCAGCGCCTCCTGCAGCGTGAAGCGATCGGCACCGGCGAGGCGTTCCTTCAGCGCGGCGACTTCGGCCTGGCGCTGCGGCGTGTCCGGATGATCGACGTAGTCCTTCGCGCCGTAGCCGCGCCAACCCGGTGGCAGTTCCATTTTCATCACGTTCAATGGCTCGTAGGTCAATGTGGGCAAGGTGTCACTGTCGTTCTTCCACCAGGACAGCGTGCGCTTGAGCCAGTCGGCATCGTTGCGGCGCGCATAGTCCTGGCGGAAATGGGCGCCGCGGCTTTCGGTGCGGGTGAGCGCACCGTAGGCCACGGTGAGCGCCAGCTTGATCATCTTCTGCGTCCGATAGGCGCAAACGAGTTCCGGGTTGGCGCCATCGGCCTTGTACGGCACGCCGATGTTGCGGCTGCGGACCAAGAGCTGCTGCAGTTCGTCGACCGCCTGCGCGAGCTTGTCGCCGCTGCGGAAGATGCCGACCTTGTCGGTCATCAGCGTCTGCATCGCCACGCGCAGCTCGGTGGCGC
>LNFM01011468.1_pt1 | contig 12034 bp, 9 predicted proteins | sample 596031 | NCBI WGS metagenome assembly LNFM01 (sample SAMN04254537, study PRJNA301005) | activated carbon metagenome | isolation source: dual media filters at the Ann Arbor, Michigan drinking water treatment plant | place: USA: Ann Arbor | reverse complement strand
GGTCGCCCTTGAGGTTGTAGGCGCGCGCGATCTCGCGTTTGCCGACCGGCGTGGTGCTCTCGCGGATGAAGGCCAGCAGTTCGTCGCGGGTCGGTACCTTGCCCTTAGCCATCGGTCCCGGTGCGGGGCGGGGGCTCGACCTTGGCCTTGGCCTTGCGCCTGGGCGCTGCCTTCTTGGCGGTGGGTTTGGATTTGAGCTGGGGCTTCGGCTCCGCGTCGTTGGCCGGCGTCGCTACGTCGGCCGCGCCATTGGCCGCCTTGGCTTTGGCCTTCGGCTTCGCCTTGGGGGCTGCGGCCTTCTTGGCACGCGCCGGCTTCTTGCCGCCGCCCTTGGCAGCGCGCTCGGCCAGTAGGGACACGGCGTGGTCGAGCGTGAGTTCTTCCGGCTTGATGTCGTTCGGCACCGTCGCGTTGATGCCGCCGTGCTTCACATAGTGGCCATAGCGGCCGTCATAGAGCTCGATCGGCGCTTCGTCGTTGGGATGATTGCCAACGACGCGCAGCGGCTTGACGGCGGCGCGGCCGCGGCCCGGCACGCGGGCCTCGGCCAGCAGCGCCACGGCGCGGTTCATGCCGATCTCGAGCACGCTCTCGTCGGTGGGAATCGATTTGTATTTCGGCCCATGCTTCACGTAGGGGCCGAAGCGGCCGACGCCTGCCAGGATCATCTCGCTGTCTTCGGGATGCGGCCCGAGTTCGCGCGGCAGCGCCAGCAGCGCCAGCGCCTTGTCGAGCGTTACCTCGTCCGGGACCATGTCCTTCAACAGCGATTGCCGTTTGGGCTTGTCCTTGCCCTCGGGCTCGCCGAGCTGGACATAGAGGCCATACGGGCCCTTGCGCAGCGTGACCTGTTTGCCGGTGACGGGGTCCTCGCCCAGGGTCTTGGGGCCGTCCATATTGACGCCCGAGGCCGCGTCCGCCTCGGCATCGACGATGCCCAGCTTGCGCGTGAAACGGCACTCCGGATAGTTCGAGCAGCCGATGAAGGCGCCGAACTTGCCGAGCTTGAGGCCCAGCCGACCGTTGTCGCACGACGGGCAGTTGCGCGGATTCTTGCCGTCCTTCGCCTCGGGAAAGAAGTGCGGCCCGAGCTCCGAATCGATCTTGTCGAGTACTTCGCGGACGCGCAGTTCCTTGGTCTCGCCGACAGCGGCGGAAAAGGCCTTCCAGAATTCGCGCAGCACCTGGCGCCAGTCGATCTTGCCGCCCGAGATGTCGTCGAGTTCTTCCTCGAGATGGGCGGTGAAGTCGTATTCGACGTAGCGGGGAAAGTACGTCTGCAGGAACGCCGTGACGATGCGGCCGCGGTCCTCGGGCACGAAGCGCTTGCGGTCGATCTTCACGTAATTTCGGCGCTGCAGGACCTCGATGATGCTGGCATAGGTCGAGGGCCGGCCGATGCCGAGCTCCTCCAGCTTCTTCACAAGGCTGGCTTCCGAATAGCGCGGCGGCGGTTCGGTGAAGTGCTGCTCCGGCACGACGTCGCGGCGCTCCAGCGCCTCGTTCTCGCCGACGTCGGGCAGGATCGAGTTGCCGTCATCGTCCTCGCTCTTCTCGTCCTGGCCCTCGTCGTAGAGGGTGAGGAAGCCGTTGAACTTCACGACCGAGCCGGTGGCGCGCAGCTGCACGTTCTTGTCGCCGCTGGCGATATCGACCGTCACCTGGTCGAGCACGGCGCTTTCCATTTGGCTCGCCACGGTGCGTTTCCAGATCAGCTCGTAGAGGCCGAGCTGGTCCTTATCCAGGTGCGCGGCGACATCCTGCGGCGTGCGGAAGAGGTCGGTCGGGCGGATCGCCTCGTGCGCCTCCTGGGCGTTCTTGGCCTTCGACGTGTAGACGCGCGGCTTTTCCGGCACGTAGCTCTGGCCGTACTTGGTCTCGATCAGGCGGCGGGTCTGGCCGATCGCCTCTGGGGCGAGTTGGACACCGTCGGTGCGCATATACGTGATGAGGCCGACGGTCTCGCCGCCGATGTCGACGCCTTCATACAGGCGCTGGGCGATGCGCATGGCGGTGGCGGCGCCGACGCCCAGCTTGCGCGAGGCTTCCTGCTGCAGGGTCGAGGTGATGAAGGGCGGCGGCGGGTTGCGGCGCACCTGGCGGCGGTCGATCGAGGCCACCGAGAAGGCGCGGCGCTCGATCTCGCGCTTGGCCGATTGCGCGCGCTCCTCATTGTCGAGGTCGAACTTGTCGAGCTTGCGGCCATCGAGATGGGTGAGGCGCGCTTTCAGCGCCTGCTTCTTGGCCGTGCCGAAGACGGCGTCGACCGTCCAGTATTCGCGGGTCTTGAAGACCTCGATCTCGGCCTCGCGCTCGCAGATCAGGCGCAGCGCCACCGACTGCACGCGGCCGGCCGAGCGGCTGCCCGGTAGCTTGCGCCACAGCACCGGCGACAGGGTGAAGCCCACGAGATAGTCGAGCGCGCGGCGGGCCATGTAGGCGTCGATCAGCGGCTGGTCGAGTTCGCGCGGGTGGGCGACGGCGTCCAGCACCGACTGCTTGGTGATGGAATTGAAGGTGACGCGTTTCACGTCAACACCGTCGAGCGCCTTCTTGCGTCCGAGGATCTCCTTCACGTGCCAGGAGATCGCCTCGCCCTCGCGATCCGGATCGGTTGCGAGGTACAGCTTGCCGCCCTTGGTGATGGCCTTGGCGATGGCGTCGATGCGCTTCTGCGACTGGGGATCGATCTCCCAGTCCATGGCGAAATCCTCGTCCGGCCGGACCGAGCCGTCCTTGGATGGCAGATCGCGGACGTGACCATAGGAGGCCAGCACGGTGAAACCGGGGCCGAGATACTTCCCAATGGTTTTAGCCTTGGCCGGGGACTCGACGACCAGCACGTCCATCGGCGAAACATGCTCCAGTGAAACATCAAAGGCCGGAGCTAAATCACTGATCTACATCAGAGATACGCGGTTACCCCGGTGCCTCTCCAGGCGGCCCTCCAGCTCCAGGGCTAGTAGGACCTCCGCCACGGCGGCGGCGGACACTTGGCACCGGCGCACCAATTCGTCAACCGCGGTGGGGACCGCCCCCAGGGCTTCGAGCACCTTCGACGCATCGCCGCCGGGTCGGTTTTGTCCTTTCTGTTCAAGAGGTTGGGCGGGTGTCAAGGGCCGCCCCAGAACGTCCAGAATATCGTTGGCGTCGCGGGCCAATATGGCCCCATCCCGGATAAGGTTATTGGATCCGGCGTAGCGCGGGTCCATGGGCGAGCCCGGCACGACGAAGACCTCGCGCCCCTGTTCGGCCGCCCGCTGGGCAGTGATCAGGGAGCCCGACCGGGCGGCGGCTTCGATAACGATTACGCCCGCCGACAGGCCGCTCACGATGCGGTTGCGGCGGGGAAAGGCGCGGGCAACTGGCGGCGTGCCCAGGGGTGCTTCGCTCAGGATCAGGCCCTGGGCCGCGATCCGGCCGTGCAGGTCGGCATTCTGCGGCGGATATATCTGGTCGATCCCGCCGGCCAGGACGGCCACGGTGCCGGTGCCGAGGGCGGCTTCGTGGGCGGTGGCATCGATGCCGCGCGCCAGGCCCGAGGCGATGACAAAACCTGCGGCGCCGAGGGTCGTCGCCAGTTCGGCGGCGAAGCGCCGACCGGCCAGGGAGGCGTCGCGGGCGCCCACCAGCGCGAGGGTCGGCCGGGCCAGCAGCGCGAGATCACCGATCGCCGACAGGGCCGGCGGTGCACCGGGCACGGCTGCCAGTGCAGCCGGGTAGGCCGCGTCGCCGATCACCAAGAAGCGCCCGCCGACCTTGGCTAGCCTCGCTTCCTCGCGATCGATGTCGGCGTCGGCCGAGGTGGCGAGCCTTTGGCAGGCCTCCCGCGCCGAGCCGAAATGCGCGAGCGCCTCGTGGAAGGTGACGGGCCCGATGCGGGCGCTGCGCGCCAGCCTCAGTCGGGCCCGGCGTTCCAGCGGATCGAGTCCGAGTGTATGCGGGCCATCAAACATGCCAGCGATAATATTCAGAGAAAGTCTTGAATGTAAAACAACCTTAAGTAGTATTCAGCGCAGCCTTGGATTGAGCGCGTCACGCAGCCAGTCGCCCAGGAGATTGACCGACAGCGACAGGATCACCAGGGCCAGCGCCGGGAAGATCACGATCCACCATTCGCCCGAGAACAGGAAGGCGTTGCCGATGCGGATCAGCGTACCGAGCGACGGTTGGGTGGCCGGCATGCCGACCCCGAGATAGGAGAGCGAGGCCTCGGCGATGACCGCCAGCGCCAGTTCGATGGTGGCGATCACTAGCACGGGGCCCCAGGCGTTGGGCAGCACGTGCCCCAGCGCGATCCGCGCGCTAGGCACGCCGATGATGCGGGCGGCGTTGACGTAGTCCTTGTTCTTTTCGGCCAGGGTCGTCGCCCGCGTGACGCGCGCGAACTGCGGCCAGTAGGCGAAGCCGATCGACAGCACGAGCACCCAGATGGCGACGCTGTCGTGGACCCCCTTGGGCAACATCACCCGCGCGACGCCATCCAGGGTGAGCGCGATCAGGATGGCAGGGACGGTGAGCTGGATATCGGCCACGCGCATGATCACCGCCTCGACCCAGCCACCGCGGAAGCCGGCCAGCAGGCCCAGCAGCACGCCTGTGGTGACCGACAGCACGATCGCGGCCAAGCCGATCATCAGCGACATGCGGCAGCCATAGAGAATGGCCGACAGCATGTCGCGGCCCTGGTTGTCGGTGCCCAGCGGATGCTTGGCCATACCGCCCTCGCTCCACGCCGGTGGTGTGAAGGCATCCATCAGATTGAGTGACTTCACGTCGAACGGATCGAACGGCGCAATCCAGGGCGCGAAGGCGGCTCCTACGAAGTAGGCCAGTGTGATCAGGGCGGCCGCGACAGTGAGCGGCGAGCGGCGGAAGCTCCACCACATGTCGCTGTCGCGAAAGCGGGCGAGGGTCGAGCTGCGGTCGCTCATGCTGCCGCCGTCCGTTTGCTGAGGAGCGCGCCCAGTGCGCCAAGCAGGGCCAGGGCCGCGCCCAGCGGGCCGAAGCCTTCGAAGCCGCCCCAACTGATCATGACGGCGCCCAGGGCCGCGGCGCCAATCCAGCCGAGGCTGGCCGACGTGCCGTTCAGGCCGAGCACGGTGCCGCGGACGTCGTCCGGCACAGCGGCCAGCGCCGCCATGAAGGCCGGTCGGCCGAGCGCGTTCAGCAGCACATAGACGAAGCCCAGTGCGACTGACGTCGCCGGTCCGGGATGCCACATGAAGAGGAAGAGCGCGGCAACGCCCGATAGAGCCATCGCGACGGCGAAGGTCATCAGCCGGTCGCGCACGCGGTCGGCTAGCTGGCCGCCCAGGATCGTGCCGGCGACATTGCCCAGCGCGAAGACGGCGAGGGGAATCGCGATCTCGACCAGCGACAGGCCATAGACCGCCTGCAGGAAGGTGGCGAAGTAGACGGCCGCCAACCCGTAGCAGATTCGCTCGGCGATACCGGTAGTGAGCAGCGCCAGCACCCGGGGAGAAAAGACGGCGCGCATCGAGGGGCGTGTCGCGGGGCGCATGTGCCCGGCGGGGCCGCGCCCCAGCGTGGCGAACAGGCAAAGGCAGGCGACCAGCGCCAGCGCGGCGACACAGATGTTCCAGCCGCGCCACCCGATCAGCGATCCCACGGCGGCCGCCATCGGAACACCGACGACCAGGGTGAGCGACTGGCCGCTCATGACCCAGCCCAACGCGCGGCCGCGCTGGCGGTCCTCGACCCGGCCCGAGACTTCGGCAAAGATCACGCCGGTATAGGTGCCGGCGCAGGCGCCGCCGACGCTGGCCCAGATGGCGACCCAGAGGAAATTGCCGGCGAAGGCCTGCGCCACCATGGCAAGCGCCAGCGCGAAGGGTGCCGCGATCAGCAGCGGGCGGCGGCCGAACCGGTCCGAGAGCCAGCCGCCCAGGGCCGAGGCGATGCCCCAGGCCGTCGCCGTCATCGATACGAGGTTGGCGACCAGCGGCATGCTGACGTCGAGGTCGTGCGCCATCTCGAGCAGGAAAGGTGCGCGCGTCGTGCCGCTCGAAGTGGCGGCGAACGAACCGAGGCAAGCCGCCCCGATCAGTGCCCACGGCATCGCGCGGGAGGCGGCAAGGCTTGCGTTCATCCGCCGGCCGTACCGAGCTGGGCGCGGTCGAGCCTGAGCCGGGGGTCGATGGTGGCGTAGAGCAGGTCGACGAAGAAATTGATCGCCACGAAGATGAACGAGACCATCACGAGATAGGCCGCCATCACCGGAATGTCGGCGAACTGCACCGACTGGATGAAGAGCTGGCCCATGCCGGGCCACTGGAACACCGTCTCGGTGATGATCGAGAAGGCGATCAGGCCGCCGATCTGGATGCCGATCACGGTGATCACCGGCAGCAACGTGTTCTTGAGCGCGTGCCGGAAGTGGACGGCGCGGTCGGTAAGGCCGCGCGCGCGCGCGAACTTGATGTAGTCGGTGCGCAGCACCTCCAGCATCTGCGAGCGCACCAGGCGCAGCACCAGGGTCATCTGGAAAAGTGAGAGCGTGAAGGCCGGCAGCACGATCGCCTTCAGCCCCGACGCGGTCAGCAGGCCAGTATTCCACCAGCCGAGCTTCACTGTCTCGCCGCGGCCGAAGGAGGGAAAGCACCAGCCCGCCGGCAGGCCGATCGCCGGCGCCCACGATATGCATTCGACCGAAAAGACATAGATCAGCAGGATGCCGATGACGAAGGTGGGCATGGCGACGCCGGCCAGAGAGAAGGTCATGATCGCGCCACTGTCGACGCTGTGGCGCCGCAGCGCCGTCAGAACGCCCAGCGGGATGCCCATGGTGAGCGCCAGCAGGGCCGCCACCGCCACCAGTTCCAGCGTCGCCGGCATCCGTTCCACGATCAGGTCGGAGACCGGCCGGGCAAGGCGGTAGCTCTTGCCGAAGTTGCCGCTCATGGCGTTGCCGAGGAAGCGCACGAACTGCACCGCCACGGAATCCTCGAGCCCGAGGTCGCGCCGCATTTCGGCGCGATCGTCCGAAGACGCCTCCTGGCCGACCATGTTGTTCACCGGGTCGCCCACAAAGTTGAACAGCACGAAGCACAGGAACGACACCGCCAGCATGACCGCCAGCGACTGCAGGAGACGGGAAACAATGAAAGCCAGCAAGGCGCCGGCTTTCCTTTTGCTTCAGGACAGCCTTACTTGATCTTCGAGTATTTGAAGTTGGGCGTGTCGTTGGCGAAGATCGGCATGGTTACCTTGTCGCTCATCGCCCAGACGATCAGCTGGTGATGCAGCGGCAGGTACGGCATATCGGCAACCACTGTCGCCCAGGCGTCGGCGACCATCTTGTCGCGCTTGGCCTGGTCGACCTCCTTCAGCATCGCGTCGCTCAGCTCGTCGAGCTTGGCGTTGCTGTAGCCGGTGAAGTTCCAGCTTCCCACCTTCTTCGCCGCGTCGCTGGTCTGGTAGAGGAAGGTGAAGACATAGTGCGAATCGAGCGTCGGCACGCCCCAGCCCAGGAGGAAAAAGCTTGAATCCTTCTTCTGCAGCTTGGGAAAGTGCAACGTCTTGGAGCGCGCCTGCAGATCGACCTTGATGCCGATCTGGGCCAGCATGCCGGCGACCGCCTGGCAGATCTGCTCGTCGTTGTTGTAGCGATCGTTGGGGCAATCGAGCGTGACGCCGAAGCCGTTGGGATAGCCCGCGTCGGCCATCAGTTTCTTGGCCGCCGCGACGTCGAATTTCTGGCGCTGGTCGAGCGCCGGTGTATAGCCGTGCACGCCGGGCGAGGTGACCAGGCCGGCGGGCGCCGCGAAATTGCGCATCACCTTGGTCTTGATCGCGTTCATGTCGATCGCCTGGTACATGGCCTGGCGAACGCGCTTGTCGGCGAACGGGTTCTTGCCCTTGACGTCGGAATATTTGAGCTCGGCCGAACCCATGTCGAGGCCGAGGAAGATTGAGCGGACCTGCGCGGTCTCTTCGGTCTTGAGGCCGGCCGTCTGCTTGATGCGGGCGATGTCCTGCAGCGGTGCGTCGAGCACGAAGTCGACCTGGCCCGAGATCAGTGCGGCAACGCGGGTCGAGGGTTCCTTGACCGGCGTGTAGACCAGCTCATCCGGATAGTCGGGAAACTGCTTGGCGCCCCAGTAGGTCGGGTTCTTGGTCATGACGGTGCGCACGTCGGGGTCGCGTTGCTTCACCATGTAGGGCCCGGTGCCCATGGCATTGCGTACCGCGAAGGTCTCCTCCTTGTCCTTGTAGCTCTGCGGCTTGGTGACGTTGTTCTTCTCCGCCCACGCCTTGGACATGATCATGATGCTGGTCGTGTAATCGGGCAGGATGGGGTTCGGCCCGTTGGTGACGATATGCACCGTCAGCGGATCGATCGCCTTCACTTCCTTGACGCTCGAGATATAGGCGCGGAAGTCGGAGGTGGGCGCCAGCGCGCGGTTGTAGCTGAACACCACGTCGTCGGCGGTGAAGGGCGTGCCGTCGCTGAACTTGACGTCGGGCCGGAGCTTGAACTCCCAGGTGTCGGGGGCGATCGGCTTCCACGACAGCGCCAGGTTCGGAACCTTGGCTAGCTTGGGGTCGCGCTGGATCAGCGGATCGTAGACGTGCTGGTTCATCGCGGTAGTCGGGCCCTCGTTCTGCGAGTGAGGGTCCATGGTGAGGGCGTCACCCTGGCTGGCCCAGCGCAGCGTCTTGGCTTCGACGACCGATGCCAGGCAAAGGGTGGCGACAGTTAGAGCGGCGATACGAGCAACGAACATGTCATTGCCTCCTGCAGTTGTTGTGTAGCGACCCTAACGCAGGCCTGCGTGCTTGACGAGGGCGGCCGCAACGAAGTCGCCTGGGCCCGCCGGTTACTTCTGTCCGATCCTGGGCTCGGTGCCGGCCAGCAGGCGGCGGATGTTCTCGTGGTGCTTGGCCCAGACCAACAGGACCAGCACCGCGGCCAGCATGGCGACCGGGCGGGGCGCGAGCCACCAGGCCGAAGCGGCGGCAAGCGCCGTCGCAAGCAGGGTGGCCAGCGAGGAATAGCGCAAGGTCACGAGGATCAGCACCCACACGCCGGTGCCGACGGCGACCATCGGCCAGCTCAAGCCCAGGAAGACGCCGAGCACGGTCGCCCCGCCCTTGCCGCCTTTGAAGGACAGCCAGACCGGAAACATGTGGCCGAGCACCGCGCCCGCACCTGCGCCGACGGCGGCAAGTTCGCCGATCTGGTCGGCGATCAACACCGCGACCAGGCCCTTCAGGGCATCGAGCAGCAGGGTGGCGGCGGCCAGGCCCTTGCGGCCGGTGCGCAGCACGTTGGTGGCGCCGATGTTGCCGGAACCGAGCTTGCGGATGTCGCCCAGGCCCGCGGCACGGGTCAGCAGGAGCCCGAACGGGATCGATCCCAGCAGGTAGCCCAGCAGGAACGGTCCCAGGAGCAGGATCAGCGTCGAGACCATCGCGGCAGGCTCAGGGGCTCACGACCCGGCAGTTCGTGGAATCGACATAGGCGGTGGTCGGTGGGCCGACCAGCTCGGTGCTGATCTGCTCGCCGGGCTGGATCGTCACTGGCCCGAAGTAGACATCCTCGATCGGACGGCCGGCGTTCATGAAGGTGCACTGGGCTTGTGTCTCGATCGGACGCGGCGTGTTCGATGTCAGCGTGATCGAGACTTGCCAGTAGCGCGAGTCGCCGTAGGTCAGGTTCGCGGCGCCCAACACCACCAGGGGCTGCGGCGTCGCCGAATAGGGGATGGGCCGTGCGCCGGTGCGGCGGACAGGCGGCCGCGGCTTTGGCTGCAGCCCCTCAGGCGGGCGCGGCTGGGTCGCCGTGCGCGGGTCGAAGGCGGCATTGGGATCCTGCGGCTGGCCGAGCGGGCTTGTCGGCGATTGGGCGCTGCCGCCCAACGTCGCCACGCCGCCGCCGGGAACGCCGAGCGGCTGCGGCGTGAGCGGCGTGGAACTGATCGACGAGCCGGTCGACGGCATCGCGGGCGTACCAGCCTGCAGCGGCGTCGGCGTGGGAGCGGTGCTGGGCGCAGGTGCCGGCGTGCTGGCCTGGACGCCGCCGACCTGCGTCTGCAGCCGGTCGTAACAGGCCAGCCTGGCTTCGGTCGCGGTCATCTCGCCGCAAATCTGGATGTGGCGCGTCAGCGCGTCGAGCAGGTCGTCGCGCGATGGGCCGCGCGTCTGGGCGTAGCCCGTGCCGGCGAACGCCAGGGTCGCCGTTGCAAGAATGATCGACTGTCGAAGCATGATGACTGACCTGATCCGTGAATTCGTCGTGACAATACCAGACGAAGTGGCGGTTTCGAGGCGGCAATTCGCGGCCGTCACCGGCAGCTAAGCCGCTGCGGCGGCGGTCACGAAACTGTCGTCGCGGTAGATCGTGCGGCCGCCGACGATGGTGGCCATGACACGGCCTTGCACCGGGCGCTCGTCGAACGGCGTGTTCTTGGTCTTGCTCCAGAGATCGGTGCGATCGATCTGCCAGGCATAGTCGGCATCGAACACCACGAGGTCGGCGGGTGCTCCCTTGGCGAGACGACCGCCCGGTAGGCCGAACAGGCGGGCCGGCGTGCTCGACAGCCGCTGGAAGAGTTGCGGCAGGGTGAGATGGCCGTTGTGCGCCAGCTCGAGCGAGATCGGCAGCAGGGTTTCGAGCCCGATGCCGCCCGGCAGCGCCTGGGCAAAGGGCACGCGCTTGCTGTCCTGGTCCTGCGGCCGGTGGTCGGAGACGATGGCGTCGATCACGCCGCTCCTGAGGCCCTCGACAATCGCCGCGCGATCCTTCTCGGCGCGCAGCGGCGGCACCAGCTTGCCGAAGGTTCGGTAGTCGCCGACGGCCAGATCGTTCAGCGCAAAATAAGGTGCGGCGGTATCGCAGGTGATTTTCAGCCCGCGTGCCTTGGCAGCGGCGATCACCTGAACCGACTCGGCGGTCGAGATCTTGGCCAGGTGCATCCGCCCGCCGGTCATCTCGACCAGGCGGATGTCGCGTTCGACCATCATCACTTCGGCGAGCGGCGGGTTGCCCGAGAGACCGAGCCGGGTCGCCATCTCGCCGCTGGTCATGTGCCCGCCGGAGAGCGTCGGCTCCTGCGGCAGGTGGACGATCAGCGCGTCGAACGCCTTGGCGTAATAAAGGGCGCGGCGCATAACCTGGGCGCTGCCCACCGCATGGTCGGCATCGGTGAAGGCCACGGCGCCGGCTTCGGCCAGCAGACCGAGTTCGGCCAGTTCCTTGCCTTCGAGGCCGACCGTGAGCGCGCCGTAGGCGTACATGTTCACCAGCTTGATCAGCCGGGCGCGGCGCGCCACGAACTCGATCAGCGAGGCATCGTCGAACGGCGGCTCGTTGTCTGGCAGCAGAACCAGCGAGGTGATGCCGCCTGCCGCTGCAGCAGCGCCGGCGCTCTCCAGCGTCTCTTTGTGTTCCTCGCCCGGCTCGCCGGTATGGACGCGGGTATCGACCAGGCCCGGCGCGAGGACGAGACCGCGGCAGTCGATCGACTCGATGCCATAGGGTGCGCCCGAGGCGAACAGGTTGGGACCGAAGTCGGCGATCTTGCCGTCGCTGATCAGCACGGCGCCGCGATATTCGCTATCGGCCGTGGGATCGATGATGCGGGCATTGATGTAGGCGGTGGACCCAGTATGCGGCGGCGCCGTCTTGAAGGTATTGCCGCTCATGCCACGGCCCCGACCAGGGCATTGCGTCGCCCGCCGATCAAGGCCTCGAGGCAGGCCATGCGCACGGCCACGCCCATCTCGACCTGCTCATGGATGACGCTGCGATCGAGATCGTCGGCGACCTCGGAGTCGATCTCGACGCCGCGATTCATTGGGCCGGGATGCATGATCAGCGCATCGGGCTTGGCGTATTTCAGCTTGGCGTGGTCGAGGCCGAAGAAATGGAAGTATTCGCTGATCGAGGGCACGAAGGTCCCCTGCATGCGCTCGGTCTGCAGGCGCAGCATCATGACGATATCGACGTCGGCCAGGCCGGATTTCATGTTGTAGTGGACTTCGACTCCCATCTTGTCGATGTCGGTCG
>LNFM01011467.1_pt1 | contig 12035 bp, 11 predicted proteins | sample 596031 | NCBI WGS metagenome assembly LNFM01 (sample SAMN04254537, study PRJNA301005) | activated carbon metagenome | isolation source: dual media filters at the Ann Arbor, Michigan drinking water treatment plant | place: USA: Ann Arbor | reverse complement strand
AAGCCCGCGGTCGGGACGGAAAGGTGGCCGCAGTCGAACAAAAAGGTGACTGCTCATCCTTGACACACACATTCCCCATGTGAGCAATCCATCGCTTCGAAGCATGAGTAGATTGCTTCGTCGCTTGCGCTCCCAGCAATGGCGGCGGAGAGAGCGATATTTCCTCTCGTTTACCGACGGCGTTTCTTCCCCTTAAGCCCAACTCAGGTAACCCGCATTGGGTGGGGAAAGGGAAGTGACGCCGAAGCGATTGTCCAAACAAAAAGCCCGGCGTTTCAGCCGGGCTTTGATCTCAATCCGTCGAACCCTTTCAGGCGGCTTCGTCCGCCACGGTGGATTCATCGCCATCGGCTTCGACATCGGCCTCGTCGGCTTCACCGTCGGCCCCGGCGGTTTCCGTCTTGGCGCCGCGGCGCGGGCTCTTGGAGAGCTGGCTCTCGATTTCCTTCACCGCTTCGGTCTCCGTCGAATGCTGGACGACGGCGATTTCGCGCGACAGGCGATCGAGCGCGGCTTCATAGAGCTGGCGTTCTGAATAGGACTGCTCGGGCTGCGATTCCGAACGGTAGAGATCGCGGACCACTTCGGCGATCGCGACGATGTCGCCCGAATTGATCTTGGCTTCGTATTCCTGCGCCCGGCGCGACCACATCGTGCGCTTGACGCGCGCGCGGCCCTTCAGGGTTTCCAGCGCCTTCTTGACCAGCGCCGGCTCGGACAGCTTGCGCATGCCGACATTGGCGACCTTGGCGGTCGGCACGCGGAGCGTCATCTTGTCCTTCATGAAATTGATCACGAACAGTTCGAGCTTGGCACCCGCAATCTCCTGCTCCTCGATGGCCAGGATCTGGCCGACGCCGTGAGCGGGATAGACCACGAATTCATTGGCCTTGAAGCCCTGGCGCTGGGTCACGACCTTCTTCGGCTCTTCAACCCGCGGAGCGGCAGCCACCGGCTTGACGGCAGGCTTCGGCGCGACGGCGGCCTTGGGGGCGGCGACGGCGGTCTTGGGGGCAACCTTCGGAGGAGCGGCCTTCACAGGAGGCTTGGCGGCGACCTTCGAAGCAGTGGCCTTCGAGCCCGTCGCTTTCGCGGCAGTCTTGGCAGTCTTTTCTGGCATTGCGCTTCTTTTGTTCTTTGAGGACTTTGTGGCCGCAGCCTTCTTCGCGACCTTTACGGTCGCCTTGGCACGGCCCTTGGTTGCGCTGCGGCTGGCCGAAGCGGCTTTTTTCGTGGTCTTGGAAGCACTCTTTTTACGCGTTTTCTGTGACACAGCCTGCGCGCGGAAACTGCCACGCCCCTGTTCGATGTTTTACGGGAACCCACCGGGGCCACAGGTACGCATGGCCAGGATCGGCTTATTATGTGCCCAATATAACACATTTTCCGCAAAAATCAATGATTTACGCCCGGTTCCGTACCTTTACGGGGTCCTTTCGGCCACAAGTCGGTCAACAGGGTAAATCAGCAGGCTCAGTTTGGTTCAGATTAGGTCCGAAGCGGCCTCAATCCATCACCAGCATCGGCTGGCGAATCAGTCGCCGCTGCCGGGTTCCTTGGAAAAATATTTCTCGAACTTGCCTTCCACACCCTCGAATTCTTTCGCGTCGGCCGGCGATTCCTTCTTCTGGGTGATGTTGGGCCAGCTCTTGGCGTACTCGGTGTTGACCTCGAGCCACTTCTCCAACCCCGGTTCGGTATCGGGCTTGATCGCGTCGGCGGGACATTCGGGTTCGCAGACGCCACAATCGATGCATTCGTCGGGATGGATCACCAGCATGTTCTCGCCCTCGTAGAAGCAGTCGACGGGGCAGACTTCAACGCAGTCGGTATATTTGCATTTGATGCAGGCTTCAGTGACGACGTAAGTCATCCACAACTCCGAAACGATCGATTATCCGGGGTTTGCGTAGCGCATGCAGTGCGCTGCCGCAAGTGAAGGAGCGTGCTTCGAGCCGCCGTTTTCAGGCGCCCCTGCGAGCTCTGTGCAGATAGTCACGCTTTGCTGTTCTGCAAATCTTCGTAGAGCACGCGCGCCACTGTGGCATCGCCGCGCCGCTCGGAAAATCCTGCCACCTTGAGAATGCGCACGTTGCGATCGAGCGCGATGGTGAGCACGTCGCCGAGCTTCACGGCGTGTCCCGGCGCCTTTTCGCGCACGCCGTTGATGCGGACGTGACCGGCTTCAACGAGGGCTGCAGCCGAGGTGCGGGCCTTCACCACCCGCGCATGCCACAGCCATTTGTCGAGACGCTGCCGCTCCAAATCATCTCTCTCGAAACGCTTCGACGCGTTATTCCTTGCGGCCCGCGAGCTGTTCCTTCAGCGCCGCCAGTTTGGCGAACGGTGAGTTGGGATCGACAGGACGATCGCGCTCGCGCGGCGCTGCGCTGGTCGCCCACTGGCGGTGCGAGGGGCCGCTGTCGCGCTTGTCACGGCCGCCCTTGTCGCGTCCGCCGAAATCGCGGCCCTTGTCGCGCGGACCACGGTCGCGATCGCCCTTGTTGCGGTCGCCCTTGGTGCGATCGAGTTTGTCGCGACGGTTGTCGTTGTCGCGATCGCGGCCCTTGCCTTCGAAACGCTCGCGCGGGGGACGATCCTGACCGGTCTCCTGGCGCGTCTCGGCAGGCGCAGCGCCTTCTGCTGAAGGAACTGCGGCGGCATTGGCAGGTGTGCCCTCGCGGGGCTTGCGGAACTCGTTGTTGTTGCGACGGCCACGACGGTGGCGCTGCTGCTCGCGCGGCGCACCTTCGGCGCCCTCGCCGGCTGCGGCTGCCGGTGCGCCTTCCTGCTGGCGGCCTTGATGACGCTGGCGGTTGCGGTCGTGATGCGGACGGCGTTCGTCCGAACGGCCGCCGGGCCGCCAGACTTCGATCAGCACGGGTTCGGCCGACGCTTCGGATTTGGCTTCAGTGATAGCAGAATCAGCCGGTGCAGCTTCGCTTGCGGCAACAGGCTCTGCGGCAGCTTCGGGCGCGCTCGTGGTCTCTGCGGCGGCCTGTTCCGCGGGCGCCTCTTCCGCGACCGGCGCTTCTGCAGCGGCCGGCTCCGGTGCGGCTTCGACGGGCGTTTCATCGGGTGCCGCTTCGGCAACGGGGGCCAGGCTCACTTCGTGCACGGGCGTGACACTGGGCAGCAATGCTGCCGACGGCGATGGATCGCCGGACATTGAATGGCTGGAGACCGGTAGTTCGGCGGCGACGTGTTCAGCCGGCGTCACTGACGTCGTCTCGGCGGATGCTTCCACCGGCGGCGGTTCAGCGGAAACCGTCGCGACCACTTCCACCAGCGCTGGTTTTGGCGGCAATGGCGGGCGGCGGTCCATGCGGTAGCCGAGCGCGCGCAGGATCGAGGCAAAATCCTCGCCGGCCGATCCGGTCAGCGAGGTCATCGCCTGGGTCACCACAAAGCCGCGGCCGTCGAACGCGCCGTTAGGCTTTTCGCCGGGCGAATTTTCGCGCCACGCCAACGCGGGCCGGATCAGGTCGGCAAGGCGCTCCAGGATATCGACGCGCACCGCGCGCTCGCCGCACTGGCGATAGCCGAGCACGCGATAGGCGTCGCGCGCGAGCTGCTTGTCGACGGCGAACGAGGTACGTCCGCTGGAGGCCAGATGCTGCGCGCCCGACAGCGCGGACATATCGACATTGTCCTGCTTCTCGGCCCACAGCAGCGAGGCCAGCGCCCGCGCGGCCGGCTTCAGCAGCGCCGGGAAATAGATGTGATAGGCGCCGAAGCGCACGCCGTATTTGCGCAGCGTCGCACGCGAGGCCTGGTCGAGATCCTTCATCTCGTTGGCGATCTTGGCGCGCTCGAGCACGCCGAGCGCCTCGACCAGCTGGAACGCGATGCCGCGCCCGATGCCGGTGATATCTTCCGCCTTGGAGAGACCGAACAGCGGCCCCAGCAGTTTCTCGATATGCGTCTTCAGCCACAGATCGAGCCGCGCCTGCACGGCCTCGCGGGGCGCGCCTGAAAGTCGATCGTCGGCGATGATGCGGATGCGCGGATGCAGCACATCATCGGCCGAGGCGAGCTTGGCGACCGCATCGCCGGTCCAGCGGATGGTGCCGTCGGAGGTCAGCACGAACTGCTCGTCTGGAGCGGCGGCAAGTTTCCCGGCGCGCGCGTCGATCTCGCCGGCCAGCACCTGCTGTGCTGCCGCCTGCAGCGCCTTCGCATCCGATCCCGCTTCCGCCGCATCTGGCGCGAAGGTGAATCCGTCGAGGCGGCCGATCGCATGGCCTTCAACGATCACTTCGCCGGTCTTGCCGATTTCCGTATTCAAAACACTGTTCTCCCGCAGGCGGCGCATCAATACACTGGTACGGCGGTCAACGAAACGCTCCGTTAGGCGTTCATGCAGCGCATCGGATAATTTATTTTCGATCTCCCGCGTAGCCTCCTGCCAGTGATCCGGGTCGGAAAGCCAGTCCGGCCGGTTGGCGATGAAGGTCCAGGTGCGGATTTGCGCGATCCGGCCCGACAGCGTGTCGATATCGCCGGTAATGCGGTCGGCCTGGTCGACCTGGGCGCCGAACCAGGCATCGGGAATCCGGCCCTTTTTCATCAGGAATGCATAAATCGTGGTCACGAGTTCGGCATGGGCGGCGGGCGCCAGCCGCCGGTAGTCCGGGATCTGGCAGGCCTCCCACAGCCGCTCCACGGCGGCCGCACCATGGGCCATGTCCCGCACCTCGCCGTCGCGTGCCGCATGATCGAGCACGCGCAGGTCCTCGGCGATCGGCGCGCGGGTCAAGGCCTCGTGGCCGGGCGAGAGCGCCAGCGAGACCTGCAAGCTTCCGAGCGAGGCGAAGTCGAGTTTCGCGTTGCGCCACTGCAGCATCTTGACGCTGTCAAACGTGTGGTTCTGCAGCGCGTTCACCAGTTCCGGCTCGAACGGCGCGCAGCGCCCCGTGGTGCCGAAGGTGCCGTTACGCGTAGCACGCCCGGCGCGGCCCGCGATCTGCGCAAACTCCGACGGATTCAGGCGGCGGAACTGGTAGCCGTCGTATTTGCGGTCGGAAGCGAACGCGACGTGATCGACGTCGAGGTTCAAGCCCATGCCGACGGCATCGGTGGCGACGAGGTAATCGACGTCGCCGTTCTGGAACATCTCCACCTGCGCGTTGCGTGTGCGCGGCGATAGCGAGCCTAATACGACGGCAGCGCCGCCGTGCTGGCGGCGGATCAGTTCCGCAATCGCGTAGACTTCATCGGCCGAGAACGCGACGATGGCTGTCCTGCGCGGCTGCCGCGTGATCTTGCGGTCGCCGGCGAATTCGAGCTGCGACAGTCGCGGCCGTGTGACGATCGATGCGCCCGGCAGCAGCCGCTCGATGATCGGACGCATTGTCGCAGCGCCCAGCAGCAGCGTCTCGTCGCGGCCGCGGCGATGCAGGATACGGTCGGTGAAGACATGCCCGCGCTCGAGGTCGGCCGCGATCTGGATTTCATCGACGGCGAGAAACGAGACGTCGATATCCCGCGGCATCGCCTCGACGGTGGAGACCCAGTAGCGCGGATTCTTGGGCTTGATCTTCTCTTCGCCCGTGATCAGGGCCACGCTCTGTTCGCCTGCACGCGCCGCGATCTTGTTGTAGACCTCGCGCGCCAATAGCCGCAGCGGCAGGCCGATGATGCCGGACGAATGCGCCAGCATCCGCTCGATCGCCAGATGCGTCTTGCCGGTGTTGGTCGGCCCGAGCACGGCCGTGACGCCGGCGCCGGGAGCCCGTTCGTGTGCGAACGTGGAAGGTGAGAAAGCCATACTTTGCAGGTGTTTCTTGCGTCGCGCTATTCGGGAAGTGTTTCATAATGCGACGGGATGCGGTCGCGGCTTAAGGTCTGGAACGAGTCTGGAACGAAACGCGCCCGAATCGCTGACTCCTGCCGAGACCTCCTTCGTTCACCGCAACATCTCGCGTGGATGCGATCGAGGCGGCACTAGATCAAGTTTGTTGGGGCTCCACAAGGTCAGGTTTTGGGGTCAAATCCTTAAAGAGCGGAGTCGAATCAGAAGCGGGCAAGAGTCAAGCGATGAGTCCTTTCCCTTCTCCCCTTGTGGGAGAAGGTGGCGGACGCAGTCCGCCGGATGAGGGGTCTGTCTCCGCGGATAGAGACCCCTCATCCGGCACGGACTTCGTCCGCGCCACCTTCTCCCACAAGGGGAGAAGGAAGAAAGGGGCACCCACTCCTACTGCGTCTTCGCCACCCTCGGCGGCGCCGCGGTGGTCACGAACGACGTCGCTTCCAGCATTGCCGGTCCAAACGGCGTCGGGATGCTCATGCGGAACGGAACCAGGACGCGGGTGCCGGCGATCGGCACCAGGGTGATCTCCATCCGCCGCTCGGTGGCAAGGTATTTGATGACCGGGCGGTCGGGGATATAGCCCGCGACCGGCGTGAAATAGACCGCGCAAACCACGGCCGGGCCGTGATAGCCGCGCTCGGCCTTCACCGTTTCCATGCGCTTGAAATCGAGCTTGAGTTCGTAGCGCATCCGGCCGTCGAAGATGCCGGTGCCGGTGCGGCAGGCGTCGGGCGTCAGCACCTCGCCGTTGCCGGCCACGCGCACCAACGAGCCGGTCATGGGATCGAGCACGCCTCTGCGATGGGCGTCGGTGACGACGATCCGGTCAGGATCGACCGGCGGCGTGGGATCGATCGAAAAATCCTTCACCCCGCCATTGGCCAGCACCATGCGGATGGTTTCGGACTTCTTCTGCGTGGTGGTCGTGGCGGTATAGGCGTTGGCGACCAGCGCGCCGTTGACGACCCGGCCCTGGCTGGCGCCGGCACCGGTGCCGCCGGAAAACGCCTTCAACAGCCCGGCGGTGCCGCCCTGGGCTGCGGCCGAAAACGTGTCGTCGCCGATTTCGATGGTCCAGGTGCCCTTGCCGACGGCGATGCCCGCCAGCGTCGCCTCGTACTGCGCGTCGAGCCGTCCCTGCGCCAGGGCCGCCGGGGAGACAAGCGAAAGCCACGCCCCGGCGCAGAGGCCGAGCGCGAGCGTGAATTGGGCCGAAATGGCGCGTGTAATAATCACGAAATGAAAGTCCCGGGATCGGCGCGAGCAAATGGTCATTTAGGCAGAAATATCCTGCAAACAACGCGGGTTATCGCGAAAGCACGCCCTTCGGACCGCATGGCGGCCCCGCGATCGGCCGGCAAGGTCCTCAACCTTATATGCAACGCCATGGTGTCAGCGGGGATTGCGCCGTTTATATGGTTCACCCAAGTGGCTGGAACTCTTTATGAAACTTCCGCCAATCACATCCGCGGGAGCGCGCCCGATATGCCGGGCCGGGCCCAAAATCCTTGACCGGATGGCCGTCTCCCCCTATACGTCCGCGGTTCCTGGAAATGGACGCGATTTTGGACCCCCGCGAGGCCCGCGATATGCGGCTCGCCTATGGCGGGGATGAAAGAGGATTTGCAAGATGTCCCGGCGCTGCGAACTGACGGCCAAGGGCCCCCAGACGGGCCACAAGGTGAGCCACTCGAACATCAAGACCAAGCGGCGCTTCCTGCCGAATCTTGTCAACGTCACCTTCATGTCGGACGCGCTCGCCCGCAACGTGCGCCTGCGCGTCTCGACCAACGCTCTCAAGAGCGTCGACCACAATGGCGGCCTCGATAAGTTCCTGCTGAAGGCTAAGGCGGAGGTGCTCTCGCCGCGCGCGCTGGATCTCAAGCGCGCGATCCAGAAGAAGGTCGGCAAGCCCGAGTTCGTGAAGAAGGCGAGCTGAGCCAAAGCTCAAATCGGCGGATCGAAGTTAAGCGGCCGGGGCGAAAGACCCGGCCGTTTTTGTTTGCGGTAGCGTTCCTCGGATGCAGCGCGACGCGCCGCATGAGCGGCGTGGTGCGCTGCTAAGCCGGGGTCCATGTTGTGGCTGCAGTAGGTCCCGGCTCTGCGGAGCAGCGTTGCACGCTGCACCGCGTCCGGGACATGGGGCCAGCCCCTCATTCAAAAAGCCTTCGGCAAACCCGCCTGACGCAGAATGGCATTGGCGGTATGGCGGCTCGGAATGCCGACAGGCACCGGAAAATTTCGTTTCGTCATCGGGCTATGCCAGATTTCGTGGCTACCCTTGCCCTGCCGGACAAGGATACAACCTGCGGCGCGCAGCAGATCGCGCAACGGCTTGTCGAACTGAGGCGCCATTCAGGCTACCGCCGGCTCGGCCTCGCGTAGCGCAGTGATCTGAAGGAACAACGACGCTGGATCGATATCGGGATGATTGTCGGGCAATAGGTCCAGCGCCATCGCCGATATCTTCGCCAGCAACTCGTCGAGCGTCGGCGCATCGGCCGCAGCCGGGATGTCGTCGCAATGCCCGCTCCAGACCGAGGCTTCATCATCCCAGGTCGCGGAAATGGTAAAGATAACCGGCTTCGACATTCGACTCTGCCTCACCATGATGGGGCCTGCCAAGGCGTGCCCGAGCAAGGAATATATCATGCCGAAGCCCTTCGCGGGAGGTGGCATGAACCGGTCATAGACGCGACGACCTGCCTGCGACTTTTGACCTACTCATATCCCTGTGCACCACACGTGTTCCGTATTGCCTACACGCAAGGGTTGGCCTTGTATGACGCCGGGCTTGGGGAATCTCGATCATGCGTAATCTGGGAATCGTGGCGCTTTGCGCTGCGTTGGGCGGCTGCGTTTCAAACAACGAAACCATCGCCTTCAAGACTTCCAATCCACAGCAACAGGCCATGATGCGCGACGGGCAACCGGCGCTGGTTTCACGCCAGAAGAATTCACTGGTGCTGGTGCGCCCGGCATCGCGCCAGTTGCAGGCGAACGGACGGCCGGTGTTTGTTGTCGGCATCAACAACCTCGGCAAACAGCCGACCGAATTTCGGGTAGCGCAGGTCGAGGCCATCCAGCACGTCGGCGGCTCCGATTTCGGAATGCAGATCGTCACGTTCGAAATGCTGCAGCAGGAAGAAAAGAACCGGCAGGTGGCGCGCGCCGTTCTCGCCGGCGTTGCCGGAGCCGCAAACTCCTACAGCGCCTCTCAGGCCGGCTACGGAAGCTATACGACGCCAAGCGGTCGCACCGGCACGTTCTACAGCCCGACCGCCGCCGTGATCGCACAGAACAACGCCGCGATTCAGAACGAAGCCATGTTCGCCGCCACCATCGAAACCGGCCAACGCAACATGGCAGCGCTGGAGCAGACGGTCATCAAGGACAACACGCTGATGCCCGGTGAATGGTACGGCGGCCAGCTACACATTGCGCCCCCGACCGATCAGGCTGGCGGGAAGAAGAACTATACGATCGTGATTACGGTCGGGCAGGACCGGCATGTGGTCGACATCAATCAGGGGCCTGCAGGGTCGTAAAGTCCCAGAGGCAGGATCGCGCTAGTCGGTAGGATAGCCGTGCGAGCGGCCATGGACGGCCGGAGACAAAGAGCCTTTACGTAAAGATCGCAACCTTGAGGCAAACAAAGATGTTGCCTTCTACGCCCGAAGAAAAGCAGGCCATCGTCGACTATATGAACTGGCAAGCACCCGATCTTGCCGTCGAGTTTGTACAAAAGGTATACGTCGAAAACGTCCTTAGCCATCAGCACGCGGTGTGGGACGTTCACACCAACGTGGATCGATGGTGGGTGATCACCAATCCCACCAACTTGTACGCCCAAGAGCAATTTCCGAATATGGATTTGGCCGTCACATTTCACGTCGGACTTTGCCTCCGCATACCTCACAGCGAAAAGCCAAGACTATCGGACCTGTCTGTTGAACCCCTTGCCGCATGCTTTCGTCACATGACCGAAGCGTCGGATGCCCTCGCAGGCGCAGAGGAGGTTAGCGATTTTCAAGCCGTTGGCGTCCGATGTCGGGAAGCATTACTTGCATTCACAGATGCGACACAGGTGGCAATGCCTTGGACAGGCGATGCCGCCATAAAGCCCAAGCAAGCAGACTTCAAGGCGTGGGTAGAACATATCTGCTCAATTAGCCTTGCAGGAAAGTCCCACGAAGACCGCCGTCATTTGTTCAAAGTGCTACTTGGCGAAGCTTGGCGTTTCTCCAATTGGCTGACGCACGCAAAGGCGTCATCGTGGCATGATGCTGAAGCTGCAACCACGACTGTTGAACACGCGCTTGGCTTGGCCACGTCGCTCGTAATACGCCATGTCCGCGCGGTGCCTCATGCATGTCCTGCTTGCGCTTCGACCCGCCTATCACCGCAACGGGGTACTCATTCGAATGCTCCTGATGTCGAATGGGAACGTCCCACCTGTGCGAAATGCGGCTGGGCTGGCGATCCCACACCGATCCTTCCAACGCCCGAAGCCTACGCGACAGATCGAGAGCGGGAACAGGCGGAGGGAGACTGCATTGTTCCAACGGCACCACTCCGCGAGCTTCGCAAGCCCCACGGTCGAAGGGACTGAGTTGCTAGATCCCCGGCACAAGCTGAAGCAAGGTTTCAACGCGACTCTGGCGCGTGCCATTGCTCATGGTCTCCATGACAACGTTCCGCGCCATGGACCGCTCGCGTTGCAGGAAGAAACCGGCGTGCACCTGGAGATTCGCGCAGTCACTGAGGCCGCCTGACGCGACCTCGCGTCGTCGGGAAGACAGTGGACAAGCAGGGCCGTCATCCGCACCGTCATCCAGAATCCCCACAATCGCGCTATGCTCGCTCCGGTAGTATCGGGGAGCATCACCATGCGCAACATCATCATCTGCTGCGACGGCACCGGCAACGAAATCTCCGAGAACATTTCCAACGTCCTCAAGCTCTATCGCTGCCCTGCGCAAGACGGAGAAGACGTCCCCGCGGCAGCTCGTCTATTACGATCCGGGGGTCGGCACGCTGACGCGGCCGGATCCGTGGCACAAGTTCAAGCAGGATTTCAACGCCATCCTGGGGCTGGCCACCGGCTATGGGCTCGATGACAACGTGCTCGCGGCCTATTCCTTCCTGGTCCACACCTGGCAGCCGGGTGACCGGATCTATCTGTTCGGCTTCTCCCGCGGCGCCTATACCGTGCGCGTGCTGGCGGGGCTGATCCATAAAATTGGTTTGATCACGCCCGAGCAGGTCAATCTCGCCGGCTCGGGGCTGATCGCCTACAAGCAGTTCTCCAGCGACGTGGCGCCGAAGCTGCGCGCGCAGCTCACACCGGGCACCGATGCCGCCGCCGCGGAAGACGCAACTCCGCCCTCAAAGTTCGACAATGCCGCCCAGTTCGCGCGCATCACCTCGTCGCGCTGGCCGACCATCCGCTTCGTCGGCGTCTGGGATACGGTTGCGAGCGTGATCGTGCCGCGGCCGGATCGCTTCTACTGGCCGAGCCTGGAAGAGCTGGCCTGGACGCTGCAGAACCCGAGCGTCCAGACGTTCCGGCAGGCGATCTCGATCGACGAGCGCCGAGCCATGTTCCGCCTGAAGAAGTGGGACGCGCCGCAGACCTGGAAGCCCGTCCGCTTCAACGAGGTCCATGCCGCGCCGCAGGATATTTTGCAGGTGTGGTTCGCCGGCGTGCATGCCGATATCGGCGGCGGCTATCCCGAAAAGCAAAGCGGGCTTTCCAAATATCCGCTGCTGTGGATGATCGACGAGGCGATGAAATGCGACCTCAAGTTCACCACCGCCAATATCAACCAGCTCGCCTGGGGCATTCAGCGCAAGAGCAGCCCGTACTCCTATGTTGCGCCCAACGTGGAGGGTGACCTGCACACGTCGCTGCGCGGCGCGTGGTGGCTGCTCGAATATTTGCCGAAACGCGCGAAGTACAAGGAATGGCCGGCGCGGCAAACGCATCTCGGCTACTACATCCCGGACGCCGAGCCGCGGCTGATTCCGGAAGGCGCGATCATTCACCAATCCGCCATCGACCGCATGAACGCCATGTCGAGCTACCGCCCGGTGAACATGCCGGCGAAGTACGAGCCGTTCCCGATGCCCGTGCCGCCGGGGCATGGTGCGAGCGCGGAGGACGCGACGGAGGAAGATTAGTGACGCGGCCCCCTCCCTTCTCCCCTTGTGGGAGAAGGTG
>LNFM01011466.1_pt1 | contig 12035 bp, 12 predicted proteins | sample 596031 | NCBI WGS metagenome assembly LNFM01 (sample SAMN04254537, study PRJNA301005) | activated carbon metagenome | isolation source: dual media filters at the Ann Arbor, Michigan drinking water treatment plant | place: USA: Ann Arbor | reverse complement strand
GCTCGGGCGTGTGGACCCGCGACGGCACGCGCGCCTACCGCTTCGGACGCGCCATCCAGGCCGGCCGCGTGTGGACGAACTGCTACCACCTCTACCCGGCACACGCCGCGTTCGGTGGCTACAAGCAGTCCGGCATCGGCCGCGAGACGCACAAGATGATGCTCGACCACTACCAGCAGACCAAGAACATGCTGGTCTCCTACAGCCCCAACGCCCTCGGCTTCTTCTAAGCCTCAGCGTTACGGCACAAACAAAGAAGGCCCGGTCGCAAGACCGGGCCTTTTTCGTTTGGGGGCGGCATTCGACAATGCGAAGCAAAAAATCACTTCGCCGGTTGCCAACTGGTCGCGCCTGTTTCACCGGGATGGGCTGCGCCTTCCTTATCCCGCCATTCGAACACGACCTCGACCGGCATTGAAAGCTTGCGCGCAAGCCCAAGCGTGATGCGCCACGCATCCATCGTATCGACGCCCTGCACGGAAATCCCGGTCGCTCCGAGCGGGCTATAGCCTTCATCGGTCTTCATGCCCTTGACAATGCGCGCGTCGGTAACGCGGCTTAGCGACTCGAAACCGCCAAGTCGCTCCAAGCCGGTTTCGAGCGCGATACGGGCAAGTTGGTTCCAATTGGGTCTGGGAAGCTCCCGCCCGTCCAGAACCGCCCGGCGCAGCTTGGTATGTGTGAGGGAGGGCAGGTCTGTGGGATCAAAGCGCAGCATCCCGGCATCGCTGTTTTCGGATTGCGGCGCGGGGCGTTGACGGCCTTGCTCATAGTGATCGAGCAGGCGATCGATCACGCTGCTCGTCGTATCGACCAGCGGCTTTGCGTGGATCTGCAAGCGCTTGAAGGTGGTTTCGGACAGTTCGACTGTGGGCATAACGGCACTCCTGTTGCTGTCATAAATAGATAAGCTATTTTACTATTTTCGTCAAGATGGACGTATATTCGTATTTTACCTAAACTTTCCCGCAGCCGTCACCCCAACACCCTCGGCTTCTTCTAAGCCCGCGCGTCACGGCAAAAACAGAAAGGCCCGGTCTCAGACCGGGCCTTTTTTGTTTGCTCACGAAACGCGCGGCGCGGTGACGATTCAGATGCGTAGGGCGGGTTAGGCGCGCAGCGAAACGCACCGATCGTTGCGCACGGTCTTGTGCGCAACGTGAATCGGCTGCGTCAGAAATCGCGAGCACCGTAACCCGCCGAGGCTGGGTGGGGTGATCGCCTGCCAACTTCGTGCGCAGACGCGTCGGCGGGTTACGCTCCGCTAACCCGCCCTACGGGCTACGGGCTACGGGCTAAAAACTTCAATGGCTACTTGATGTTCACAACGAAAGGCTCGCTACGCGCGACCAGCTTTCCGTCCTTAACGATAAAACACTCTATCGAATGGCATCCCGAATAAAATGTGGATTCGGTCTTCGTTAGCTGTCCTCGCTGAGGTGGCTGCTCATCAAAGCCACCGCGAAGGCATTTGTTATCTAGAGCCTCGCGCCCGGTGTTCACGACTTGCCAGTAGACTCGGAAAGAACCCAAAACATTCGTCGAAGCTGAAAATGTTATGGAACTGTTCTTCGACAATGCCGGACCATCGCTCTCAATCTGCTTTGGTCTAAAGCCCCTAGTAGTTACCGTCACCTCAGTAATCCGCACCCAACCCGATATGAATTTTACCCAGGGCGGCGGTTGCCGATGTGGGGCAGCAAAGATTGATCTGAGAGCGCTTGAAACCCTGACTAACATGCCAGAGGGAGCGACACGCTTCTTCGCAGCCACTCGTACTAGCCGATCGCCAAGAGAAACTGCAAGCAAGCCGATCAATTGCTCATCACCCACGGCACTAGCGATAGCAGCGAAATCTCGACGCGCCGCTGAAAGCCAAGCATAAAAACCTGCCTCCAACTCACTATCCAGGACCCATTTATCGGCAAAATTCTCAAGTGGATCCGACGGGTTTGCAATCCAGGCGATTCCCTGTTTTCGGACTATGTAGCGATCCATGTTGCCGAGAATGCCCGTCAAAGCATCGCTAATTGTCACTTCCTGTTGGTAAGCGTGTGCGGCAAGCGTTGTGAGGATAATTGAAATTGGCTTCACGTCAGCCGTGTTTACACCCCAAATATCGCGGTGGCGCTTAAGAATTTGGATAGCGGCCTGAAGGGGCGTCTTGACCTCGTGGTCTGGAATTTGATCAACCTTGGCATGTAGCTTGTGCGCAACTCTGAGCCGTCGATCCTCGAAGACAGTGCGCTGCCTAAATCTGAACCAATCTGCATAGCCGCGTGGATTGCTGCGCTGCCAACGGGCAGTGATCTCTCGGAACTGTGGATGGCGCTCGTCGGTTATCGCAATCGCCGTAACGGCATAGGGATTTGCAAGTTGAAGATTTTCATACGTCTTGACCGCGGCGGCCCCGTCTCGCAATGCCGGCAACGCATCCAAATGGAATTGGGCCTCTTCGGCATATCGAAGTGTCCAACATCGATTCTTGCGCGTTGGTGCATTGTTCATGTCGTGCGCGCGAGCATACAAATGGAGTTCACTACCAAGTGCTTCTTTGAGTGCATGTTGCGTGATGAACGCCTTTGAACCAGAGAGTTCGCAGACAGCATCAACGTCATATTCATCTTCATCTGAACAAGGCTTGATTGCGAGACCCAGAGCGAATGAGCCCTGCACGTGTACGACCGGCTTCAAGTGTCGAAGCGTTGAATCTGGCCGCTCAAGCCACTCACCTACAGACGTGTATGCCCGATCGGCGGCCTCATAACGACTTTGCGGAACGTCAAGTTCATCAACGATATCCTCTAGTAATTTCTCAAGTAAATCAGGACGCCCAAGATTGCTCATGAAATATCTGTCCTTATTTCAATACATTTATGAAAACCACCGACACCTCTGTGTTCATCCCAAACTAAGAGTGGCAGATCAGCTTTGGGCATCCAGACGCGACCAACCTCTATGGCCATTGACACTGGTAGCGCAGGAAAAACATTGATCGGAGCTTTGTCACCGTGCAAATTTTTTACATCTCGATAGACTTGACGCATCAGTTGACGAAAGCTGCTGAGAGATGCGCGTGTCTTCAAAATATCATTGTGAGCTTCGGCGGCTTGAACCGTCCATATGGAAACATCACTCCCCAGGACAGCCGTTACCCTTGCAGGATCAATATTGGCACTCACGCTCAGGATTAACGCAATATGTTTGCCAATAACCTCAGGGCCTTTGACAGTCAGATCCACATCTCGCCCATCGACAGGCCAGGACCAACTCTGTTGCGGCTCTCGATGCCGCTGATACACATCGGCTGGCACAATCTCACAAAGCAATCGCCCGAGTTCGATAAGAAGCGGCTGTGGCGCTAGCGCAAATACGGAGAAGTGTCTAACCACTCCACGATCAATCCTGCCGCTAACTTTCGAACTAAACTGTCGACGCAGGTTTTCTTGTTGGAAGTGCCAATATTCAGGCTCGTAGTCCTTGAACTGCGATCCCGTTAGATCCAGATCAATCGCCTCAATTGATGCAGGATAACGTTGGGGAAATAGCGCCTCTTGCATGTCGGATAAGGTCGAAAGGGCCTCATTAGCGCCTATGTTGGCACCAAACCGAACGATATGGGATGCAGCGTCGGCCTTCACAGCCGTCTGTAGGCGGACGCGTTGTTCGTGCTCAAGCTTCATTGCCCGAAGCAAATCCACGCTATATTTGAGCGGGTTGCTATCAATAAGACTATGGCACGGCTGACAAAGCAGCATAAGATTGCCAGCGTCGTGAATGTCGGATAGTCGATTTTGATCATTGCCACGAGGTCCGCACTCGCTGAATGGAACGATGTGCGCGTGTTCTGAGAAATTTCCACCGTCAAGCGTTAGAGGGTGATGGAAAAGATATTTATTGCAGCCACGAAACTCACAAAGCGCTGCTGAAGCAGCGGCGAGCTTAATCTTGGTCGCCTCAGGAATTCTTCGTGTAGGCTTTTTATCTGATCTTTTCATGGCACTAGTCCAAGTTCGGCAACGTAGCAACAACCACGCCTTGAACGAGGAAATCGCAACGAAGAATAAGCGGTTTATGGCCCTTGTTCTTGGATCGTGGAGTCAGTGCAATTGCGTCTGCTGAGCGCCGGAGTTCCTTGATGGTTGCCTCGTCATCCACAATCGCCACGACCACGTCGCCGGTCTCCGCCGACTGTTGCTGGCGAACTAGCACGAGACAACCATCCGCAATTCCAACTTCAGTCATGGAGTCCCCGATTGCGCGCAGCAGAAAATAGCGCTGTCCCGGCCGCACAAGCTTCGTGGACACTGGGATCGTGCATTGCACGTTTTCCTCCGCAAGCAGCGGTGACCCGCACGGCGCCGTACCGACTAACGGAACTTCGATAGTCGTATCGCGATCAGCTTCCTCCTCCGGCATTCGCAACAACTGCAGTGAGCGGTCTCGGCGCCGCTTTAGATAGCCTTCACCAATTAGGCGATCGATCACATCGGCGGCTGACCTTGGAGACGAAAAGCCTAGCTCTGCAGCAAGATCACGTACTGAAGGCGCCGCGCCCAGATGGACGATCTGGTTGCGAATGTAGGTCAAGGCTTTCTGTTCAACCCGACGCAACTTCGAATCGGAGATTCTCTTGATCATCACCACACATCATGTATAGCGGTGTATGGCTCGTCAACCGACGTAATCAGATATCCACAGAACCGGCTTATAGGGCTTTATAGATGAAGCGGTATCGACAGCTCACCCTCCCCCAACATCCCCCTTCCCCCACGCCCCGCCGCTCCCTATGTTCACCCCCACATACAGCCAACCCCGAGGCCCCCGTCCGATGTCGAGCCCCACACTCCGCACGCTTCTGCAGCTCCCGTCCGAACCCGCCCCGCTCTCCAAGTCGGCGCTGATCCTGATTGACTGCCAGCAGACCTACCGCGAAGGCATCATGCAGCTCGAAGGCGTCGAGCCGGCACTCGCCGAGTGCGCCCGCCTGCTGGCCCGCGCCCGCGCCGCCGGCACGCCCGTCATCCACATCCAGCACGACGCCGGCCCCGGCTCGCCCTATGACGTCACCGCCCCCATCGGCCGGATCGCCGACACGGTCGCCCCGCAGGCCGGCGAAAAGGTCATCACCAAAAAGCTGCCGTCCTCTTTCGAGGGCACCGACCTCGACGCCGAACTGAAGCGGCTCGGCGTCACCGATCTGGTGCTCGCCGGCTTCATGACGCACGTGTGCATCAACTCCACCGCGCGCGCAGCCTTCAACCACGGCTACCGGCCAACAGTCGTCGCCGCCGGCACCGCCACGCGCTCGATCCCCGATCCGACTGGCGGAGACGTGCCGGCCGCAGCGCTGCACACCGCCTCGCTGGCAGCCCTCTCCGACATTTTCGCCATCGTCGTTCCCAACCAGACCAAGGTGCCCACATGACCGACACCGTCCTGCGCGTCACCGTCACCGACGCAGCGCTCGCTATGATGAAGAAGATCGAAGCGATGCACGGGCCCTTGATGTTCCACCAGTCCGGCGGCTGCTGCGATGGCTCAGCCCCCATGTGCTACCCGCGCCATGATTTCAAAGTCGGCGCGCAGGATGTGTTCCTCGGCGAAATCGGCGGCCATCCGTTCTACATGGGCCGCCAGCAGTTCGAGTATTGGCAGGACACGCATCTGATCATCGATGTCGTCCCGGGCCGCGGCTCGGGCTTCTCACTCGAAGCGCCGGAGGGCGTCCGCTTCCTGACCCGCAGCCGCGTCTATACGGAGGCCGAATTCGAAGTGCTGGGCCGCATGGGCCCACCGCCCACCGGCGTCGATCGCCCCGCTGCGTGATCGCGCGTTTTCCTGCTTAAAGATTGAGCAAAGCGCTGGCGCCCGCGTCAGCGCTTTCGCATGTGTGGGGAAAATCCCTGCATTAACAGCGGCGTTTGTGTTGGCATGGTCGCTGCAATGCACCATGCATAATGCATCTAGGGTTCCGATCGCGTGGGTGTCAGCGCGGTGCCTGGTCCAAGAGATGCGCTCCCGGTTGAGGCGCGTGCAGCGCCGCTTCCGGAGCCACGGCGGGACAAAAGCCCGGGAGACCTGTACCGCGAGAAGCTTCGGCTTTCGAACGGACGGCCTCCGCGACGCGCTTTTCGATCATGCGCTTATCAGGCCCCCCGTCCGATCTTCGTTGCCCTCCGGTTCAATTCAACGGTGGTGACAAGGAGATCCCCATGACGATCAACCGTTCTTCAAAGATGCGCTTTCGCCTCGCGGCGCTGGCTGCGTGTGCGCTGCCCTTCGCGACGCCCGTGTCCGCCGAGCCGAAGAAGGAATTCAACGTCTGCTGGACGATCTACGCCGGCTGGATGCCCTGGGGCCATGCCGCCGATACGGGCATCATCAAGAAGTGGGCCGACAAGTACGGCATTAAGATTAACGTCACCCAGGTCGGCGACTACGTCGAGTGCATCAACCAATACACCGCCGGCAAATTCGACGCCGCCACCTCGACCACCATGGACGCGTTAGCCATACCCTCCGTCGGCGGCGTCGATACCACCGTCCTCATCGCCGGCGACTATTCGAACGGCAACGACGGCCTCATCCTCAAAGGCAAAACCAAACTCGAAGATATCAAGGGCCAGCAGGTCAACCTGCTCGAGCTTTCCGTTTCGCACTACTTCTTAGCGCGCGCGCTCGGCACCGTCGGCCTGACAGAAAAAGACATCACGATCGTCAACACGACGGATGCCGATTGGGTGTCGGCCTACAAGACAGGCAACGTGACCGCAATCGTGGCGTGGAACCCGATGCTCGCCGATATCGACGCCGAGAAGGACGCGAACCTCGTCATCACGTCGGAGAAATTCCCCGGCGAAATCGTCGACGCGATGATCACCAACACGGCCATGCTGAAGGAGAACCCCGACTTCGGCAAAGCCATGACGGGCGCGTGGTTCGAAGTCATCGGCGTGACATACGATCAAGGCGACACGGGCAAGGCCGCGCGCGAAGCGATGGGCAAGGCGTCAGGCACGGATCTCGCCGGCTTCGACGCGCAGCTCGCCACCACCAAGCTCTTCGTGACGCCGAAGGAAGCCGTCGAATTCCTGGCCGATCCCAAGAACAACGAGCGCTTCGACTACGTGCGCAAGTTCTCCTTTGAAAAAGGTCTCTACGGCCAAGGCGCCAAGAGCGTCGATGATATCGGCATCGAGTTCGCCGACGGCTCGATCCTGGGGTCCAAGGACAACATCAAGCTGCGCTTCACGGCCGAGTTCAAGAAGCTCGCCGCCGACGGCAAGCTCTAAGCATCTCAATCCGGCGCGGGGCAGCGTGCTCCGCGCCGGACCGCACACGATAACGAACACCGCATGAGGTCCGCCATGCCCTCCAACTTCACCTCGCTCCCCATCGTCGATGTCAGCGGGCTTTACTCCCCAGACTGGAAGGCGCGCCAAGCCGTCGCGGATGCGATGGGCGCGGCATCGCGCGATTCAGGCTTCCTCTACATCGTCGGCCACCCGATCAAACCCGAAACGCGCGAACGCCTGCTCGCCGCCACCAAAGCCTTCTTCGCCCGCTCCACCGACGAGAAGATGAAAGCCTACATCGGCTTTTCCAAATCACACTCGGGCTATGTGCCCCCCGGCGAAGAGGTCTTCTACGGCCAGAAGCCAGACCGCAAGGAAGCCTTCGACGTCTCACTCGATGTGCCCGAAGACGATCCCGACGTCCTATCCGGCAAGACGCCGATGTTGGGCCCCGTGCAATGGCCAGACGACGCCGAATTCAAGGCCGCCGTCAGCGCCTACTACACCGACGTCGCAGCCCTCGCCCGCACCCTCTTCCGCGGCTTCGCGCTCGCCCTCGAACTCCCCGAAACCTACTTCGAAAACTTCCTCAAAAAACCGCCGAGCCAGCTCCGCCTGATCCACTACCCCTACGCACCCGAGGCTCCCGCTGACGAACCCGGCATCGGCGCCCACACCGACTACGAGTGCTTCACCATTCTCTGGCCGACAGCGCCGGGGCTCGAAGTCATGAATGGCGCCGGCGAATGGATTGACGCGCCGCCGATCGACAATGGCTTCGTCATCAACATCGGCGACATGCTGGAGGCCTGGACCAACGGCACCTTCGTCGCAACATCCCACCGCGTGCGCAAGGTGAGAGAAGAGCGCTATTCGTTCCCTTACTTTGCCGCCTGCGACTACCACACCGTGGTGAAGCCCCTCCCGCAATTCGTGCCCGCCGGCACCAAGCCGAAGTTCGAACCCCTCGTGGCCGGCGACCATCTGCTCGCGCAGACAGCGCAGACCTTCCAATACCTCAAGACGCGCATCGCGGACGGCACCTTCTCGCTGCCCGAAGGCGCGCGCAAGTTGTCGAGCTTCGGCCAGGAAGCCATCCACGCGAGCGGCACGCAATGACGCTCGACGAGATCGCAGCCAGGCACCCGCAGCCGAACACGCTCCGCGTGCCCGCCTGGGCGCTCGGCTGCGTGCAACGGCGTTCGATCACGTTCGCAACCGGTATCGAAGACACACAAACCCGCGTCTTCTGGGTCCAGGCACACGGGATGACCGGCGACCTTCGCATTCATCCCGACCGTCCGCACATCCGCGCGGAAACATCCCTCGCCACCCTCGATCGCAAGACACTCTCTCGCCTCGCCAGCATCGAAGGCGGCGTTGCGAGCACATCCTGGTCCAGCCCCATCATGTCCTGGGCCGATTGGATCGGCTTCCAGCCCTACGACAAATACCCCGAGCCCGGCGTCATGCACCGCATCGGCGATTGCATGATTGAGTTCGCCCCGTCCGGCGCCTATGTCGAAGATTGGCGTTTCCTGCCAAGCGCACCCGGCTTGCTTGCAGGGCTCCATCTCGTCAACGAGACCGATACCAAGGACAACACCTATCCGCGATCAGGCGGCCTGGTCGTCGCCGGCGATCATGCCATCCGCTCACTCGGCCGCTATCAGGAACTCCCTCACGGAACGCGCTGTCAGGATTTCGTCGCCAACAGCAGCGATCCCGCGACCGCCCTTGAGCGCGTCTTCCAATGCGTCACAGACTACCTCGTTCGCGACGGAACAACGTGGACCATCGCCGCCTCGACCGACCCCCGCCGCGAAGGGCTCAATGTGTCGCTGACCGGACCGCTCACATGCGGCAACGAACCCGGCACGCTCATCGAAACCGTCCACGACACGCCCGGCATCGCCCAGCGCCTCTGGCGCATCGACAGCCTCGAAGCAAACATGGCCTTCTCGCAATCCACACCTCTCGCCGCCGACAGCCTCGCCTGGCTCAACCGCGAAGCCGACACGCTCATCGAGCCACTCAAAACAAAAGAACGGAAGGTCGCCTGATGCGCATCATCAACCGGCACCCCAGCCGCGGCCTCTACATTCTGCTCGCTTCCCTCCCCTTCATCGCACTCGCCGTCGCGTACAGCATCGGCAGTTACCAGCGCCTGAGCGTGAACCCCGCCGACAAAATTCTTCCATCCGTCACGCAAATGATGGCGGCCATGAACGAACTGATGTTCGTTCCCGACAAACGCACGGGCGACTACCTCTTCTGGTCGGATACCGCCATCAGCCTCTGGCGTCTTGCCTGCGGCATGGGCATTTCGATTGCGCTCTCGCTCATCCTGGGCGTCACCGCGGGCTTCATCCCCTGGGTCCGCGCGCTCGTGAAGCCCTTCGTCGAAGCCTTCTCGCTCATTCCGCCGATCACCATCTTGCCGATCCTCTTCATCATGGTCGGCCTGGATGAGGCCTCCAAGATCACGCTCATCGCCGTCGGCACCGCTCCCCTCATGCTGCGCGCGGTCGCCTTGGCCGTTGAAGAAATTCCCCGCGAAATGATCGTCAAGGCGCAGACGCTTGGCGCCTCCACCTGGCAGATGATCACCCGTGTGGTGCTGCCCCAGGTTCTGCCGAAGCTCATCGTCGCCACGCGCTTTGCCCTCATCCCTGCTTGGATCTTCCTCGTGTCCGCCGAGGCCATCGCCGCCGTGAGTGGGCTCGGCTACCGTATCTTTCTCGTCCGCCGCTTTCTCTCGATGGATGTGATCATTCCCTATGTCCTCTGGATTACCCTCCTCGCGTGGCTGATGGATCTGACACTCGCCATGGTGCAGCGCCGCCTCTTTCCTTGGTTCCAGCCGGAGCAAAAGTCATGACCACCGTCGTGCTTGAAAAAATCTGGAAAGAGTACGGCAACCAGATCGTTCTGGAAAATATCGACATCACGATCGAGAGCGGCTCCTTCGTCGCCCTCGTAGGCCCATCGGGCTGCGGGAAGACCACGTTGCTCAAGATGCTGCTCGGCGAGGAACGCCCCACCAGCGGCCGTATCCTCCTTGACGGCGTGCCGCTCAAGGCCGAACCTGATTGGGACCGAGGCGTCGTCTTCCAGCGCTACTCGGTCTTCCCGCACCTCACGGTTCTCGGCAACGTCCTCGTTGGCCGCGAATTCGAGCAATCCCGCCTTTTGGGCCGGCTTTTCGGCGCAAAGCGCAAAACCGCCATCGAGGACGCCCGCGCGCTGCTGAAATCCGTTGGCCTCTCCGACCACGAAAACAAATACCCCGCCGCCCTCTCCGGCGGCATGCAGCAGCGCTTGGCCCTCGCCCAGGCCCTGATGCGCAAACCCAAAGTGCTGCTCCTCGATGAACCCTTCGGCGCGCTCGATCCCGGCATCCGCGCCGAAGTCCACGCGCTCATGAATGAACTCTGGGTCGAACAGGGCATCACCGTCGTCATGGTGACGCACGATCTTTCCGAAGCCTTCCGCCTCGGCACCCGCGTCATCGCGCTCGAACGCCGCCGCAACCGCCCCGAGGAAAAGGAACGCTACGGCGCCACGATCGCCCACGACATCGCGGTCTGGCCGCCGAAGAAACAGAAAAAACTGAATGGCAGCGCAGTGGCGTCCGAAGTCCCGGCCCTTGTCGCAACCGATGTCTCTGCCGCCGTCCACTAGCGCAGTTCCAATTCCGGACGGGGACGGCCCCGCTCCGGTCACCTCCAATCCCGGGACGGCCCGGACGACCTGCGCCGCGCGTCAGATGCGGCCAAGCACGAGGGAGATGTCTCCATGTCCACCATTATCCACACCGATACCCTGGCTTCCGGCAAGCACTGGTCCTTCACCGTCCGCCGCAATACGCGCCTGCGCCTCACCGATCTCGACGGCGGCGCCAACGTGGCCATGCTCTTCTACAATCCCCAGAACCTCACCGAGCGCTACAATGCTCCCGACACCTTGAAGTGCCAGCACACCTTCCGCCTCACCACCGGCCACTGCCTCTATTCCGACATGGGCCGCATTTTCTGCTCCATCGTCGCCGACACCCACGGCTGGCACGACACGGTCTGCGGCAACTCCACCAAAGCGATCGTCGCCGAGAAGTGGGGCGAAGCCAGCTACCAGACCCACCGCAACGATTGGCACCAGAACGGCCTCGATAGTTTCCTGGTCGAACTGGCCAAATACGGCATGAAGCGCCGCGATCTGGCAGCCAACGTCAATTGGTTCAGCAAAGTCGCCGTCAACGAGACCGGCGTCATCGCCTTCGACCCATCGGCGGCCAAGCCCGGCTCAATCGTCGAACTGCGCTTTGAGATGGATTCCCTTGTCCTCTTCCACACCTGCCCGCACCCGCTCGACCCCGCGCCGCAGTACCCGAAGAAGACCATCCGCTTCGAACTCTTCGACGGACCCGCCGCATCAGCCGATGACACGTGCCGAAACTCTGCCCCGGAAAACGGCCGCGGATTTGAAAACAATCGGCTGTTCCACGCCTGCGGCTGTCACTGAGGGAGGGCTGACACATGATCAAGCAGAGCCACCTCAACGCCGACACCGCGAGCTACCGCAAGGTCGTCCCCGCGGGCGACTACTGGATGCACATCGTCAAAAAGGGCGAAACCTTCCGGATCCTCGACCTGGAAGGCAACCAGGCCGCCGACACGCTCTTCTTCAACGCCGACGATCCGCATGAGCGCTACTCCGCCTGCGATACCATCCGCGAGC
>LNFM01011465.1_pt1 | contig 12035 bp, 12 predicted proteins | sample 596031 | NCBI WGS metagenome assembly LNFM01 (sample SAMN04254537, study PRJNA301005) | activated carbon metagenome | isolation source: dual media filters at the Ann Arbor, Michigan drinking water treatment plant | place: USA: Ann Arbor | reverse complement strand
CGTGCACCACCAGCACACCGAAGACGAGGCCGACCCGCACTCGCCGCACAACCCGAAGCAGAGCTTCTGGTGGGGGCACATGCTGTGGTTCTTCTACAGCTACCCGAGCGTCGAGAACAAGAAGGAGTATTGGGCGCGGTACGTGCCCGATCTGCTGCGCGAACCGGTGCTGGTGTTCATGGAGCGCTTCTTCGTGCTGCTGAACGTGGCGTTCGCGGTGGCGCTGTACGCGGTGGGGTACGTTATCGAGGGGTGGCAGTTCGGCGCGGCGCTGGTGGCGTGGGCGTTCTTCGCGCGGATCGTGTTCGTGTGGCACGCGACGTGGCTGGTGAACTCGGCCGGGCACCTGTGGGGCTACCGCAACTACAACACGCCGGACCAGAGCCGCAACGTGTGGTGGGTGGCCGCGCTCACCAGCGGCGAGGGCTGGCACAACAACCACCACGCCGACCCGCGCAGCGCCGCGCACGGGCACAAGTGGTGGGAGATCGACCCGACGTACACCTTCTTGCGTGCTCTCGAACTGGTGGGCTTGGTTTGGGACATTCGCAAGCCCGCGGCCCACGCGCTCGCGGCCAAAGCCGCGGCGCAGACCGCGCCGCCACCGACTGCCGACTAGCCCAAACGAGCCGGACGCGTGAGCGACGGTCCTGCTTTCTTGTGGCACAGGCTTTCGAGTCTGTGCCTTTTTCTTTGCGAACGGCAACACGGGCTGGAAAGCCTGTGTCACAAATCCGAGCGAAGAACCGTCGCTCACGCGTCCGGCTCGTCGGTCGAAAAGGCTAGCGCCGGCGGCGCAGGCACACGAGCGCCCCCGTAAGGACGAGGCCGAGCGTCGCCGGTTCGGGCGTCGCCACCGTGCCGGGCGCGTCGGGCACTTCGTAGGAAATCGCGGTCACGCCCCACGGTTCGCTGAACGGCTCCGTGAGCGACAGCAACCGGTACACGTCGAATTCGGTGACGCCGCCGGGGATCGGCCCGGAGCGGAACACCGCGCGCCCGTTCGCCGCGCCGACCGCGCCAATCGGGTTCTGAAACGCACCGGTTCCGTCCGTGTAACTCACCGCGACGTCGCCCGGCGTCGCGCCGACCACCTCCACCTCGAACGCGTTCACCACCCGCGGTAGTCCGTTGGGTTCGACGAACCGCACACCGATCACCGCGTTGAACCCGCGGCTGAAGTTCAGTTCCGTCGGAACCTGCGCTTCGACCGGAACGAACCGCGAACCGACGGGCCGGAACGCGCCCTCACCGACGGCGACCGGGAGCGGATCGAACACGACGCCCGCACCCGCGAACTGGGCGCGCACGAAGCCGCCGGCGGGCACCGGCGCGAAGTTCCGCACTTCACCGTCTTGGAGAACGAGTATCGGCGTCGCGGTCGGCGTGGCGGGCGTGACCGTCACCCAACCGGCGCGCGCCGAAGGAGCGCTCGAAGCGGCGACGAGAGCGAGCAGAGCGAATCGCGCGGGCATGGGCACACCTCCGTTGGGGGGCGGAGGGTACGCCGAACGCGAACGGCGAGCAAGCCGAAGTGCGAGCGCTCACCCGGCGCACGCGACGAGCGCCGACAGCGGCAGCCAGCCGACCGCGCCGCCGGGCAGTTCCACTTGCGCCCACCCGCCGCGGCGCGACAGCTCGCGCACTTCCGCGCCCGCGGGCAGTGGCGAATCGAGGCGCTCCGCGAACGAAGCGGCGTTCCCGGTGCGCAACACCGTGTCCGCAAGCAGCACGTGCGCCGGGCGGTCGGCGCGCGCGCGCGCGTCGTGAACCCACAGCACCCCGAACGCCGCGAGCACGAGCGCCCACGCGCCCGCGGTCCAAAGCCAACCCGCGGCGCGCGTCATAATGAAGCGCGCCGCGCACGCGCACGCTAGGAACCACAGCGCACCGGCCAGCACCCACGCTTCCGCCACCGACACGCGCGCCGCGACCGTGAACACCTCGCGCGCGCGGCACTGCGCCCCGACCGTTCCTTCCAGCGGGTACGCGACGGCGGCGCGCGCGTCGGCCAGTTCGGTTTGCAGTTCGCGCGCGGAGGGCACCGCCGCGAGTCCGTCGCGCAGCGCCGCAATCGCGCGCGGCAGGTTCCCCGCCAGCCGGTGCGCGCGGGCGCGGGCCAGAGCGAGTTCCGAAGAGCGCGCGCCCCGGTTCCACACGGTGTCGTACAGTTCCGCGGCGCGCGCGAACTTCGGCCGCGCCTTCTCCGAATCGCCGCGCAGCGCCGCCCCTTCCGCGAACGCCTCGGCCGCAGCAACCAACGGGTCGTTGTGGTAGGCGGCGCGCGCGGCGCACGGCAGCAGTAGAACGGCGAGAAGTGCGAAGCGGTTCACGCGCCGCCCTCCGACCGCACCTGCTCGGTCTCCAACCGCACGACGGCGGCGTGAGCGCCCGCAGCCAGTGACAGCCCACTGTCATTCGGCGGCGCGAACCGGGCGCGGTCGCACGCGCGGAACACGTCGGCCACCTCGCGCGCCAGCGGTTCGGGCACGTCGGCCGCGCGCAGCGCCGCTTCCAGTTCCGAGGGCGTCACGGCGCTTTGCGGCAGCGGGAACCGGTCGCGCAGGTATTCGAGCACTGCGGACGCAATCGCGGCCGGCGGGTCGGTGGCGCGGGCGGCGCGGCGGATGCCGTCGATGGCGCGGCGCGCCGCGCGGGACCGGCGCAGCTGCGCGAGCCGGGCCGCGTCCGGGAACACGCGCCGCCACGCGAGCAACCACGCGAAGGCCGCGAGCGGGCCGAACAGCGCCGCCGCGCCCCACGCCCACCGGCACGGCTCGAACGCGCCGTCGCGCGGCACCGCGGGGAGCGCGAACAGGTGATCGGGTTCGGCGAGCGCCACCGCGGGCTTCGGCGGCGGAGCGGTCACGCGGACCGGCACGGAGTCGGCGCGCGTGAGGCGGAACTGTGACTTCCCGGCCGCGGCCGCGGGGTTGAAGTAGTAGAAGTCGAGCGCCGGCACCTGATCGACGGCGCGGCTCCGCGGGCGCAGCGTGTACGCGAACCGCAATTCCGTGCCGTTGATCGACGGCGGGGGCGCGCCGTTCAGCACCTCGAACCGTTCGGCGAACGCGGGCAGTTTGCCGAGGTCCGGGCGCACCACCTCGGTCGGGTTCTGCACGCGCGAGACGACGAGCGTAACGGCGAGGTCGCGGCCCTCTTGCGCGCTCGGCGCGGGCACGTCCCACTTCACCGACACGCCGACGCCCTTCGCCTTGTAGTAGTCGCGCTCCGGCTCGAAGAGCGCCGGTTGCGCGCGCGCCGCACCAAAGGCGCAGAGAACGACGAGCGGCGCGAGCGACCGACCGGACATGCGCGACCTTTCATCCACGAACACGATTGCCGAACAGCGCAACGAAACGAGCCGCGAACGCCAGTGAGCGGCACGAATCGCGTGCGGTACGGGTCACTGGCGTTCGCGGCTCATTGGTTTGGCACCTGCCCGCTGCCCACTATCCACTAACCACACCCCGCGTCACCAATCCAGCACGCCGGGGCGGTCCGGACCGGCGAGCGTTTCGAGCATCGCCCGGCGCTCGCGCTTGCGCCGCTCCGCCATCGCTTCGAGCTTGCGCCGCGCCTCGTCCGGCGTGAGTTTCTGCACGGTGTCGCTGTCGCGCAGCACTTCGAGGTTCGGGTTGTTGCCCGCGGTCTGCTGATTGGTCTGGTTCGGCGCTCCGTTGTGTCCCTTCGGCACGGGCACCGGTTGCTGTTGCACCTTCGGCTTGGTGCCGGTGCCGTTCGGGTCGGTGCCGTTGGGGTCGGGTTCGGTGCCGGCGGCCGGGTCGCGGTCCGGGCGGTTCTGCCGGTTCTCTTCGGGCGGTGGGTCCGCGTTGGGCGACCGGTCTTCGGGCTTGTTCGCCTTCTTGCGCTCCTCGTCCCACGCGAGCTTCGCGAGTTCGAGGTTGTGCGCGGCGCGGCGCTTCAGGTCGGGGTCGGCCGCGGGCGAGTCCAAGGCGTTCTCGAAGCACGCGACCGCCGACCGGTACACGCTCGCGCTGCCGCCGCGGCGCAACAGCGCGGTGCCGCGGTTGTACCACGCCTTCGCGGCGCGCTCGGGCGGGCACGCGGCGTCGTCGAGCGCGCGGGCGTACTGCTTTTCGGCCTCGCGGTACTGCACGCGGTCGAAGAGCACCGCGCCGCGGTTGAACGCGACGAGTCCGGGGTCGCCGGTGCGCTCCTCGGCGGCGGCGTACAGGCGCTCGGCCCCGGCCGCGTCGCCGCCGCGGTACAGTTCGTTCGCGCGGCGCACGAGTTCGTCGGGCGGGTCGGCGTGCGGCGGCGCGGCGGCGACGAGCGCCACCAGCGCGACCGGCACGAGGAGCAACAACGAACGGTTCATGGTGAATCGGCTCCGCGGGTTCCCGCGTTCATCGTACCGCGCCCGCGAGCCGCGCGAAAGCGCTACCGAAGGGCACGTTACCGTTCGCGCGGTTCAATCTGGCGGGTACAAGTCGAAGTACTCTTCGGCTTCACGAATGAGCACGCGCCGCGCGTGGTTCAAGTTCAGTGCGGCGACAGTCGCGCGACCGGTCGGAGTGCGCCCGACCACTTCGCGCCCGTCGGTCCACTCGAAATGGTCGGCCCAAATGTCGGTTCGCGGGTTGTACAGCGGCGCGGGTTCAGCGGTCTGCGGATCGAGCGCGACGACGCGGTTCGATTTGCCCAAGTTGCAACTCGGACACGAGAGGGCCAAGTTGTCGGCTTCGTCACTCCCACCGCCGGAGCGCGGCACGACGTGTTCGACGTGGAACGTCGCGCCCTGAAGCGACTGGTGCATGCGGCAGTATTCGCACCGGTTCGCGGCGCGAACGAACACTTGCCGAACCGTTTCGGCCCACGAGGTGCTCACGCCGGCGACCGGCCGAGCAACCGGAGGGCTTGCGCGCGAACGAGGGCCATCGTTTCGCTCAGTTCCGCGAGCGCTTCGAGTTCGTCGCGCTCGTTCGGGGTGAGTTGCCCCTCTGTGTTGCGGGCCATCAAGTGTTGCAGGCGCGCGTCGGCCTTCGGCGGGAACCGGATGTCGGCCACCGTTTCGATGAGCTGTTGCGGCGCTTCGATCACAGCGGCCATGGCGCACCTCCTCCGTTCAGAGTACCGTCACGCTTTGCCCAACACCAGATCGCACACCCAGCAGCCGCGGACGTGCGGTGCGGTGGCGTCGCGGCAGTGGTGCAGCACCTGTTCGTCTTCGCACCCGGCGTCTTGGAGCGCGTCGGCCAGAATCGGCATCGCGCCAAAGTCGCGCGAATCGTACATGCCGCGCGCGAGTGACACCGCGGTGTCAGTGCGCCACGCGGGATCGAACGCCACCGGGCGGAACGGGTTCCCGAAGATGTCGCGCAGGAGTGCGGCTTGCGCGATTGCTTCAGCGACATTACCTTTGCGTTCGGGTGTGCGGTCGGCGAACCAAATTGCTTCGCGGGACTGGCGCGCCGGGGAACCCAATTTACTTCCGATGTGGTTGAACAGGTCGATCACACCATCAAGGACGAAGTACGCGGCCGTTCCGTCATTCGGGGTCGGGTCGTCTGGATCGCCCATGTACGCGCGCCCGGCGAACTCGCGGGCGTTATACACCGCGTCATGTGCCTGAGAGAGCTCCTCGACGTTCGCAGATCCGTCCGCGAACGCTTCAACAGCGTCGAGCGCGTGCGGAACTTCTGCTGCGAAGTTCAGGTGAATCACTCGCCGACAACAGGCCACTCCAAATAGGCGCGCCTTGCGAAGCGACACGGTCGTTCTGAGGTGCGCCAAGGCCCCCTCAACATCGACGGTAGTCAGCCATTCCTCTTCGGTCATGCGCGCGCCCTCAACGCGAAGCGGCCGGGCTTCACCCCGGCCGCGGTGCGTGTCTGCCCGTTCGCCGCGGTCACGCTTGCGGTTCGGCCTTCGCGTTCTTCTTCGCCTTCGGCGGGCCGAGGATTTCCTGCATCACGACCGCCAGCGCTACGCCCTGACCGGACGCGAGCAGGGCCGTGAGGTTCTTCCCGAAGTTGGTCTTCGCCGCCGGGCGGGCGCGCGTCGGGAGTTTCGTCACCTTCGTCGCGCCGGCCCCGGTTCCGCTCGCGATCGGGCGCAGCACCGGGGCCACCGGCAGTTGCTCCACCTGCGCGGCCTCCGGCGCGGCGCGGGCCGGGCCGTGCGGGCTGCTGAACCCGCCCGGGGCCGGCGGCGGGGGCGGCGCGAGCGCCGCCTTGCGCCGCAGTTTGTCGATCTCCGCGAGGAACCGGTCCATGTCCGAACTCGCGGGCTTCACCGCGCCGCCCGCGTGCTCCGGTTCGCGCGCCGCGGGGGCCGCCTTGGGCCGCTCGGCGCGCTCGTCTTCGCTCGCGCGAGCGCGATCCGCGGCCTGCCGCATGCGCTCGGCGCGGGCCTCGCGCTCTTGCACCGCGCGGCGCGCCGCCTGCTGCTCGGCCCAGTTGTTCAGCACTTTCGCAATCGCCCCGACCGCCGACGAAATCAGAATCAGGGCGATGATGACCCAGAGGTTACCCACAGCGAGCCTCCGCGCGCGTCCCGTTCGCAGAACCACTTTGCACCGATTATACGCGCCCGCTCGCACCGGTGGAAGCACGCGGTTCAAATGCCCAGCGCCTTGCGCTTCTCTTCGACGAACTTCAGGTGACTCGGGATGTGGTTGATCGCCATCTGAATCACGCGCTCCAGCGGCATCAGCCCCTTCTTGTTGTGGTTCCCCTGAAGCTGAAGTTGTTCCGGGGTGAGCGCGCGAATGATGCGGGCCATCTGCTTGCGCGTCGCGTCGATGAGCGCGAGTTCCTCTTCCACGTCGCGCTCGTGGTACTTCAGCGCGGTGACGTACTGGTTTTCGTCGGCCGCGAGGAGCAGCGGCACTTCGGCGTGCAGCGCGAGGATGCGTTTCATGCGGTCGGCGAGCACCGGCTCGAAGTCCGCGATGTGGCACACCACTTCCAGCGTGCTCCACTTGCCCGCGACCGGGCGGGCGATGAGCTGTTCGCGGGTCATGCCCTTCACCGCGGCGCGCAGGTCGGTGGCCCCCTTCAGGTACTGGTCGGCGAGTTCGGCGGGAGTCGGCACGGCGTAGCCCTCGTGATGTGAGTGGAACCGTGTCGTTATACCCGCCCGCGCGGCGCGCGTTACGCCGCGCGCGCGAAATCGGTGTCGCCGTCGCGCCCGCGCCGCGGTACTGTGCCGCTATGCCGAAGCCGGTTCCATTAGCGTGGTGCAACCTCGCACACGATCGCGTGCGGTTCGCCCTGTTCGCCGCGGGCGTCGGGTTCGCCGTCGTGCTCATGGGCGTGCAGTACGGCATCATGAACGCGATGCTCGACAGCAACACGGTCGTCATCGAACGGCTCGATTGCGACCTCGTGCTGGTGAACCCGAATCGCGCGTCGTTACTGATGCGCGGGGGCGTCTCGCAGCGGCGCGCCGAACAAGCCCGCGCCGCGCCGGGTGTGAAGGCCGCGGTGCCCGTGTACCTCGAATACCAAGCCGCCGGCCTGCGGCACACCGCACGCGACTCGCGCGACCGCACCCAAACGCGCCGGATTCGCGTGGTCGGTGTCGATCCCGAAAGCGGCATCTTGAAACTGCCGGACGTGCGCGCCGAAGCGTGGGCGCGACTCCGCACGCCCGGCACCGCGCTGTACGACCGCCGCAGCCGCCCGCACCCGGACCGCCCCGGCGAAACGGTGTTTGGCAAACTCGAACCCGGTGCCCGCACCGAACTCGCGGGCCGCGACATCACCCTCGTCGCCGGGTTCGACCTCGGCTTCGACTTCGGCACCGACGGCACGCTCGTCGTGAGTGACCGCACCTTCGAGAAGTGGGTGCGCGAACCGCTGTACCCGCTGAACCCGCTCGCGGAGGCCGATCTCATCGCGCTTCGCGTCGCACCCGGTTCCGCGCGCGAAGTGCAAGCGGACCTGCGCGAGCGCCTCGGCACCGCAGACGTGCTCGTGCTCACGCGCGACGAACTCGTGTCGCGCGAGAAGCGGTTCTGGTGGACGAACACGCCCATCGGGTTCGCGTTCGGCGCGGGCGTGGTTCTCGGCTTCGTCGTCGGAATGGTGATCTGCTACCAGATTCTCGCGAGCGACGTGGCCGACCACTTACCCGAATACGCGACGCTGAAAGCCGTCGGCTACACGAACCGCTATCTGAGTTGGGTGGTGCTACAAGAGGCGCTGATTCTGGCCGCGGCCGGGTTCGTGCCGGGCATCCTGTTCACGCTCGGCACCTACGCGGCGCTCGGCGCGCTCACTGGTCTGCCGATGGTACTGACTCCCGCGCGCTTCGCGCTGGTGCTCGCGCTCACGTTCGTGATGTGCGCCGCGTCCGGCCTGCTCGCGGTGCGCAAAGTGAAGAAGGTGGACCCCGCCGATGTCTTCTAACCTCCCGCCGCCGGGCGCGCCGGTGCTCCGCGTGCGCGGCGTGAACCACCACTTCGGCACCGGCGACACACGCACGCAGGTGCTGTTCGACAACACGCTCGAAGTGATGCCGGGCGAACTCGTCATCATGAGCGGCCCGAGTGGGTCCGGCAAAACCACCATTCTCACGCTGGTCGGCGGCTTGCGCACGCTCCAAGACGGCGAGATCGAAGTGTGGGACTCGGAGCGCGGGGACTACCGCGCAGTGCGCGGCGCGGACGAAGCCGAACTCGTGAACGTGCGCCGGCTCATCGGGTTCATCTTCCAGCGGCACAACCTCTTCGACTCACTGACCGCGATGCAAAACGTGCGCATGGCGCAGCAACTGAAGCCGAGCGCCGACGATCCCGATGCCGACGCGCGCGAACTGCTCTCCTACTTGCTGCTCGGCGACCGCGATATTTCCGGTAAGCCGCAGAAGCCGCGGTTCGACTACAAGCCCGCGGCGCTCAGCGGCGGGCAGCGGCAGCGCGTCGCCATCGCCCGCGCGCTGGCGAACCGGCCGAAGCTCGTGCTCGCAGACGAACCCACGGCCGCACTCGACGCGAACAGCGGCCTCGCCGTGGTCACGCTGCTGCAACAGCTCGCGCGCGAACGAAGTGACGCCGAGTTGGGCGCGCTGGTTCGGTCGGCGGAAGAGGCCGGCGAGAACGGGCGGCTCGCCGATTGGCAGCTTCCCCTTCTCAAGCGCGCGGCCCGCGAGCACGGCACTACGAGCCTGATCGTGACGCACGACGCTCGCATCATGAACCTCGCGGACCGCATCGTTCACATGGAGCGCGGGCGGATCGAATCGAACGTGGTGGTCGCGGAGCGGCTGTTCGTGCGCGAGGGGTTGCGGCAAAGCCCGGCGTTCGCGGCGATTCTGCCCGAGGAGCAGGAGAAGATCGCGGACGCGGTGCTGATCGGCGTTCACCCGAACGACGCGGCGCGCCCGGACCAACTCGCGGCACGGCCGGGGCGCGTGGAGGTGTACGAGAAGGGCGACGCCATCATCCGCGAGGGCGACCCGGTCGGCCCGGACAGCAAGTTCTACCTCGTGCGCCGCGGAACGCTCGAGGTGTTCCGCACGGTCGATGGCGCGCAGAAGAAGCTCGACGAGTTGGGGCCGGGCCGGTACTTCGGCGAGGTCGCGCTGTTGCTGAACCAACCGCGGAACGCGACCGTGCGCGCCGCGACCCGCGCCGAGGTGTACGCGGTGAACCGCGCCACCTTCGACCGCTACCGCGACGTGAGCCGCCCGTTCATCGACCGTATGCTCGCCAACTTCCGCGCCTTCGAGGGCGCGTGACCGGTCGGCGAAAAACGCTGAAAAACGAGCATTTCCGGGCCGTTCGGCGCTCCGATCGAGTTCGCGCTATTCGACGAACGGCCCCTTGCCGGTACGCGAATCGCGCCGCCGGATGAATAGTATACACGCGAACAAATAGAGTCAATGTCTTTCTGTGGTCCGGTCACTGCTCGACCGGATTTTCGTTCGCAGCCCGCCGCGTAAGCGAGGGCCTTTGTTTGCAAGCGCAAATGCCCTCGCTCACGCGTCGGGTTACGAAGCAAAAATCCGGTCACGGAGTGACCGGACCACAGAAAACGAAAGCCCCTACGCCGGCACGCGGCGCGACCCGCACGCATAGTATACGAACGATCAATTCAAGTCAAGCGAAGGAACAGTTCCTTTGCGGCGCGGCGGTTGGTAGAGTGGTGCGCAGTCGTTCGAGGAACCGCCCATGTCGATCGAGAGTCGCTGCGCGAACCCGGAGTGCGGGAAGCGCTACTCCCTCGCCGATACGTTCGCCGGCAAGTCGGTGAAGTGTAAGGTGTGCGGCGAAACGTTCGTCGTCACCGACCCGCACGCGACCGCGCCGACTACGTCGCGGTCGTCGGTGTCCACGGCCACGCTCACCTCGGTGGGCCGGTTCGTGATTCGCGCGAAGTTGGGGGCGGGCGCGTTCGGTACCGTGTACCGCGCATACGACCCGCAGTTGGACCGGGAAGTGGCGCTCAAGGTGCCGAACCCCGGTGTGATGACCGACGCGAAGCGCGCCGAGCGGTTCCTGCGCGAAGCGAAGGCGGCAGCGCGGCTGCGGCACCCGCACATCGTACCGGTGTTCGACGCCGGCAAGGACGGCGACCAGTACTACATCGCGAGCGCGTTCATCGCGGGCAAAACACTCTCGGAACTCATTCCCGAACGCGGAGCTGATTTCGCACACACCGCGCGGCTCGCGCGCGAGTTGGTGGAAGCGCTGGCGTACGCGCACGAGGAGGGCATCGTTCATCGCGACGTGAAGCCGCAGAACGTGATGATCGACCAGCAGGGGCGGTTGCATCTGATGGACTTCGGCTTGGCAGCGCGCCAAGAGGAAGAAGCGCGCCTGACACGCGACGGCACCGTGATGGGCACGCCCGCGTACATGGCCCCAGAGCAAGCCCGCGGCGAGAGCGCCGACGTGACCCCTGCGGCTGACCAGTACGCGGTGGGCGTCGTGCTCTACGAACTGCTCACCGGCGAAGTGCCGTTCAAAGGCCCAATGGCGACCGTGCTGCACAACGTGATTCACACCGAACCCGCCCCCCCGCGCAAGCGCCGCGCCGATGTGCCGAAGGATTTGGAAACGATCTGTTTGAAGGCGCTGAGCAAGCGCCCCGAAGACCGCTACACGAGTTGCGAGGAACTGGCGGAGGACTTACGGCGCTGGCAGGAGGGCGAAGCAGTTTCGGCGCGCCGGCTGAGTGTTGCCGAACGGGCCGGCCGTTGGGCGCGCAAGGAACCGAAACTAGCCGGGGCCTTCGCCACGGTGCTGCTCGTGGTTGGTATCGCGCTACTGCTGATCTCCAGTTCGGCCCGACGCGCCCGCAGCGCGGCCAGTGATGCTGAAACAGCGCGCATCGACGCGGAACGCGACGCGAAAGCCGCGCGCGCAGCCGAGAAACGCGCGGCAGATGCACTTGCGGAATCCACAGAAGCGAAACGCAAGGCGGCGGTTTCGGCGGACGCCGAGTTGGGTGCGATCGGCACCGCAGAGGAAGAACGGAAGAAAGTGCTGGATTTTGATCGAAAGGCTAAAAATGCACAGGACGCAGAAAGGATAGCAAGCGAACGAACCGCCGCGCTTATGAGCGCGCTGAGCGCGGAAGTGGAGGCGTTCCGCGGTCGCGAACAAGTTGAAGAAGCACGATGGCTGTTGTTGGTTATTCCTCGCGACTTGCGCGACGCAAAATGGAATCGCATGTGGGCGCAACTGCTCGCACTGCCCTTGCGCACGCTCAAGGGGCACAGGGGCTACGTCCACGCAGCGTCGTTCAGCGCGGACGGCACGCAGATTGTCACCGGGAGCGATGACAACACGGCGAAGACGTGGGACACCAAGACCGGTGCGGAGGTGTTCACCCTCAAAGGGCACCGAGGCTACGTCTACTCGGCAGCGTTCAGCGCAGACGGCACACGAATCGTGACAGGCAGTTCCGACAACACCGCAAAGGTGTAGTACGCGAAGACGGGTGTAGAGATACGCACGCTCCGGGGACACACAGATCGCGTTAGTACGTCGGCATTCAACTCGGATGGTACACGCATTGTCACCGGGAGTTGGGACAAAACTGCGAAGGTGTGGGACGCGA
>LNFM01011463.1_pt1 | contig 12036 bp, 10 predicted proteins | sample 596031 | NCBI WGS metagenome assembly LNFM01 (sample SAMN04254537, study PRJNA301005) | activated carbon metagenome | isolation source: dual media filters at the Ann Arbor, Michigan drinking water treatment plant | place: USA: Ann Arbor | reverse complement strand
CGACCTGCTGCTCGAGATCCTGTCCAAGCGCTACCAGGACCAGGTGCTCGTGTTCGGCCGCACCAAGCACGGCTGCAACCGCCTGTCGGAGCAGTTGGACAAGGCCGGCATCAACTCGGTCGCCATCCACGGCAACAAGAGCCAGGCGCAGCGCCTGAAGGCCCTGAAGGACTTCAAGTCCGGCAAGGCCCGCGTGCTGGTCGCCACCGACGTCGCCGCGCGGGGCCTCGACATCCCGCTGCTGCCGATGGTCATCAACTTCGACCTGCCGATGGTCGCGGAAGACTACGTGCACCGCATCGGCCGCACTGGCCGCGCCGGCGCCTCGGGCGAGGCGATCTCGCTGGTCTCGCACGACGAGGGCGGCCTGCTGCGCGCCATCCAGCGCGTGCTCAAGGCCGACATCGAGATGGTGGAAGTCGAGGGCTACTCGCCGCAGCGCCCGATCCGCATGGGCAACGACGCGCCCTCGGGCCGCCCGGCCGGTGGCCAGCGCCCCCCGCAGCGCCACGCCCGCCGCCCGCACGTCAACAACGGCGAGCGCCACGCGCACGCGGGCCCGAAGAGCCCGCGCGACGGCAGCCGCGGCCGCGGCGGCGAAGCCCGCACCGCGCGCTGATCCGGCGCCGCGTTGCCTCATGAGGGCCGCCTTGTGCGGCCCTTTTTTTTCATCAGTGGCCAAGAAACGCCCTGCTTGCGTCCGGACCCGCGCAGGCAGAAGCTTCGTCCATTCCAAGGGGAGGGGCGGACATGTTGCGGAGCATCCTGGCGGTACTGGCGGGCATCCTGGTGATGGGGATCACCGTGGCGGCGGTGCAGTGGCTGGGGCATTCGATCTACCCGCCGCCGGCGGACATCGACCCGACCGACCATGACGCGATGGTCGCGCTGATCTCGCAGATGCCGAAGATGGCGCTGGGCATGGTCCTCATCGCCTACGCCTTCGGCACCTTCCTGGGCGCCTTCACCGCGGCGACGATCAGCGCGAAGCACAAGCGCGGCGTCGCGATCGTGGTCGGCGTGGTGATGCTGGCGCTGGTGGCGCTGAACTTCTCGGTGATCCCGCACCCGGCGTGGATGGTCGTTGCCGGCCTGCTTATCCCGCTGCCCTTCGCCCTGCTGGGCTGGCGCCTCGGACGCTGAGCCAGGCGCCCAGCAGCAGCAAGGCCACGGCGACCGCCTGCGTCCAGTGCGGGCGGGCCTGGCCAAAGGCCAGCAGCAGGCCGGTGGAGAGCATCGGCGCGGCGTAGGACAAGGTGCCGAGCACCGCGATGTCGCCACGCTTGGTGCCGATGTCCCACAGCCAGAAGGCGATGCCGGTCGGGCCCAGGCCCAGCAGCAGGATCAGCGCGCCCTGCCCCGCCGTCGGCGCCACGGTGGTTTCGAGCGCGACATGCGCGATGGCGCCCAACACGCCCACCGCGAGGCAGGAACCCGCCATCGCCGCACTGGGCACCGCCTCGAAGCGTCGGTTGAGCACCGAGTACAGCGCCCAGACCAGCGCCGCGCCGAGCGCGGCCGCATAGCCGGGAAGATGCGCCGGATCGATGTCGACCCGCCCCGCGCGCGTGACCAGCAGCACCGCGGCAGCCAGGCCAAGCACGGTGCCGAGCCACTGCCCGGCGCGCACCCGTGCGCCCCCGAGCAGCGCCGCGAACACCACGATCAGCAGCGGCCACAGGTAGTTGATGAGATTGGCCTCCACCGCCGGCGCGTTCTTCAGCGCGATGAAATACAGCGCGTGGTAGCCGAACAGCGCCGCGATGCCCAACGCGCCCGCGGCCAGCGGTTGCCGCAGCGCCGCCAGGCCGGGGCCGCCGGGCCGCAGCAGCAGCGCACAGCCCGCCAGGCCGGCGACGCCGAACCCCATGGCCAGCAGTTGGAACGGCGGGATGCCGGCGGTACCGCCGGTCAGCACCGCCAGCGAAGACCACAGCAGCACGGCCGCGAATCCGGCCAGGGTGGCGCGGCGCGGCGTCATCAGGCGCGAGGCGCGGCGTCGTCGAGGCCGATGTCGCCGGTGGCGCGGTCGTACACGGCCTGGTCGAGCAGGCCGGTCTCCTTCGCCACCAGCACCGGCACCAGCACCTGGCCGGTGACGTTGGTCATCGTGCGCATCATGTCCAGCACGCGGTCGATGGCGACCAGGTAGCCGATGCCCTCGAGCGGCAGGCCGGCCGAACTCAGCACGACCGTGGCCATGACCATCGCCGTGCCCGGCACGCCGGCGGTGCCGAAGCTGCCCAGCACCGAGGCCAGCAGGATCACGAAGTACTGCGAGGCGCTGAGCTCGATGCCGAAGTACTGCGCCACGAACATGGCCGTGAGCGTGGGGAAGATCGCGCCGCAGCCATCCATCTTGATGCTGGCGCCCAGCGGCACCGCGAACGCCGCGTATTCCTGCTTCACGCCCAGCGCATGGGTCGCCGCGCGCAGCGAAGCCGGCAGCGCCGCGAAGCTCGACGAGGCCACGAACGCCACCTGCATCGCCGGCAGCGCGCCGCGCAGGAAGCGCAGCGGGTTCAGGCCATGCGCCAGCAGCAGCCCGCCGTAGACGAAGACGATGTGCAGCGCGCAGGCCAGGTACAGCGCCAGGACGAACCCACCCAAGGGCAGCAGCCGCTCGAAGCCATAGCTGCCCACCAGCGCCGCGATCAGGCCGAAGGTGCCGATCGGCGTGACCTCGAGCACGAAGCGCGTCACCTGGATCATCACGTCGCTGGCCTCGCCGGCCAGCGCCCGCAGCTTCGCGGTCTTCTCGCCCAGCTTCACCAGCGCGAAGCCGACCAGGCCCGCGAAGAAGATCACCTGCAGGATCTTGCCGTCCGCCAGCGCCGCGAACGGATTGGCCGGCACCACGTCCAGCAGCACGGCCACCGGGCCGGGCACCACCTTTTCGACGTAGGTTTCCGCCACGGTGAGCTCGCCCAGGCCCAGGCCCGGCTGCATCACCGCGCCCACCGCGAAGGCCACGCCCACCGCCAGCGCCGCCGTCGCCGCGAACCAGGCGAAGGTGCGCCCGCCCAGCGCCGCCACCGACTGCTGCCCGGCCAGGCTGGCCACCGCGTTGATGACCGCGAAGAACACCAGCGGCGTCGCGATCATCTTGATCAGGGTGACGTAGAGCGTGCCCAGCGGCTGGAACCAGTCCGCCGCGGTCTCGCCCAGCGCCCAGCCGGCCAGGGCGCCCAGCACGAAGCCGGCCAGCACGCGCTGCCAGAAGGGAATGCGGAACCAGCGGGATACCAGGGTCATCGGCTTGCCTCGGGGAACGTGGGGGGACGATACCGGGAGGCGGCGACCGGGTCATCCGGTTCTTCACGCTCGGAAACGCAGCGTTCCGGGAGATAATGGCGGCCTGTTCCCGGAGCCCCCGATGACCCTGATCCTGTTCCTCGCCGGCCTGGCCCTGTTGATCGTTGGCGCCGACCTGCTCGTCCGCGGCGCCGCGCGCCTGTCCTTGTCGCTGGGCATTGCCCCGCTGGTGGTGGGCCTGACGGTGGTCGCCTTCGGCACCAGCGCCCCCGAACTCGCGGTCTCGGTGAAGGGCGCCCTTGACGGCCAGACCGACATCGCCCTGGGCAACGTCGTGGGCAGCAACATCTTCAATGTCCTGTTCATCCTGGGCGTGTCGGCCCTGCTGGCGCCGCTGGTGGTGGATCGCCAGCTGATCCGGCAGGAAGTGCCCATCATGATCGGCCTGAGCTTGCTCGTCGGGTGGATGGCATGGGACCTGCGGCTTTCCTTCCCGGAGGGCGCGCTTCTGGTCGCGCTGATTGCGGGCTACACGCTGCTCCTCTACCTGCAGGGCAAGCGTGCGCCCGCCGCCGAGGTGGCAGACGAAATGCTGCCGACGGGGCCAGGTTGGCTCTCGAGTCTGCCAGGGCAGCTGATGCTGATCCTGGTCGGGCTCGCCATGCTGGTGCTGGGCTCGGGCTGGCTGGTCGATTCGGCCATCGTGTTCGCCACTGCGCTAGGGGTGAGCGAGCTGGTGATCGGGTTGACCATCGTCGCCGCGGGCACGTCGCTGCCCGAGGTCGCCACCTCGATCATCGCCGCCCTGCGCGGCGAGCGCGAAATCGCGGTGGGCAACGTGTTGGGCAGCAACATCTTCAACCTCGGCGCCGTCCTCGGCATCAGCGCCATGGTCTCTGGAACGGGGCTCACGGTGCCGCCGGCCCTGCTCGCCTTCGACCTGCCGGTGATGATTGCCGTGGCGGTGGCCGTGCTGCCGGTCCTGTTTACCGGTCACTTGATCGCCCGCTGGGAAGGCGCCGTGTTCCTGGCCTACTACCTGGCCTATACGACCTATCTCGTGCTCTATGCGCAGGACCATGACGCCCTGGACGAGTTCAGCCTGGTCATGCGCACGGTGGTCATCCCCTTGACCGCGATCACGCTGGTCGTGGTGGTTGCCCGCGAATTTCGCCACCGGCGCCGGGCCTGACCCGGCGACGCCGGGAACCGCCGGCAGGCCGTGACCGGGCCATCCGCCCCTTCGCGCCCGGGATATCTTCGTTGCGGGCCATAATGTCGCACTGTCCCCGGAGCCTTCGATGACCCTGATCCTGTTCCTGGCCGGCCTGGCGCTGTTGATTTTCGGCGCCGACCTTCTGGTTCGCGGCGCGTCCCGCCTGTCGCTGTCACTGGGCATCGCGCCTCTGGTGGTCGGCCTGACGGTCGTCGCCTTCGGCACCAGCGCCCCCGAGTTGGCCGTCTCCGTGAAAGGCGCGCTCGACGGCCAGACAGACATCGCCCTGGGCAATGTAGTGGGCAGCAACATCCTCAACGTGCTGCTCATCCTGGGCCTGTCCGCCCTGCTGGCCCCGCTGGTGGTGGACCGCCAGCTGATCCGCCAGGAAGTGCCGATCCTGATCGGCCTGAGCGCCCTGGTGGGCTGGATGGCGATGGACCTGCGCATCTCGTTCGCCGAAGGCGGCGTGCTGGTGGCGCTGCTGGTGGCCTACACCCTGCTGCTTTACTTCCAGGGCCGCAGTGCCCCGGCCGAGGAAATGGCCGACGAGCTGCTGCCCGCCGCACCCGGCCTGATGGCGAAGACGCCGGTACAGCTGCTGATGGTCGCGATCGGCCTGGGCATGCTGGTGCTCGGTTCGCAATGGCTGGTGGACTCGGCCACGGTGTTCGCCACCGCGCTGGGCGTGAGCGAACTGGTGATCGGCCTGACCATCGTCTCGCTGGGCACTTCGATGCCGGAAGTCGCCACCTCGGTCGTCGCCGCCCTGCGCGGCGAGCGCGAGATCGCGGTCGGCAACGTGATGGGCAGCAACATCTTCAACCTGGTCTGCGTGCTGGGCATCAGCTCGATGGTGTCCGGCACCGGGCTGACGGTGCCGCCGGCGCTGCTGGCCTTCGACCTGCCGGTGATGATCGCGGTGGCGGTGGCGCTGCTGCCGGTGCTGTTCACCGGCCACCGGATCGCGCGCTGGGAAGGCGGCGTGTTCCTGGGCTACTACGTGGCCTACACCGTCTACCTGGTGCTGTACGCCCAGGAGCACGACGCTCTGGACGAATACAGCCTGGTGATGCGCACGGTGGTGATCCCGCTCACGGTGATCACGCTGGGCGTGGTGGCGGTCCGCGAACTCCGCCACCGACGCCGCGCCTGACCCTCAGAACGGTTTGAAATAGACCAGCCAGAGGATCGGCACCAGCAGCACCAGCGGCACCTCGTTGAACCAGCGCAGGGCCGTGGGCGACGGCAGCTTGCCGCCGGCCGCGGCCTTGCGGATCCAGCGGCCGGTGACGATGAAGTGGCCCAGCATCAGCAGCACCAGGGTCAGCTTCGGGTGCAGCCAGCCGCCCGCGATGCCGAAGTGCATCCACAGCGCCAGGCCCAGCAGCAGGGCGATGCCGAACATCACGTGCCCGAAGCGATACAGCCGTGCGCCCATCAGCGCCAGCCGCGCGCGCACGGCCGGCTCGTCGCCGGCTTCGGCCAGGTTGACCAGGATGCGCGGCAAGTAGAACACCGTGGCCATCCAGGAAATCACGAACAGCACGTGGAAGAGCTTGGTCCAGAGGTAGGCCATAGGGTCTCGGATCTCGTGGCGGGTAGGTTGGCGTCAGCGGCAGTTCGGGCGGCGGCCGGCCGCGCGCGCCTGCTCGTAGGCCGGCATCAGCGAGGGCGCGGCCGCGGCCAGGGTCTGGATGCGGCGCTGCGGATCGGGGTGGGTGGACAACCAGGCCGGCGGACGGGCGCCACCGGCCTGCTTCTGCATGTTTTCCCACAGCGCGGCGGCGGCGCGCGGGTCGAAGCCCGCGTTCGCCATGTAGCGCTGGCCCAGCACGTCGGCTTCGGTTTCATGCTGGCGCGAGAACGGCAGCGCGATGCCGGCCTGCGCGCCCAGGCCCAGCAGGCCCAGCAGCTGCTGGCGTTGGCCACCGGTGGCGGAGTTGAGCACCTGCAGCGCGGCGTCGGTGGCGAACTGGTTGGACACGCGTTCGGCGGCATGGCGCGAGGTGACGTGGCCCAGCTCGTGGCCGATGACCGAGGCCAGCTGGTCCTGGTTGGCGGCGACCTTCAGCAGGCCGGTGTGCACGCCGACCTTACCGCCCGGCAGCGCGAAGGCGTTGGCGCTGGCGTCGTCGATCAGCGCCACTTCCCAGGGCTTGCTGCGGGCCGGCTCGGGCAACTGCGCGATCAGGGCGCGGGCCACGCAGTTCACGTAGCGGGTGGAGGCCGCATCGCCGGAAATCTTGCCGCCGGCCTTGACCTGGGCGAAGGCGGTGGCGCCCATGCGGTCCATGTCGGCGTCGCCCACCAGGATCAGCTGGGAGCGGCCGGTGGGCGTGGTGGTGCAGGCGGCGGCAAGGCCAAGGGTAAGCAGGGCGGCGAGCTTCACGGGGCGCAGGCGCATGGGGGAGACTCCTTCCGGGATCGGGCCCCATGATTGGCGCATCGCCCCGAGGCCGCAAGCCGGGCCCGGTTCAGGTGCCTGAAGCGCCGCTGGGGTACAATCCCGCGCCTTCTTCGTGTCCGTGGTGTGCCGGTATGCGAAGTCTTCCCGATTCAATCGGACCCAGACCTACGGACTCCCCATGACCGCCCAGACGACCGAGGCGCCCAGCGCGCCGCTGCATTTCCGTGACCTTGCGCTAAGCGAGCCCCTGCTCAAGGTGCTCGCCGAAGTCGGCTACGAGTCGCCCTCGCCGATCCAGGCCGCGACCATCCCGCACCTGCTGTCGGGCCGCGACGTGCTGGGCCAGGCCCAGACTGGCACCGGCAAGACCGCCGCCTTCGCCCTGCCGATCCTCTCGCAGATCGACCTGACCCAGACCAAGCCGCAGGCCCTGGTGCTGGCGCCGACCCGCGAGCTGGGCATCCAGGTCGCCGAGGCTTTCCAGCGCTACGCCGCGCACATGCCGGGCTTCCACGTGCTGCCGGTGTACGGCGGCCAGCCCTATGGCCCGCAGCTGCAGGCGCTTCGCCGCGGCGTGCACGTCGTGGTCGGCACCCCGGGCCGCATCATCGACCACCTCGACAAGGGCTCGCTGGACCTGTCGCTGCTGCGCAACCTGGTGCTCGACGAGGCCGACGAGATGCTGCGCATGGGCTTCATCGACGACGTCGAGGCCATCCTCAAGAAGATGCCGGCCGTGCGCCAGACCGCGCTGTTCTCGGCCACCATGCCGCACGCGATCCGCCGCATCGCCCAGACCTACCTGAAGGACCCGGTCGAGGTCACGATCGAGGCCAAGACCCGCACCGCCGAGAACATCCGCCAGCGCAGCTGGGAAGTGTCCGGCCTGCACAAGCTCGACGCGCTCACCCGCATCCTCGAGGCCGAGCCCTTCGACGCCATGATCGTCTTCGCCCGCACCAAGCAGGCCACCGACGAGCTGGCCGAGAAGCTGCAGGCGCGCGGCTTCTCCGCGGCGTCGATCAACGGCGACGTGGTGCAGGCGCAGCGCGAGCGCACCATCGAGCAGCTCAAGAACGGCAAGATCGACATCCTGGTCGCCACCGACGTCGCCGCCCGCGGCCTCGACGTCGACCGCATCAGCCACGTCGTGAACTACGACGTGCCCTACGACACCGAAAGCTACGTGCACCGCATCGGCCGCACCGGCCGCGCCGGCCGCAGCGGCGAGGCGATCCTGTTCATCGCCCCGCGCGAGCGCGGCATGCTGCGCGCGATCGAGCGCGCCACCCGGCAGCCGATCACGCCGATGGAACTGCCCACCGTGGCCGCGGTCAACGACGTGCGCATCGCCAAGTTCAAGCAGCAGATCAGCGACACCCTGGCCGCCGGCGAGCTGGGCGAGTTCCGCAAGCTGATCGAGGACTACGAGCGCGAGAAGAACGTGCCGGCGATCGAGATCGCCACGGCCCTGGCCAAGATGGCCCGCGGCGACGTGCCGCTGCTGATGGAGCCGCCGAAGTTCGAGGCCAAGAAGCGTGCGTTCGAGCGCGACGTCGCCGCCGCGACCGACAAGTTCGCCAGGCCCTCGCGCTTCGACAAGCCCGAGCGCGGCGAGCGCCCGGCCCGCGCCGAGCGTCCCGAGCGGCCGGCCTTTGCCAAGAAGGTCCGCGAGCCGCGCACGCCCGACGAAGGCAAGAGCACGTTCCGCATCGAGGTGGGCTACGACCACGGCGTGAAGCCGGGCAACATCGTCGGCGCGATCGCCAACGAGGCCGGGCTGGACGCCAAGCACATCGGCCGCATCGAGATCTTCGAGGACCACACCCTGCTCGACCTGCCGGACGGCATGCCGCCGGACGTGATGCAGCACCTCAAGACCGTGTGGTGCGCCGGCCAGCAGCTGCGCATCACCCGCGACGGCGAGGCGCCGGACACCGCCGGCAAGGCGCCGGGCGGCAAGTCCTTCGGCAAGAAACCCTTCGCCGGCGGCAAGAAGGAGTTCGGTCCACGCAAGTTCGGCGGCGACAAGCCGGGCTTCAAGAAGCCGCACCGCAAGGGCCCGTCGCACGACTGAGCCCTGCCCTTCGCATCACCCGAGTGGCGCCGTCGTCACCCCCCGTCGCCGAGGACTTCGTTCGTTGGCGCTCAGCGCATCGGCGCGCCGGCGCCCAAGGTCTGGCGCAGCAACGGCAGGTGCGGGCGCAGCAGCTCGGCGTTGTGGCGGGCGGCCTCGCGTTCGGCGTCGTCTCGGGGCGCCACGGCCTCCAGGCCTGGCAGCCCGGGAAGGCCGGGCATGCCCTGCACGTCCACCAGCAGCGGCAGCGCGGCAAGCGCTTGGCGCCGCACGAAGGCGTACTCGTCGCGCGACAGGCCGGCCTCGTTCACGCCCGCGGCCTGGGCGGCCTTCAGGCGACCCAGCAGGGCGCTGGTTTCGCGGTAGGCGGTCGCGAGGTCCTGCAGGTCCGGCGGCTGGTCGGCCGCGCGCGCCTGCCGGGCCTGCTGCGCGCGCTCGGCCAGGGCGCGCAGGTCGCTGCCCATGTCCCGCACCACCACCTCCTGCACCTTCACCAGCGCCGTGACCTGTGCTGGCGTCAGGCGGCCGTCGGCGGGCGGGTCGTAGGGCGCCTGGTTGGTGATGTCGTCGCCCAGGTCCAGGCTGGTCGCCCAGTCCTTGGCGCCCGACAGCATCTCGCCGCCCGCGTTCCACATCGGGCGCAGCAGGAACCACCACGCCGCACCGGCACCCACCACCAACACCAGCACCACGACCAGGCAACCCGTCAGCAGCTTCTTCGCGGCCATCGTGGCCTCCGTCTTGGATTCCGGCCCAGCATAGCCATGCCGGGCAGCCGCGGGAACGGTCGCCAGCCCCGCGCGCGGCGGCTACAGTGCGCGGCATGGAAACCGACGTGATCGTGATCGGCGGCGGCGCCGCGGGGCTGATGTGCGCGCTGACCGCCGGCCGGCGCGGGCGCCGCGTGCACGTGGTCGAACACGCCAACCGCTGCGGCAAGAAGATCCTGATGTCGGGCGGCGGCCGCTGCAACTTCACCAACACCGGCACCACGCCGGCGAACTTCCTGTCCGCCAATCCCCACTTCTGCAAGTCGGCGCTGGCGCGCTACCGGCCCGGGGACTTCATCGCGATGGTGGAGGCACACGGCATCGCCTGGCATGAGAAGGAGCTGGGCCAACTGTTCTGCGACGAGTCTTCGAAGCAGATCGTGGCGATGCTGCTCGAGGAGTGCGCGCGGGTCGGCGTCGTGGTGCAGGTGTCTTGCGCGGTGGAGGCCGTCGAGGGCCTGGTCGGCGGCGGCTACCGGGTGCGTACCTCGCAGGGCACGCTCACCGCGCCTTCGCTGGTGGTGGCGACGGGCGGCCTGTCGATCCCGAGCATGGGCGCCACCGGCTTCGGCTACGAACTGGCCCGGCAGTTCGGCCACGAGGTGCTGCCCACGCGCGCCGGCCTGGTGCCGCTGACGCTGAGCGGCAAGCACCAGGAACACTACGCCGAGCTCGCCGGCGTGGCCTTCCCGGTATCCGCGCGCTGCGGCAAGGCGCGCTTCGACAACGCGCTGCTGGTGACCCACCGCGGCCTCAGTGGCCCGAGCATCCTGCAGGTTTCGTCGTACTGGGAGCCGGGCCGCGAACTGCGGCTCGACCTGCTGCCCGACCGGGACGCCGAGGCCTGGTTGCTTGAACGCCAGGCCGCCAAGCCGGCGGCCGAGCTCAAGACCGTGCTGGCCGAAGCCTTTCCCCAGCGCTTTGCCCAGCGTCTGTGCGAGGTGTGGTTCGCCAACAAGCCGATGCGGCAGTACACCCACCGCGAGCTGCCCGACATCGCCCGCCAGCTGGCCGACTGGCCCATCGTCGCCAGCGGCACCGAAGGCTACCGCACCGCCGAGGTCACCCTGGGCGGCGTGGATACCCGCGGCGTGTCCTCCGCCACCATGGAATCCCGGCAAGCCCCGGGTCTGTACTTCGTCGGCGAAGTGCTCGACGTCACCGGCTGGCTGGGCGGCTACAACTTCCAGTGGGCCTGGGCCTCCGGCCACGCCGCCGGCCAATCCGCCTGATAAACAAATGAACCTGGTTCATTTGATTCACCTGGCCCGTACGGGCGGGTATGGTAGAGTCCGCGCTCCTTTTCTTCCCGGCGCCAGACCATGCCTCAGTACACCGCCCCGCTGCGCGACATGCATTTCGTGCTGTTCGACCTGCTCAAGGTCCAGGACGAGCTCAAGGCGCTGCCGCGCTATGCCGACGTGGACCGCGAGACCATCGAGGCCGTGCTGGAGGAAGGTGCGAAGTTCGCCAGCCAGGTGATCCAGCCGCTCAACCAGGTTGGCGACCGCGAGGGCTGCACCTGGCACGGCGATGGCGTGGTCACCGCCCCGCCAGGCTTCAAGCAAGCCTATGCCCAGTTCGTCGAGGCGGGCTGGCCTTCCGTGAGCTGCGATCCGGACTTCGGCGGCCAGGGCCTGCCGGCCATCGTCAACAACCGGCTGTACGAGATGTGGAACTCGGCCAACCAGGCCTGGCTGATGTACCCGGGCCTGTCGCACAGCGCCTACGAGTGCCTGCATGCCTTCGGCACCGACGAGCAGAAGCAGGTGTACCTCACCAAGATCGTCTCGGGCGAGTGGACCGGCACCATGTGCCTGACCGAACCGCACTGCGGCACCGACCTCGGCATCCTCAAGACCAAGGCCGAGCCGAACGGCGACGGCAGCTTCGCGCTGTCAGGCACCAAGATCTTCATCAGCGCCGGCGAGCACGACCTGGCCCCCAACATCTTGCACCTGGTGCTCGCCCGCCTGCCCGACGCGCCGGCCGGCACCAAGGGCATCTCGCTGTTTCTGGTGCCCAAGTTCATCCCCGACGCGAACGGCCAGCCCGGCGAGCGCAACGCGATCAAGGCCGGCTCGATCGAACACAAGATGGGCATCCACGGCAACGCCACCTGCGTGATCAACCTGGACGGCGCCCGCGGCTGGCTGATCGGCGAGCCGAACAAGGGCCTGGCGGCCATGTTCGTGATGATGAACTCCGCGCGCCTGGGCGTGGGCATGCAGTCGCTGGGCCAGGCCGAGGTCGCGCACCAGAACGCGGTGGCGTACGCGAAGGACCGCCTGCAGGGCCGTGCGCCCGC
>LNFM01011462.1_pt1 | contig 12038 bp, 13 predicted proteins | sample 596031 | NCBI WGS metagenome assembly LNFM01 (sample SAMN04254537, study PRJNA301005) | activated carbon metagenome | isolation source: dual media filters at the Ann Arbor, Michigan drinking water treatment plant | place: USA: Ann Arbor | reverse complement strand
CATCCGTCCGAACAAGCGCTCGGCGTCCATGTTGGAGCCATAGGCGAAGTACCACCTCATGCCGGGCTCACGCGAGCCGCCAGACCCGCACCGGCTCGTCGTAGCCGCGGATCGTCATCGGCCCGAGATCGACGGCGCCGTCGACCGGCGTGGCATCGTGCATGGCGTCGGAGACGAGAAGCTGCGAGCCGGTCTCCTTGGTGAGCTGCTCCAGCCGCGCGGCGAGGTTCACCGTGTCGCCGATCACCGTGTATTCCTTGCGCAGCGAGGAGCCGACGGTACCGGTCACCGCCTCGCCAATATGGATGCCGATTCCGATGCGCATCACCTGGCGGGGTCGCGCGCGATTCCACGCCTCGACGACCTCGAGCATGCCGCGAGCCGCGGCCAGTGCATTGGGCGCTGCCGCCGGATCGGCCAGCGGCGCCCCGAACAGGGCGAGAAAGCCGTCTCCCAGGAACTTGTTGACGATTCCGTTGTGCCGGTCGACGACCGCCACCAGTTCGCCGAAGAAATCGTTGAGCAGCGCCACCGTCTCCGCCGCCGGCCGCAGCCGCGACTGGGCGGTGAAGCCGCGGATGTCGAGAAACATCACGCAGACCGGCCGGGTCTCGCTCGGCGGATCGGTGTTGGCCGCCAGCAGCCGGTCGACCACCGCCGGTGAAACGTGCTGGCCGAACAGGTTGGTGACGCGGTCGCGGGCCACGCCGGTGGCGAAGGATTTCTCGAACTGCCGGCGCAGGCTGAGCGCCACGATGCCCGCCACTACCCCGCAGACGAACAGCACGATGCTGCGGCTGAAATGGAACATCAGCGTCTCGTCCGGCAGTTCACCCCAAGGAATCAGTGGCACCAGCCAGACCACCAGCACCATGTGCTGGACCGCCGCCACGAAGCCTGTCCAGACCGACAGCCAGAAGTCGAGCCGCAGGGTCGAGAGCAGAATGAAGAGAAAGTAGAGCAGCGGTGGCCAGAAGCTGAAGACCAGGTGTGGGTCCATGTAGCGGCTGAGGCCGAGGATGATGACGCCCGGCAGGCTCGTCTCGATCAGGGCATTGGCAAAGCGGCCATAGCGCGGGAAGTCCTTGTCCTGCCTGGCCCGCCAGCGCAGCAGGTACAGCGCGGCCAGCTCGTAGAGCAGGAAGGGGCCGGTGCCGACCAGCGGCAGCCAGCCCGGAAGGCCGCCTTCGAACAGGCGGCGATTGAAGTCGGGGAACAGATTGGCCGCCGACAGGGTTGTCACCAGCAGGATGGCCAGAAGCACCGCCAGCGAGGCCATCCTCACCTGTTCGATGCGCATGATTTCGCGCCGGAGTGCATCGTTGAACGGGGCGGATGCCGCGACATCTGTCATGGCGGGCACGCTAGCCAGCGCCCGCAGGCTCCACAACGGGCAACGAGAGTGCTAGGAACGGGCCATGCCAACGAAGGAGATCGTCCGCGAGCTGCAAGGCAAGGCCGCCAACCTGGCACTGCGCATGCCGATTTCCTGGATCAACATCCTGGCCGGACCGCCGGTCACGGTCGACGGCCGGACCCTCGATGGCCGCACCCAGTGGCTGCTGCAGCTGCTCGCCCGCAGCGGCCAGCCGCCGATCGAGAAATCGAGCGTGGCCGAGGCCCGGAGCGCCTACGACTCCTTCATGCTCGAAATGGGCGGCCGCCTCGCGCCGATCGGCGAGATGGTCGACCGGATCGTCGAAGGGCGCCCGACCGGGGGAGGGCCTGGCCGCCTGCGCATCAGGGTCTATCGTCCCGCCGGCGTCGTGGCACGGCTGCTGCCGACCATCCTCTATTTCCACGGCGGCGGCTGGGTCATGGGCAGCCTCGAGGGCTATGACCTGGTCTGCCGCTACATTTGCGCCCGTACCGGCTGCGCCGTGGTCGCCGTCGACTACCGACTGGCGCCCGAGCACAAGTTCCCGGCTGCGATCGAGGATGCCGTGGCCTCGTTCCGCTGGCTGGCAGAGAACGCGACCGACCTCGGCACCGACCCCGCGCGCATCGTCCTGGCGGGCGATTCGGCCGGCGGCAACATCGCCGCCGTGGCGGCCCAGCTGCTGCGCGGCGAGCCGCGTCCGCCCTGCCTGCAATGGCTGATGTTTCCCGCGACCAACCTCGCGTTCGACACGCCCTCCTACGGGAGTTGCGGCGAGGGCTTCTTCGTGAGCCGTGCCGCCATGGAATGGTTTCGCAGCCACTATCTGAACGACCTGTCCGAAATCGACGACCCACGCGTCTCGCCGCTGCTGGCGTCCGACCTCACCGGCGTGGCGCCGGCCCTGATTTTCACCAACGGCATCGACCCGCTGCGCGACGAGGGCAAGGCCTATGCCGACCGGCTGGCGGCCGCGGGCGTAAAGACCTTCCATCGCGAGTTCGACTCGCTGATCCACGGCTTCATCGGCATGCGCGGCGCCATCCACGCGGCGGCGCGGGCGATGGACGACATGGTGGCCGGCTTGCGCCACGAGCTGGCGCAACTTGGAAGATGAGACGGAAAAACACCGCATGACCGACGATCTCCCCTCCGACCTCGCGTCCACCGACCTGCGCGGCGAGCGCTCGGGCCGGCGCGAGCAGAACAAGGCGGAGAACCGCACCGCGCTGCTCAAGGCCGCGCGCGCGGTGTTCGCCGAAATGGGCGCAGGCGCGGCCAGCGTGCGCGACATCGTGCGCCGCACCGACCTCGCCTCGGGCACCTTCTACAACTACTTCAAGGACAAGGACGAAATCTTCGAGGCCGTGGTCGGCGAGCTCACCGGCGAGCTGCTGAAGCGCCACCGCGAGGGCCGCGGCCAGGCACGCACCGCCGAGGAGTTCTTTCGCCGGCACTACGCCGTCTACTTCGACTTCATCGTCGAGGACCCCGAGCTGCTGGCGCTGGCGCAGAAGAACTTCACCGCCATCCGCACGCTGCTCGACAAGCCCGACGTGCGGGCGCTGGCGCTGGCGCTGAACGAGGACATCCGCGCCGCCATCGCGCGCGGCGTGCTGCCCAACATCGACGTCTCCTACCTCGCGGCCTCGCTGGCCGGCGTCGCCTTCGAGGTGTCGGTGGTCATGGTGGCGCGCGACCCCGTCGACCCGGCGGGGGCGACGGAATTCGCGACACGGCTGATGCTGGGCGGACTGGACCGGGTGCCCGTCAGGGATTCCGGAAAATCGGCTTGAACATCGCCGCGTCTTCCCAGGTGATCGCGGGATCGCTGCCGCTGTCCCACTGCTTCCACGCCATGTTTTCCTCGAGACGAAACGGCGCGCGCATCGCCTCCAGACTCTCGTCTAGGCCGTGGAGGTCGGCCGCCTCGTAGATCGCGTGGTGGCGTGCCGGCGTGCGGCCAACGCTGCTGTAGCGCCGGCATCCGACCCAGCCCGGCACGTCCGAGACGTTGCGAGGCAGGTATCCGGTCTCGTACCAGTCGTGGAAGGCCTGCTCGCCGGCGGGCTGCAATTCGACCGACACCATGAAGAACGGCCGGCTGCCGAAGATGCCGTCGAGGGGCCGGCGCGGATGCGCCCAGCGTTCGACATAGAGGCAGGGCAGCTCCGCCTCGACGATCGCACCGGCCCAGGCGCCCATCGCGCCCTCGGCGGTCCGGCGCCGCAGGATCTCGATCAAGGCCCCAGCGTCCGCACGCGTCTCACATTCGTGCAGGGTGAGGAACTGCTTGCGGTAGTAGCGGAGCGAGCCCGTCACCTGGTGCTCCTGATAGCGCCAGGTGCCCGTCACCCCGCCGGCGTCGCCGAGGACGGCCGGCAGGAATTCATGATGGTAGAAGGCGCTGAACAGAGCCTCCTGCTCGACATCGAGTCGGAAGGACTCCACGACCAGGGGACGACCGGACATGCCGCTCCCCGCACGTTTTCCGCGCTAGGCGCCCTGCGCGATCGGGTTGCGCAGCACACCGATCTTCTCGATCTCGACCTCGCAGACATCGCCCGGCTTCAGCCAGTTCTGCGGCTTGCGCGCCATGGCCACGCCCGACGGCGTGCCGGTGATGATGACGTCGCCGGGATCGAGCGTCATGACCTTGGTGAGCTCATGGACCAGGGTCGGCACGTCGAAGATCAGGTCGTCGGTGTTGCTGTCCTGCATGACCTCGCCGTTGACGCGGGTCATGATGCGCAGAGGCGCGCCGCCCTTGGGCAGTTCGTCGGAGGTCACGATGTCGGGGCCGAAGCCGCCGGTGCCGTCGAAGTTCTTGCCGAGCGTGAACTGGCCGCCCGACTTCCTCTGCCAGTCGCGGATCGAGCCGTCGTTGAAGCAGGCATAGCCACCGATCACCGTGAGCGCCTTTTCCTTGGGCACGTTGCGGCACTTCTTGGCGATGATGACAGCGAGCTCGGCCTCCCAGTCGTACTGCTCGGAGTGGGTGGTCGACAGCATCTTGCCGTTGTGCGGCACCAGCGTGTTGTTGAAGCGCGTGAAGACGACAGGATACTGCGGGATCGGGCTGCCGGTCTCCTCGGCGTGCTTGCGGTAGTTGAGCCCGATGCACAGGATCTTGCCGGGGTTGGGAATCGGCGGCAGGTACTTGGCCGACTTCTCCGGCACCGTGGCGCCGGCCTTGGGCTTGGCGCAGGCCTTGGCGACCGCGGCCTGAACCGCCTTGCCGCCGGCCAGGATCTCGACCACGGACTTCGGCCCACGCGGCATCTGCTTGCTGAGGTCGACGATCTTGCCGTCGCCCATTTTTACGCCGACGGCGGCCTTGCCACCGCTCATGATCGTGCACAGACGCATGGTGTTTCCCCCTAGGAATTTCGCCCGAAATACGGCCGGGGCGTAAACTCCTCCCTCCAGCACGGGTGGTCAAGCTTTGCTAGAGTGCGCCATGCGTTTCCTCTTCCTCATCCCGTTTCTCCTGGCTCCACTCCTCTTTGCGGCCCCCGCGTCGGCCCAGTTCCTGGTGCCGTTCGCGACACCGGACGGCCGCATCGCCTGTACCCAGGGCATGACCGGCATCGGCCGCCCGCCCGACTGGAAGGTCCAGGCCGATCCTGACGGTCCCAGCGGGTGGGTGCTGGCCGAGACCGCGGCCGATCCGACCGACAGCAGGCTTCCGTTCTGCATCAACGAGCAGGCCGTCCTGCGCGACCTCGACGCCACGCTGCGCTTCAAGCCGGTGTCGGGCATCCGCGCACGCGTCGGCGGCTTCATGTTCCGGGCACAGAGCGCCAACGACTATTACGTCGTCCGCGCCGACGCGCTCGACAACTCGGTCCGCCTCTACCGCATGGAGAAGGGCAAGCGGCGGCAGGTTGGCGGCAAGGAGGTGCCAGTCGAGAGCGGCGTCTGGCATTCACTGCGGGTGATCGTCACCAGCGACCGTTTCGAAGTCTTCCTGGACGGCACCTCGCTTTTCAGCGCAACCGACCGCACGCTGATCCAGGCCGGCGCCATGGGCGTGTGGAGCCAGGCCGACAGCCTGACCCTCTACGGCTCGCTGCTGGTCAATCCACCGGCGCGTTAGCGCCGCGCCTCGATCAACGCCCGGGCGAGCTCGACGAAGCCGGCGCCGGAGCGTGCCACCGTCACCCAGCGCGGCTGGTGTTCGAGGCGGCCGGTGAAGTCGCCCACGTTGGCCATGCCGACGGCGTTGGGAAAGTAGCCGAACATCGGCGAATCGTTGGGCGAGTCGCCCGCGAACACATAGCGCTGCCGGTGGGCTTCGAGATCGACGCCGAACAGCTCGCGCATCATCAGCTTGCTGGTGGTGAGCTTGTCGTAGTCGCCGAACCAGCCGTTGACATGGATCGAGCTCACCTTGGCATGCGCCCCATGCGCCTCGAAGATCGCCACGATGCGGGCGATCGCGGCGTCGCCGAGCGGCGCCACGTCCTCGCGGAAATCGACGGCGAGGTCGGCGGCGCGATAGGGCTGGTCCGAGGCGATCCCCGCGTCAGGGACCTCGCGCAACACCTGGGCGCGGATCAGCTCCAGTCGGCGGCGGCCTTCCGCCCGCTCGGCCTCGGACTGGATGAAGCGCGTCCGAAGCTTTCCCTCGGACGGCTCGTGCCACATCCAGAAGGCGCCATTCTCGCCCACCACCGCATCGACCGGCCAGAAGCGGGCGATATGGTCGCACCAGCCTGCCGGCCGGCCGGTCACGGGAATGACCAGGAATCCCGCCTCTTTCAGCCCTTCAAGGGCTGAGTAGGCAGCGGCGGTGAGACGGCCCTCGGTGGACACGGTCTCGTCGATGTCGGTCAGGATGCCCCGGATGGCGGCCAGGGTTTCGCGCGGGCAGTTTGCGAGCGGGGTCATCATGGGAGGCATGAGGGACACTTCTAACATGGCGTTCGCGGCCCTCGCGGGCTAAAAGCTCGCACATGATTCCCCGCTATTCGCGGCCGCAGATGGCGGCCATCTGGGCTCCCGAAAACCGTTTTCGAATCTGGTTCGAGATCGAGGCGCACGCCTGTGACGCCATGGCCGAACTCGGCATCGTTCCCAAGGCTTCGGCCAAGGCGATCCGGGACGGCGGTGCCAAGGCGATGGCCGCGCTCAAGACCGATCCGGCGGCTGAGATCGAGAAGATCGACGCGATCGAGCGGGTGACCAAGCACGACGTCCTCGCCTTCACGACCTGGCTGAGCGAGTACATCGGACCGGAGTCGCGGTTCGTCCACCAGGGGCTGACCTCCTCGGATGTGCTCGACACCGCCTTCGCCGTGCAGCTCACGCAGGCCGCGGACATCCTGCTCGCCGACGTCGACAGGCTGCTGGCGGCGCTGAAGAAGCGCGCGCTGGAGCACAAGAACACGCTCACCATCGGCCGCAGCCACGCCATCCATGCCGAGCCCACGACCTTCGGCGTGAAACTTGCGGGCCACTATGCCGCCTTCATGCGCAACCGTGCGCGGCTGGTCGCGGCGCGGGCCGAGATCGCGACCTGCGCCATCTCCGGGCCGGTCGGCACCTTCGCCAACGTCGATCCCAGGGTCGAAGAGCATGTCGCGAAAAAGCTCGGCCTCGCGATCGAGCCGGTCTCGACCCAGGTGATCCCGCGCGACCGCCATGCCGCCTTCTTCGCGACGCTGGGCGTCGTCGCCTCCTCGATCGAGAACCTGGCGATCGAGATCCGACACCTGCAGCGCACCGAGGTGCGCGAGGCCGAGGAGTTCTTTTCGCCCGGTCAAAAGGGCTCCTCGTCGATGCCGCACAAGCGCAACCCGGTGCTGACCGAGAACCTGACCGGCCTCGCCCGCATGGTGCGAAGCGCCGTCGTTCCAGCGCTGGAGAACGTGGCGTTGTGGCACGAGCGCGACATCTCGCATTCCTCGGTCGAGCGCTACATTGCCCCAGACGCTACGGTGACACTCGACTTCGCGCTCGGCCGTCTCGCCGGCGTGGTCGAGCAACTCGTTGTCTATGGCGAGCGCATGCAGGCCAATCTCGACTCACTGGGCGGGCTGGTGTTCTCGCAGCGTATCCTGCTGGCGCTCACCCAGAAGGGCATGAGCCGCGAGGCGTCCTATGCGGCGGTCCAGCGCAACGCGATGGAAGCCTGGCGCGGCAACGCCTCGCTGCTGTCGCTCTGCCGTGCCGACAAGGAAATCCGCCAGTTCATGGCCGACGACGAACTCACGGCGCTGTTCGACATGGGCTATCACACCAGGCACGTCGACACGATCTTCAAGCGTGTGTTCGGCTAACGCGCAGTCAGCGGAGACGCCTAGTTCGTCTCCGTCATGACCTGCTTCTTGGCATCGTCCATCAGCCGCTCGGCCTGCTTGCGGATAGTGTGCTCCTCGGTGGGCTTGCCCGCCGCGGCGAGGTCCTTGACCAGTTTTTCCATGACGTCGGAATCGCCCGGCTTCTCGAAATCGGCCAGAACCACCTCCTTGGCATAGGCGTCGGCGTCGGCGCCGCTCTTGCCCATCAGGCCGGCCGCCCACAGGCCCAACAGCTTGTTCCGGCGGGCGTTGACCTTGAACTGCAGTTCCTGGTCCTTTTCGAACTTCTTCTCGAAGGATTTCTCGCGATCGTTGAACGTGGTCATGGCCGCTCCGGGTTGGGCTCGTGGCACCGGTATATAGCGATGCCGACCCGGTCTTTCCACCCCGTGTCGGCAGTGTCACAGTCCCGCGCCAACGGAGGAAAAGATGTCGCTGGAAAGACTGAAGGATTGGGTCGGCCGTACCCAGGCCATGGAGGATCTCGTGGCGCCCTTCCCCGTGCGGGCGCTGGCCGCCACCTTCGACGCCGACGATCCCGAGCCGAAAAGCGGCGCCCCGCTGCCGCCGCTCTGGCACTGGCTCTATTTCCTCGATGTCGCGCCGCAATCCAGGATCGGCGCGGACGGTCATGCGGAGCGCGGCGACTTCCTGCCGCCGGTGCCGCTGCCGCGGCGCATGTGGGCGGGCAGCCGCTTCTCCTTCGACGGCGAGCCGGTGCGCGTCGGCGACACGATCGGCCGCACCTCGAAGATCAAGTCGGTCGAGCCCAAGAGCGGATCGACTGGATCGATGGTCTTCGTCACGGTCAAGCACACGATCTCAGGCCCCCGCGGCGTGTCGTTCGTCGAGGAGCACGATATCGTCTATCGCGAGGCCGCCAGGCCCGGTGAGCAGCCGAAGCCGCCCAAACCGGCACCGGCCGATGCGACCTGGACCAGGACGATCATGGCCGATCCGGTGCTGCTCTTCCGTTTCTCCGCGCTCACCTTCAACGGGCATCGCATCCATTACGACCAACCCTATGTCACCCGCACCGAAGGTTATCCCGGCCTGATCGTGCACGGTCCCCTGTTAGGTATGCTTCAAATCGAACTGGCGCGCCGCGCCAATGCCGATAAGATTCCCAGGAGCTTCGAGTTCCGCGCCCTGTCTCCGGTCTTCGCCGGGGCGGCCTTCCACATCCACGGCCGGCGCGAATCCGACGGGGCGATCACCACGTGGGCCGCGGATGCAACCGGCGGCCTCGCGCAGCAAGGCAAGGTAGTCTTCCGATGAGCAAGCATTTCCACCACTCATCCTGTTCCTGCCTCGCAGGCCTCTCACGACGCGGAGTCCTGGGTGGTGCCCTGGGCCTCGGCCTGGGTGCCGCCGTCGCTTCGACCGCCCTGCCGGCGCTGGCCGTCGACACCGGCTACGAGGCGATGCTGATGAAATGCATCGACCCGCGCTTCACCACCGACTCGTGGAAGTACATGACCAGCCGCGGCTGGCAGAACAAGTACAGCCAGTTCAACATCGCCGGCGGCCCGATTGCATCGGTGGCGCCGGTCTTCCAGGAGTGGCGCGCGACCTGGGAAGCCAACCTCGACATCTCCGTGCAGCTTCACAACGTGAAGCGACTGATCGGCATGACGCATCGCGATTGCGGTGCCGCCGCCGTCGCCTACGGCGACCGCATCAAGACCGACAAGGCCTATGAGACCGAGATGCTGAGCCAGGCGCTCCGCGCCTTCCGCGATCAGGCGAAGAAGCGCCAGCCCCAGCTCGTCGTCGAGCTCGGCATCATGGACCTGAACGGCACCCTCGAGACCGTGACCTGACGCAGAGCTGACGGAATCATCGTTCGTGCCCGACTCGTCCCTCCCCGCCCCCCGGCTTGCCGGCGCTGCCCTGGCGCATCAGCTCGCCCTGCAGCGGTCCAGGCGGCCGGCCGATCCCCTGCTGTCGCTGGTCGTGCCGGTCTTCGACGAAGACGAATCGATCGACCTCTTCGTCGACACCGTCGTGCCGATCCTCGATCGCGACCGGATACGCTTCGAGATCGTGTTCGTGAACGACGGCTCTCGCGACGACACGCTGGCCCGCCTGCTGGGCCGCAGCGCGCGCGACCGGCGCATCCGGGTCGTCAACCTGTCGCGCAATTTCGGCAAGGAGGCCGCCCTCACCGCCGGCATAGACCATGCGCGCGGCGACGTCCTCGTCCCGATCGACATCGACCTGCAGGATCCACCCGACCTGGTCGGGGCATTCATGGCGCGCTGGCGCGAGGGCTACGACATCGTCTACGGGGTGCGCAGCGCCCGCCATGCCGACACCGCGGCCAAGCGCATGTCGGCAAGCTGGTTCTACTGGGTGTTCAACTCGATGTCGCCGGTGCGCATTCCAGCCAACGTCGGCGATTTCCGGCTGGTCGACCGGCGTGCCGTCGAGGTGCTGCGCCAGCTTCCCGAGCGCAACCGCTTCATGAAGGGGCTGTTCGCCTGGGTCGGCTTCAACTCGATCGGCGTACCCTACGAACGGCCGCAACGGGCCGCCGGCTCGACCAAGTTCAATTTCTGGCGGCTGTGGAACTTCGCGCTCGACGGCGTGGTGAGCTTCTCGACCGCGCCGCTGCGCGCTTGGTTCTACGTCGGGGTGGTGATCGCGTCCGTGTCCGTGCTCTATGCCCTCTTCATCATCACGCGCGTGCTGATCTTCGGTATCGACACGCCGGGTTACGCCTCGCTGCTGATCGCGGTGTTGTTGATGGGCGCCATCCAGCTGCTGTCGCTCGGCATCATCGGCGAGTACCTCGGGCGGCTCTTCCTCGAGGTCAAGGGACGGCCGATCTACGTCGTCGAGGGCGTCTACGAGGACGGCGCCGACGCACAGCGGGCTGACGCGCCGCCGAAGAACTGACGACGGGCGATGGATCTCAAGGAAGAGGACATCCTCGGCGCCGATATCGGCCGGCACTGGTATTACCGCGCCAAGGCGGCGGCACTGCGCCGCGCCGTCTCTGCCCTGAAGCCCCGGCACCTGCTCGACGTCGGCGCCGGATCGGGCTTCTTCTCCCGCCACCTGCTGGCCGAGACGCCGGCTGAAAGCGCGCTCTGCGTCGACATCGGCTACGCCCAGGACCGCGACGACAGCGTCGCCGGCAAGCCGGTACTTTACCGCCGCGACACCGGCCCGATCGACCGCGACCTCGTGCTGATGATGGACGTGCTGGAGCATGTCGACGACGACCGCGGTCTGGTCCGTCACTACGCGGCGAAGGTGCCGTCGGGCGCGCATTTCCTGGTGACGGTGCCGGCTTTCGCCTTCCTGTGGAGCGGCCACGACGTCTTCCTCGAGCACAAGCGGCGTTACCGCCTGGCCGAGATCGAGGCGGCGCTCGGCGACGCCGGCCTGGAGGTCGTGCGCGGCGCCTACTATTTCGGACTGATCTTTCCGCTGGCGGCGGCGGTGCGACTGGCCGACCGCAACACCACCGAGCCGCGCAGCAGCATGAAGCGGCACGGCGCCGTCACCAACGGCCTGCTGGGCGCGCTCTGCGCCGCCGAACTGCCGTTGTTCTCCTACAACCGCCTGGCCGGCCTGTCGGCTTTCGTGCTGGCGAAGAAGCCTTGATCATGCGGACCGCGAGCTTCCAGCTCGCCTCATGATCATGAGCGAGCTGGAAGCTCGCGGTCCGGAAGACTATGAAGCAGCAGCCGCCACGTCTTTCGCGCCGATGCGTCGACGCTTGGCGTTGATCTCGCGCAGGACCACCAGCATCTCCTCGGCCACGATATCGCCCGGGATGCCGTCGCCCTCGGCTTCGAGTTCCTTCATGTCGACCCACACGGCGTAGAGCGGCGCGGTGCGCGAGGTGATGATGCCGGCGTGCAGCAGCGTCTTGATCAGGACGCGGAAGATGTTGGTGCTATCCTTCAGGTTGGCGCGGCGGTCCTCGTCGGTGAAGACCTCCTTCATGGCGTCGCGCACCCACTGCCAGTCGAGTCCGTACTTGGCGTAGATCACCTGCTTCTGCTCGGCATTGATCAGGTTGAACAGCAGCATCTGGAAGAGCTGCGCCGACCAGTCCTCGACTTTCCCGTGCTCGTCCTCGCTCAGGTGCTTGATCGTCTTGGCCGCCCAGATGCGGCCAAAGCGGTGATGGAACGCCTCGTCACTCATCACGAGCTGCACCAGGCGGCGCAGCACCGGATCGTTGGTCTTGGCATTGAGCGTCGCGAACGAGCCCATGGCGATGCCCTCGATCAGCATCTGCATGCCGACGATCTTCTTGTAGACCTCCTGCGTGCTCACGAGATCGTTCAGCACGGTGGCGATGGTCGGGCCGACCGGCAGCGGATCGCCCCAGCGCT
>LNFM01011461.1_pt1 | contig 12038 bp, 9 predicted proteins | sample 596031 | NCBI WGS metagenome assembly LNFM01 (sample SAMN04254537, study PRJNA301005) | activated carbon metagenome | isolation source: dual media filters at the Ann Arbor, Michigan drinking water treatment plant | place: USA: Ann Arbor | reverse complement strand
GTAGTTACTACGGTATACGTTCTGCGCACCATACCTGAGGCTTCGTCTTTCCACTCGTCCCACAAGCCGGCTAGCGTCATGGGCGAGTTGTCTTTAAAGTGTATATGATAAGGAAATGTCTTACTGTTTTTATGATGATGTTCAAAAAAACCATCCACCAGCACCAAACATCTGCGGTGGCGCGCGGGCTCACGAAAGGCTGGTTTCTCAAACATGGTTTCTGAGCGGGCATTGATGGTGCGATGGCTTATCTCCACAGCTTCACTGGGCGACTTCACCCAAAAAGGAATGAGGCCCCACGAAAAAAGACGAATGGTTTTTGTTCCGTCAATCATTACGGGAACCTGCGGATGATCAAACCCCGACACATGATACACCGGCCCTACGTTTAGGTTGGCGAGTTGTTCGTGCAAGAACTTTATTTCTTCTTCACTATCGCCATAGCGTTTGGCATATTTCTCCAGCTTTTTGGTGAGATAACTTTTGTCGTAACACATGCACTGCGAAAGTAGAAAATTTGACCTATGAATGATAATGAAAATCTGGGGCGACCTGCAATCCCGGACTCATACACGAATCCAGTTTCACAACACTACATCGCGGGTCGCGTTTTGTTGTGACAGAGTGTATTTAAGATTCGGTTAACTTGCCCGCGATGACAGCATAGGACGAGAATCCGAATATTAAACTGTCATTGCCTGCCTGCGCGTAGCCGCTTCGGCATAGGCAGGCGGGCAAGCTTGATAAAGCATTAAGTAAAAAAAATATGTTCATAATTCAACATGCGCGAGAATCCAGCTCTGGCGCGACCCGCAATCTTATGAAAGATACACAAATCCTGTTTCATATAAACGAGATCGCGGGTCGCGTTTTAGAAAGCGTATTAGGTGTATGGTGAAGTTAACTTGCCAGCGATGATCACCGACCAAGGCAGTGGATAAGAGGATCAACTCACCTGAGCTTTCATTTCAGTTAATTTTTCATGCAATACATTGGCGATTCCACGATCCATCATATTGGGAATTTCCTTAATCGCTTTATCAATTAAAACACCAGCTTCGGTCACCTCATTTTTTAGTATTGCCATAGCAGCCTGGGTGGTATAAACCATCGCAAGCGGAATAAGTGCTGCGGGTTTATACTTATCAAAATATTCGCTGGCCTTTTGTAAATCCTTTTTCACAAAGGCATAAAAGAAAGCAGCTTCAATCCAGATACTTCCCCGTAACCCTTCTGGTATTTCATCGGCTTGCCCTATGTATTCGTTCAAATGAACCTCTGCCTCATCTTGTGCTCCAAAATCCAGTGCTGACTGATATTGGAAATAGGAGATGTAAACTCCCATGGGGGCATTCAATTTAGTAGCCAACGTATGGGCTTCCTGTAATTCGTCTTTGCTTAACTGAGCAGGTCTGTTGCCGGCCATGCTGCTGCTGATCATCTTTAATAGCAGCACTTCAAATCGTGCCGTATCGCCCCCGCGCAACAATCTGATAATGCGGGCGCCATCCGAAGAGAAGCCACCGGCATGTAGCGGTATTGATGTTATTACAAAAATTGCAGCCGACAGAAATGCGATCATCATCCAGAGGTAGGTAAAGATCTGGCCCGCCTGCGACCCGAAGACAAGTTGCTGACAAACCAGGTAGATACCATAGGCCAACAAGGCCGTGAGCAAACTGGCTACCGGACCTCCGGCTGCATATATTGAAAACCGTTTGCTTACATTATCACTGCTGGTAGGAATACAAATCACCAATCCACCAGAAGTATTAACATTTTTATTCCATTTAAACTTCCACCCGCTCGGTTCTTTATCCCACAGGAAAGGGCCTACTACATACATTCTGAAATCAAAGTTCATCCAGACTCCGGCTAACGCATGGCCACCTTCATGCAAAGCAATCACAAAAAAGAAAGCGGGCACAAAAAGTATAGCCAGTGTTATCAATACCGGGGCTGGCATAGTGCTGGCTGCTGCACCTCCCACTTTTGCTCCGAAAAAGCCAGCCGCTGCGCCTATCAGCATGATCAAGGTAATGGCAATGATTTTAGATATTTTTTTATTTCTCTTTTTCATAGGGCTATTAGTAGCAAAGCAGATATCCTAATTACAATGGGTACAAAATAATGTTATAAATGTAGTTCTAATCAGGATCACAGCGAGTGGCAGATGCCGACTCATATTCTATTCGACTCCTTTCTTGATTTGTATTTAAGAAAATCTATTGCTAAAATTTGTATTCTAAATGGCTGCCGTCTCCCGAGACAGCGACCTGATAAACGAGGAATGCTAACGCGAGGGTGAAGATGCTCTAATCAAAAAATTGATTATCTTCATTCCACCAAAATGATTTGCGATATGAGTTGTTTAAAGGTGAAGCATATCATTCTCCTAGTCGGCATTGGGTTGCTCTATTCATGTGGTGCCATTGAAAAATCTTCCCGGCATGGTTTTGATAGCGGCTATTATAAACAATCCCTTGAAAAAGGCCAATCAAAAAAAGTATACCTTGACATCACCGATGAGAATATTGCCCTATATCCAATCGTAGAAAACAATCCTGGCAAACTTGAAATGATTTTGCCGCTAGGTGAAACAGATAGTCTTTATGTTTTTCCCTCACGGTTTAGTAAAACAAGCCTTGATATCGATATCACTTCGGTATTCTTTAAATACCGGCCGGCAACCGATGAACTGCAGGCCCAATTAACTGCTGAACTCAACGTAGCACTCTATGCCGGATGGAGACATGACTATTATCGGATTGAAGGAAAGAAGGATCCGATTGGAAAAAATAATTACACAATAGTTAAGAGAGGATTTGATTTTGGAATATTGGCAGGACCGGGAACTACATTTATAGGACCCTCCACCACTAAAACTTCGATTACCAAAGAATACAACGGAATGATTCTGGAGTATGGCCTTGCTGCCTTTCTCGAAACCAATTTTGCCAGCTTCGGATTAGCTACTGGATTTGATTATCTTTTGAATTCTGACCGCAGTGTGTGGATTTATAATAAGAAACCCTGGATAGGATTTGTTGTTGGCATTGCCCTCAACTGATTTCCGAATGTAAATCCCTACATTCATATCATCCTGTTGCATACCATGAGTCCTGTTGCTAAACGAATTGTCGATGAAGGATTTACCAGTCACTTGAAAGGGCCACTTGTCGTCATCCTTAATAAGTAACTGCAATGATTTTAGATCCCTTGTTATTTCTCTTTGCCATTATGATGCCATTAGTACAAAGTACACACGACTCAACGATTCATGCAACAGGCACGAATGACCATGAAGGCACGATAAAAAAAGAAGGAAACTGAATACAGTTCCCTTCTTCATTTCAATCAATGGGCAATTTAATTTATCCAGCCATTAGCCGCTGACTTGCGCGAGAACCAGATAAGAAATACACCAATTACAAATACGAGGATCGGCATAGCCAATCCACCGGGTCCATAAACTTCTATGGACTTACTCAACACTACATTGTAATACATCTGCACAATGATTCCTACAAAGGCAAAAATCAACACTGCGGTCGCTAGTTTTTTACGCATCAATAAAAGAATGCAACCCACTGTGCTGCCCCACACGGCAATGGCAAATGCACTCGTGGCCCAGGCGGGTACAGACTCAATCAATGTTCTTTCATTTTCAGGCAATGCCTGAAGCGCTTCGGGGCTCATGGTTACTTGCATGATGTAGGCCATTACGCCTAATAAGTTCCAGACCATCGAAATTCCACCTACAATCCAGAACCAGGTGGGGGGTTTAGTTGAGGAGGTCATGTTTTTGGGGTTAGGGTGTTAGTATCTCTATACAACTTAAGAAATAAATTTCAATTAGCCCAAGGTTGGTGTTATCCGAACTCCTGTTCAAACCCAATTCAAAACTCAAAATTGAATTTTACTTGTTGGTTGTCAGCCTGAGGCCTCGAAGACTGGCTGACTAATTTTATTTAATAGTGTTTGTGAAGGTCACCCTTCGAGAACCCCAGGGTGACAGGTTTCTTTGTAATTGAGGATGTTTAGGTTGTCCTTGGATGATTAATAAAGCAGATTACAATTCTATTTCAGCACAGCCGGAATGATCCTATCTTTCAATGCATCATAAGAAGAAAGCAGGTTCTCGTTGTAGTGTATATTCCATCCATTAAACACAACAATAAGATCGTACTCCGGGGCCACCATCAGAAACTGGCCACCGTATCCATTGCACGCATAGATGTATGGTTTCACCGAAGGAACCCACCACTGATAGCCATACCCGGAATTCGATTTTTCGTTGGATGGATTAATGTCGGCAACAACCGGTGTGGTGGATTGCTTCACCCAACGCTCCGACACGATTTGCTGATCGCCCCACTTGCCATTGTGCAAAAACAAATAACCAATGCGTGCCAAATCATTTGCGCTTAAGTATAAACCTCCTTCGGTATCAACTTCATTATCCGGTGTGGTTTTCCAGAAATAGTTTTTTATGCCCAACGGTTTAAATAACTTTTCCTCTGTCCATGCATCCACCCGTTTGCCGGTGGTTATGCCCACCAACTTGCCAAGCAGCATGCTTACACCACTGTTATAATCCCACTTGGTTCCGGGCTCCTCGCGCATAGGGCGACTGAGCACATATTGAATCCACGCATCGCTTTTCTCCATCTGAGTACAACTGTTCTCATTACTCTCATAGGATCCCGCTTCGTTCCAGTCGATGCCACTGCGCATGGTGAGCAAATTTTCCAACGTAATAGCCTTTCTGCGAGGGTCTGTAAAGTCTTGCGTATAGCCGGTGAATAATTCCATAGGATACGTATTCACATCCAGTTTTCCTTCATCGATGGCAATACCCAGGGCAACAGACGTTACACTTTTGGTCACCGATTGCAGTGAATGCAGATTGCCGCGATGATAATAAGGATGCCACTCGGGGTCATCGTAGTTATACATGTTTGGTATGGTGTCATACTTTGCAGCAATGGAATCATAATTCTGTTTATACTGATGACTGGCCACTACTTTGCCGTGACGGATGAGTAGAAATTCATCGATCAGCCCGTATTTACCATTCGTAATATCAGTGTGGATGGAATCAATCGCTGCGGCATTGAGACCTTCGGCTTCGGGTGTTGATGTGGCCCAGGTTTCACCGGGCCAGATTGTTTCTTGTTGCTTGTCGGTTGGCGAACATTGTTGCAGCGAAGTAAAAAGTATAAAGAGAAGGGCGCGGTTTATATTTTTTTGCATGACTATGAAACGTTTATTTTTTATTGCCATTATTTTTCTCATAAAGATATTTCATAAGCAAGGTGTTGTCCGCATGTTCATGGAAGGTGTCAAATTCAAAGTAGTATCCTTCCGGATCATAACCGACAAAGGCGCGGTACTTTGATTCGGGCCCGGTGCTTACGGAGTCTTCACGCAGCGTGAAGGAGTTGTTACCCTTCACATACTTAAACCAGCCATCGAGGTCGTCAATGATGAAAGATACATTCACGGCCTTTTTCTCTGTAAAACTATGCATGCCCCTGCGTTCATCTACAAGACCTACATAGCCGCTTTCCGAACCGCGATAAATTTTTGCCCAACCCTGATCAGCCACACGCGCGAGGCCCATCACTTCCTGATAAAAATTTTCCATGGTTACCATATCTTTATAATACAGCCACGTGACGGTAGCCTTGAACCCCAACCCATTAGTTAGGCTGGCACCTGTTATCGTGTTGAGTTGGTCCAGTTGTGGAAGAAAGTTTTCGTTTTCAGGGTGCGCATTAAACCGTTCAAACTCCAACAGATAACCTTCGGTATCGTAGATCACGAAGCCATCGTGTGCACGGTCGGGTTTTAGATTGTAGTCATATTTTATTTTTACATCGGTTGTTTTCAGATAAGCATACCATTCGTCCAGTTGATCAGTGATCAAGGCCAGTGCTACTGTCTTGGGTTCTTCCGCGGTGTGCATTCCCTTTTTAGCGTCTACCAAAATAAGATAACTGTCACTCGTCATCCGGAAAATTTTTGCCATCGTGTAATCGGCCACCATCTCCATGCCTAATGTTTTTGAATAAAAGTCAGACGCCTTCTCCAGATCCTTATAATACAGGAACAGGTTTGATGCCCGTACTCCAAAATCCGTTAGCGTGCGAAAGGACGAATTGGCAGCCAATAATTTGTTGATTTGTTGTGGCGGATAGCCCAGCAGTCGACCCATGCGTCTGGCGATGGCCTCGCGTGCCTTGCCGGTATACAATCCCGCTTCCACTAGTTTACGAGTATCTTCTTTTAGTTGGAGATACTCGTCTTTAGTAGTTCCCTGATAAATCAGCAAAACTTCTTTTCCCTTGGTTGCCTCAGCCGGAAAGAGATCGGTCACGAGCAGATCCGGTTCGCGGTATACTTTCACATGATTTTGTTCTGCCACGCGGGTGGCTTCTTCCATGATGTTATCCATGTCGGCCGAAGACAACGGGGCGCTGAGCGCTAACTTCTTCACACCGGCATTCACCATTTCTCCAAATGCACCAATACCCCCCAACACATAGGCTGAATCTTCCTTGTTGGAGTTGGTGTTGGAGCAACTTGCCAGCAGTATGGTGCTGAGACAAATAAAGCAGGAACTGATTAACTTATTATTCATGGATTATTGAAATACGATTACCGAAACATGTAATAAAGTATGAGCCAAAGATAATGACTTATCTCAGACCTATAGATTACGTATTTTGCCACCAAAAGAAGATCGACAGTCGAATTCCCTTACGCACATGCTTATAAAAAAACTTGCCGTTCCCTTCATCAACGATAAACTGCTGCTGCAGGTAGAACATTGTTACATTGCAACTGCGGCTATCTCCGAAGCCGGGTTCGATTTTATCCGAAGCCGCATTCCTACCAAGAGCAAGATGGAAATCGTGACGGGACTGGATGTGCCGACATCACCGGAAGTGCTGAGAAGAATCTGGAGAAATTATCAAGGCCGCATCACGCTTAATATTTATACACGCAACTTCTTTCATGCCAACGTATATATTTTTGATTTGCCCTTTAGAAAAGCCGTTGCTTTTATTGGCTCCGGTCACTTTACATTGGATGGCATGAAAGATGGTGAAGAACTCTTCTACAAGATCACCGATGCCAAAGAAATTGAAAATCTGAAATCGTGGTTCATTGGCTATTATGAATTTGGTGAACCGCTTTCGGAAGAACTCATCCGGGAATATGAATACCTCTATCCTACATTAAAGCAACGCGACATTCTATCGCGACAGGAAAAGAAACAATCCATTGCATTAACCACCGCAGGTTTCAGTTGGGATCAGATCAAGTTTAAACTTCAGTATTTTAAAAAAGAAGATTACCTCGCATTGAGCAGCAGTAAAGCACGCTTGACTACTCCCGAAATTCAGGAAGAACGCATCCGTGTGCAAAACAAATTGATACAACTTCATGAGTTGATCAAAGATCATGTGCACCGGTTGAAGCTGCATGAAGATCATGACTCAACTAAAATCGTAAGCAGTCTTGTTCCTGCCGATCATCAAGATGGCAAACTACGGTCGATGTGGATCGCCTATGGCCCCAGCGAAGCCGGGTTGAAAAAATATCCTCCGGCCACATTCGCGGAGGTGATGCAGTTGCAGATCATCCTTCAGCAAAAAGAAGTGGGCATCTGGTTAGTGATCGGCAAACCCAATACAGGAAAAGCCGATCGCGAAAGTTTTAAGAATAAGATGAACGAGGTGGAATACCGAAAGCAATTCTTCACGTTGCTGACCGGCTTAGGTGCTGGTTACTGGATTGAGATAGCGGGTGACAAAAAGGCGATCGAGACGTTTCAAAACGAAGATACCCTGTGGGAATTTACCAAAGCCGATGACTGGATGTATTATACCTTCATCAACGGGAAAAATTATTCACCGGCAGATCCTGAAATCAGCAGCGAACAGATTGCGACTACGGTCATGAAGGAGTTTGATAAGCTGGTTTTAGTTTATCGGCACATGAAAGATCATGTATAAATAATGGAAGTTTTTATTCATGATAACCGGCTCATGTAAAGAAACTATGCATGATGTTCCCGATTATTTTCCCGCTGAGTTATTTTCAAACTGTCATTGCCTGCCTGCGCGTAGCCGCTTCGGCATAGGCAGGCGGGCAAGCAACAAGAATGAATAATCGAAGATGATATTGGTAATTCATGATTGAACTATGATGAAGGTCTGGCGCGACCCGCACGTGTCAGCCCACTGGCTGAATCCCGTGAATAATGCACGAAGCCGGTTGCACTTCAACGAGATCGCGGGTCCCCCGATGCATCGGGGCCGCGATGACAGCATAAAAAAAGAATCAGTCAGATATAATTCTGAAATATCTCTCTACATTGTATTGGCTATAATCCCAATCCCTTATGCGATCCCTCCTGTTTTGCGCTATGCTACTCGCACAGTTTACCATGGCTCAACCGAAACAAACAAAAGTCACTGTTTATACCGGTGACTTCACCGGCATGAAAGAAGAACTGGCCGTTGGCCGATACAATAATCTTTATCTCGCACAGTCAGGAATTTCTTTTGTGGGTTCTGTTCGCGTGCCTGCAGGCATGAAGGTCACGCTCTTTGCGGAAGATAACCACACAGGCAGCGCACTTACTATTATGGAAGACGCCACCACACGTTACCTCAAAGCAAAAGGATTTGCCGAAATAGGCTTGCAGGTTTCTGTGATTGTAGAATTGCTGGCAGCTGGTGAATTACCTGTGACCCCACCTTACATTACACTCTATCAGAATAATTTTGCAGGAGCTTCAAAAAATCTTTCCGAAGGAAGATATGAGTCCCATGATTTTGGTCTCATTGAAAATGATCAGGTCTCGTCCGTAAAAGTTCCTAAAGGCATGAAGATAACCTTGTATGAACACGGGGGATATGCCGGGCGCTCGCTGGTGCTTACGCAAGATGCCACCACCGAATTTCTGATAAAAAATAAATTCAATGATGCTGCCTCTTCCGTATGGATTGAAAGTATACCGGTTGAAGAGAAAAAGCCGGTGCCCGTTGTGCTGCCTGTAAAAAAGGACTCAGTTATCGAATTGCCAACAGGGGTTCAGACCGATGAAATTGTTACCATTTTTCAGGGCGACTTTAACGGAGTATCAAAAACATTGGTGCCAGGCAAATACACGCTCGCGATGTTGGGCATTGGCAATGACGAACTCTCTTCCATTTCTATAAAGCCCGGTTATCGGGTAGTGCTGTTTATGGATGATAACTTCAAAGGCAAATCGGTGAAGCTTACGGAAGGAGCCAACACGGCTAAACTAAACCAACTGAATTTTAATAACGTTACTTCATCGCTGATCATTGAAGAAATTCCGACTGTAAAAATCTCGGAAGGAAGCCTTGGCACCGCCAGTGCTACCTTGTTTCCGGGCCATTATGACCTGGATTTGCTGATGGACTATAACATTATGGATAATGAAATTTCGTCTGTGCAGGTGCCTGCAGGGTATCGCGTGATTCTGTATGAACTTGAAAAATTTAAGGGCCGCTCTCTGATTCTTACGCAAGATGCATCCACCGAATTTCTTACCGACAAGAATTTCAACAACGTTACCTCATCGCTTACGGTGGAAGAATGGGAAGAAACAAAAGTTATAGCACCTCGCCCGATGGTGACTTTATATGATTTGAATTTCAGTGGCCGCTCGCAAACGCTTGCCCCCGGCACATACGAATACCAGGATCTCATCATGGGCAACAATGCGGTGTCATCGGTAACGGTGCCGTATGGCTTGCGTGTTACACTGTATGAATATGGCGCCCAGGAAGGTCGCGCAATGACTCTGACTAAAAATGCAGACAGTAATTTTTTTAATAGTCAGCAGTTCGACAACATCACTACTTCGGTGGTGGTAACGGAAAGGCCGGAGTCGGAATTGTATGTAATCGTTTATGCCGATAGGTATGCCGGTAATGCGCAACAACTGAAGCCCGGCAAATACAGGGCAGACGACCTGCTGATCGGCAACAAACAACTTTCGTCTATACGTGTGCCCCACGGGTTAGTGGCCACCTTATTTGAAAACGGAAACTTTACCGGGCTCAACATCACGCTTGATCGCGATACCGATTTCAGTGATTCGAAGCTGTTCAACAATTTGTATTCATCCGTCATGGTGGAAGATGTTACCACGCCTATCGTAACTCCTGTGGTAGTCACCACGGTAATAACAGAATCTCCGGCCCCGGTTGCCGACACCGTGATTCAAATCGTTGAAGCCTCGGAACCAGATTGTTCTTTCACCGAAAAAGAATATTACACCGCGTTGAAAACCATTGAATCAAAACCCTTCAGTGCAGAAAAAATGCAAACGGCACGCATGGCTACCGAAGGCAAGTGTTTGACCAACGAACAAATACGCGCTATTGCGAAAACGTTTGACTTTGAAGATCAAACCCTGGAGTTTGTGTTGTATGCTTACGATCGGGCGATTGAAAAATCAATGTATTACACACTGGAAGATGTTTTCAAATTTATGTCGAGCAAAGACCGGTTTAATAAGTTTTTGAGTGAGAAGAAGTAATCAACAAGATACGCGTAAGCAGATGGACAAGCTTGATACCGTGTTGATCAAAAAAAAATATTTCATAGTTCATCAGGCACGACAACCTCTACGAGATCGCTGATCGCGTTTTAAAAACAACTAACAACCCAATCCTGATCCGCCAACTGGCGGATCAGGATTCGGGTTCAATTTTTTAGTGTAACTCAGTTTATCTTCTTCAACCCCTTCGCTTTATCCTTTTCCTTTTGTCGGGTTTATTGACAAATGTCATAGTAAAACTTCTCCCAAATGACTACCTCGTTTCTATTAAATGAAAACACCCGTTACTCATCCTCTGCTTTTTGCTACACTGCTCACGATGGGGTGCAGCAAGACACTTTACCCGGTGCCGCATGACACCCGCCCAGAGTTGTTGCCCAACGGTGCGCCCAGCGGTGAGTTTTATGAACCGAAGTGCCTGAAACCCGGAAAAGCCTACACCCTGGCACTTGACCATGCCGTGTTATACGGACGTGTAATCAAAATGAAAAATCACGAAAGGCTTGCCTCGCGGCACAAAAAAGCCCTTGCTGCCAACGACACTCTTGTATTTCGTGTAACCCACTTCGTTACCGACTCTACCAATTACCTGCATGCCACGCACACGGCCCTTATGCAAGGGCATGGTTTCCATATGAAAGACAGCCAATATGTGGCCACACTGCACCATGGCGACATCCGCAGTTTCAATTGCTTTGGAAGCAGCACCCGCATACATGTTACAAACACTCCGCTGCGTTATGAGTCCTCACCGCATGTGGTGACCAACGACTGGCAAGGCACACACCTTTGTCCGCTTGCGCTGAATGAGCCTTACCTCTTACAGGTAGTGTCAACGAGCCATCGCGATGACTATCAGATTATTTTCGGAACCATCACGGGAAGAAATAACAACCGCCTGACCGTGCAGGTAAGAAATGAAGTAACGGCACAAACCAATGTGAATGCGTTGGCTATGGATGACATCATGAAGTATGGAATCGGTTTTCCAAAACACTATGCACACGTGCAAAAAGAAATTGATCACGAACAGATTATCGCATTCCGGCCAGCCACCCAGGTGAACGCGCGCACCAAACCACCACAATCCGCAGCCGGGCAGACCGGAGGAGCAACCTTGTTATTACTTGTAGCTATGGTTGCGGGAATTATCGCTTTGTTTTAAAGACTGCAAAGGTGTTGGCCTCCTGCGAAAAGCCCGGAACAATGGCCAGTGCAAGAATGCGGTATTGGATGCTCATAATAATAGGGTTTATAAGACTACAATACTCCGCTGGGGGAGAAATGGTTACCGGATAGACAGGAAAATTCTAATACTAAGAATGGAATAAGTTATCCGTTTCAGTAAATTGTTATAAATACATTGAGATGAAAATTGAAACTATAGAACAACTAAAAGAGGAAGCAAATAGCTGGAATGATGATT
>LNFM01011459.1_pt1 | contig 12039 bp, 9 predicted proteins | sample 596031 | NCBI WGS metagenome assembly LNFM01 (sample SAMN04254537, study PRJNA301005) | activated carbon metagenome | isolation source: dual media filters at the Ann Arbor, Michigan drinking water treatment plant | place: USA: Ann Arbor | reverse complement strand
TCGAGGCCCAGGCCACCGACCTTGGGCATGTACTCGCGCATGATCTTGTAGCGGCCCTTCGGCATCCAGGGCATGTCCTCGCGCGTCCACTTCGGCTGGAAACCCATCCCGAAAAATCCGATGCCCAGACGATCCGAGACGATCTTGAGTTCGCCCAGGTGGCCGGCGGTCTCGCGGCAGGTCTGGTGCAGGTTCTCCAGTGGCGCGCCTGAAAGCTCAAGCTGGCCGGCCGGCTCCAGCGTCACCGAGGCGCCGTCCTTCTTCAGCGCGATCAGGTGCCCGCCTTCGAGCACCGGCGTCCAGCCGAACTGGGCCAGGCCCTCGAGCACGGCGCGGATGCCCTGCGGGCCGTCGTAGGTCGGAGGGCGCAGGTCGGAGAGCCGGAAGCCGAACTTCTCGTGCTCGGTGCCGATGCGCCAGGCCTCGCGTGGCTTGTTGCCAGCGGCGAGATCCTCGATGAGCTGCTGCTTGGATTCGATCCGTGAATCGTGCGCGCTGCTGGGGCTGGACACGCGGAACTCCTTGGGTGGCGATGGGCCCCGGCACGCGGCCGAAGCGATGGCGCACGCGCTGCGTCCGCCGAATGCTGGCAGGTGGGGCCGGTAGGGACGCCGCACAAGCGGCGCGCACACTGCGCGCGGCCGCGTGAAGCGGCAGCGAGGCCGCCTGCGCTTCAGCCGCCCAGCTTCTGCCAGAGCTGGCCGAGCGCCAGGCCGCCTGCACCAATCAGCACGCCGAAGTAGATCACGGTGGCGATCTGCGCGACATGCCCGATCAGGATGGCCAGACCATCGCGCTGGATCAGGCCGACCGCGTAGAACAGCAGGGCCAGCGCCGGCAGAGTGTTGCTGAAGGGCACGAAGCCGAACGGCGCCATCAGCAGCAGGGCTGCGCTGATGAAGGCGAGAGTGTTGAGCAGATGCATGCCGCGGCCGTCGGCGAGCCTGCCCAGGCGATGCGGGCGGCTGATGCGCTCCAACCGGTGCACCCAGACCAGCCCCGAGCTCAAGCCCGCGCGCACGCGCTCGGCAGGCAGCTGGCGCTGCTTCAGCCGCGCCGGAATCCACAGCGGCCGGCCCGACAGCCGGCTCAGGCCCACCAGCAGGATAGCCGCGCCGAACACCGTGCTGACGCCGGGGATCGAGACCGGAATGAGGAACACAAGCACCAGCAGCAGGCTGAGCAGCAGCAGGCCTTCGTCACCGACCGCATCCAGCAGCACGCCGAGCGCAAGGCCGTCCTCGGGCAGGCCGTCGATCAGAGCCTGCAGCTGTTCGGCGAGGCTGGCGGAATCATCGGCGGCTGTGGAGGAAGAAGTCGAGCTCAAGGGAATGCCATCATGCGCAGCGCGCGGAAGATCGCGCGGGGCCGCGAGCTTAGCAGCCCCTTATGGAAGCCTCCCGAACCTTGCCGATGCGCCCGCCCCGCTCCTGCACTACTGCCCTCGCCCTGCTGCTGGCCTGCGCCCTGCCCCCGCGGCTGGCGCTGGCGCAGACGACCCTGGAGCGCGGCAACGGGCCCGAGCCTTCAACGCTGGACGCCCATCGCTGCCAGGAGATCGCCTGCGCCAACGTGCTGCGCGATCTGTACGAGGGCCTGGTCGCGGAAGACGCGCAGGGCAGCTTGATCCCCGGTCTGGCCGAGGCCTGGCAGCGCAGCGAGGATGGCCTCGCATGGACCTTCCACCTGCGCGAGGGCGCGCGCTGGAGCGACGGCCAAGCCATCGATGCCGCGCAGGTGGCTGCCAGCTTCCGCCGCGCCTTCGATCCGGCCACCGCCGCGCCGCTGGCGCCGCTGCTGTATGCGATCGACGGGGCCGCCGAAGTGCAGGCGGGGAGCGCGCCGGCAAGCGCCCTCGGCGTCGAAGCGCTTGATGTGCGCACCCTGCGTATCCGCCTGCAGGAACCCATCGACCTGCTGCCGCGGCTGACCCTGCCGATCGCGTTTCCGCTGCGGGTCGACGCCGTCGAGGCCCACGGCAGCGGCCACACCCAGCCGGGACGGCTGATCGGCAACGGCGCCTACGCACTCGAAGCCTGGCGACCGCAGTCGATAATCACCCTGGCGCGCAATCCGCACTTCCACACGCCTGCGGCCATCGAGCGCGTGCGCTTCCACGTCACCGAAGACGCCGCCAGCGAACTCAAGCGCTATGCCGCGGGCGATCTGCACATCACCGAGACGGTGCCACCGGGCCGGCTGGACCGGCTGCGCGCGCGCTTCGGCGAGGAGCTGCGCATCAGCCCCTACCTCGGCGTGTTCTTTCTGGGCCTGAACATCGAGCGACCACCGCTCGATGCCAAGCCGCTGCGCGAGGCGCTGACCCTGAGCCTCGACCGCGAACTGCTGGTGCGCGCAGTGACGGGCATGGGTGAAGCGCCGGCCTACCGCCTGGTGCCGCCGGGCGTGCGCGGGCATGTGCCGGTCGAGCCGGCGTGGGCGCAGTGGACGCCCGCGCAGAGGCTCGAACGTGCGCGGGCGGCCTATGCCGAGGCCGGCTACTCGGCGGACCATCCGGCGCGGCTCAACCTGCGCTACAACACCTCGACCGTGCATCGCCGCGTCGCGCTGGCGGTGGCGGCGATGTGGCGCGAGCAGCTCGGGGTGATCACCGAATTGCGCAACGAGGAGTGGAAAGTGTTCGTGGCCAATCGCCGGCAGCGCCGGGTGACCGAGGTGTTCCGCGGCGGCTGGATTGCCGACTACGACGATGCCGGCAGCTTCCTCGACCTGTTCATGGCCGGCAGCCCGCTGAACTGGAGCGGCTATGCCGATGCCGACTACGAGCGCCTGCTGGGCGCGGCGGGCGCGGCCAGCGATCCCGAGCACCGCGCCCGTCTGCGCGGCGAGGCCGAGGCACACCTGCTCGATACCTTTCCGATCGTGCCGCTGTACTTCTACACCTCGAAGCATCTGGTCAACCCGCGCCTGCGCGGCTTCGAGCCCAACCCGCTGGACCGCCACCCCAGCCGCTTCCTGCGCTTCGCCGAATGAAGCTGCCGCGCTTCATCACGCGCCTGCTGGAAGCCGCGCTGACCCTGTGGCTGCTGCTCAGCCTGTGCTTCGTGCTGCTGCGGCTGGCGCCGGGCGGGCCCTTCGACGGCGAGCGCGCGGCACCGCCCGAGATCGAAGCGGCACTGGCCCAGGCCTATCGGCTCGACGTGCCGCTGTGGCGGCAGTACCTCGACTGGTTCGCCGGCCTGCTGCGCGGCGATCTGGGGCCGAGCTTCACCTATCCCGACCAGCAGGTCGGCGACCTGATCCTGCAGGCCCTGCCGGTGACGCTCATCACCGGCGGCCTCGCCCTGCTGCTGGCGATCACACTGGCCCTGCCGCTGGGCTGGCTGGCGGCGCGCGCGCGCGGACGCTGGCCGGATCGTCTGCTGATGGGCCTGTCGGGTCTTGGCTTGGCGCTACCGAAGTACGTGGTCGCACCGCTGCTGGTGCTGCTGTTCGCGGTGCTGCTGAAGCTGCTGCCGGCCGGCGGCTGGGGGCGCATGGATCAACTGGTGCTGCCGGTGCTGGCGCTCAGCCTGCCGAACCTCGCCTACGCGGCGCGGCTGGTGCGCGCGGGCCTGCTCGAAGCCTGGGAATCCGACTGGTACCGCGCGGCGCGGGCGCGCGGGCTGTCCTCGTCGAGCCTGCTGCTGCAGCACGCCGCGCCGGTGGCCCTGCTGCCGCTGCTGGCCTGGATCGCGCCGGCGGCCATCAACCTGCTGAGCGGCTCGGCGGTGGTCGAGCAGATCTTCGGCCTGCCGGGCCTCGGGCGCTACTTCGTTCAAGGCGCGCTCAATCGCGACTACACCCTGGTGCTGGGCGTGGTGGCGACGGTCGGCGTCGGTATCGTGCTGGTGAACGCGGTGGTCGACGGCCTGCGCGCGCGGATCGAACAGCGCGAGTCATAAGGTGGGCCCTGGCCCACCCTTGAGCCCGCGTTGATTTGGCGCGATGCCTCTAGTGACTGGACCTATCCGTTGACGGCAGGCTCCAGCGGCCAGCGCAGCAGGTGCTCCTCCTGCGGACGGGCGAACAGGTAGCCCTGGCCGGCGTCGCAGCCGAGCGCGCGCAGCACCGCGGCTTCCTCCTGGGTTTCGACGCCCTCGGCGACGGTGGCCAGACCGAACTCCTCGGCCAGCGCAAGAATGGCCTTGACCACGCCCTGGCTGGTGACCGAGCGGCCCATGCCGCGTACGAAGCTCTGGTCGATCTTGAGGCGGTCGGGACGCAGGCGCCCGAGGTAGGCCAGCGAGGAGAAGCCGGTGCCGAAGTCGTCGATGGCGAGCTTCAGGCCGCGCGCACGCAGGCGGTCAAGGCGCAGCAGCACGGCCTCGGCATGGTCCATCAGCACCGACTCGGTGAGCTCCAGCTCCAGCGCTTCGGCGGGCAGGCCGCTGTCGCGCAGGGCGGCCTCGACCGTGGCTTCGAAATCCTCGCGCTTGAACTGAAGGGTCGAGACGTTGACCGACACTGGTACGGCCGGCAGGCCGCGGGCGCGCAGGCGCATCGCCGAGGCACAGGCTTCGCGCAGCACGAACTCGCCCAGCGGCACGATCAGACCCGTGTCTTCCGCCAATGGAATGAAGTCGAGCGGAGAGATCAGGCCACGCTGGGGATGCCGCCAGCGGACCAGCGCCTCATAGCCAGCCAGCGCATCCGTGCGCAGATCCACCTGCGCCTGGTAGACCACGAAGAACTCGCCGCGCTGCAGGCCCGCGCGCATCTCGGATTCGAGGGTCAGCGCCTCCAGGCTGCGCCCGGTGAACTCGCTGCGGAAGGCCTGCACCAGGTTGCGCCCGGCCAGCTGCGCGGCGCCGAGCGCGAGCTCCGCGGCCGCGGCCAGGCCTTCGGCATCGGCGCTGTCCAGGGGGCCCAGCGCGAAGCCGACGCTGATGCCGAGCACCAGCTCGCGGCCATCGACCTCGATCGGTTCGCACAGGGCATCGTGGACCCTCGCGGCCAGCGCCTGTGCCTCTGCCGGACCGGCGACCGGCGCCAGCACCAGGAACTCGTCGGCGCTGATCCGCGACACCCAGGCTTCGGCGGGCAGCACGCGCGCCAGCCGGGTCGGCACCGCCCGCAGCAGCAGGTCGCCGGCGGCATAGCCCAGCGATTCGTTGATCTGGCGGAAACGGTCGATGTCGACGTGCATCAGCACCACGCTCGAGCCGCCTGACTGCAGCTCCGCCTGCAGCGCCTGCATCAGCCGCTCGCGGCGCGGCAGGCCGGTCAGCAGGTCGTGGGCTCCGAGATACTCGATGCGCGATTCGAAGGCCTTGCGGTCCGAGGTCTCGACGAACTGGCCGATGTAGTGCAGCGGCTGGCCTTCGGCGTCGTCGACGCGGGTGATGGTCAACCACTGCGGATATACGCTGCCGTTGGCGCGGCGATTCCAGATCTCGCCGTCCCAGCGGCCGCGCACGCGCAGCTCGGTCCACATCGCGCGGTAGAAGTCCGGCGGGTGCTGGCCGGACGACAGCAGCCGCGGCGAGCGCCCCAGCACCTGCTCACGCGGGTAGCCGGTGATGCTCTCGAAGGCGGCGTTGACGTCGATGATCAGGCCATCGGCACTGCAGATCAGGATGCCGAGCTGGCTGCTCTCGAAGACCTCGCTGGCGAGCCGCAGCGCCGACTCGGCGCGTTTGCGCGCGTCGATATCGATCAGCACGCCCGCCAGCGCGCGCGCGTGGCCGGCGGCATCGCGTTCGACCACCGTGCCGCGACCGAGCAGCCAGCGATAGTTGCCTTCGCTGCCGACGCGGAACTCCTCGTCGAGCAGGCTGGGACAGGGCTCGCCGGGGCGCAGGCGCCCGCGCAGCCGCTGCGCATCATCGGGGTGCAGCAGGCGTTCCAGCAGGAACAGGGGGTTCGGACCGCCGTCCCGCGGCTGTCCAAACTCGATGCTGGCGCTGGCGGCCGCATGGCCATCGATGAGGGCGGGCAGGTCCAGCCCGCTTGCGCCGAGCATGGCCGCTGCCCGCGCCGACAGGCGAACCCGTGGCGGCGCGAGTTCCAGCTGCCAGGCCCCGAGTTCGGCGGCGTCCATCGCCAGCCGCTCGCGGCGCTCGGCGCTGCGTCGGGCGTGCTCGGCGCGCAGCCGCGCGATCTGCTGCTCCAGGTCTCGCGCCAGCACTTCGAGCGCTGGTTTCCAGTCGTGCTCACCGTGTCCCGCCTCGCTGGGCCAGACCTCGAGCACGGCCGGTTCCAGCGGGTCACCGATGCTGAAGACCTGCAGCGGGAAGCACCAGGCCTGGCCGGCGGGAACCGGCATCTGGCCGGCGCCGCACAGCGCAGTGGCCGCGGGGTCCTCGGCGAGGATGCGCGCCGCATGGAAGGCCTTGCTCTGGACCAGCAGCTCGCAGACGGTCTGCAGGCGCTCCGGCAGCGGCCGCTCCTCGACCAGGCAGCGACTGCTGGTCAGGGCCAGCTGCTGAATTGATTGATGACGGCGAAGGCGGGCGAAGCCGGCGTCCAAGGCACGGCCGATGGCGCCCAGCTCATCGCGACCACCGACCTCGGACGACAGCGGCACGTGGCCGCTGCGCAGGGCTTCGGCGGCCGACTGCAGGCGCGCGCTGCGGTCGAGCAGCTGCAGCCGCAGCCACCACCAGGCGAAGATCGCCGCGACGCCGAGGATCAGCGCCTCGGTGCGGAACACCCGGCGCAGGTTCCAGCGCGCTTCGGCCTCGGCCGCCGCGCTGTCGCCGATCAGGACCAGCTGGCCCCGCTCGGGCGGATCGCTGCGCACCAGCACCGGCTCGACCTGCAGGCGCAGGGTGCCCTGCACCTGGGTGGCGCCCTGGTCCAACGTTGCGTCCTCCAGACCGGACAGCAGGGTGTCCAGTGGATCAGGCAGCCGCTGCCGCACCTCGTCGAAGGGTCGCCCGGTATCGGAGCGGCGCAGGCTGTGCACCACCCGGCCGGAAGCATCCAGCTGCCAGGCTTCGACCACCAGCGCGTACAGGCCGAGGCGGGTGACGATGCCGCGCGCGCCGCCGTTGTCACCGAGCTCGGCGTAGCTGTCCAGGCGGCGTGCGGTCAGGTTGGCAAGCTCGCCGAGGTCCTGCCGCATCTCGGCGCGGGCGTGCTGCGTGGCCTGTTCGCTGCGCAGGTTGAACATCAGCAGCAGCGGGACCGCACACAGCGCGCTCAACACCAGCGGGAGGCTGAAGCGCGCCGGCCAGTGGCTCAACAGGCGACGCAGTCCGCGCTCAGCGACCATCGCGCGGGGTCTCCGTCGGCAAGGGCTGCACGCCCGGCATCAGCAGCGCACGCGCCAGCGGCGTGTTCGGATACTGCGCGCGCTGCAGCAGCGTCGCGACTTGCGGCAGCACGCGCTGCAGCGCTGCATCCGTCCCCGACAGCAGCGCCTGACTGCGGCGCGCCCCGAGGAACGCGATGCCTTGCAGCGCGCGGCGATACTCGTCTGCGTTGAGGCCGGTGCCGGGCACCAGCCGGTCCAGCGGCAGCGCGTCGCCCGTGGCAAACGGTGCCACCGCCTGCTCCCAGGCGACCAGCAGCTGCTGAAGCTCGGACCCGCGGTCGAGCAGGATGGCTTCGCGCACGACCAGCACGTCATAGATCAGACCGGTGAGCTCGCGCGTGCTGTGCAGCAGGGTATGCCCCTCGCCGACCAGGCGGCTGAGCAGGGGCTCGTAGGCGACGATGGCGTCGATATCGGCGTCGGTCCAGCGCCGCGCCAGATGCTGTGCCCGCACCTCGACCGGCCGCACCTGCTGCGGCTTCAGGCCCTCGGACCGGAGCGCCGCCGCCAGCATCAGGCCACCGACCGCGCTGTCCTCGACCAGGATCCGTCGCCCCGCGAGGCCGAGCGCGGGATCGAGACCTGCACGCAGGACCACGCCGTCGGCACCGCGCGATTCCGAGAGCACCGCGATCACCCGCAGGTCGGGCAGGCGCGCGTGCAGGCGCAGGGCTTCGTCGAGGGTGACGGCCGCAGCATCGACGCGACCATCGCCGAGCGCACCGAGGGTATCGGTGGCCGAAGGCAGCTCGACCAAGCGCATGCCCGGCGGCAGGCGCTCCTGTTCGCGCAGCAGGACGAGCGGGTCATAGCCCAGCCACGGCCCGACGGCCACCACCAGCGGCGGATGCGGGGGTGGCGCACTGGCGACCACGGCCAGCAGCGCGCCGATGGCGAGGAAGGCCAGGGTCGCCAGCAGTCCGATCCGGCGCTCGCGCCGCTGCGGCGCGCGCGTCCGGTCGGGCTGGTGGTGGGAACGGGACTCGCGCAAGTCGCGGACTTCCGGGTTCGGTAAACCGTGCGCCTTTGCAAGGCACATGCCGCAGGTTTCCGCAGCCGGCGTTGGGTCCGCGCATGCCCGGCGCGCCGTTCCGCCAACGCCGGCGCACATGCCGCACGACGGTACAGGACTTGCTTTCCGACCACGCCACCCGAACGCGGCAAGGCCCAGCGTCAGCCGCCCGTCCATTGATCCAGGAGTCGTGACATGAGTGCACCCGCCGAGCCCCGCGGCACCCGCGTGCGGATCCCCGACCCGAACTGGGACAAGATGCGCGAGACGGTGCTGATGATGGAGCTCGCGGTCGGCCAGATCGAAGGCGCGATGCGCGACAGCGACAGCTCGGTCGAGGTGCTCACCGACACCTTCACCATCATGGCCAAGCACATGGGCGTGATCGCCGAGGACGCGAGCCGGCTGCCGGAAGACGGCGAGCTCGGAGAGATCCGGCGTCGGATGTCCGGCGCCGCCTCGCAGGTGACCGGCATGGTCCACCAGTCGATCATCGCCTTCCAGTTCTACGACCGCCTGGTGCAACGGCTCAGCCACGTCAGCCACAGCCTGGAGTGGCTGGCCGAGGTGGTCAGCGACGAGGAGCGTGCAACGACGCCCGACCAGTGGCTGGCCCTGCAGGAAAAGATCCGCGCCCGCTACTCGATGCCGGAAGAGGTCGAGATGTTCGAGGCGGTGCTGCTGCACGGTAAGAGCGTGCAGCAGGCGCTGGCCGACTTCATGGAGAAGATGAAGAACAAGGGCGACGACATCGAGCTGTTCTGAGGCGCGCTAGCCCTTGAGGCGCAGGCGCATCACCCGTCCCGGCAGCATCTGCGCACGCTCGCGCCGCAGGTCGATGGACACATCCAGCTCGACGGTGAATCCGAGGGCATGCGCCTGCCGTGCGAGCACGCCGGCGCTGTGGCCGTAGCGGCCGGTCGACTGCAGGGCGAATCCGCTCGCCTCCGCGTCTGCCGCCACCTCGATCGAGAACAACAGCCAGCCGCCCGGCCGCAGGGCGCGCGCGGCCGCTGCCAGCACCGGCTCCAGCGCTCCGACGTAGACGAATACGTCCGCTGCCAGCAGCAGGTCCCAGCGCGCTTCCTCGCGCGCCAGCAGGTCCTGTAGCGAAGCCTCGTGCAGGGCATCGTAGTGACCACGCGCTGCCGCCTGCCGCAGCATGTTCGACGACAGGTCCGCGCCCTCCAGACGACGCGAAAGCGGCCGCAGGGCAGGCGCCGCGAGCCCGGTGCCACAGCCGAGGTCGAGCACGTCGAGGCCGGTCGCCTCGGGCAGATAGCGCGCCAGCTGCTCGGGCAGGCGGTAGCCGAGGTTGTCCACCAGCCAGTGGTCGAACTCCCCGGCCATGCCGTCGAACAGTTCGCGGACGTAGGCATCCGGTGGACGCGTCGGCTGGGCGCCACGCAGGGTGTCGAGCTTGAAGGCCAGCGCGGCCGACTGCGGCTCAAGCGCCAGCGCCCGCGCGTAGGCCTCGGCGGCGGCATTGACGTCGCCCTGCAGCTGGTGGGCATCGCCGAGGTTCTGCCAGGCTGCGGCCTGGGCTGCGTCCAGGCTCAACGCCCGCCGCAGGGCCTCGATCGCCGGCCCGGGCTGGCGGACCCGCAGCAGGCTGCGGCCGAGCGTGGCCCAGCCGATCGCAAACGCGGGGGCCGAGACGAGGACGCCCTGCAGGAGCGCGATGGCTTCCGGTTCGGCGGAGCGCTCGCACAGCAGGTTGGCGAGGTTGTTGGCGGCCGCCAGCAGGCGCGGCTGCGCGCGCAGCGCCGCCCGATAGCTGGCTTCGGCCGCGGCGAAGTTGCCCAGCCCGGCTTCGATCACGCCGAGGTTGTAGTGGGCCTCGGCCCAGGCGGGGGCGGCGAGTGCGGCTGCAGCGAAGTCCTGACGCGCGGCCTGCAGCTTTCCATCGGACTGGGCGAACACGGCGCGCTGGAAGCGCCCGCCGGGATGCTCCGGCGCCAGCGCGAGGCAGTGGGCCAGCGCCGGCTCGGCGAGATCGCGACGACCGCACTTGGCGGCGGCCACCGCATGGAAGTACGCGAGGTCGGCGTCGAGGTCGCCGAGCGGCAAGGCGCCGAGCTCATCCAGCACGCGCTGCGCTTGCCCGCCAGCGAGCAGTTGCTGGGCGCGCATGCGCCGCGCGGAAGCGTCCACGGATGCCACCTCAGCCGCCGAGCTGCAGCCAGCCGGCCAGACGCTCCCGCGCTTCCTCAACGCCGAGACCGCTGGAAGCGGAGAACAGCTGCACGCTCTGGCCTTCGGACAGCTCCGCCCGCACCTGCCGCAGGGTCTGCGCCTGGGCGCCGCGGCCGAGCTTGTCGGCCTTGGTCAGCAGCACGTGGCAGGGCAGACCGCGGGCCTCGCCGAAGCCGAGCATCTGCTGGTCGAACTCGCGCAGGGGGTGGCGGATGTCCATCACCACCACGAGGCCGGCGAGCGCGCGCCGGCTCTGGAAGTAGCCTTCGATCAGGCCGCGCCAGTGGTCACGGAGCTCAGGGGGCACCTTGGCATAGCCATAGCCCGGCAGGTCGACCAGGAAGCGCTGCGGCGCCAGCTGGAAGTACACCAGCTGCTGCGTGCGGCCGGGCGTCTTGCTGGTCCGGGCGAGTCCGGTCTGGCTGCAGATCTTGTTGATCGCGCTGGACTTTCCGGCATTCGATCGGCCGGAGATCGCGACCTCAAGACCGTCGTCCGCTGGCAGCTGTCGGGGGTTGTGCACGCTCAGCAGGTAGCTGGCGGCACGGAAAGGGTGGTGCTCGGACATCAGTGGATCCAGTGCGGACGGCAAGGCTGCGCGCTTCAGCTTCGTTGACCCGTCATGGGCGGGCTGGAATAATCCCGCGATTCCCGCGCCCTGCCGCAGCCTGCGGTGGTGCCAGCGGTCGAAACAGCATTCCAGTTCGGAGCAAGTGTATGAGTTTTCGCCGCTTCCTTGGGCTGGCGGGCCTGCTGGCCGCCTCTTCCGTTCTCGCGCAGAACGCCGCCGAAGTCACCGCCGCGCCGGAACAGGCGGCTGCCGAGGTCGCCAGCCTGGCCGATGACACTGCCGCTGTCGTCCCCGGCAATGCCGAGGCCGGCCAGGGCAAGGCTGCGGTCTGCGCCGCCTGCCACGGCATGGACGGCAACTCCGCCGATCCGCAGTACCCCAAGCTGGCGGGCCAGCACGAGCGCTACATCGCCCGCCACCTGGCCCTGTACAAGACCGGTGAGCGCAACAACGCGATCATGCTCGGCTTCGCGGCGATGCTGTCGCCGCAGGACATGCGCGATATCGGCGCCTACTTCGCCGGCCAGACCGCGCGCGCCGGCCTCGCCGACGAGACCGTGATCAGCAGCGGCCCTAACGAAGGCCGGAAGTTCTACGAAGTCGGCGAGAAGCTCTACCGCGGTGGTGACCTGGAGCGCGGCATTCCCGCCTGCGGCGCCTGCCACGGCCCGGCCGGCGACGGCAACCCCGGTCCGGCCTACCCGCACCTGGCCGGCCAGCACGCCGGCTACACCGCGGCCCAGTTGAACCTGTTCCGCGACGGCACCGTGTACGGCCGCGGCGACAACGCCAACGCGGTGATGGCGGGCGTTGCGCGCTACCTGACCGACGAAGAGATCCAGGCGCTGGCGACCTACATCGAAGGTCTGCACGAAGCGCCTTAGTTCCAGGGAACCTGCGGCTCCGAACGGGGTCGCAGGGCGGCTGCGCAGGCTCCGCCCGCGCGCCGTGAGCCGATGTTCAGACTGGCCCGCCTAAGCTCGGCGGGCCTTCACTTAT
>LNFM01011458.1_pt1 | contig 12039 bp, 13 predicted proteins | sample 596031 | NCBI WGS metagenome assembly LNFM01 (sample SAMN04254537, study PRJNA301005) | activated carbon metagenome | isolation source: dual media filters at the Ann Arbor, Michigan drinking water treatment plant | place: USA: Ann Arbor | reverse complement strand
AGTGTGACTGCCGACTGGCCGCAGTGGTTCAGCCGGACCGGATCCGCAGGCGACCCCGATCCCGACGGGCACTGCAGGTGCGCACCGAACGCACTGGGGTATGGGCGCTCCCGCGCCGAGTGCGGACATCTCGCCTGCGGCGGGACGGGCGGATCAGAAGAAGAAGCGAACATAGGCTTCCAACCTACGCTCGTTTTGTTTCGTTCCGAAGTCGGTGTCCGGCTTGCCGCCCAAGAAGACTGCGCGAGCGCGCAGTTCGACGTTGTTCTTCCCGGTGTAGGCGAGCTCCGGCGCGATGGAGTAGCTGCGGTCGTCGAGGTTCACGATCGTCGTGATCGAAGGCGTCAGGTACAGGATATCGAACGGCTCCTTTTGACTGACACGCAGGTAGAGGTAATTGCGCATGGGACTCGGCCTGGCGTAGCTTGGCGCAATGGCCTGTGTCCGCTGGAAAAGCGGCGATGCGAGACCCGTCCGTAGGGCGCGTGACGCGAGCGCGATGAAATTCTGGTACTCGCCCTGTGAGAACCCAGTGCCGTTGCGGTACACCTCGAGGATGTAGGTCGTTTCCCTCTGCGTCAGGTAGCGCAAACCGAGCAGCCAGCTGATCGCATGCTCGGTGCGGCGTACGACGTTGCCGAGCGCATCGGCCACTGGCGACTCCTGCGCCGCGACTCGCGCCCATTCGCCGTGCACTTCCAGATTGGTTCCGATATTGCGGGAGAAATCCATGCCCAAGCGACGTGACCGGCTGCCGCCGCCGAGCACGTAAAAGTCGATGTCCGTGTCTCGGTAGAGCACGTACAGCTTGGCGGCGACATTGACATGGCCGTGCCTGCCGTAGTCGCGGTTGACATCGTCTTCGACGGGCAGAATCACGGGCGTAAAGGCCACTGTCTGCAGCGGGCCGTCGAAGGTGCGCACGATGTCGGCCGAGAGCACCGTGAAGCCCTCGCGCGCGAGCTCCGGATCGTTCGGATCCTTCGCCCGCTCGACGAAGCCGACCGGGTTCCAGGCATAGCCCTTGCCCCACTTCAGAACGGACTTGCCGGCGTCGAGCGTGAAGCCGGGGTTCGGTTTCCAGGACAGCAGCAATTCGTCGAACCGATGCTCGCTGCCGTGCGAAATCTGATCGCGATCCAGCACGGAATGCGTGCGAGCTGTCACCAGCCAGTCGCCTGCCCGCGCCTTGCCGGTCAGCTTGAGCGTCGCCGTGGCACGATCGAGCGTCTCTCGCCTGGGTTGACCGGCGAAGTTCAATCCGTAGAACACGCCGTCGGGGTTGAGCTCGAAATGATCCGCCTTCAGCTCGAGATAGCCGCCGAGTTCGAACGGCTTCTTCTCGAACTGAGCCGCATCGAACGTGTAGGCCTCCGCAGCGAGCGCCGCCCCGGAACTCGTCAACGCCGCGACGACGATCGCCGCGGCCACTTTCACCGACGCAACTCCTCGACCCGGTGCATGTTCGTCAGCGTGAAGGCCTCGTCCGGCACCTCCCGCTTCTTGATGCCCGAATAGAGCATCACCGACACGTAACCCTTGTACAAGGGACTGTCCGTCTCGACCACCGCGGGCCGGCGGATGCCGCCACCGAAATCCTTCAGTTCCTTGAAATGCAGCGTCTTGATCAGCATCCCGCTGGCGGCATACGCCTCGATCTTGGTCGGCAGCAACAGCTTGCGATCGACCCACATCTTCAGCCGATCGTAGGCGACCTCGCCGGTCTTCGCCTTCAACATCAGCACGAGGACGTCCTTCTGTTCCTCTTCGACCTTGGCCTCGTACTCGACGGCATAGTCGACCCGCAGAATGTCGGCATTGTTGAACACCCCGCCGATCACCGACTGCAAACTGGTGATGCGAACCGGCTTGCCCACGTTGGGAATGTAAAGCCACATGTTGTCGCCCAGGCGCAGCGTCGAGCGCCCCTTGTCGGATGCCGGCTCCAGGAACAGGGCGATGACCTTGTCGCTGCCCTTCTTCACCGAGTAGAGCACGAACTCCTTCTTCGTGCCGTTGGGCTCGATGTTGATGAGCTTGCGGTACATCTCGTAGGAAGCCGGCTCGAGATTGCGATCGATCTTGCGCAACATCTCGTTGGCGTCGATGCCGGCCGCGGACGAGGCGGCAGCCAGCAGAAAAGCGGCGAGTGCGAACATCGAGCGGATCATGACCAAACTCCTGAAGACGGACTCGTGAGGTTCAGACATGGCGCAAGGCCTGAACGGGATCCATGCGGGAGGCTTTCCACGCAGGCTGCAGGCTGGCGAGCACGGCCACCAGAACGACGATGAACGAGATGCCCATGACATCGGCCGCGCCGATCGATGGCGCCAGCACGAGCCCTTGCTGCTGGCCGAAGTTGAATGTGAGCTTCGCCGCATTGAGGCCGTAGATGACAAGCAGGCTCAGGGCCGTGCCGACCACCGTGCCCAGCAGACCGAGCATCAAGCCCTCGGCGAGGAACAAGGAGAGCACCCGGCGCGGCGGCGTCCCGATCGCGGATATCGTGCCGATCTCGCGGATGCGCTCGTAGACGGCCATCACCATCACGTTCATCACGCTGATGAGCACGATGGACACCAGCATGATCTTGATGAACAGCGTCATCATGTCGATCATGCTGGCGATGTTCGCGAAGGGTGTCAGCCGCTGCCAGGCGTGAACTTCGACCCCCATGCCCGCAGCGCCGCCGTCCTTCTTCGTCTTCGGGTCCTTGCTCTTCGCCGCCCCGAGCACCGGAATCAGCTGCTCCGCGACGCGCTCGGTCGCCTGCGGATCCTTCAACCGGATCGCGATCTCGCTCACCTCGGCCGAACTCATGCGCAGCAGTTCCCGTGCATCGTCGATGTGGATGTACCCGTCGCGTCCACCCGGCCCCGTCACGCTGTCGAGTTCGCCGCGCACGAGGAAGGTTTTGCCATTGACCGAGCCGTCCTTGTTGGTGGCAATGAGCACCACGGAGTCGCCGACCTTGACCGACAACCCGCGCGCGAGCAGCGTGGGCACGAGGATCTCGCCTTTGCTCAGGAACCCTGCGCCTGCGGGCGCACCGCGCACGCGAGCCACGGACAGCGGCGTGACGGCCACCTCGCGATCGGGCTCGATACCGACGATGCGAATATTGGTCGTCTCCGAGAAGTTGCTGAAACCAGCGCCGAACTTGATGCGGGGCGTCCAAGCCTCGACGTCCGGCTGCGCCGACAGCGCGGCACCCACCTTCTCCACCATGGCTGCAGGCATGTTCAGGTTGACCGGCAGGTTCTCGATCGACGCCACATATCCGCGCCTGTGCACCTGCACATGTCCGAGCATGGAGTCCGTGATCTGTCCGACCATCATGGCCTTGAACGATCCGGCCACGGCCACGAACACCATCACCGCGACGATGCCCAGCACCACCAGCGCCGAAGTCAACATCGTCCTGCGCCGGTAACGCAGCAAGTTGCGGCCCGCGATCTTGAGTACGTTGCTCATATCGTCTCCCTCAGCGCCCGGTGCGCAGCACGCGCCCGTCTTCGAGCGTGAACGTCGTTTCGGCCTCGGCCATGATCTTCGGGTCGTGGGTGGAGAACACGAACGTCGTTCCGAGTTCGTTGCGCATCGTCTTCATGAGGTCGATGATCCGCATCGCCGTGGCGTGATCCAGGTTCGCCGTAGGCTCGTCGGCGAGCACGACTTTAGAGCTTGCCACCAGCGCACGCGCGACCGCGATCCGCTGTTTTTGCCCACCGGAGAGTTGCGCCGGATACTTGTTCGCCTGATCGGCCACCCCGACGGCATCGAGCATTTCCATCACCCGCTTGCGACGCGCCTCCAGGGGCCATCGCTGCACCATCACGAGCGGGTATTCGACATTCTCGTAGGCAGTGAGCACCGGCAGCAGATTGAAGTCCTGGAACACGAAGCCGATGTGCCGCCCTCGAAACTCGGCCGCCGCGGTCCGATCGAGCGCGCCGACGTCGGTATCGAGCACCGTCAGACGTCCTTGGGTGGGGCGATCCAGGCACCCGATCATGTTGAGCAAGGTGCTCTTGCCGCTGCCGGAAGGACCGACGAAGCACACGAAGGACGATGGCTCGATGCTGAAGTCGACGCCCTGGATCGCATTGACCACGACATCCCCGGCGACATAATTCTTGGTCAGCTGCTCGGCCCGAATGAGGCTCATGATGGTTGGGCTCTGTCGTTAGGGTCGGCTTCGATGCTAGGCGCACCGTCTCTCGACCCGGTTGATGAATGTCAAGGTGTTCGCAGCCGCTTCCTAGCCGCCTCGGAAGGACAACCTATTGGAACAAGCCGATGTAAGCCCGGAATGTCGATGCGCGTCACTTTTGTATCGCGGCGTGACGAGCCCGCGCCTGACACACTAGGAAACGCTTCCCAGGTCTTGCCCAGGGCTCGCGGTCGATCCCGCTACCGGCCTTATTGCTCAGCGTGCCGACCCTTGGGCGATGCCCGAGCCCAACGCAGCCTTGCCACGACGCCATCAAGGGGCTCGCCGCGCGTCGGAGCGGCGGAAGATCGACAAAAAGCCCGCCAGCCCCTTGAAAGCGCAGCCGCTCGTCTGTTTGAATACCCAGAATGAAATCGACCGCAGCGCGTCGGACTCTCTAGAGATCGGGCGCGCGAACCTCACCCATGGAAAATCGAGAATGACGTGGCAAGTCATCGTGCACAGCGAGCCGTGTATCGTGGAAACCCGCTATCTGGGCTCGCTCACGCCGAACGAACTGGAAGAAGCAGCGCGCGAGACGATACGAATGGGCATCGAGTGCGGCTCGAGCCTGTTCCTGGGCGATTGCAGCCGTTTGAGCGGCGGACATTCCCCGATGGATCTTTATCTGCTCGCCAATATCGTGCAGGACAGCCCCATGGGCCGAACCGCGAAGGAAGCGATCCTGCTCCCTGCCCTGGCGTCCGCCCAGACGGAAGTGCGGTTCTGGGAAACGACGGCCCGCAACCGCGGCCTGGATATTCGAATCTTCGGCGACCGTGGCGCCGCGCTGGCTTGGCTGGCTGAAACGACGGATTGAACTTCGGACAACCGGCGCGCCGGGCACGTCCAACGCCTCGGGTTCGGCTGTTCGATCAAGGTTTCTCGGGCCAGCGGCCGAAGCAACCGCCGCTAGATCTTGGTGCGATCGTCACTCGCACCGCCGCGCAGCGCCACGGAAGCATTCTGCCTGCGTCGGCGTACGAGACGGCCAGGCAAGCTCAGGCCGCATACCACAGCACGGCGAAGAAATGACAGGTGGTTCCGGCCAGGACGAACAGATGCCAGATCAGATGTCCGTACTGCAACCGTGAGTCGGTCGCAAAGAATGCCACGCCCACTGTGTAGGACAAGCCGCCTGCAATCAGCCAGGCCAAGCCTGCGGCAGGCACTCGCGCAATCAACGGATCGACTGCGATCACGATGACCCACCCCATGAACAGGTAGAGGCAGGTGGAAGCGATGGGATGGGGCGACCTTTCGAAGGTCTTCAGCGCCACGCCGGCCGCGGCGAGAATCCAAACGACCCCGAGCAGGGTCCAGCCCCATGCGCCACGCAGCACCCCCAATGTAAAGGGCGTATACGTGCCGGCGATCAAAAGGAAGATGGCGGAGTGCTCGATGGCTCGAAACACGCGCTTGGCCTTGCCCACCGGCAGCGCGTGGTAGAGGGTCGAGCCCAGGTAAAGGAGTATCGCGGTCGCGCAAAAGATGCTCGCGCCGGCGATAAACCCGGCGTCTCCACTTCGCGTCGCCTGAATGATGAGAAACGGGGTCCCGAAGAGCACGGCCGCCAATCCTGTGCCGTGGCTGATCGCGTTCGCGATCTCTTCCTGTTGCGACTGCTCCCGCTTGGGGCTTGTTGGCGATTCGTGCACGACATGTCCTTTCGATGACGAACCGTTCGCTGGCCGTGCGCACAAGACGGGCAAGCACGCGCGGCCGGTTCAGGGCCGAGATGCCTGTGACTGTTCCAGCGCCCTGATCGCGATTGCGAAGCGGTCTTCAACCACGCGTCGGTCTTCCGCTTCCGGCAATCCTTCCCGCGCTCCCCGGACGATCATCTGCGCGTGTCGCCGCAGCGCAGCCCTGTCTGCCGATCGATGCACGGCCTCCGCCACCAGGGCGATCGTTTCCAGCAGACGTATGGTCACCGCCGCGCTCGGTCGCGCATATTGCCGGATCTGGTTGAACGCCGCATCGACGATCTCCGGGAACGTGACAGGGGCCGCCAGCACGCGCAGTCGCTGCTGCTCGTCGCTGCGATAGGGCGAAGGCATCTTGCGCTGCGCCAAGCGGGACAACGCGGATCCCAATCGGTCCACGCACACGACCGCCGTGAAGGGATCGTTGATGCCGGGCGAGAGGGCGCGAACGGCGATCTCGACGAGTTGATGGATGGCATGCTCGACATCCTGCGCCGAGGTGCGCTGATCGCCCAGTGCGAAGGCATCGTTGACCTGGGCCGCCAACTGGGCGTTGACACGTTCACCTGGCCAGACCATCACCAGGGGCCGGCCGCTGACCACGTATTGTCCCGGCCGCCGTTCCAGCCGGAGCAGAACATCCGCTTGCGTCGCCAGCGCCATCAGCGCATTCGCATCGATGTGCTGAAGATAGCCGTCGCCACCCGCCAGAACCGGGCGCGCCTCGCGATCGAACGCCTCGGGAATGCCAGTGTCGGCAGACTGGATCCCGGCCAGGTCGCGCCCCTCGCCGATCGGCTCGGGAAACAGACGATCGATCTCTGCGGCCAGATCCTGGCCGACGCGCGCGACGACGTGGTCGGCCTGCATGGACATGGAGACGTGATGGATGAAATAGATCAACACCGCCACACTGGCCAGCGCGAGCAGCACGCCGATGTTCACCGACAGATGGGGGACGAACGCGATCTCGTCGGCCCGCCGGATCGTGCGCAATACCAGCAAGCAGTAAACGAACGTCGAGACGAACGTGCCGAGCACCATTTGGGTCGTGGTGTCGCGCATGTAGTTGCGCAGCAGCCGCGGGCCCAGCTGCGACGAAGCGAGCGACAAGGCGACCAGCGTCATGGAAAAAACGACGCCTGCGATCGTGATCATCGAGCCGGCGATGGCGCCCAGCACCGAACTCGCCCCCTCCGCGCCGCCGGTGTACGCCCAGCCCAGGGCTTGCAGCCACTCATCCGTCGCCGCCTCGTCCACGGCGACCGTCGCCACAGCCAGCGCGATCGCCCCGCCCACCATGAGTAAAGGCAGGAACCAGAAGCTGGAATGGAGAATGTCCCAGTATTTGTGCAGCAGCGATCTCACGGTGTCGGTCTGCTTGCTGTTTCGGTCGACGCGGATCCCGTCAGTGCGTCGAAGCCGGAGACGATGTCGAACAGTTCCGCGTCGATGCCGCTCTGGCGCAACCGGTGGAAGATGCCGTTGAGATTCTGCAGCAGATCTTCGATGTTCTCGTCTGCGCGCTGCATCGCCGCCAGACGGCTGGCATTCTCGCTCGCCAGAGATTCGGCGCAGGCCCTGAACAGCGAAACGAACAGATACTCGCGAATCAGCGTCCGCAGGATCACGATCTCGTCACCCAGCGTTTCAGGCAGATTCACCGTCGGCCAAGGCAACTCGACGAGATTGCGCCGCCAGGTTTCATCCAAGGGCAGCAGCCGCTGCTGGACGGGCGCATAGATCGCGCCTGTGGTGGGCCGGTTATAGAAGAGATGAAGTTCGCCGAATTCGTCCTGTTGCAGGCCCGACTCGCACTGCATCAGAATCCGTCCAACCAGCGGGGTGATGGTCTGGACGGAGGTCGGCACGCCATGAAGTCCGGCCAGCGCGAGGCCAGCGTCCGCAAGGCGCCCATGCACCCGTTCGCCGACCGCCCACACCCGCGCAGTGCCCGGTTGCTGTGCAAGGGCCTTCAACGCAAAATCGGCCACCCGGTCGTTGAAGCCGCCGACCAGACCCTGATCCGAGCCGAACACGACAGCGCCGACGGCCTTTGCGTCGCGGTGTGCCGGGCTTGCCTTCATCGACGCCGCTGCGTTCATTCGGAAGCAGATGCTCAAGCCCAGTTCCACGCTCCGGTAGTAGTCGCCCAAGGCTCTTACGGATCGCTCGTACTGGCCGACGTTCGAGGCAGCCACGGTCTTCATCGTGCGCACGACCGATCGCAGATCGCCGGCGCTGCGGATCTTGCGCCGCAGGCTCGCCATGGTGTCGCTCATGTCGGGCCCATCGACTCTGGCCGGTTCGTCACGATCTCGTGACGGCGGTGGCGGCGGGCGCGGACTCGACGCTGGCACCGGACGCCTGTGCGTGCACCGACTTGACCGTTTTCTCTTTCGAGAAGTCTTCGAGCGCGGCGCGGCCGATCTCCAAGACGATCGCCCGATCGTCGTTGCTCAGTTTGTCGCCACGCTCGAATCGTGCAAGCACCGCCTCCGGTATGCGCGCGGCGGCCTGTCGCACCGCCTTCTCGGCGACCTCCAGTCGGTCGAGCGGCACCGAGTCGAACAGCCTCGCAGTCAACGCGAGCAGGACGGCGATCTGCTCGGGCACCGAGACCGGCGCGAACTCCGGCTGCTTGAGGCAAGCTCGGATGCGCCGTCCATGCTCGATGCGCTTGCGGGTATCGTCATCCAGACGAGCGCCGAAGCGAGCGAACGTCTCGAGCTCCTCGAACTGCGCGTAGGCCAGCTTGAGATCGCCTGCCACGCTTCGGTAGGCAGCACGCTGTGCCTTGCCACCGATACGCGACACGGACTGCCCCACATCGACAGCCGGCAGCACGCCCAAGCCGAACAGCGACGGCGACAGGTAGATCTGACCATCGGTGATCGAAATCAAGTTGGTCGGAATATAGGCCGAGATGTTCTGCGCCTCGGTTTCGATGATCGGCAGCGCGGTCAATGACCCGCCGCCGCGTGCATCGCTCAGATGCGTCGCCCGTTCCAGCAGCCGCGAATGGATGTAGAAGATGTCGCCCGGAAACGCCTCGCGTCCCGGTGGCCGGCGCAAAAGCAAGGACAACTCGCGATAGGCGCGGGCATGATGAGTCAGATCGTCGTAGACGATGAGCACGTCGCGGCCCGCTTCCATGAAGTGCTCCGCGATGCTGGTGGCGGCATAGGGCGCGACATAAGTGAGGCCTGGCGGATCGGCGCCCTCGGTGACCACCACGACGGTGTAATCGAGCGCTCCCCTTTCACGCAAGAGGGCCACCACCTTGGCCACGCCCGCCGAACGCTGACCGATGGCGCAGTAGACACAGACGACATCCTTGCCACGCTGATTGAGGATGGCATCGATGGCGATGGCGGTCTTGCCGGTCTGCCGATCGCCCAGTATCAATTCCCGCTGGCCCCGCCCGATGGGGATCAGCGCATCGATGACCTTGATGCCCGTCTGCAGCGGCGCAGTGATCGGCGCGCGGTCCATGATCGGAGTGGCGGGACGTTCGATGGGCCATCGCTCGTGCAGCACGATACGGCCGTTCCCGTCGAGTGGCCGGCCGAGCGGATCGATCACGCGGCCCAGCAATCCCGCCCCCACCGCCACGTCCATCACGCGCCCGGTGCGCTCGACCTCATCGCCGGCATGCAGATGCCAATACTGGCCGAGCAGCACGACGCCGACTTCCTCCGCGTCCACGTTGAACGCGATGCCGAACACATCGCCGGGAAACTTCACCAGTTCGTCGCAGCCCACACCCGGAAGACCGACGACACGGGCAATGCCGGTGGACACACTGCGGATCGTGCCGGTTTCGCGCAGGCACAGCTGCGGCATGAAGCCTTCGCGCGTCCTGCCGATGTCGGAGAACGCGCGGTCGAAAACCTGCTGCAGGGTCGCGGTTGTCGCGCTCATGGACTTTCCGGATCTGGACGCGCGGGCGCCTTCAGCAATTCCTCGACGCGACGCTCCAGCGTGGCCAGGTAATCGGCGATGCTCCAGGCCACCTTCTGCCCGTTCGCGCTGAGCTCGATCCCGCTCACCAACGCCGACGCCGCTTCGAACCGGATGCGGACATCGGTCGAGGCAATTTCGTTGATCGCGTCCTGTATCGCCATGCGCTGCGCCTCGGACAGTTCGAAGGTGCTGCGCACGAGAGCCGGCTCGGCCCCGGCTCTCAGTGCTGCGGCGAGGCCTTCCTGCACCGGCCCGCGCAGATCCCGCAAGCGGCGCGTAAACACCTCGCCCATGCGCTCTTCGAGACTGGCATCGGCGAGATCTCCAAGGGCCTTGCGCGCGATGGCGAACACCTCCTTGCGTGTCAGCCGCGTGATGTCGTCGTTCAGATCCCGTTGCTCGCGCTCCAGGGCCTCCCGACGTTCTCTGTGCATGTCGTCGGCGGCCTGTCGAGCTTCGGTCATGAGCCGCCTATGCGCCGCTCTGACTTGCTCCATTGACTGCCCCAAACGTTCGGCGTGCTGTTGGTCGAACACCTCGTTCTTGCGGACGAATGCATCGCGCTCCGATTGCGCCTGCGCCTGCTTCGCCTGCGCATCCGCGAGTTCGGCGGCGATTCGCGCCTCTCGCGCGTCGATCGCCTCGAGGATCGGCCCGTAGAGAAAGCGGCGCAGCAGCCACACCAGGATGAGGAAGTTGACCGCCTGCGCACCGACCGTGAACCAGTCGATCAGCATCGCTCACTTTCCCGCGGACTGGGCGACAACGGCATTCCAGAACGGATTGGCGAAGATGAGAATCATCGACACCACGAAGCAGTAGATGGCCGTGGACTCGATCATCGCCAGGCCGACGAACAGTGTCCGCGTGATGGTGGCCGAGGCGTCCGGCTGCTGAGCCAGCGAAGTCAGTGCCGTCGCGACCGCGCGGCCCTCGCCTAGCGCCGGCGCCATGGTGCCGAAAGCCGTGGTGATGCCCGCAGTGATGATCGAGGCTACGGCAATGAGAGTTGCGCTATCCATGACTTCGTCCTTGCGTTGGTTGCCTCAATTGTCGGGAATCGTTCCGGATGCCGCTTCGGGCGTCGGCTTGGGACGCTGCGTGCGCGTGGCGGCCGAGATGTAGACCGCAGCCAGAATGCTGAAGATGTAGGCCTGCACCATGCCGGTGAGCAATCCCAGCAGCGTCATGACGATGGGAAAAATGAAGGGCGTGACGGCCAGCAGGATGCCGATGATCATCGCCCCGCTCATCATGTTGCCGAACAAGCGCACCGCCAGGGCCAGCGTGCGGGACACCTCGCTGATGATGTTGAACGGCAACATGATGAAGGTCGGACTCACGTACGACTTGAGGTAGCCGCCCAGGCCCTGTTCGGCGATGCCGAACACAGGCACAGCCACCATGACGCACAACGCAAGCGCTACCGTAGTCGAAAGCGATCCCGTGGGCGCTTGATAGCCGGGAATGACGGTGCACAAGGCGGCTACAGCGACGAACAGAAAGATCGTCCCGATGAAGGCAAGAAACTTGCGCGGCTGGCTCAGGCCGACTTCCTCGATCTGCTTCTCGATGCCGGTGACCACGATCTCCAGCAGATTCTGCCACCGGGACCGCTGCAACTCCCTGGAGAGCTTGCGCGTGATCAGTTTCGCGCTCACGGCAAGCACGAGCATCAAGCCCCAGGTGAACACGATGGTGGCGTTGAGTTTCGCGAAGCCGTATTGCCAAAATATCAGCTCGTCCGGGCTAAGGCGCATGACCGACCTCCGCGCGGGCGACCAGACCGCTCGGAGGCGGACTGAGCCGGATCACGAGCAATCGCGCGACCAGAAATCCGAGCATGCAGAACAGCAGCCGTGACCAAGACTCCGACGCGACCAGATAGCCGCCGGCCAGCACGACGACAGTGCGCACCACGAAGCTGCAGACAAACCAGACCGCGGGCCGTGACGATGCCGTGCCCCTGCGTACTGTCCACCATAGACCGCCGAAGAAGATCACGCCTAGCATCAGGCCCGTCACCCCTGCCAGCGCCAGTGCCAGAGCTTCATTCATCGCCGTTACCGTGCTGCTCGTCGCGCATGGCCTGATCCTCCTTGGCGATCCAACGCCAGGCGTTGAAACAGCCGATCGTCAGCCCGGCCACCA
>LNFM01011457.1_pt1 | contig 12039 bp, 11 predicted proteins | sample 596031 | NCBI WGS metagenome assembly LNFM01 (sample SAMN04254537, study PRJNA301005) | activated carbon metagenome | isolation source: dual media filters at the Ann Arbor, Michigan drinking water treatment plant | place: USA: Ann Arbor | reverse complement strand
CGGCCGGCGCAAGCACGCACGGCGCCAGTTCAGGGCGACGAATGTCTGCGGCTGGGGGCGACGCCAGTGGCCCGTCGCGGGTGCTGCGCGCCGATCAGGCCCGGTGGCGAAACCTGACGTACAGACCGGTGGGGCTCATGGTGAACGCGAACAGTTCATCGACTTCGGCGCCATCGTTCGCGAGTTCGACGTCGAAGTTTCGCAGCAGCATCGCGAGCACCATCTTGATTTCGAGCAGAGCGAGGTTGCGGCCCGGGCAGAAGCGTGGGCCGCCGCCGAACGGGGTGAATGCCTTCTGGTTGTGCACGCGGTCGCTGCCGGGCGAGCGATCGAGCCAGCGATCGAGATCGAATTCGGTGGGGTGCGAAAAATGCTCGGCGCTGGTCGCGATGCGCCGGGTGAGCAGGATGAGCGCGGTGCCGGCCGGCACGCGAAGGCCGCACACGTCGACGTCGACCTTGGCCTCGAACACGTTGATCGGCGCCACCGGCTTGAGGCGCATCGTTTCGTTGGCGAAGGCTTCGATGAGCCCGAGTCGCGCGGCCGTATCGTGCGTCGGTGGCACCACCGATTCACCGAGCACCTGATCGACTTCCGTGCGCATGCGCGCGACGAACGCCGGGTAATCGGTGAAATACTTGATCGCCCAGGCGAGCGTATTCGCGGTGGTATCTTCACCTGCGAGCAGCAGCGTGAAGACATTCGCAATGATGTCGTCGTCGGAGAAGGGGACATTCTCCGCTTCCTTCGCCGCGATCATCGCCTCCAGAAAATTCTCTGGCTCCTGCAGCAGCACGGGATTGCGCGCAATGCGCGCGCGGCATTCGCCGATGATTTCGGTGATACGCGCGCGGATTGCCCCAACGGCGGCATCGAGCTCGCGATCCTTGCCCAGCCTGAACAGCCGCCAGTAAGGAAACGGGGCGCCGAGCCGGCGGTTCAGCATCGGAAACACCTTGTCGAGATCGTGCTGGATCACCGGTCCGTCGGTTTCCAGTGTGTTGAAGTCGATGCCGAAGGCCAGTTGTGTCGTGATGTCGACGGTATAGCGCATCAGGTCCGCGCACAGGTCGACGGCCGAACCCGCCTCGGCGGCGCTTTCCCAGCGGCGTCGCAGACGGTGTGTCGTGTCGAGCATCTTCGCGTAGAACTGATGCAGACGCGCCGAGTTCAGCGCCGTGATCACGATCCTGCGTTGCCGTCGCCAGTCGTCACCGTCGGCGGAGAACACCCCATTGAAACCGAGCTCGTCGAAGATCTGTTCGAGCGCGCGGCGCCGGCTGAACAGTTCCGGACGCTCGCGCAACAGGACGCTGCCCGCTTCGATATCGCTGGTGACGACGAAGACCTGCGGGCCCAGTTTGAAGCGGTAAGTCGGGCCGTAGCGCTCGGACCAGCGTTCGAGCTGGCGATGGAATTCCCGGAAATCGATCTGCAGATAATTGCCGAGCAGTGGCCAGCCGTCCGGTCCCGGCAGGGCCTCTATCGTCGTGGTCTCGAGTTCAGGGACGCTGCTCATCGGGTGTCCTTTCGCTGAGGTCGCGCTGGCCGCCGTGCGATGAGTCTGCGCCACTGTCCGCCGCCGCGCACGCGCCGGCGACGGCTTTGATGTTGCAGATTTGTTGCCCGACGAACCGGTTCTAGCGGCGCTCGAAGCGATACCCGGCGCGGGGATAATGCACCGCCACTTCACCGACCAGCGGGTCGTGCCGCAGGACCACGATCTCCTCGGGATTGGCCCTGATCACGCTGCCGACGGTCTGTTCCCGGCCGTAATCGTCGGCGACGATTGCGATCTGTTCACCCGCGTCGTAGCCGCTGCCGGCGCAGCCGCCGGTCACGTCGAGCGGGCGCGCGTCGCGCGCGATCGCGAGCGCCTCGGCATTGCTCAGGGGTACGCTGCTGCCCGCGCCGAAGCCGGCGATCTGATCAAACCAGCGCGACAGCGCCGGGCGTTCACGCACCGCTGCAAACAGGTCGCCGCCGTGCTGCAGGAACCAGACTGGATGGAAGCAGGCGGCATCGGCGACGGTGAAGGCGTCGCCGAGGATGAAAGGAGTGTGGGACAACTGTGCGTCGAGCCGGTCGAGCGAGATCAGGGCCTGCGCGAGGGCCTGCGGCGCGGCGGCCATCAGCGCTTCCCGCGTGAAAGCGGGTGTCATGTCGGCGCGGTCGGCCAGAAAGCCCGGCGGCAGATGGTCGACGAGCGCCACGACAACGGGCGGGACGGTCTGCATGAACAGCCGGTGGTCGGCCCAGTCCTCGATCAGCGCTGCAGCGCCGGCCAGACCTGCCGGCACGCAGGCCGGTGCCGGCTGCAGCTTTTCGAGCACGCGCACGATCAGTGCGGTGTCGCAGTAGACGTCCGCGCCGATCTGCAGGACGGGAATACGGCGGTAGCCCCCGGTCAGCGGCGTCAGGTCCGGTTTCGGCGCCATGATCGGCTGTTCGACCGAACGCCATGGCAGCTGCTTGCAGGCGAGCACGCGGCGAACCTTCTCGGCAAATGGCGACAGCGGATAGTGGTGAAGAATGATCTCGGCCATCGGCGGCTGCTCCGGGCTGGTGCCCCCGCAGTGGCGGGGGCGGTGGATGAGGAAAATGCCACGTTAGCGTAAGCGCAAAACACACAGCGCGGAGCGGTCGTCATGCCGTATCATCCCGCCCATCTGCAAAGGGCAATCGGAGAAGTCGATGTCGAAGAAAGTATTGATCGCCGGCGCAAGCGGCGTGGTGGGCGTGGCAGCGGTGGAGGCATTTCTGCGCGAGGGCTGGTCGGTCGTGGCGCTGTCGCGCCGGGCGCCGGAGGTCCAGTGCGCGGGTGAGGTGCAGCATCTGCCGGTCGATCTGCGCGACGCCGAGGCCAGCGCCGCCGCGCTTGGCCAAGTCACGGGCGTGACCCATGTCGTCTATGCCGCGCTGTTCGAGAAGCCGGGTCTGATCGGTGGATGGCAGGAACGTGACCAGATGGACACGAACCTAGCGATGCTGCGCAATTGCCTGACGCCGCTGCTGGTGCCGGGCCACGGCGTGCGCCATGTGAGCCTGCTGCAGGGCACGAAGGCCTATGGCATCCATCTGCATCCGATGCCGATCCCGGCCCGTGAGCGCAATCCGCGCGACAACCACGCGAATTTCTACTGGCTGCAGGAAGACTGGCTCAAGGCGCAGGCGGTCGCGCAGGGCTTCGAGTTCACGATCCTGCGCCCGCAGCTGATCATTGGCGCGGCCTACGGGGTGGCAATGAACGTCGCGCCGGTGATTGGCGCCTACGCCGCACTGTGCCGCGAACTCGGTGAGCCGCTGTCATTTCCGGGCGGCGTGTCCTACGTCTGGGAGGCGGTCGACGCGCGCCTGCTCGCCAACGTGTTCGTCTGGGCCACGCGCAGCCCGCAGGCCAACGGTCAGCACTTCAACGTGACCAACGGCGACGTGTTCGAATGGCGCAACCTGTGGCCGGCGATTGCTGACACGCTCGGTGTGAAGCCGGGGCCGGACAAGCCGCGCGAACTCGCGACCTGGCTGCCCGCGCACGCCGCGCAATGGGACGCACTGGTCGCCAGACACGGCCTGCGGCCGGTCAGCATGGACGAACTGCTCGGTGAGTCGCACCACTACACGGATTTCTGCTTTGCCTATGGCGCGACGACACCACCGCCGGCGGCCTTCGTCAGCGCGATCAAGCTGCGCCAGGCGGGCTTCACGGAAGTCTGTGACACCGAAGACATGTTCTGCTACTGGCTGCAGAACTTCATCGACCGCGGCATCCTGCCGCGGCCCTGAGGTGACTGGCGCGAGCGGGGCAGCGGCTCAGCGCGGGTCGTTCGAGAACATCGAGGACTTGCCGGAGAACGACATGTCGACCGAGCGGTGTCCGCTGCCCATGCGCTTCTTGTCCATCACGACAGCGCTGGTGAACACTTTGGCGATGGGTGCGTCGGCGGGAGTGTCGCCCAGCGGCAATCCCTTGCGGGCGCACAACTCGCCCCAGGTACAGAGCTCCTCATGCATCTTCAGCATGACTTCGATCGTCTGACCGTTGGCTTCGCAGTGAAAATCGAAACTGGGCATGGCTTGCTCCCGTTGGCTGGAACCGATTATTTTGAACGCGCCGGGGTCGGTCAAGCGCCGACGGCCCGCTGGCGGAGGCGCGGCGCCTGCGCACTCTAACAGGCGGGTGAAACGCCCGGCGAGGCGCGTGCGATGGAGGCGGAATTCAAGGGGGTCGATCAGCACCACGGGCAACGTCCCGTTGACCCCGACCCAGCATCGATTCGCCGCCGGCGGCGGTCACGGTCGTTTTTCACCCGCCGGCTGACGCCGGCCGTCCAGGCCCGACAGGAGTCCCCATGGCGCGCGAGATAGACATCAATGACATTCGGCTCGAATACACGAGCATCGCCCAGGCGCGCCAGATGCCCGGGCTGCGCATCGTGCTCGGCGCCTACGCCGATCCGGGCATGTGGCGGGAAGCCTGCAAGGGCATCTGCCATGTGAAAAAGCTCGCCTATACACCGGTCGTCACCGCCAATGCCGGACGCTCGGACGCCGAGTTCGGCCTCGATGGTGCCGACAGCGAACTGCGCGAGTGGACGGCGCAGTCGAGTGCGCCCGTGATGATCTGGAACGACGAGCGTCCGCGCTCGACCTGGATCGAGCAGCTCTATCTCGCCGAGCGTCTGGCGCCGACGCCGGCTCTGATCCCTTCGAGCCCGACCGAGCGCGTGCTGATGTTCGGTCTCGCCAACGAGCTCTGCGGTGAGCTTGGCTTCGGCTGGATGGGGCGCCTGGCGCTGGTGGCGATGGGCATGGAGCCGCTCGTCAAGGACGGTCCCGAATACAGCTTCTGGCGCCGCTTCGGCCAGAAGTACGGCCTGTCGGACGAGGCCCTCGATGCCGCGCCCGGGCGCATGGCCGACTGCCTGACCCTGCTCGATGCGCTGCTCGCGCGCGAGCAGGCCGCCGGCAACCGCTATTTCATCGGCGGGCGACTGTCGGCGCTCGACATCTACTGGGCCACCTTCCTCGGGCTCATCGAGCCGTTGCCCGAAGACCTGTGCCCGATGGCCTCATTCTTCCGTCCGCTGTACACCAATCACCACCCGGTCGTTCGCGCCGCCTTGAGCCAGCGCCTCATCGACCACCGCCTGTTCATCTACGAACAACATCTCGAGCTGCCGGTGGTGTTCTGAGCTGCGCTCGAGGGGCAAACAAGACCAGCCCCCGAGAACACAGAGAACACCGAGGGCAGCATGATGGGAGGGCAGGGCGCCCGCGTCTTACGCAATGCGAGCCCTCTCCAGGAATGCTCTGTGTTCTCGGGGGCTGCGTCTCCATCACCACAGGCGAAGACGCACGAAAGGGCTCAGGCCCGAATCAATGCCAGCACTTCATCGCGGCGTTTCGCCATCGCGTCGGCGGTCGGGGCTTCGAGGTTCAGGCGCACCAGCGGTTCGGTGTTCGACGCGCGCACGTTGAACCACCAGTGATCGTATTCAACGGTGAGACCGTCGAGTTCCGTGAAGCGCGCGTCGGGGTAGGCGGCGCGCAGACGCGCGAACACCGCATCGACATCGCCGACCTTCGAGTTGATTTCGCCGCTCGGCGAGTAGCGCCGCAGCGGCGCAATCAGCGCTGACAGGGGCAGCTGTGCGGCACTGACGAGATTCGCGACGTAAATCACCGCGAGCGCGGAGGATTCCGTGAAGTAGTTCTCACGGAAGTAGTAGTGACCGGACAATTCTCCGGCAAACAGCGCATCCGCATCCCGCATCTGCCGCTTGATGAACGCATGGCCGACACGCGACATCATCGGCGTGCCGCCGCTTTCGGTGATTGCTTCGGGCACGGCCTTGCTGCTGCGCAAGTCGTAGAAGATGCGTCCCGCCTGCTTCTTCAGCATCGTCTGTGCGATCAGCGCTGTGATCAGATCCATCGGGACGATGTCGCCGCGCTCGTCGACGAACCCGACCCGATCGGCGTCGCCGTCGAACGCGATGCCGAAATCGAACGGACCTTCGTGACTGATCAGGTGCTGCAGGGGTTCGAGTGTTTCATGATCGAGCGGGTTCGCCTCGTGATTCGGAAACGTGCCGTCGAGCGTGTCGAACAGCGCGCGGCTCGCATACAGGCCTTCCAGCGCCTGCGCTTCGACGATGCCCATCGCATTGGCGTAGTCGACCGCGATGCGCAGCGGGCGTTTGATCTCGGCGAAACCGCGGATGTGCTGCACATACGCGGGCACGATATCGTGATGACTGACGGTGCCGACCCTGGCGGCGGCGGGCTTCAACTGCCGGCCGTTGACGAGTTGCTCGATCGCTTCGATGCCGGTCGGCCCGCTGATCGGAATGGCCTGTTCGCGGCACATCTTCATGCCGTTCCATTCGCCCGGATTGTGCGAAGCGGTGATCATGATGCTGCCGTCGGCGCCGAGGCTGCCGTTGGCGTAGTAGCACATCGGCGTGCTGCAAATCCCGACATCGATGACATCGGCGCCCTGCATCGTCACGCCACGCGCGAGCGCCTCGAACATGGCCGGCGAGTGGCTGCGCATGTCACGTCCGATGACGACCTTGCGGCAACCCAGAAAGTCGACGAATGCGCGTCCGATGTCGGTCGCGATGTCGGGGGTCAGGGTGTCGCCGAAAATTCCGCGGATGTCGTAAGCCTTGAAGATGCCGGCCATTGCTGAAGTGCTCCCTTGGTGGTTGACGCCATTATACGGAGGGCTTGCGGCACTGCGGTAGAAAACTCCGGGGAATGAGAGCGGGATTGCACAATCAATGGCACGGGGCGGCGTGACCGACGCTCGAAGCTCAGTCCTTGATGAGGCCACCACCCCGTCGATGACGATAGCGCACCTGCAGCATGAACCCGGACGGACATGGCCGGAACACAGGCACATCCAGGCAGGCGGCGTGCGTTGCGTGCACGCCTGAGGCCGGATTACATTGCAAAAGAGGTCGGCCGGAGGGCCGGCCGCATCCGCGTGACGATCAAGACGATCACAACGATTGGCCTGCACAGCGCCAACTCTGAGGGGAGTTTATGCATATCAGGAAATATGATTTCGATTACAGCCGCCGCTTCTTCATGGAGAAGGTCGCGCGCGGTATCGGCGGCGCAGGCGTGCTCACGTCACTGTGGCCGCTGATGTGCGAAGCCGGCGATATCTCGAAGGCCTATCCGGACGAACTGCTCGACATCGAGCTGTTCACGAAAGGCAAGGTCAAGGTTGGCGACGAAATCAGCGCCGACAACATCGACCTGGTGAAGGACATCGTCGACCCGATGCTCTACCAGGAGGTCAAGCAGATGGGACGCAAGTTCTTCATCATGCCGACCGACACCGATGTCTCGACGATGTTCCCGCCGAAGTTCCTGGAAGCGACGATGCGCAACCAGGGACAGGCCATGTTCGATGAAACCGGCAACGTCCGCACCAAGGACGGCAAGCCGTGGATTGGCGGTCTCCCGTTCCCCGACCCCCAGGACGGCCTCGAAACAATCGCCAACCTGACGCTCAGCTGGGGCCGTCACGATCAGACGATGTACGCGATTCCGATGTACGCGCTCGACTCGAACGGCACCGTGCTCTACAGCTACGATTTCGTGTGGGCCGAGCAGAACACGACGGGCCTCGTCGATCACCCGGATGGTCCCTACCTTAAGGGCTACGAAGACAAGCTCCGGCTGCAGTCGACGTGGTTCTCGGCGCCAAACGACGTCAAGGGCACGGCCTTCGTCAACATCTGGCCGTATGACCAGCGCGAGTACCCGGATCTCTTCGGCTACATTCCGGCGTTCAAGCGCGTGCGACGCTTCCCGACGAACCAGCGCTTCGAACCGCTGGTGCCGGGCATCAACCTGTTCCTCTCCGATGCCTGGGCCGCCGGCGATCCGATGCTGACCTGGGGCAACTACAAAATCATCGGCCGTCAGCCGTTCCTCGGCTCGATGCATGGCCAGTGGCAGGGAGATTCACCGAACTGGGAATATCCGCTGGTCGGCGGCCCGAAGAACAACACGTTCATGTATGTCGGCAAGTCGCTGATCCCGGAGGTCATCGTGCTCGAGGCCGAGCCGACGGGCTATCCGCGCGCGCCGGTCAGCAAGAAGCGCGTCTACATCGATGCGCGCATGCTGACCTTCCCGCAGATGATCACCTTCGATCGCCGCGGCGAACTCTGGAAGTCCTTCGAGCCTGGCTTCAGCCAGTACAAGAAGGGCGACAAGGTCGCGATGGCGGGCAAGGACATCGCGTGGAGCTGGAGCTGGGTGATCAGCAACGACATCCAGTCCCAGCGCATCACGCGCTTCCACCAGGCGGAATCCTGCCAGGGAGGCTGGAAGTCGCAGTGGAACATGAACGATGACGTCATCAACAAGTACATGACGGTGCAGGCGATGCAGCGTCTCGGTACCTGACGCCAACCGTCGACGCCATGCAACAGGGCCGGGTCAACCCGGCCCTGTTTTTTTCGGCCTTCCTCAACGCGCCCTGCCGGCCGTCGTTCGGCAACGCGCCGAACAGTACTTCACCGTCTCCCACACCCGTGCCCACTTGCGGCGCCACTGAAACGAGCGACGGCAGACCGCGCAACTTTTCTCCGGCAGTGCCGATTTGTCCATGCGCGGGCCGTTCGCATTGCGCGTCATCGGCGGTGCGGCCTGGCGCCCCGACACAGCGCCTGCAGCCGCGGGCGATAGCGCAGGAAGCGTTCGTAGGCACGTGCGAACAGCGCGGCAGCGGGCGGCCAGCCTGCGAGCAGCCCGAGCGGACGGGTCAGCGGAATGGTCCGCCACACGGCGGCGAAGGCGTCCACGCCGACCAGCAGCGGCCCGCCACCGACCCGTGCGTGAAAGCGCGCCAGCATCGTGGCGCGATCGAGGGGGCAGGCGGTGGCGCCATCGGCCAGATTCACGAACGCGACAGCGCCGCGCCGGTCAAGTCGCCTGAGCAGCGCGATCTCGCGCTGGCACAGCGGACAGGCGCCATCGAACCAGACCGTGACGGAGGCAGGCATGTCCACGCTACGTCGGTGCGACGCGGCCGGACCAGTCCCCGACCCGTTCAGTAGAACGACAGGCGGCTGAGCGCCAGATCGGCGTCAAACGCACGGCCGATGGCGACGAGTCCGAGGCGCCGCAGGCGTCGCAGGTCGAGCGGCGCGTCACAGCGATGCTCGACGAAGCCGGCAAATGGCAGGCGCAGCGTTCGCCACTGCGGGGCTGCGCCGAACGGATGACGATAGGACTCCCACGGCATCCGGTGGTCGAGGGTTCGCAGGTGCAGTCCATACGTCTCGCCATTGCCGAACACGCACAGTTCGACACCGTTGCAGCCACTGGCATCGAGTCCGTGCCCACCCGCGCCAAGATCGATGGCCATCTGCACGAATCCGCCGCGGTTCTCGAGCCGGACCTCGCCGGTCAGATGCAGGGCCAGTCGATCGTCGATGGTGTTGACGCGCAAAGACGCGCGCGAAACGCCGCCCATGACGCCGTCCGTGACCACCGCCCATGTGGCGCCCGCGGTGGCGCGTGGCGACTGTGGACCCACTTCATCGATCAGCATCATCCGTGCGGTGGCTCTGTGCGTGGCAGGTTGCGGGACCGGCGGCCGCCCGAATCCCGCGATCGTGTCCGGGCGTCGTGCAGGCTATGCTACACCACGTCTTCATCTCATGATTCGGAGTCCGGCTGCCATGGCGAGCACAGATCGGGGAGAGCAGGCGCTGGCGGCAGTACTCAGCCCCAAAAGTGCGTGGAACGCGGCACAAGCCGCGCGTTTCCTGCACGACAGCCGCCTGCCGATGCGCCTGTCGACTATCGATGCACAGGGCTATCCGCACGTGACCTCGCTGTGGTTCCTGTACGCCGACGGCGCGTTGCTGTGCTGTACCCAGCGCTCGGCCCAGCTGTGCCGGCACCTGCGCCTGAATCCGCGCGTGGGCTTCGAGATTGCCGTATCCACGCCACCGTACTGCGGCGTCAGCGGCCAGGCCGAGGCCGCCGTGGTGGAGCGCGATCCGGCCGCGCTGCTGCAGACCCTGATCGATCGCTATCTCGAAGGGCGCGACGAGCCGCTGCAGCGTTGGTTGTTGTCGCGTCTCGACACCGAAGTCGTGATCGAGATCCGGCCGCGACGAGCGACGAGCTGGGATTTCGGGCGGCGCATGAGCGCCGCGCGCTGAGGGCGCCTAGACTTCGACCACGCGGTTGCGGCCGCCCTTCTTGGCCAGGTAGACCGCCTCGTCGGCACGCCTGAGCATGGCTTCGAAGTTGTCGTCGAGCATCGTCGTGACGCCCAGGCTAGCCGTGATCGGAATCGTCGCGCCGCCGACCTCGAGCCGCAGGCTTTCGATTTCCCGCCGCACCCGCTCGAAGACGAGGCCAGCGTCGCCGGGCTGCTTCAGGACTGCGAGGCACACGAACTCTTCGCCGCCATAGCGCGCCACGACATCGCCGGTGCGCAGCGCCGATGTCAGCCGGTTGGCGATGGCCTTCAGCGCGAGATCGCCAACCTGGTGCCCGTGGGTGTCGTTGATGCGCTTGAAGTGATCGGCGTCGATGAGGCTCGCGGCGAGATTGATGTTGCCGCGACGCGCGTTCGCATAGAGCTTGCCGCCGATGTCGAACAGATGTCGACGATTGTAGACGCCCGTCAGGAAGTCGATATTCGCCGAATCCCTGATCTGGCGGACATAGCCAATCATGTTCGTGTTCTGCGTCACGCGGCAGTAGAACTCTTCCTGCTCGAACGGCTTCGGCAGGAAGTCGTTGCCGCCGGCTTTCAGGATGCGCGCCGACATGCCGGTCTGCGAGCTGTCGGAGACGCCGATGATCGCGAGATCCTCACGACGATAGCGCTGACGGATTTCCGCGATCAGGCCGAAGCCGTCGAGGCGCGGCATGTTGATGTCGGTGAGCACGAGTGTCAGGTCCGGATGTGCCGCGAGCACTTCCATGGCTTCGACCCCATCGCTCGCCTGCAAGGTGGTGTAGAAATACCGATCGAGCAGCGCAGTCAGGTACAGGCGATAGCAGCGGGAATCGTCGACGACCAGAATCTTCTTCGTCCGATTCTCGCGCAGGCGGCCGATGATGTACGCCACGTGTTCGATCTGGTGCACGCCGTTCTTCAGCACGTAGTCGACGACATGCTGGCCGCGAATCTTGCCGAGCACGCGCTCCTCAGAACTGTCCGTGAGCACAATCGCCGGCAGGCCCGCCGCACCGATCGCCTGCACCGCCTCGCCGTGCGGCGCATCGGGCAGACTGTAGTTCACGACTGCGCAGAAGTAGCGCTGGATATCGTGCTGGAGCAGGAGCGTTGCTTCGGCCTGCGAGCCGGCGAACTCGAGCTTGAAGCCTCCGATTTCGCCGATGTACTGGGTCAGCAGTGCGCGCGCAACGCTGTCGTCATCGACGATGAGGATCGATTGGTAGTCGGCGTGATCGGTGGCGCTCTGCAGGCGCGACAGCTTGACTGATGTGGACGACGATAACGACATGGGATGACAGGCTCTTGTTCACGGCCGTTGGCAAAGCTGTCGTCCTTAGCGTCATCGGCGCAGCCATCTTGAGAAAAATTCCCAAGCTTGCCGAGCATTTAGCGATTAAAGCGCCTTTGCGTCCCGCGCTGCCGCTCGAAGCGATAGAAATGACAAACCCCGCCGGAGCGGGGTTTGCAGACTTCTCAGCCAATACGACGGAGGCAATGTTCGTCACCTGGCTTGCCATTCAGGCCAACGGCGCGTTTGCTCATTAGCGCTCGCCAGTTCGGACTGTGACAGCGGTTCGATCGTACGCCCGAACTGCTGCTTCGCCCATCGGCTCCGTGCTTCTTCGTGTGCGATATGCCCATCACACTGGGTCTGATCTGAAGTCTAGTTCGCGATCGCCGAAGCGCAAGGTGCGCTTTGTAGCGAAAAGTGACGCGCGCCGGTTATAAGACGCGCAGACCGCGCGCAACGAGCCGTGGCAACACTTCCTGCGCGAAGTACGGCAGTTCGGCGAGATAGTCGACGAAGG
>LNFM01011455.1_pt1 | contig 12041 bp, 9 predicted proteins | sample 596031 | NCBI WGS metagenome assembly LNFM01 (sample SAMN04254537, study PRJNA301005) | activated carbon metagenome | isolation source: dual media filters at the Ann Arbor, Michigan drinking water treatment plant | place: USA: Ann Arbor | reverse complement strand
GCGATGAACACCGGGATCTGGATCATGATGGGGAAGCAGCCACCCATGGGGTTGACCTTTTCTTCCTTGTAGATCTTCATCATGGCGACCTGCATTTCCTGCGGCTTGTCCTTCAGACGCTCGCGCATTTCCATGATCTTGGGGTTGACCGCCTTCATCTTGGCCATGCTGGCATAGGCCTTGGCGTTGAGCCAGTAAAACGCGATTTTCAGCAGCACCACCAGCGCCACAATCGACCAGCCCCAGTTGTGGATGAAGCCGTACAGCTTGTCGAGCAGCCAGTACAGCGGCTTGGCCAGAATGGTCAGCCAGCCATAGTCCTTGACCAGCTCCAGGCCGGGCGCAATGGCTTCCAGCTGGTTTTCGATTTGCGGGCCGACAAACAGCGTCGCCGTGGTGGACTGGGTGGCGCCGGGCGCGATCGCCGGAAGCGGCGTGATCATGCCCACGGCGTACAGGTTGGTGTCGACCTTGCGCAGGAAGATGTCGCGCTGCAGGCCGTCCGGCAGGATCCAGGCGGACGCAAAATAATGCTGGACCATGGCCACAAAACCGTTGCTGGCCTGCTTCTCGACGTCGACCTTGTTTTTCTCGATGTCGCTGAACTCCACCTTCTGGTATTTCTGCGCTGCCGTGTAGATGGCCGGGCCGGTGAAGGTGGAATAAAACGCCGACTCGCCCGGCAGCTTGTTGCCGTCGCGCACCAGCTGCGTGTACAGCTGCGGCGACACGGCGCCGGCGCCGTTGTTGATCACGTCGTGGCGCACCGCGATGTCGTAGGCGCCGCGTTTGAGCGTGTAGGTCTTGACCAGCTTGACGCCGCCGACCTCGGCCGATTCGAATTTGACTTCCAGGCTGTCCTGGCCGTCCTTGAGCTGGCGTTCGCCGGGCACGGCCGTCATCGGTGTCTTGTGGGTCGGGAAGCTGCCGCCACCGGCACCGGCGATCAGGCCGGACTGGGCCACGTAAACGCGCGCCGCGCTTTCGTCGAGCAGTACAAAGCCGTCGGTCTTGCCGTCCACGTCCTTCAGGCGCGGGAAGGTCGAGCCCACCAGCGTGCCGCCTTCGGTGTCAAACGTCAGTGTCAGCAGATCGGTCGAAACGACCAGACGCTGTTTGCCCACGGAAGGCGTGCTGGCGGGAACGGCACCCGGGGCCGCCACGACGCCGGGCGTGGCTGCGGGCGCAGGCACAGCACCACTGCCGACCGGGCCGGCCGGCACGCTGGCTGTCGAAGCCGGTGCAGCGGCCGGGGCCTTGCTGCTGGCAACCGGTGTCGGCGAGGGGAAAAAGGTCGCCTTGTTGCCGTTGAAAAGCTGCCACTGGTCCCACAACAGGACCATGGAAAAACCAAAAATCACCCACAGGATGGTGCGGCGTATGTCGTTCATGACGGCTTCTTTTTAGAGGGGACCGAAGTCACGGGTGTGACCAGGCGGGTGAAAAGGGGAAATCGGCCGACGCCCGGTTGCGACGAAGGCACCGGGTCGTAGCCGCCGTTGCACCAGGGGTGGCAACGCACCAGGCGGTACAGCGTCAGGTAACTGCCTTTGGTGGCGCCATGCTGCTGCAGCGCCTGCAGCGAATAGGCCGAACAGGTAGGCTCGAAACGGCAGGACGAACCCAGCCAGGGGCTCAGCAGCAGGCGATAGCCCTTGACCACGCCCACCAGCAATTTTTGCGGCAAGCGGTACAACGCAAGTGCCGTGCGGTGCAGGCCGCTCATGGCGCGTTGGCCCCGGCGCGCATCAGGGCCAGCACCTCGGTACGGACGGCCTGGGTGAGCGCTTCAGAGCTGGCACTGACAAATTCCTTGCGGGAAAAATCACGCCGCAAGCGCACCACCCAGGCAGCCTGGGGATAAGAGGGCAAAAAATCAGCGCTCACGGTGTAGATCTGTCTTTTGATGGCGTTGCGCGTCACCGCGCGTTTGGCCCAGCGTTTAGGCACCATCGCCCCGACCCAGGTGTCCTGCACCGGAAACAGGTCCGGCGTGGCGTGGGTTTTGGCGGCGACAGTCTGCGCGTTCATGGCATCGATCGCATTGCGGTGCAATGCGAAGTGCGTTGTTCTTGCAACGATGGCGCCGGCAAGGACTGCCTGGAACTGGGGTCGGGTTTGAAGCCGCTGCACTGCCGCCGGGCGTCCGCGCTAAAGCAGGCAGCTGCCGGAAGCAGGCTTATACAGCCAGGCGCTTGCGGCCTTTGGCGCGGCGTGCAGCGATCACTGCGCGGCCGCCGCGGGTTTTCATGCGGGTCAGGAAGCCGTGCGTGCGTGCGCGTTTGACTTTGGAAGGTTGGTATGTGCGTTTCATGATGGTCCTACAGGCTACAAAGCTCCCTTTGCAAAATCCGCAATGCGTGGTCGGCGGCTAAAAACCGGCTTGCAAACCCGCGGTGTGTCAGGGAAACCCATGATTATCGCAGATTTCCCAACGCTGGCAACAAGTTAGGCCCCGCATTGGCGGTAAAGGGCGAGATCGCGCGCCATCGCCGGGTGGGCCGGACTAGGTTAAAACCCGCAGGAATGTTTTTGTGGATAACTAGGCCGCGAGACTACAATACCGAGTGCCAAAAATTAATAATATCCACAAGCACGAGCCTGCTGGCATCTGTGTCTGTCCAGACCAAATACCCTATGCGTGAGGGATCCGTTCTCAGTTCCAGCCAGGACTTGTGGCAAAACTGCGTCGACCACCTGGCGCAGGAATTGCCTGAACAGCAGTTCAACACCTGGATCCGTCCGCTGGTTGCCGAGGTCGCGGCCGACCTGTCCAAAGTCACCATCCAGGTCGGCAACCGCTTCAAGCTGGACTGGATCCGTGCGCAGTACGCCGGCCGGATTTCGGCCCTGCTGGAGAAAATTTCCGGCCATCCGATTCCGCTGGAGTTAGCGCTCGCTCAGCGTGAAGCCGCTGTCCGCTCTACACCTTTGACCCGCAGCTTCGAAGGTAACGGCGTGACCGAGCCAGTCGGCTTGGGTGTGCCCGAAGAGGTCGCCGGCGCGCCGTTCAAGAGCCGGCTCAACACCGCGCTGACTTTCGACACCCTGATCGAAGGCACGGCCAACCGCATGGGCCGGGCCGCCGCCATGCATGTGTCCAGCAGCCTGGGCCAGTTGTATAACCCCTTGTTCATCTACGGCGGCGTCGGTCTGGGCAAGACCCATCTGGTGCACGCCATCGGCAACAAGCTGCTGGCCGACAACCCGGCCGCCAAAGTTCTCTACATCCACGCCGAACAATTCGTCTCGGATGTGGTTAAGGCCTACCAGCGCAAGACCTTCGACGAGTTCAAGGAGCGTTACCACTCGCTGGACCTGCTCCTGATCGACGACGTCCAGTTCTTCGCGAACAAGGACCGCACCCAGGAAGAGTTTTTCAACGCTTTCGAGGCCTTGCTGACCAAAAAGTCGCACATCGTGCTGACCAGCGACACCTATCCCAAGGGCTTGGCCGACATCCACGAGCGCCTGGTCTCGCGCTTCGATTCCGGCCTGACGGTTGCGATCGAGCCGCCCGAGCTCGAGATGCGCGTGGCCATCCTGATCCGCAAGGCCGAGGCCGAAGGCACGGTCATGCCCGAGGAAGTCGCCTTTTTTGTCGCCAAAAACGTGCGCTCCAACGTGCGTGAGCTCGAGGGCGCGCTGCGCAAGATCCTGGCGTACTCGCGTTTCAACCTCAAGGAAATTTCGATCCAGCTGGCCCGCGAGGCGCTGCGGGACCTGTTGTCCATCCAGAACCGCCAGATATCGGTCGAAAACATCCAGAAAACCGTCGCCGATTATTACAAGATTAAAGTCGCCGACATGTATTCGAAGAAGCGCCCGGCCAGCATCGCCCGGCCGCGCCAGATCGCCATGTACCTGGCCAAGGAACTCACCCAGAAGAGCCTGCCGGAGATCGGCGAGCTGTTCGGCGGCCGCGACCACACCACCGTCCTGCACGCCGTCCGCAAGATGTCGGCCGAGCGCCAGCAGATGACTGAACTCAACCAGCAACTCCACGTGCTGGAACAAACCCTGAAAGGCTGAAATGAATTCTTTTTCAGCCACTTTTCCACGGTTGCAGGCTCGCCTGACAACTGTGGGGACAACTTTTGAACAACCGAGTACTTATCCACAGGCCAGGTGGATTCGGGAAAGTTGTTCATATTGGGCAGCAGGGTTCAGGGGGCGTCTGACCACAAGGTTAAACAAGCGCCAAGTAGTTGATCAAAAAGAAGAAAATAGGGATGTCCACAGAAACGAGCTGCCCTTATCTACTACTACTAATTTGAATTAAAGAAATAAGAGGTTAAGACAGTGATTGTTCTCAAAGCCACCCAGGATAAAGTTTTGTCCGTGTTGCAGTCAGTCGCAGGCATCGTGGAGCGCAGGCATACCCTGCCCATCCTGGCCAATGTGCTGATCCGCAAGACCGGCGCGCAGTTGCAGCTCACGACGTCCGACCTCGAGATCCAGATCCGCACCACGGCCGAGCTCGACGGTGACAGCGGCAACTTCACGACCACGGTCGGCGCCCGCAAGCTCATCGACATCCTGCGTTCCATGCCCAGCGACCAGACGGTGTCGCTGGAGTCGGCGCAGAACAAACTGATCCTCAAGGGTGGCAAGAGCCGGTTCACGCTGCAGACGCTGCCGGCCGAAGACTTTCCGCTGGTGCAGGAAGCCGCCAACTTCGGCCCCAGCTTCTCGGTGCCGCAAAAGGTGCTCAAGGAGCTGCTGAACCAGGTCTCGTTCGCGATGGCCGTGCATGACATCCGTTATTACCTGAACGGCATCCTGTTCGTCGCCGAAGGCAAGCAGCTCAGCCTGGTCGCCACTGACGGCCACCGCCTGGCGTTTTCGTCGGCCACGCTCGACGTCGAGGTGCCGCGCCAGGAAGTGATCCTGCCGCGCAAGACGGTGCTCGAGATGCAGCGCCTGCTCAGCGACAAAGAGGGCGCGATCGAGATGCAGTTCGCCGGCAACCAGGCCAAGTTCAGCTTCGAAGGCATGGAGTTCGTCACCAAGCTGGTCGAGGGCAAGTTTCCCGACTACAACCGCGTGATCCCCAAGAACCACAAAAACATCATCACCCTGGGCCGCGTGCCGCTGCTGGCCAGCCTGCAGCGCACCGCCATCCTGACCAGCGAGAAGTTCAAGGGCGTGCGCCTGAACATCGAGCCCGGCACCCTGCGTGTGGCCTCCAACAACGCCGAGCAGGAAGAAGCGGTCGACGAGCTCGACATCGATTACGGCGGCGACGCCATCGAAATCGGCTTCAACGTGACCTACCTGATCGACGCGCTGGCCAACATGGACCAGGACATGGTGAAGATCGAACTGGCCGATTCCAACAGCTCCGCGCTGCTGACCATTCCGGACAACGCCGCCTTCAAATACGTCGTGATGCCGATGCGGATTTAGTGAAGTAGGTGTCATTGCGGGCTTGTCCCGCCATCCATGCAACGCGAGCCCGAATGGTTGATGTCGCATGGATCCCGGATCAGGTCCGGGATGACAAGTCAAGGCAGAACCCGCTTGTGAAAGCGGGTTTGGTCATTCAAGAGATTGTGAAAACGTCGTTTCACCGAAGGTAAAAGTTAGTTATGACCGAAGAAAACAAAGCCAACGGAGCCGCTCCGGACGAAGCAGGCCGCGCCAATGAGGGTGTTCATTCAGGCGAAGGCGCTGAGGGAAGCTCCAATTTCCAGCCCAAGATCGATTCCAACCAGGCCGGCGCGTCAGAAGGCTACGGCGAGGGTTCGATCCAGATCCTGGAAGGCCTGGAGGCCGTGCGCAAGCGGCCCGGCATGTACATCGGTGACACGTCGGATGGCACCGGCCTGCACCACCTGGTGTTCGAGGTGGTTGACAACTCCATCGATGAATCGCTGGCCGGCCATTGCGACGACATCATGGTCACCATCCACCTGGACAACTCCATCAGCGTGGTGGACAACGGCCGCGGCATCCCGACCGGCATCAAGATGGACGACAAGCATGAGCCCAAGCGCTCTGCGGCCGAGATCGCGCTGACCGAGCTGCACGCCGGCGGCAAGTTCAACCAGAACAGCTACAAGGTCTCGGGCGGCCTGCACGGTGTGGGTGTGAGCTGCGTGAACGCGCTGTCCAAGATGCTGCGCCTGACGATTCGCCGCGAAGGCAAGGTCCACGTGATGGAGTTCTCCAAGGGTTTTGTGCAGAACCGCATCATCGAGAAGGTCGGCGGCGTCGAGGTCTCGCCGATGCAGGTGCTGGGCGACACCGACAAGCGCGGCACCGAGGTGCACTTCCTGCCCGACACCGACATCTTCCAGCAGAACAACGACTTCCATTACGAAATCCTGAGCAAGCGCCTGCGCGAGCTGAGCTTCCTGAACAACGGCGTGAAGATCCGCCTCAAGGACGAGCGCAGCGGCAAGGAAGACGACTTTGCCGGCGCCGGCGGCGTGACCGGTTTTGTCAACTTCATCAACAAGGGCAAGACCGTCCTGCACCCCAATGTGTTTCACGCCATGGGCGACCGCCAGAGCGACCAGAACACCAACATCGGTGTCGAGGTCGCGATGCAGTGGAACAGCGGCTACAACGAGCAGGTGCTGTGTTTCACCAACAACATTCCGCAGCGTGACGGCGGCACCCACCTGACCGGCCTGCGCGCCGCGATGACGCGGGTGATCAACAAGTACATCGAGGAAACCGAGCTGGCCAAAAAGGCCAAGGTCGAGGTTACCGGCGACGACATGCGTGAAGGCCTGACCTGTGTGCTGTCGGTCAAGGTGCCCGAGCCCAAGTTCTCGAGCCAGACCAAGGACAAGCTGGTCAGCTCCGAGGTGCGCGGCCCGGTCGAAGACATCGTGAGCAAGCTGCTGGCCGACTACCTGCAGGAGCGGCCCAACGATGCCAAGATCATCGTCGGCAAGATCATCGAAGCCGCGCGTGCGCGTGAAGCCGCCCGCAAGGCGCGTGACATGACGCGCCGCAAGGGTGTGCTCGACGGCATGGGCCTGCCCGGCAAGCTGGCCGACTGCCAGGAGAAAGACCCCGCGCTGTGCGAAATCTACATCGTCGAGGGTGACTCCGCCGGCGGCTCCGCCAAGCAGGGCCGCGATCGCAAGTTCCAGGCGATCCTGCCGCTGCGCGGCAAGATCCTGAACGTCGAAAAAGCGCGTTATGAAAAGCTGCTCACCAGCAACGAGATCCTGACGCTGATCACCGCCCTGGGCACCGGCATCGGCAAGGCCGGCGGCACCACCGGCAACGACGACTTCAACGTCGCCAAGCTGCGGTACCACCGCATCATCATCATGACCGATGCCGACGTCGACGGCGCGCACATCCGCACGCTGCTGCTGACCTTCTTCTACCGCCAGATGCCCGAGCTGGTCGAACGCGGCCACATCTACATCGCGCAGCCGCCGCTGTACAAGGTCAAGTCCGGCAAGGAAGAGCAGTACCTCAAAGACAGCGCCGCCCTCGACAGCTTTTTGCTCAAGATCGCGCTCAAAGACGCTTCGGTGCAAACCGGCGCCGATCCGGCCAACGGCAAGGGGACGCTGCTGACCGGCGACACGCTGGCCGAGCTGGCCCGCAAGCACCAGCTGGCCGAGTCCGTCATTGCCCGCCTGCGCGGCTACATGGACGCCGAAGCGCTCAAGGCGATTGCCGACGGCGTGGCGCTGAACCTGGACACCGTGGAAGACGCCAAGCGTTCAGCCGCGGCGCTGCAGGCCCAGTTGCCCACCGCTGAAGTGGCCGGCGAGTTCGACGCCCGCAACGACAAACCGATTCTGCGCATCAGCCGCCGCCACCACGGCAACGTGAAAAGCAGTGTGCTGACCCAGGACTTCGTGCACGGTGCCGATTACGCCGCGCTGGTCGAAGCCGCCGTCACCTTCAAGGGCCTGATGAGCGAGGGCGCCAAGGTCACCCGCGGCGAAGGTGAGCGCCAGAAGGAAGAAAAAGTCGAGACCTTCCGCGACGCCATGGCCTGGCTGATCGTGCAGGCCGAAGGCGCCACCGCCCGCCAGCGCTACAAAGGCCTGGGCGAGATGAACCCGGCCCAGCTGTGGGAAACCACCATGGACCCGACCGTGCGCCGACTGCTGCGCGTACAGATCGACGACGCGATCGAAGCCGATCACGTGTTCACCATGCTGATGGGTGACGACGTCGAGCCGCGCCGTGAGTTTATTGAGACGAATGCGCTGCGGGCTGCGAATATCGACGTTTGAGCTTCCGGTTTTGAACGGCTCAATGCGGACCCGTCACAAGCATGACCCGCATCGCCGTCATCGACTTTGAAACCACTGGTTTGTCGCCCGCAATGGGCGATAGAGCCACCGAAGTGGCCATCGTGATGATAGAGGGCGACCAGGTGGTTGACCGCTTCCAAAGCCTTATGAATCCGGGCCGATACATCCCGTCGTTCGTCGAAGCCCTGACCGGCATCACCAACGCCATGGTAGCCACGGCACCGCCAGCAGAGCGAGTGATGGCAGATGCCAGTCGCTTCGTGGGTGGCGTGCCGATGGTGGCTCACAACGCCTCGTTTGACCGCCGCTTCTGGCAGGCCGAGCTGACCCGCGCAGGCCATCAAGCCAGCCAACCTTTTGCCTGCACCATGCTGGTGGCCAGAAGGCTGTATCCGCAAGCACCCAGCCACAAGCTGGGCGTGCTGGTGGACTACCACCGCTTGCCCAAAGCCGGCCGTGCGCACAGGGCAATGGCTGATGCGGAGATGGCGGCTTCTTTATTGGGGCAGATTCAGCATGATCTGCGTACTCGACACCGTTTTGCAAGAACTGATCACGCGGTGCTGATGGGCTTACAACGTTGCGCAAAGCCCGCGGTACTAGCGTTTATTGCTCGACATGCAGCTTGAGTTGGTGTGTTCGCTGTGACAGGACATGCACTTGAACGGATCTAGCGTGTGATTGGAGAACTAAAAATATGACCGACCGCGCCTTCTATTCAGATTCAATTGAGGTCTTTTATCGGCGCTCAGCAGATGAAATTCTTGGAATACTTACCAAGGGTGGCATGGCCTTGGAGACCACTCAGCGAGATGCTTGGCTTTCCCAAATTGCCTTATTGAGGGATTCGCTAGGAACTTATGTAGGCCGCGGGCGGCTCTACTTTGAATACGTTGTGCCGCGTATCGGCCGCCGCATTGATGTAGTTCTGTTAATTGACCACGTTCTTTTTGTTGTCGAATTTAAAGTAGGCACCGCGGTCTTTAGCACCGCTGCAATTGATCAGGTCTGGGACTATGCGCTTGACCTTAAGAATTTTCATGAGACGAGTCACGCGATCGCCATCGCTCCAATTCTCATAGCCACCAAAGCGAAAGGAGTTCTTACAGTCCTTCAGTCTACAAAGCATGCAGACGGTGTATTGATGCCGATTTGCGTGTCACCAGATTGCTTGATCTTGGGGATTGAAGAGGTACTAGCGCACTGTCAGGGTGTAGCTCTAGTCGCCTCAGACTGGGAACACGGACGGTATCGACCCACACCAACCATCATTGAGGCGGCAGCGGCGCTCTATAGCGAGCACTCCGTGATGGAGTTATCTCAGAGTGGTGCCGATCGAACTAATTTGACGCAGACGTCGACGACTATCGCTGCTGTTATCCGTCGGGCACGCGAAGAATCGAGCAAGGTTATCTGCTTTGTAACCGGGGTTCCCGGTGCTGGCAAAACCTTGGTCGGTCTAGATATTGCGGCCAAAGATAGAGATGAGAGCAGCGAACTACATGCGGTGTATCTGTCCGGAAATGGCCCCCTAGTGGCGATACTTCGCGAGGCACTGACGAGAGACAAGGTTCGGCGTGATTTAGAGATCGGGAAGAAAACCAAAAAGGGTGATGCTAGACGGCCCATTGAAACCTTCATACAAAATGTCCATCATTTTCGTGATGAGTGTTTGCTTGATGTGGGTCCGCCACGAGAACATGTCGCAATCTTCGATGAAGCACAGCGCGCCTGGAATAAGGAGCAAACAGTGTCATTCATGGCGCGAAAGAAAGGACGCCCTGACTTCAGTCAGTCGGAACCTGAATTTCTAATTTCCTGCCTTGATCGCCATCCGGACTGGGCCGTTGTTGTTTGTCTGGTGGGCGGTGGACAAGAAATAAATACAGGCGAAGCGGGAATTAGGGAGTGGATTGAAGCAATAAGTAATTCGTTTCCGCACTGGAGAGTTTGTATATCGCCACAGCTGGAAGAAGGCGAATATTTTGCGCAGGATGTTTTGACCGCTTTAACGCACGCCAATCGCGTCTCGTTTGACGAGGGGCTTCATCTTTCGACTTCGATGCGGTCTTTCAAGGCGGAAACAGTGTCGGACTTTGTAAAAGAGCTTTTGGACTTGGAGGAAGAAAAAGCAGCGACTCTTTTAGAGAGTTTTTCTACGCGCTACCCGATAGTTCTCACACGTAGCCCAGCTCGGGCCAAGCAATGGCTACGAAGTCAGGCTAGAGGCACCGAACGATACGGGATCATGGTTTCGTCTCAGGCGCAGCGACTCAAGCCACACGCTATTGATGTTCGTTACCAAATTGACCCCATCCACTGGTTCCTCAACGGTAAAGATGATGTCCGCTCTTCTTTTTATCTTGAAGATGTTGCAACCGAGTTTCACGTGCAGGGGCTTGAAGTTGATTGGGGTTGCGTAGTTTGGGATGGCGATTTTAGATACTCTGAAGCCGGGTGGGGCCAATTTTCTTTCGTCGGTAATCGTTGGCAAAACATTCGCAAATCTGAACGGCAAAGCTATTTGAAGAATGCTTATAGAGTTCTACTGACAAGAGCGAGGCAAGGGCTCGTCATAGTTGTTCCAGAGGGAGACCCAGAAGACGTGACGCGGAGTGCTCACTTTTACGACCCTACGTACGAATACCTTCGAAGCGTTGGTCTAGCTGAAATTTAACGATCGGGTTCTTTGAGGCAAAACTCCAGCGCGATGTAGCAGATGTCCCAGTCGCCATAGCACTTTTTGTCATACACGAGCGTCCCTTCGATTACCTCAAGCGAGTTGATTGGGATTGTCGTATCCGGAAAGAAGCGTCGCGCATCGCGGCGGTTTTGAAAGCGCAAGGTGACTTGCTGAGCGTAGTGAGTTTTCACGTATAGAAGAGGCCCTAGCTTGGGTCCCGGGAACCCTCTGCCTTTCATTGCTTGTTGTGGAAAATCTCTCCCGTGTGAAAGCGACAGATACAGGCCCGGCCGTTTCGGCATCTCACCCCATTCGGGAAGGGCCTCGAGTAATTTATTCATTCGCTGCTCGCAGTCCAAAATGCACAGGTTATCTATGCGCTGTGGCGTTGTGACCCAGGGCTTTACCTGGGTGCGGCATCACAGTGGATTTCAGATGAACAATTCCAACTTACTTATCCCAACCCAGTTTCCACTTCACTCGAACTTCTTGGGTCTTCTTGACCATCTGGATTTTGGCGATCAAACCCCGTTGATGAGCAGACCCAAATATAAATACACCTTTCTTGAAATCATTCAGGCGACAGTACTCATAGACATTGGTAATCATTGCTTCTTCACGCTTTAAGTTGTACGTCTTCCAGTCGTCATATGCCCGAGAGAGGGTTGCGACGTTCAAGTTCTGAAGTGCGTTCGTGATAACGAAATCTGATTGCTGAAGCATGCGAGCGCTCAGTCGACTGTTGAGATATTTAAACCCTTTTTTGTGTGCAAGATAGTTCTGCTGGTCCAACACCGCTCCAAGTTCTGGGCCGGTGCGCAACACTTCGCGAATTATCCGATCTAACTTTGTCTGCTCGAAAGACGACTGATCAACGGTATCAACTGGAATCTGAAGAACTGAGTGGTTTTTCAGGTACTCATAAATTGCTTTGACTTCCAAGATGCTGCTATGGAATGAGTCGTTCTTTGCCAAGAATTTGCGGTACGGAATTTCTTGAAACAGAACATCCGGCTGGATGAGCTGCGTATTCCGGTGAACGTGACCGCTGATTCCGGCAACGTGACCGACATTCCGGCGAACGTGACCGAGGGTCGGTGTTGCGCGTTTTGATTTTA
>LNFM01015171.1_pt1 | contig 12042 bp, 12 predicted proteins | sample 596031 | NCBI WGS metagenome assembly LNFM01 (sample SAMN04254537, study PRJNA301005) | activated carbon metagenome | isolation source: dual media filters at the Ann Arbor, Michigan drinking water treatment plant | place: USA: Ann Arbor | reverse complement strand
AAAACAATGCGATCACCTCGCCGCATGCTTAACCTAGCGCATATGAGGGGGAAGGTGCCCGAAGGGCGGATGGGGGATGTCGAAGACGGACTCCGCGTGCGTTGAGGCATCCCCCTTCCGTCAGCGCTTCGCGCTGCCACTTTCCCCCTCCGGGGGAAGAAAGGATCCGGGCTTCCGATCCCCCTCCCGACCCCCTTCCAACCCCCCGGTGCCTCACTTTCGATCCCCCACCTCCCGCCAACGGGAGGTGGGGGATCGGAAGGGAGGTCAAGACGCTCCGCTGGGGCTACGCGCTTGACCTGATCGCGACGGGGGAAACGGGGTCGAATCAATGCGGGCTGCAAAGCCAGCCAAGGTGCCCGTCGAATCGATTCCGGTCGTCCATCATCGTGGCCAGCGAGCGTGGGCTCGGCACCGGGGTTGGGCTGTCGGCGCACCGTCCTTTTGGGGGACGGCCTGGGCATGGTCTTCAACGCCCATACCGTCGACGCCCACGATGATCGGCGGCGACGGCATATCCTGAGGCTTTACGGACCGTGGTCCGGCTGCATCGGCCCCGCATCGGCGCCACTGGGCGATGCGGTCCCCGGCTCGCCCTCCGTGCGCCCTCTCGGATAGGGCCACGGTGGCGGTGGTCTCGGCCGGTATGTCCACGGCTTGGCCGTGCTGACGAAGCGGATTCAGCCTATGAATATTTCTATATTCTGTAAAGGGGAATTTATCCTTTGCGCAGGCGCGGCCACCTGGGGCCGTCGGGATCGAGCACGCCGCCCGATACGAGATGGAACCAGGCTTCCTCGGCCGAGTCGACGATGTGGAAGAGCTGGACGTCCTCGGCCGCGATGGTGCCCTGCTCGACCATCCAGTCGAAGTTGATCAGCCGGCGCCAGTAGTCGGCGCCGACCAGCACGACGGGCGCGCGACGGCCCTTGCCGGTCTGCTGCAGGGTGAGGATCTCGAACAGCTCGTCGAGCGTGCCGAAGCCGCCGGGGAAGACCGTCAGCGCGCGGGCCCGCATCGCCAGGTGCATCTTGCGCATGGCGAAGTAGTGGAAGCGGAAGGTCAGATCGGGCGTCGAGTAGGGGTTGGGCGCCTCCTCGCGCGGCAGGGCGATGTTGAAGCCGATGCTGGGCGCCTGGACATCCGACGCGCCGCGATTGGCCGCCTCCATGATGCCCGGCCCGCCGCCGGTGGCGATGACGTTGAAGTGCTCGCCGTCCTTCGGCGCCAGCGCGCCGCCGTGCAGCGAGACCAGTCGGCCGAACTGGCGCGCCTGCTCGTAATGCGGCGCCAGCGCGATCAGCCGGCGTGCGCGATCGCGGGCCAGCGGATCGGCGGCGTCGACCGCCGCGCGCGATAGCGTCTCGACGATCTCCGGCGAGGGCACGCGCGCGCTGCCGAAGACGATGACGGTCGAGCGGATCTTCCAGTCCCTGAGGATCAGCTCGGCTTTTTCATACTCGAGGGCAAAACGAATGCCGCGCAGCTCGTCGCGACGCAGGAATTCGCCATCGTCGACGGCGAGCGACAGGCTGCCGTTCGGCGGTTTGTCGTTGCCGGTCAATCGCGCTTCGCCAGACGCGTTTCCACGACCCGCGACCACAAGGTGGCGCCCAGCGGCAGGGCGTCGTCGTTGAAGTCGTAGCCCGGGTTGTGCACCTCGCAGCCGCCTTCGCCGCCGCCATTGCCGATCAGGATGAAAGCGCCCGGCACCTTCTCCAGCATGTAGGAGAAATCCTCCGAGGCCATGACGTAGCCGCCCTCGCGGTTGACGTTCTCCTCGCCGACGATCGAGGCGGCGACATCGCCGATCCACTTCGCCTCGTCGGGGTTGTTGACCAGCGGCGGGAAGACGATACGCACGTCGGCCTTGGCCTCGCCGCCCAGCGAGTGAGCGATGCCCGAGGCGATGCGCTCGATCTTCTCCTTGATCGTCGCCATCACCTCCTTGCGGAAGGCGCGCACGGTGCCGCGCAAGACGGCGGTCTCGGGGATCACGTTGTAGGCGTCGCCGGCATGCATCTGGGTGATGCTGATGACACCCGAGTCGATCGGCGCCAGGGTGCGCGAGATTACGGTCTGCAGCGCGGTGATGATGTGGCCACCGATCACGACGGGATCGACGCCGCTCTCGGGCCGCGCGCCATGCGCGCCCTTGCCCTTTATGTGGATGTCGAACAAGCCGCCGCCGGCCATCATCGGGCCGGAGCGGATCTGGAAACGCCCGACATCGAGCTTCGGCCGGTTGTGCATGCCGAACACGACCTCGCAGGGGAACTTCTCGAACAGCCCGTCCTTGACCATCGCCTCGGCGCCACCGCGGCCTTCCTCGGCCGGCTGGAAGATGAAGTGCACTGTCCCATCGAAGTTCCGCGTCTTCGCCAGATGGCGCGCGGCGCCCAGCAGCATGATGGTGTGGCCGTCATGGCCGCAGGCATGCATGCGGCCCTTGTGCTTCGAGGCATGGTCGAAGGTGTTGGTCTCGTCCATCGGCAGCGCGTCCATGTCGGCGCGCAGGCCCACCGCGCGCGGATTGTTGCCGACACGGATGGTGCCGACGACGCCGGTCTTGCCGATCCCTGTGGTGACCTCGCAGCCGAACTCCTTGAGCTTCGACGCGACGATGGCGCTGGTGCGCTCCTCCTCGAAGCCCAATTCGGGATGGGCGTGGATGTCGCGACGCCAGGCGGTGAGGTCGGACGCGAAAGCGGCGATCGCGGGATCGATCTTCATGGGGACTCCGGATGCGAGGTGGCGGCAGTGTAGAGCACCTGTCATTCCGAGCGCAGCGAGGAATCCAGGCCGCTCACTAGATTCCTCGCTGCGCTCGGAATGACAGGCTAGGCTGACGCGACGGAGTCGGGAGCGGGATGCGCACCAAGGTCATCGTCAACCCGATGGCGGCGAAGGGCCGGATGGCGCAGCGCTGGCCGTGGTATCGCGCGCGGCTGGAGGTCGTGCTCGGGCCGCTCGATGCGGCCTTCACCGAGCGCGCGGGCGACGCGACGCGCTGGACGAGCGAGGCGGCCCGTTCTGGCGTCGAACGTTTCGTGGTGCTGGGCGGCGACGGCTCGGTCAACGAGGTGCTCAACGGCATGCTGTCGTCGGGCATCGACGCCTCGACCTTGACGCTATCGCCGATGCCGGCGGGTACCGGCAACGATTCCTGCCGCGGCATCGGCGTGCCGCTCGATCCCGCCCAGGCCATCGACGCGCTCGCTGCTCTACGCACGCGGCCACTCGACGTCATGCGCATCGAGCTGCAGGGTCTCGACGGTGCGCCTGTCGCGCGCCACGGCCTGATCCTGGTGAGCTTCGGCGCGCCGGCTGCGATCAGCCGCGACGCGTCAGCCTCGCGCTGGATGAAGCGGCTGGGCCGCATCGCCTACTATCTGGCCACGCCGCGGGTGGTGCTGAGCTACGCCATGCGCGCGACGCGCATCGCCATCGACGGAGAACCGGCGGAGGAGCGCGTCCTGTTCGGCGGCATGATCGCCGGCCTGCCCAATGGCGGCGGCGGGATGAAACTGGTGCCGCCAGCGCGGCCCGACGATGGCCTGCTCGACATGGTCGAGCTCGGCCGCATCGGCCGCGTCGAGGCGTTGCTCAAGCTGATGCCCAGGCTCTACGACGGCGGGCACATGGCCCATCCCTCGGTCAGCCTGCGGCAGGGAATGCGATCGATCCGACTGGAGAGCGGCGACGCCGAGACGCTGGTCGATGTCGACGGCGAGACCATCGGCCGCCTGCCGGCGACCGTGACCGTGCTGCCCCACGCGATCCGCGTTCCGGACTTTCGCTGATGTGTCTTACCTTCCCCCGGAGGGGGAAGGTGCCCGAAGGGCGGAAGGGGGATGTCGAAGACGGACACGGGAGTCGTTGAGACATCCCCCATCCGTCGCTGCGCGCCACCTTCCCCCTCCGGGGGAAGCAAAGGCCATCAGCCCCAGAACCCGCGCTGGCCCTCATGCTTGGCGGTCGCCCGGTCCAGCCCGATATCGGCCAGCATGCGGTCGTCCATCTCCAGGAGATCGGCGCGCGAGCGGGCCAGCGCCAGACGGCCGAACAGCCAGTCGAACGCCGCGATGGCGACGGATGTGAATGGCCGGGCGTTCTGCGCCTTGGGGGCCGGGGTGTCGAAGAGGCCGTCGATCATGAGCGCCATGGCTCAACTCCATTTGGGCATTGTGTCGATACAAGTGCCCGCGTACGCGTTGCTAACACGCGATATATGAGCGTTTGCGCCGCGCTCACAACGGATGTCTTCTCGCCCTGAGGCTTAGCTGGTATAAGCCTCCCCATGTCCCGTGCCCTGCCGCCGCTCAATGCGCTCCGCGCCTTCGAGGCCGCCGCGCGACACAAGAGCTTCGTCGCCGCCGCCGATGAGTTGTCGGTGACGCCGGCGGCGGTCAGCCATCAGGTGAAGGGGCTCGAGGAGCGGCTGGGCGTGGCGCTATTTCGCCGCCTGCCGCGCGGCCTGGTGCTGACCGAGGACGCCGAGGCGCTGCTGCCCGACCTGCGCGACGCCTTCGATCGGATGGCGGTGGCGCTTCAGAAGCTCGAGCAACGCAGCGGGACGAAGGTGCTGACGCTCAGCCTGGTGACGACCTTCGCGCTCGCCTGGCTGGTGCCGCGCCTGTATCGCTTCCAGGCCGCGCATCCCGACATCGAGGTGCGCATGACGACGACGCAGCGCAGCGTCGACTTCGAGCGCGAGAACGTCGATTGCGCCATCCGCTTCGCCGGCCAGCCGGCTGGCGACCTGCACGCCACCAAGCTGTTCGTCGACGTGCTCACACCGCTGACCAGCCCCAAGCTCGCGGCGAAACTCAAGACCCCCGACGATCTGCGCAAGGCGCCGCTGATCGACACGCATTTCGAGCCGGAGTGGCCGATCTGGCTGCGCGCCATGGGGCTCGACGACTTCAAGCCGCGCCGCGTGCTCGCCTTCGACTCGACCAAGATCGCGGTCGAGGCGGCGCTCGAAGGCGCCGGCGTGGCGATCGGCCCGCCCGATCTCTTCGTCGAGGACCTGCGCGAGGGCCGGCTGGTGCAGCCGTTTCCCGACGTCGTGGCCAGCGGCAAGGCGTGGTGGTTCGTCTGCCCGGCGCACATGGCGCAACGGCCGAAGATCGCCGCCTTCCGCTCCTGGCTGCTCGACGAGCTGGCACGCGACAAGGCCGACGGCCCGCGTCGCCTCAAGATTGCTTAGTGGGAGCGCCGGCGCTCCCAAAGACAGCCTCAAGCTGGCGGGATGCGCGTGAGATCGGCGGCGCTCATGACAGCACGTGCCTGTCGCCCTCTGCCGGAACGACGCATGACCAGCCCAGCTCGCGGCCGATGCGCTCCTGCAACGCGGCCGATGCCTTGCCTTCGCCGTGCACGATGAAGGTCCGCTTCGGCGGACGTTCGAAGCCGGCGAGCCAGCGCATGATCTCGTTGGCGTCGGCATGCGCCGACAGCATCGGCAGGTCGTCGATCTCGGCGCGGATGGGAATCCAGGCGCCGTGCATCTTGACCTCGCGCGCGCCCTTCAGCAGCGAGTCGCCGCGCGTGCCCGCCGCCTGGAAGCCCGCGAAGAGGATGGTGTTGCGGGTATCCTGTCCGAACGCGCGCAGGTGATGCAGCACCCGGCCGCCGGTCGCCATGCCGCTGGCGGAGATGATGATCTTCGGCACCGGATTGTGACTGAGCGCGCCGGACTCCTCGGCCTCCCTGATATAGCTCGCCACCGCCATCGACCGCCGGCAATCGTCGACCGACAGCCGGTGATCACGCGGATGGCGTTGGAGGATGTCGCTGGCGTCGATCGACATCGGGCTGTCGAGGTAGATCGGCACCAGCGGGATCTTCCCGGCCGTCTTGAGCTTCCAGCACAGATACAGCAGCTCCTGCGCGCGGCCGACGGCGAAAGCCGGAATCAGCACCGTGCCGCCGCGCGCGACGGTGCGCTCGACGACCTCGAGCAGTGCCTCGGCTGGATCCGTCGCAGGATGCAGACGGTCGCCGTAGGTCGATTCCACCACAAGATAGTCGCAGGCCGCGACCGGCTCCGGGTCGGGCATCAGCGGATCGGCGTAGCGGCCGAGATCGCCGGAGAACACGACGGACTTGCCGCCCCAGGCCACGTCGGCCGTCGCCGCGCCGAGGATGTGGCCGGCGCGCCGCAGCGTCAGCCGTGCGCCATGCCCGATACCCATGGGCGTATCGAAGGCGACCGGCCGCAGCAGGTCGAGCGCGCGCAGCACATCGCGCTGATCATAGAGCGGCAGCGCCGGATGGTGCTTGGAGAAGCCGTGCTTGTTGGCGAAGGCGGCGTCGTTTTCCTGGATCTTGGCGCTGTCGAGCAGCAGCAGCCGGCAGAGGTCCGCCGACGCGATGGAGCAGAACGCGCGCTGGTGAAAGCCCTCGCGGACCAGCTTGGGCAGGTAGCCCGCGTGATCGAGATGCGCGTGCGTCAGCACCACCGCGTCGATCGAATCCGGGTCGACAGGAAATCGCGCCCAGTTCTTCAGGCGCAGGTCCTTGAGGCCCTGGAAGAGGCCGCAATCGACCAGGACGCTATGCCCGCCTTGCCTGAGCAGATGGCGCGAGCCGGTGACCGTTCCTGCCCCGCCCAGGAACGTGAGCGTCAATGACGTCATGAGAGCCTCAGCTGTCGCGACCTTGGCCGCGAAGATCGAGCGCCAACCGATCTACAGGTCCCTGTCGTCCTCGTCGAGCGGGACCTGTTCGTCGCAGTCGTCCCGCTCCTCCCGCCGCCTCACGCCGGCGGGAAGCGCCTGAGGTCGGTGGCGGCGAAGCGCCAGTCGGGCGTGTCGATCATCGCGCCGCGCGCGATCGGATACCATGCGCCGGCGAGCGGCCCGCGCAGCACGTGGATGCTCTGCGCCGGCATGAAGCTCTGCGCGAACAGCGCCACGCGCTGGCCGTCGCGCTCGGCGACGTCGACGGCGACGATCGCATGACCCGGCGAGCCGGGCTGGATCAGTACGTCGCCGGGCTCGATCTGAGCGGGATCGCCGACACGCACCAGCTCGCGTGCCAGTGAGATCGTGCCGGCATAGGTGAAGATGATATCGAGCCAGGCGCGAAACGCCGCGCGCGTATCGTCGGACGTGCGCGCCGAGATCCAGGTGATCGCGTTGCCGCGCGGCGTCGGCCGGCGCCCGGCGAGATAGTCGGCGTAAGCGTACCGTTCGCCGTTGGTGAAGCGGAACGCCAGCGCCTGCCGTTGGCCCGACGCGCGCAGATACTCGGCGCGCAGGCGGATGATGGCGTCGGCGCATTGCTGGAGATCGGCGCGGCCGACATCGATGTCGACGATGGCCGCCGCGCCGCTTTGCGCGCCGCGCGGCTGGCCGGTGTGCAGGAGGATCGGCGTGCCTGACGGACGCAAGGGCAGGGCGCGCAGCCAGGCGCCGAAGCCGCCGTCGGGCGCGGCGACGCGGCGATGGCCTGGTGGCGGCGCGAAGCGATCGATCAGCACGTCGCGCCGCGCCGGCTCGAGCCGTTCCTGCGCCAGCGCGGACGTGCAGCCGCCGGTCAGCGCCGCAACGGTGACGAGGAGCTGACGGCGTGGAAGCATCGCGCGATGCTGCGTGGGACCTGCGGCGGAAGTACGGCAGATGCGCATCCGTTCACGCTTCGCTGCTGTCATTCCGAGCGCAGCGAGGAATCTAGGGAAGGCGCCTGGATTCCTCGCTGCGCTCGGAATGACAGAGTGATTCCATCGACGCGCAATACGCTCTAGCATGCGCCCGAGGACCGCAGAGGAGTGTCGCCATGCATGTCGGGATGGCCGCGATCTTCCAGAACACCGGCCGACAGGTCACCGACCGTCAGGTCTATCGCAACGAGCTGACCTTGGCCGAGATGGCCGAGCCGTTGGGCTTCGAATCGATCTGGTCGGTCGAGCATCATTTCACCGACTACACGATGTGCCCCGATGTCGTGCAGTTCCTGTCCTACATGGCCGGGCGCACGCGCACGGTGAGACTGGGCTCGATGGTCGTCGTGCTGCCCTGGCACGATCCGATGCGCGCGGCCGAGCAGATCTCGATGCTCGACAACCTCTCCGACGGCCGCATGATCCTGGGTCTGGGCCGCGGTGCCGGCAAGGTCGAGTTCGACGGCTTCCGGCTCGACATGGGCGAGAGCCGCGAGCGCTTCGTCGAGTATGCCGAGGCGATGCTCGAGGGCCTCGAGAGCGGCGTGATGCGCTACGACGGCAAGCACTACAGGCAGCCGCCGGCCGCGATCCGTCCGGCGCCGTTCAAGAGCTTCCGCGGCCGCACCTACGCCGCCGCCGTCTCACCCGAAAGCGCGATGATCATGGCGCGGCTGGGCGTCGGCCTGCTGATCATCCCGCAGAAGCCGTGGCGCGAGGTCGAGAAGGAACTCACCGAGTACCGGAAGCTGTTCCAGGAGATCAACGGCGTCGAGCCGCCCAAGCCGGTCTCGGCCGGTTGGATCTTCGTCGATCCCAGCGCCGAGCGCGCGCGGGAGATGGCGATGAAATACATCGGTGGCTACTATCGCACCGTGCTCGACCACTACCAGTTCGCCGCCGATCACATCAGGACGACCAAGGGCTACGAGTACTACGTCAAGATGAACGAGAAGCTGCACACCTACGGCGACGAGAAGGCGATCGAGTTCTTCGCCGACCTGCAGGTCTACGGCACGCCCGAGCAGGCCTACGCCAAGATCACGAAGATCCACCAGCAGACCGCCAACAAGGCCTTCGTCGGCGTGTTCTCCTACGCCGGCATGCCGCACCAGGAGGCCGTGCGCAACATGACCCAGTTCGCGCGCGAGGTGATGCCCGAGCTGCGGAAGATTCAAGTCGGGGAGGAGATCGACCGCGCCGTCGACCTGCCCGACCACCGTTTCGTGCGCGCGGCGGAGTGACCATGCGACAGATCCTGACATCGAGCGCGGCTTTGATCGCGGCGCTGCTGCTGAGCCTGGCCCCGGCCCAGGCGCAGTGGAGCATGAGCCAGCGCGGCAAGTTCCTGTCCGATTGCATCCCCGCCTGCGAGGCCAATCCCAACGTCCACGCGTCGAAGAAGCCGCAATGCGCCATGTTCTGCAACTGCCTCGCCAACGAAGGCGAGAAGATGTTCACCTCGGCGGATTTTCAGGAGATGGACGACGCGGCACGCGCCGGCCGCGACCATCCCAAGACCCAGCAGTTCCACGGCCTGGTGCCCGCCTGCAACCAGAGCGCCTTCGGCCAGTAGGGCCGGGCTATCGCGGAAGGTGGCGCGAAGCGCCGGATGGGGGATGTCTCAACGCATTCGGTGTCCGTCTTCGACATCCCCTTCCGCCCTTCGGGCACCTTCCCCCTCCGGGGGAAGGTAAGAGGAAGTCAAAGTAGGCGCCGCGCCCGTCGTCAGAACGGGATCTCGAACCGGTCGCCCTTGGCCTTGACGCGCACGGCGTGCGGCGCGCCGAAATGCGCCGGCATCAGCAGGCCGCCGTCGGACGCCACGCTCGCCAGCACGCGCTTGCGGGTCGCGCGCGCGCCCTCGGCGTCTTCGCAGAAGGCGCTGTTCCACTCGGGGTAGAAGACCTGCAGCGGGTGGTGGCAGATGTCGCCGATCAACGCGGCGCGGCCCTGGCCGGATCGCACACGCATCACCATCGAGCCCGGCGTGTGGCCGGCCGCCAGTTCCAAGGTGATGCCCGGCTCGATCTCGTGGCCGTCATCGACGATCACCGCCTGTCCGGCGGCAGCGATCGGCCCGATCGAATCGTTGTAGAGCGCCGCGTCCTCCGAGTCGGGTTCGCGTTCGGCGTTGCCCTTCATCCACTCGAATTCGCGCCGCGAGTAGAGATACTGCGCCTTCGGGAAGGTCGGCACCCAGCGGCCGTTGAGCAGGCGCGTGTTCCAGCCGACGTGGTCGACATGCATGTGGGTACAGAACACGACATCGATGTCCTCGACCGACAGGCCGACATCGGCCAGGCGCTGCAGGTAGGGCAGGTCGAGCATGTTGAAGCCCGGCCGACCCGGCCGGTGCTTCTGGTTGCCGATGCAGGTGTCGATCAGGATGGTGTGCCGCTTGGTCTTCAGCACCCAGGAATGCGTGCCCATGACGAAGCGGTCGGCGGCGGGATCGTAGTGGCTGGGCACCAGCCATCCCGCATGCTCGCGCAACACCTCGCGATCCATGTCGGGGAGCAGGAAGGAGGGCGGGAACGCCTTGCCCAGCGTCTCCTTGATCCGGAGCACGGTGATCTCGCCCAGCTGGAACGAGACCGGGGTGGGCGCGGGGCGATCCATCACGCGCGCTCCGCCGCCATCGCTACTTGCACTTTTCCAGGCATTGCTTGGCGCGATCGCCGCACTGCCCCTTGTTGCCGGTGCGTTGCAGGCAGGCCTGCTCCTCGTCGTTGCACTTGCCGCGGCAGGTCGCCTGGGCCGCGACATCCGTCGGCAGGCTGACGACACCGAAGCCGGCGATCAGCGTGAAGAGGGCGATGGCGATGATCGAGCGTTTCATGCGTGACCTCTGTCGTGGGCCGCGATGCCCGTGCGAACCGTAGGTGCACGACGCGCGGCGTGCAAGTACACTGGCGGCGAGCCGCAAGGACCTTGGGGGGAATCATGTCGGGCGAGCGCGAAGGCAGCAGCGACTCAAGCAGCAGCGACAACACGAGCTTCAATCCCGGCTTCGGCGACGGTGACGGTAGCGAGAGCGTCAGCGACAGCTTCACGGAGACCAGCCACGTCTCGTGGTTCGAGCGCATGAAGCAGGCGATCGTCGGCGTGCTCGCCGGCCTCGTGATGGTCGCCGTGTCGGTCGGCCTGCTGTTCTGGAACGAAGGCCGTGCCGTCACCACGTCGCGCTCGCTGAGCGAAGGCGCGTCCGCCGTGGTGGGCGTGCAGCCGGCGCGGGTCGATCCCGCCAACGAGGGCAGGCTGGTGCATGTCTCCGGCGACCTCAAGCTCGCCGGCCCGGTCTCCGACGCCGAGTTCGGCATGTCGGCGACCGCGATCAAGCTGGTGCGCAAGGTCGAGATGTACCAGTGGAAGGAAGAGTCCCGGCAGGAGAAGCGCACCAATGTCGGCGGCAGCCAGGACACGGTGACGACCTACACCTATGTCCGCGAATGGTCCGAGAAGCGCAACGACTCCTCGCGCTTCAAGCAGCCCGGCGGCCACGGCAATCCGGAGATGCGCTACCAGAGCCGCCAGAACGTCGCGCAGTCGGCGAGTCTGGGCGCCTTCCAGCTCACCGCCGAGACCCTGGGCCAGGTCAGCGGCGGCGAGCGCTTGGCCGTCGAGCAGGCGCAGCTGCAGGCGTTGCGCCAGCGCCTGGGTGCCAACGTCCACCTGCGCGATGGCGGGGTCTATATCGGCGTCGACCCGGATTCGCCGCGCATCGGCGACCTGCGCGTCAGCTTCGAACAGGTCTCGGCGCAGCAGCTCACCGTCGTGGCGCGCCAAGCTGGTTCGGGCTTCGGCCGCTACCAGACCAAGGCTGGCGATCAGCTGCTGATCGTCGCCAAGGGCGTGGTGCCGGCGGCGCAGCTCTTCAGCGAGGCGCAGGCCGCCAACTCGACCCTGACCTGGATCCTGCGCGGTGTCGGCGCCGTGGTGATGTTCATCGGCTTCGGCCTGTTCTTCCGCCCGTTGGGCGTGCTGGGCGACGTGCTGCCGATCCTCGGCGACGTCATCCGCATGGGCACCGGCGCGATCGCCTTCGTGCTCACCCTGTTGCTGGCGACGACCACCATCGCCATCGCCTGGCTCTATTACCGCCCGCTGGTCGGCATCGCCGTGCTGGTGGTCGGCATCGGCGGCACGGTCGGCATGATCATGCTGGCCAAGAAGCGCCGCGCCGCGCGCATGGCTGCGGCGCCGGTAGCGGCAATGGCACGCCCCGCCGCCCGACCCGCCGGGCCGATATCGTAGGTCATCTTCCCGTCCCCCGGAGGGGCAGGGGATTCGCATATCGGAATTCGTGATGAATAGCAGTGGCTTGCGAATGATTTGCGGCATTCTTTCCGATTCCCTCGGAGAGAAGAAGC
>LNFM01011454.1_pt1 | contig 12043 bp, 9 predicted proteins | sample 596031 | NCBI WGS metagenome assembly LNFM01 (sample SAMN04254537, study PRJNA301005) | activated carbon metagenome | isolation source: dual media filters at the Ann Arbor, Michigan drinking water treatment plant | place: USA: Ann Arbor | reverse complement strand
CCCGGCTTCCGGCGCGACGCCATCGATCAGCACCTCGGTCTCGGCCCCCGGGTGCAGCTTCAGCGTGGCGCTGCCGTCACGGGCCAGGGTCAGCATGCCCAGCTGGGCCGGGCCAACCGCGAGCCGGGTGCCGTTGTCCTGCGCCGATCCCACGTAGGTCGATCCCGGGGTCAGCCAGTGCAGGCCCACCAGGGACAGCCAGCCGTCGGGACGCTTGAGCGCGGCCAGGCGCTGGTCGCGCCAGGCCAGGATTTCGCCTTCGTAACTCAGCTTGGCGGCGCGCGCGGCGCGCTCCTCGTTGCGCGACTGCTCCGCCTCGTCGGCGCCGCCGCCGCAGCCGGCCAACACGGCCAGCGCCGCCATCCACCCCATCATCCGCAGCTTCATCAGCGCCCCCTCAGGAACAATCGGTCAAGTTCGGACTTGCTCAGCTGCACCCAGGTGGGGCGGCCGTGGTTGCATTGTCCGCTGCGTTCCGTCGACTCCATGTCACGCAGCAGGGCATTCATTTCCGGGATCGTCAGGCGCCGGTTGGCGCGCACCGAGGTATGGCAGGCCAGGGTGGACAGGAGTTCATTGCGTGCCTCCTCGAGCTTGCGGCTGCTGCCGTGCTCGCGCAGGTCGGACAGCACGTCCAGCACCAGCGCCTTCGGGTCGAGGTCGGCCAGCAGGGTCGGCACGCTGCGCACGCTCAGGGCCTGCGGGCCGGCGCGGCGCAGCTCGAAACCGTAGCCGGCCAGGGTATCGGCGTGCTGTTCGGCGATGTCGGCCTCGCGCTCGGAAACCGCCAGCGGCAGCGGCACCAGCAGCGGCTGGGAGCGGATGCCCTCGCCGTCGCGCGCGGTCTTGAGGCGTTCATAGGTGATGCGTTCGTGCGCGGCGTGCATGTCCACCAGCACCAGGCCCTGCGCATTCTCGGCCAGCACGAACACACCGTGCAGCTGCGCCAGCGCATAGCCCAGCGGCGGCGCCTCCGTCTCGTTCGCAGCCGCCATCGGTGTGGCGCCACCGGCACCGCCCGAGGCACCGCCGTAAAGCGCGGCGTAACCGGCCAGCGTGTCGCGCACCGGCAGCCCCAGGCCACCCTGCGCCGGCGGCTGCCAGCCACCGCCGCCCGCCGGCATCGCCATCGGTTCGGCGGCGGCGCTGGCGAGCCCCGCGCGGGTCGAGGCCAGGGCTTCGTGCAGCGTGCGGTAGATGAATTCATGCACCAGGCGCTGCTCGCGGAAGCGGACCTCGTGCTTGGCGGGATGCACGTTCACGTCCACCTGGCGCGGATCGCATTCGAGGAACAGCACGAAGGCGGGATAGCGGCCGTGGAAGAGCACGTCGGCATAGGCCTGGCGCACGGCATGGGCGACGGTGCGATCGCGCACGGCGCGGCCGTTGACATAGAAATACTGTTGGTCGGCGCTCGAGCGCGCGGCGGTCGGGAGCCCGACCCAACCCCAGAGCCGCAGCCCGGCGCCGGCATGTTCGACCTGCAGGCACTGCGCGGTGAACTCATCGCCCAGCGCCTCGGCCACGCGCCTGACGTGGTCGCCGGCGTCACGCGCCGGCTTGTAGTGGCGCGACAGGCGGCCGTTGTGGCTGATGCGCAGCTCGACCCGCGGCCGCGCCAGCGCCAGCGAGCGCAGCCATTCCTCGATGTGGCCGAGCTCGGTGCGCTCGGCGCGCAGGAACTTGCGCCGCGCCGGCACGTTGAAGAACAGGTCGCGCACTTCGACCGTGGTGCCGGCCGGATGCGGGTGCGGCTGCGGCGGCGCGAACTTGCCGCCGTCGACTTCCAGCCGCAGGCCATGCGCCTGCTCCGCGGTGCGCGAGCTGATCGCGAAGCGGCTGACCGAGGCGATCGACGGCAGCGCCTCGCCGCGGAAGCCCAGCGTCGCGACCTCCTCGAGGTCGTCGAGCGAACTGATCTTGCTGGTGGCGTGGCGCGAGATCGCCAGCGCCAGCTCACCGGCGGGGATGCCGCCGCCGTCGTCGCGGATGCGGATCAGGCGGATGCCGCCCTCTTCCAGGTCGATGTCGACGCGGGTGGCACCGGCGTCCAGCGCGTTCTCGACCAGTTCCTTGACCACGGAGGCCGGGCGCTCGACGACTTCACCGGCGGCGATCTGGTTGACGAGGGTGTCGGGGAGCTGCTGGATCGGCACGGTGGGCCTCGCGGGACGAGGCTCGATGATACCAGCGGCGGCGCGGCTTACTCCGGCGCGGAGGCGAGCGTGGGCCCGACCGGGATGGTCAGGCGCTCGCCGATGCGGACGGTGTCGCCGCTGAGCCGGTTCGCCGCGCGGATGCTGCTCATCGGCACGCCGTGGCGCGCGGCGATCAGGCTCAGGGTTTCACCCCGGCTGACCACGTGCTGGCGGTTGCCGCCGAACTGGCCCTGGTGGGCCGCATACCAGGTGCCCGGGGGCGCCTGGTCGGAGAAATAAGCGCGCAGGCCGCCGTGGATCGCTTCGACCATGCGCTTGCGGTAGGCCGGGTCGCTGAGCTTCGCTTCCTCGCCCGGGTTCGAGATGAAGCCGGTCTCGACCAGCATCGAGGGCACGTCGGGCGAACGCAGCACGACGAAGTTGGCGCGCTCGATCTGCGGCTTGTGGGTCTTGCCGAACTGCTTGAGCGAGGACAGCACTTCGCTGGCGACGTCGTCGGACACGCGCATCGTCGCGTTCTGCGAAAGGTCGAGCAGCACCGCCGCCAGGTTCTTGTCGCGCGCATCGAGTTCGACGCCACCGACGAGGTCGGCCGCGTTTTCCTGGTCGGCCAGCCAGCGCGCCGCCTCGGACGAGGCGCCGCGCAGCGACAGCACGTACACCGACGCGCCGCTCGCCGACTTGTTGTGCGCGGCATCGGCGTGGATCGAGATGAAGAGGTCGGCCTGCGCCTCGCGCGCGATCATGTAGCGCTGCTCGAGCGGGATGAACACGTCGCGGTCGCGCACCAGGAAGGACTTCATGCCCGGATCGGCGTCGATCTTCGCGGCGAGTTCGCGCGCGATCGCCAGCGTGATGTCCTTCTCGTACTTCCTGGTCGGGCCGATCGCACCCGGATCCTTTCCGCCGTGGCCGGCGTCGATGGCGATGACGAGCTTGCGGTCGCCGTTGCCGATCACGTCCTGCAGCGTGCGCGCGGGCGCCGGCTTGCCGGCGACGGTGTCGCCTTCGTCACGCAGGTCCAGCACGAGGCGCGAACCGCTGCCGACGTGTTCAACGCGGCTGCGCGGCTTCACGGCACGCGCGAGGTCGAGCACCACGCGCAGGTCGCCCTCGGCCGGCTTGCCGGTGCGCACGCCCGCGACCACGCCATTCGGCGCGGGCGCCTTGTAGCCGGCGCCCAGCGAGGTGCCCGAAAGATCGAGCACGAGCCGGTCGGGGTTGGAAAGAGTGAAAACCTTGTAATCCACGGCGCCGGCCAGCTCGAGCACCGCGTGGGTGCCTGCCTCGTCCTCGACCACCTTCATGCCGTCCAGGCGGGCGGCGTGCGCGTTGAGCGCGGCCAGGCCCAGGAGGGCCGGAGCAAGCAGTGCGAAGGCGGAAATACGGCGCATGGGCGGGATTCAACCACCGTCCCTGCGGAAAAGCAAGAAAATCCTTTTGAAATCCGGGGCCTGCCGAACCTTCTTAGGAAACTGTTCAGAAGAGGCCCGGAGAGGGCGTCAGGACGCGATGGCCCTCAGCCAGGCCTCGCCCGCCGGGCTGGCAGGGAGCATCCGGAGCCGCCGCCCGCCGCCGTCCACCGCCAGCTGCAGGCGCAGGTCCGGCGCCGGCAGGCCGCCCTGCCCCCGGTCCGGCCACTCGACCAGCCAGAGGCCGGCCTCGGCCGCCAAGTCGTCCAGGCCCAGGAAATCGAGCTCCGTGGCCGCCGCCAGCCGGTACAGGTCGAGATGCGCAGCCTCGCCGCCGGACACCGGGTAGCGCTCCACCAGGGTGTAGGTGGGGCTGCGGATCGCGCCGGATACGCCCAGGGCCCTGAGCAGGGCCCGCGCCAGCGTGGACTTGCCGGCCCCGAGCTCGCCTTCGAGATAGACCACCGCCCGCGCGGGGCGGGTGCGCGCCAGGGCCGCGCCCAGCGCCTCGGTGGCTTCGGCATCGGCCAGGTGGAGGTCGCGGCTCATTCGGGGTTCGCCATCCGGCGCAGGTGCGGGAACAGGTCCGAGGGCAGCAGGCCGCGCTCGCCGCCGACCCGCGCCGCCGCATCGCCCGCCGCCGAATGCAGCAGCGCCCCGGCCACGGCCGCCTGGAACAGGGGCAAGCCCTGGGCCACCAGCGCGGCGATCACACCGGACAGCACGTCGCCCATGCCGCCCGTCGCCATGCCGGGGTTGCCGGCGCCGATCACCGCAGGCACTTCGCCCGGCGAGGCGATGATCGTGCCCGCGCCCTTGAGCACCACGGTGCAGCGGTAGCGCTGCGCCAGCGCCTCGGCGGCCGCGAACCGATCGGCCTGGATCTCGGGCTTCTCGCGTCCAAGCAAGCGGGCGGCTTCACCGGGGTGCGGGGTCAGGATGGCCTGCGGCACGGGCGCGGGATGGCTGGCCAGCAGGTTCAGCGCATCGGCGTCTAGCACCAGCGGCTTGCCCGAGGCCAGGGATTCGGCGAACAGCGCGCGACCCCAGTCGCCCTGCCCCAGTCCGGGACCGACCGCCACCACGGTGGCGCGCTCCAGCAAGGGGCGCAGGGCTTCGACATCCTCGACCGCGTGGGTCATGGCTTCCGGGCGCGCAGCGACCAGCGCGGCGACGCCGGAGCGGCGGGTCGCGACGCTGGCCAGGCCCACGCCGGTGCGCAGCGCGCCTTCCGCGCACAGGCGCACGGCGCCGCCCATGCCTTCCTCGCCGCCGATGCACAGCACGTGGCCATGCTCGCCCTTGTGGGCGTTGGCATGCCGCGGCGCCAGCCAGCGCGCCAGGCCTTCCGGTCGGCACAGCCAGGCCGCTGGCGGCACGTCGTCGAAGGCGCCGATCTTCAGGTCCAGCCGGTCGAGCAGCACTTCGCCGTCGAAATCGCGGGCCATGCCGGTGTAGAGCCCGCGCTTGGCCGCGATGAAACACAGCGTCACCGTCGCCCGCACGGCCGTGCCGGCCGCGTGCCCGGTGTCCGCGTCCAGGCCCGAAGGCACGTCCAGCGCCAGCACCGGCACCCGCGCCGCATTGATGCGCTCGATCATCGACTGCGCCGCTTCCGAAGGCGGGCGCGTCAGGCCCAGGCCATAGATCGCGTCCACCCAGGCATCGGCCTCGGGCAGCATGCCGTCGAAGCTGGCGACGCTTCCGCCGGCCGCGCGCCAGTCGGCGAGCGCCTGCCGCGCCTGCGCGCTGCGCGGCCCGGCGCCCGGCGGCGTCACCACGCTCACCTGCAGGCCCGCCGCGCGCGCCAGTCGCGCCACCACGTAGCCGTCGCCGCCGTTGTTGCCCGGCCCGCAGGCCACGCCAAGGTGACGGACCCGGGGCCAGCGCTGCTGCAGCACCCGCCACGCGGCCGCGCCGGCGCGGCACATCAGCGCGTAGGGCGGCACGCCGAGCGCACTGCTGGCCAGCTCGTCCATGGCACGCACCTGGGTCGACCGGTAAAGCGGCAACTGTTCACTCATGCGGGGATTCTATACTTGCGCCGATGCCAGACCTCGCCGCCCTCGCCGATCGGATCAAGACCTGGAGCCGGGAGCTGGGGTTCCAGCAGCTCGGCGTCGCCGGGATCTCGCTGGGCGAGGACGAGGCGCACCTGCGGCGCTGGCTCGAGGAAGGACTCCACGGCCGGATGGACTACATGGCCCGCCACGGCGACAAGCGCGCCCGCCCCGCCGAACTGGTGCCCGGCACGCTGCGGGTGCTGTCGGTGCGGATGGACTACGGCACCGGCGACGATGCCGCGGCCTGGGACACGCTCGACGCCGGCGAGCGCGCCTACGTCGCCCGCTACGCACTGGGGCGTGACTACCACAAGGTGATGCGCAACCGGCTGCAGAAGCTGGCCGACCGCATCGCCGACGACATCGGCCCGTTCGGCTATCGCGCCTTCGTCGATTCCGCGCCGGTGCTGGAGCGCGCGCTGGCGCGCGACGCCGGCCTCGGCTGGATCGGCAAGCACACGTGCCTGATCAATCGCGACGCCGGCAGCTGGTTCTTCCTCGGCGAAATCCTCACCGACCTGCCGCTGCCGGTGGATGCCCCGGCCAGCGCGCACTGCGGCACCTGCAGCCGCTGCATCACGGTCTGCCCGACCGGCGCGATCGTGGCGCCGTATCGCGTCGACGCGCGCCGCTGCATCAGCTACCTCACCATCGAGCTGAAGGAGTCGATCCCGGAAGAGCTGCGGCCGCTGATGGGCAACCGGATCTTCGGCTGCGACGACTGCCAGCTGGCCTGTCCCTGGAACAAGTTCGCGGTGCACCACCAGCAGCCCGACTTCCAGCCGCGCCACGGCCTCGACGCCGCCGGCCTGGTCGAGCTGTTCGGCTGGGACGAAGCCACTTTCCTGCAGCGCACCGAAGGCTCGGCGATCCGTCGCACCGGGCACGCGGGCTGGCTGCGCAACATCGCGGTCGCACTGGGCAATGCGCCGACCACGCCGGAGGTACTGTCGGCGCTGGCCACGCGCCGCGACGACCCCGATCCGATGGTGCGCGAACATGTCGGCTGGGCGCTGGCCCAGCATCCGAAACGATCCCCTCCCAAGTGAGGGGTCTTGCCGCCGGGCTCCTCTGGCGCCGGCCACCTCTGGCGCCGGCCACCTCTGGCGCCGGCGCCAACGAAGAGGCAAGCGGCGCGCACTCCGCACCTGGGTGACGAACCATCCGAAACCCGCGCAGGTCAGCGACGGGAGCGGATCTCGCCCAGCAGGGCGCGGGTAACCGGATCCCCCGCCTCGGCCGCGTCGTCGGCCAGGGCCGGCAGCAGCTCGCCGGCGATGCGCTTGCCCAGCTCCACGCCCCACTGGTCGAAGGCGTTGATGCCCCAGAGCACCGACTGCACGTAGACGCTGTGCTCGTACATCGCCAGCAGGGCGCCCAGCGAATGCGGGCTCAGTTCGTCGAGCAGCAGCAGGGTCGACGGCCGTCCGCCCGGGTAACCCTTCTGCGGATCGGTCGAGGGCCAGCCGGTGCCCAGCGCTTCGATCTGCGCGAGCAGGTTGGCCAGCAGCACGTCGTGGTGGTGGCCGTGCGCGTGCGCCGGGCGCACCACGCCGAGGAAGTCGGCCGGCACCGTCTCGGTGCCCTGGTGCAGGGCCTGGAAGAAGCTGTGCTGGGCATTGGTGCCGGCGCCGCCGAACAGCACGGGCACGGTCGGCCCCAGCACGGCGCTGCCGTCGTGGCGCACCGATTTTCCGAGGCTCTCCATCACCAGCTGCTGCAGGAAGGACGGCAGCAGGCTGAGGCGCTGGTCGTAGGGCAGCACCGCGCTGCTCGAGAGGCCGAGCCCGTTGCGGTTCCAGATGCCGACCAGGGCGTGCCAGGCCGCGAGATTGCGTTCGGGCGGCGCGGTCAGCACATGCTCGTCCATCATCGCGGCACCGGCCAGCAACTGGGCGAAGCGCTCGCGCCCGATCGCCAGCTGCACCGCGAAGCCTACGGCCGACCACAGCGAATAGCGGCCGCCGACCCAGTCCCACATCGGCAGCACGCGCTCGGACGGAATGCCGAAGGCCTCGGCGCGGCCGACGCTGGCGCTGACGGCGAACAGGCGCTCGGCCCCGCCCATCCAGTCGCGCAGCAGGGCGCCGTTGAGCAGGGTCTCCTGCGTGCCGAAGCTCTTGGACACGAGGATGCCGGCGGTGCGCGCCGGGTCGAGCCCGCGCAGCAGGTGCTGGGCGGCGCTGCCGTCGATATTGGTCAGGAAGTGGACGCGGAACCGGTCCTCGTGGAAATCCCGCAGCGCATCCACCGCCAGCCGGGGACCGAGGTCGGAGCCGCCGATGCCGACGCTGACGATATCGGTGACGTCGCTGGCGGCCAGGGCGGCATGCAGCGCATCCATCCGCTCGCGCGCCGCCAAGGCCTGCGCCCGCGCGTCGCGCGCCGCGCCGGACTGGCCCAGGTCGCTGCGCAGCGCGGTATGCAGGGCGGGCCGGCCCTCGGAGCTGTTGACCAGTTCGCCTTCGACCAGGCTGCGGATCGCGCCCGGCAGCCCGGCCGCGCGGGCCAGCGCGAACAGCGCGTCGCGGGCCGTCGCGTCCAGGCGCTGCCGGGCGAAGTTCGCGTACAGCGGCCCGACCCGCAACGCATAGTCGGACGCCCGCGCGGCGTCCGCAGGCAGCGGCGCCGCGGCGCCGACGCGTTCGGCCTCTCGCCGCAGGGCGTCCCAGTGCGCCGGATCAAGCAGGCGCCGCTCAGTCACCGTTGAACTCGAGGTTGTCGATCAGCCGGGTGCGCCCCAGGCGCGCGGCGATCAGCGCCACCAGGCCCTTCTCGTCCGGCGTCTTGGCGCGCGTGAGGTCCTCGCGCCGCACCTCGGCATAGTCGACGGTGAAACCGGCCGCCTCCAGCCGCGACACCGCCTCGTCCTCGATGCCGGTGACCGGCAGGCCCTGGCGGGCCGCGTCGCGCATGAAGCGCAGCGTCTCGTGGATGCGGGTCGCGGTCTGGCGGTCCTCGCCCTGCAGGTACTGGTTGCGCGAGCTCATCGCCAGGCCGTCGGTTTCGCGCAGCGTCGGCGCCGGGATGATCTCGACCGGGAAGCTCATTTCGCGGGTCATGTAGCGGATGACCTGCAGCTGCTGGTAGTCCTTGCGCCCGAACACCGCCAGGTCGGGCTGCACCATGTTGAACAGCCGCGCCACGACCTGCGCCACGCCGTTGAAGTGGCCCGGCCGGTGCGCGCCGCAGAGGATGTCGGTGATGCCGGGCACGTGCATCTGCACGCAGCCCATGGTGCCGAACGGATACATCTGGTCCACCGACGGCAGGAACAGCGCATCGCAGCCGGTGTCGGCCAGGCCGTGGATGTCGCTGTCGGGCGTTCGCGGATAGCGGGCGTAGTCCTCGTTCGGGCCGAACTGGGTCGGGTTGACGAAGATGCTGGCGACGACGCGGTCGGCATGGCGGCGCGCCAGCGCCACCAGCGCGTGGTGGCCGGCGTGCAGGTTGCCCATCGTCGGCACGAAACCGACGCTGGCACCTTCGCGACGCCATTGCCGCACCTGGGCGCGCAGGGCGGCCAGCGTGGTGTGGGTCTGCATCAGGTCAATATCCGTGTTCAGGGGCGGGGAAACTGCCTTCGCGCACCGCGGCGACGTAGGCCTGGAAAGCACCGAGCACGGAGCCGCCCTCGGCGAGGAAGTCCTTCACGAAGCGCGGGCGGCGGTGGCCGCTGTTCATGCCCAGCAGGTCGTGCAGCACCAGGATCTGGCCGTCGCAGGACGGGCCCGCGCCAATGCCGATGGTGGGAATCGCGACGGCGGCGGTGATCTCGGCCGCGAGCGCGGAGGGCACGCATTCGAGCACCAGCAGGTCGGCGCCGGCGTCGGCGACCGCGCGGGCGTCGGCCACCAGCTTCTTCGCCGCGGCGGCTTCCTTGCCCTGCACCTTGTAGCCGCCGAGGCGGAGCACCGACTGCGGGGTCAGGCCCAGGTGGGCACAGACCGGCATTTCGCGCTCGGTGAGGAAGCGGATGACGTCGAGCTTGGGGCCCGCGCCTTCGAGCTTCACCATCTGGGCGCCGGCCTGCAGGCAGCGCGTGGAGGCATCGAGCGCACGCTCGGGCGTGGCATCGGACTGGAACGGCAGGTCGGCGACCAGGAAGGCGCCGGCCAGGCCGCGGGCGACGCAGCCCACGTGGTAGACGATGTCGTCCACCGTGACCGGCAGCGTGCTGTCGTGGCCCTGGCACACCATGCCCAGCGAATCACCGACCAGCACCAGGTCGATGCCGGCGGCGTCGACGCTGCGGGCGAAGCTGGCGTCATAGGCGGTGATCGACACGATGCGCCGGCCCTCGGCCTTCATCTTGCGCAGCGCGGGCACCGTCAGGCGGGCGCGCGCCGGGGCATTGGGGTCGTTCGCGTACATGGCGTGGGCCCGGGGGGAAGGAAACCCTAAGGTAGCGCTTCGATGCCCGAAACATCCACCGCGGCGAGCAGCGTCGAGACTTCGCCCCTGCCCGGGATGACCAGGCCGGGCGCGATCTCCGCCAGCGGCACCAGCACGAAGGCGCGCTCGTGCAGGTGCGGATGCGGCAGCGTGAGGCCCGGCTGGTCGACCACTTCGTCGCCGTAGGCAAGCAGGTCGAGGTCGATCACGCGCGGCCCCCAGCGCTCGGCCTCGCTGCGGACGCGACCGAAGCGCGCCTCGATCTCGAGCAGGGACTCAAGCAGCACCTGCGCCGGCATGCGCGTGCGCAGTTCGACCACGGCGTTGATGAAGGCGGGCTGGTCGGTCTTGCCCCAGGCCGGCGTCCGATAGAACGCGGACTGGCGCTGGATCGTGGTCTGCGGCAGCGCATCCACCGCCCAAAGCGCCTCGACCAGCGTGGTTTCGACATCGCCCTGGTTGCCGCCCAGGCCGACGAAGGCGCGCACCGGATCGTCCGGCCTCACTCGCCGCCGCCCTCGCCCCCGCCCGGCTTGCGCCGACGCCGGCGGCGCTTCTTCGGGCCAGGCGCGCCGGACTCGCTTTCAGCGGCGATCTCGTCGGGGTCGCGCTCGCGGCGCGGCGACTTCGGATCCAGGCGCTCGGCCAGCAGCTCGGGCGACTGCGCCTGGGCGTCGCGCCAGAAGGCGACATCGGCGGCCAGCTCCGGGGCCGCGCCGGCGCGCAGCTCGAGGAAATCGAAGGCGGCGCGGAAGCGCGGATGCGCCAGCAGACGGAACACGCGCTTGCGCACGCGCTGGCCGAAGCGCGGCTGCAGCAGCCAGATTTCCTGCATCGGCATCGAGAACCGGCGCGGCAGCGCGATGCGCTGGGCCTGGTGCAGGGTCACGCGATCGGCGGCGCGCTGCTGGGCGACCAGGGGATCGATGCCCGCCTTCTGCATCACTGCCAGTTCGCGGCAATAGGCCGGCCACAGCAGCGCCGCGAACAGGAAGGCCGGCGTCACCGGCTTGTCCTGGGCGACGCGTTCGTCGGTGTTGCGCAGCGCCTGCAGCAGCATCGCGCGCAGCGCACCGCTGCGGTTGGTGTCGATCGCGACGGCGGTCTCGGGGAACAGCGCCGGCAGCAGGCCGTGGTTTTCCAGCAGCATGAAGCTCGACTCGGCGTGGCCGGCGAGGAACATCTTCAGGCATTCGTCGAACAGCCGTGCGGGCGGCGCCGCCGACAGCAGCGGCGCCAGCTCCGGGATCGGCGCGGCGGCGTCGGGCGCGATCGCGAAGCCCAGCTTGGCCGCCAGGCGCGCGGCGCGCAGCATGCGCACCGGATCCTCGCGGTAGCGCTCGACCGGGTCGCCGATCAGGCGCAGGGTGCGGTCCAGGCAATCCTGGTAGCCGCCGCAGTAGTCGCGGACCGAGAAGTCCTCGATCGCGTAGTAAAGGGCGTTCGCGGTGAAGTCGCGGCGGACGGCGTCATCCTCGATCGTGCCGTAGACGTTGTCGCGCAGCAGGCGGCCACCGTCCTCGGTCTCGCGGTCGCCGCTGCCGTCGTCGATGTTGGCGCGGAACGTCGCGACCTCGATGATCTCGCGCCCGAACACCACGTGCGCCAGCCGGAAGCGGCGCCCGATCAGGCGGCAGTTCCGGAACAGCGACTTCACCTGCTCGGGGGTCGCGTCGGTGGCGACGTCGAAATCCTTGGGATGCCCGCCCACCAGAAGGTCGCGGACCGCACCGCCGACCAGGTAACCCTGGAAGCCACCCTCGCGCAGCTTGTAAAGCACGCGCAGGGCGTTGGGACTGATGTCCTTGCGGGAGATGCCGTGCTCGGCACGCGGCACGATCAATGGAGTCAGGGGAGTGGCGATGCGCTTGTCCATTCGGGTCGGGGCGGCGCGGGGTCCTTGCGCGGCGGCTTCGGGCGGGGACGGGAAGCAGCTTCCCGGCACCGGTAAAGCCCGGTATACTAGCGCCCGCTGCACCGCTTCGCCATCCGCGCTCCCTTCGTCTAGTGGCCT
>LNFM01016943.1_pt1 | contig 12047 bp, 13 predicted proteins | sample 596031 | NCBI WGS metagenome assembly LNFM01 (sample SAMN04254537, study PRJNA301005) | activated carbon metagenome | isolation source: dual media filters at the Ann Arbor, Michigan drinking water treatment plant | place: USA: Ann Arbor | reverse complement strand
TTAGCAATGGTTGTGTTCCATACTGCTCACGGCTCAGGTAGTAAACAAGGTTGATGGGATTGTCAACATTGTTCATATCAATAGCCGGGTTGGCATTAGCTCTTATCAACGCAGTGAAATACACGAAATATCCCAGCATGATAAATACATAGCACCAGAGAGAAAGCTTTACAATTTTTAATGCCGATGCTTTTAAGAAATAGCCAATAGCACCCGCAGCTGCCAATACTAATAAAAGCTTTCCTATATTAACACCAGATCCTGGTTGAATAATAAATGGAAGGGCTGATAAAAACAGAAATAATGCAAACCATATTATCAGGGTGACCTGCGAAACTTTATTTTCTTTGAAACGTAAAGCCCATATTGTTAATGCTGCCAATGCGATAAAGTAAATAGCAAAGCCAGAGAAAAAAGGTAGCCCCATTGTGTTTACAAAGAATACATCAAACTGTCCGGCAGCCTTCATCGAATATTGAATAACACCTACCTGAACAATGCCTGTAATAAGACAGGTTATCAGGAATGCAATAATTGCTCCTTTAGTAGTAACATTATAACGACGGTAATAATAAATCATTCCCACAGCAGGAATACACAATAGGTTCAATAAGTGAACACCAATTGAAAGACCCATCATAAAGAAGAACAAAACGATCCAACGATCGCTTCTTGCTTTTGCAAATTGATCATTGCCTGCTTTTTCATCTGCATGTTCCCATTTCAACATGATCCAGAATACCAATGCTGTAAAGAAAGATGATAATGCATATACCTCACCTTCCACTGCACTGTACCAAAAAGAATCACTAAATGTATAAGCTAATGCACCAACTGCTCCGGCAGCCATGGTGGTAAAAGCTTGTGATGCGTTTAATTCTTCGCCTACACCTACAAACATTTTACGGGCAAAGTGAGTTACACTCCAGAAAAGGAATAAAATAGTAGCGGCACTGGCCAATGCACTCATAAAGTTCACTGCACTGGCGGCAGTGTTTCCATTATCGCCAAACAAGATGATAAAGAAACGACCGAGTAATACAAACAACGGTGCACCAGGAGGGTGGGGCAACTGAACACCTTTAGCACTGGCGATAAATTCGCCGGTATCCCATAAGCTGCCTCTGGCTTCACGGGTTACGAAATAAACGATGAGGGCAATGAAAAAAACGGCCCAACCTGTGATGTTATTGACTTTTCTGAAGTTCATAAACTAAACTATTGGTTTTAATTCCTTTGCAATCTTGTTTGTACCGGTAAAGAAGTGTCATTTACCCAAGAATTGAAGGAAAGCAAAAATAGGGTTTCAGAGGTAGATTTCAGTTTCTGCTATCTATATTTAGGAATTTATTCGTAGAGGCAGAAGGAGGGGAGTATTTACTCGAAATATACTTTTACTGTTTGGTAAGAAAGTTGCCCCTGGCGAAGCTTTTCGGAGAACCCCTTTAAGCCAAAAAGCCCAGCAGCGTTTCCTTTATTGATGGCAATTTCGAGATAGCCGGCACTATTGAACAAGGCCAATTTCTCACCTTCGGTTACGTCTGCATAACTTTCGCTGATGCGGTCGATCATTTCATCCCGTTTAAAAACAATGCGGAAGCTGCGGCCTTTGCGTTGTTCTTCAAATTGCTCCCGGGTTATATTTACAATTACATTTTCAAAACTATCAATGAAAATGATCTGGCCTTCCATTGAATTAGTGTCCAGTAGTGGACGCAAATGTCTTTTCTCCACATACTTCACATCCGACAAGCCAATGTTTTGAATGGATTCACCATTTACTAATTGATTTACCACTTTACCCATTACAGAAGTAAGATGAATGGTATTCTTGATCGCTGTTTTTTCCAACGGAATGCCGATAACAATTTCAGGAGTTTCTTCGAGTATCATTGTCAGTAATCCATTGTCAGCACAAATAAGGTATTGATTGTTGTGAAAAGCCAATAGTAATTGCTCAGGCTTTTTTTCAAACAAATTAACCAGTATCAGGTGATAGGAATAATCAGGAAAATTTTTAATAGCACTTTGGCATACATAGGCTGCCTGCGGATAATTGAATGGTGGAATATTATGGGAAATATCTACGATCTGAAATTCTGGATTTAATTGTAATAGCTGTGCTTTTACTGCACCCACCAGGTAATCAGGGCTTCCAATATCAGATGTAAGGGTTAGTAAAGGCAAAACAGTTATTCGGTTTCGGGTTTAGTGTTTCGGGTTAGGGTTTCCTATTTTTAAACTTATTTCCTTTGTGTTCAGTTTTGTTAAGATAGTTAATAAAAGAACCGATTTTCTTTCCTATAATATCGGCTTTCTCATACAAACGGTCAAATTGTTCTTGGGTAATATATTTTCTATCCATAGCACGGAATAGTTGTGACTTGACTTCACCCGCAGAACCTTTTGAAAAAGTAAGGAAATTTATAAACTCATTTCTGCCACCTCTTTCAAAGCCTTCTGCAATATTATCCATAACAGAACCACTTGAGCCATTTATCTGGTCTCTAAGCTTAAAATCTCTTGCAAAGTTTTCAGATGAAGTGTACATCTCAAATATTTCATTAGTAAGTTCTCTTGCCAATTGCCATATCTCCAGCTCTTCAAATTTCGTAATTGTTGCCATCTCAGTATCTTTTAGAATTTAAGAACCCGAAACACTAAACCCGAAACAGTTTTATTTAACGAGCTTTCCATCTTTAAAGAAAAACTTATAAGCAAATTTATCGGCCAGCTTCGGAAAAAATTTTTGCATAAAGACGGTTCGTTTACCGGTAAATGTAAGCACCAACGTTCTTTTCTTTTTGCGAACTGCTTTTAAAATATGTGCTGCACATTCTTCTGCTGACATCATTTTACTTTCATCCATCGGTGTTTCGCCATGCGAAGTAGCATCTTTATTTAATGCCGCACTGCGAATGTTTGAAGTGGTAAAACCAGGACATACCCACATTACATGTACTCCATCAGCCATTAATTCAGTTTTGATAGCTTCCAACCAGCCCTGCACTGCAAATTTGCTGGCAGAGTATCCGCTTCTTCCAGGCAAACCTCTATATCCGGCGATTGAGGATACGCCAACAATAGTTCCTTTTCTTTCAATGATAGAGTTCAATGCATATTTTGTACAGTAAACCGTACCATAAAAATTAATATCCATCACGTTGCGAATAACCTCGGTGTCGGCCTCTTTTAGCAATGCCCGCATGGATACACCTGCATTGTTGATCAGAATGTCTATACCACCAAAGTTTCTAATAGTGGTTTCCATAAAACGGCGGCAATCATTTTCACTGCTTACATCTGCTACCATTGTATGCAAATGAGCAGAGGGATAAGCAGATTGCAACATATAAAGTTTATCATGGTTGCGACCGCAGGTGGCTACTTTGGCGCCATCTTTAATTAATGCCTCAACAAGTGCTTTTCCGATGCCATCGGTGCCTCCTGTTACTACAACTACTTTGTCTTTAAAATAGGTTGACATGAAAAATTTATTATTAACCACAAACCTACTCTAAAATGAACAAGTAGAAAACTTAGCTAAATGGTTTGCAAGCTATAAGGCCGGAAAATATCAGGAAATACTGTTAATAACTGTTTGAAAAAGTTTTGGTATGACTCCCAAAACGGGAAAGGTTGATTTCGTAGCTCAGTTGGTAGAGCAATACACTTTTAATGTATGGGCCCTGGGTTCGAGTCCCAGCGGAATCACACAAATCTGAAAAGGTCGTTGTATTTACAGCGACCTTTTCTTTTAGGCTCATTGCTCTATTGGGTTTAGTAATCCATTACTTTCTTTTGTTTACGGATATTAATCAGGTGAAAATGTGGTTTGAAATGTTACAGAAATAATATCGGGTTAAGATTTTTTTTTAAAGCAAGTTTACTTTAAGTGAAAAAGCTGCATTACCTTTGCCGCACCGTGCAAAAAATCGCTGCAGCAATATTACTTCTGGCTTTTTTTGGTCAAACTTTCAATCAGGGTTTATTTTTTATTGATTACATGGTTGATAAAGCAGCGTATGAAAAAAAATGTATCAATAAGGCTCGCCCAAAATTACAATGCCACGGTAAGTGCCAATTGATGAAGAAGATTGAAGAAAAAGAGAAAAGAGAAAGAGGTGAAGCACCTGAAATGAAATTGGCAAATAAAGTAGAAGTACTTTCTTCCAAATCCTCCTTCTTATTGAATGCACCATTAGCGACATCTTTTAATACTCAAACATATTTGCTTTTAAATACCGGTACTCCTATCGATCAGCCTTCATCCTTTTTTCATCCCCCCAATTGTTAGGCTAAATACTTTTTTATTCCTCCTTCCTTCTTTGAAGGAGCATTTTCCTGTTATTTAATTTATTATCACATGGTAAGAAAGTACCAATGGTACAATCCTGTGCTGATAAGAAATTTGCGCAAGGTGCTTACTGTTCTCATATGGACAGTTTGGCTTATTGTGCTGTTTCTTCAGCAAGAAAGGATTGTGTCGTTTCTTCAGCAATCTTCATGGCTAACTTTTTTTAGATAGGTAAGGTATTCGTATAGAGTTGCTTTTAATTGGCATCGCAACTTTTATTTCCAAAACAAAATTTTCTAATCCTCATAAATTTAAATATGAAAAATTTTATATCAAAAACCCTCATAGCCGCTCTTAGTTCAAGCCTGCTATTTGCTACTTGCAAAAAAGATGAAGTGTTGCCTAATAATAACACTCCGGAGGAATTGGCTTCTATGTCTGTTGAATTTGACAATATTGTAGGAGGCCAAAACCTATTTTTGAATACTACTAATTATACGAATGCAGCAGGAGAGCAATTTAATATTTCGCAGCTACAATATTTCGTCAGCAATATCAAGCTGCATAAAACAGATGGAAGTTACTATACTGTTAACGCAGACAGCAGTTATTTTCTAATAAAAGAAAGTGATGCAGCTACCCGCTATGCCAGATTCAAAGCACCTGCCGGTGATTATAATCAACTCAGTTTTGTATTGGGTGTTGACAGCCTGCGAAGCACCATGGACATTAGTAAACGTACAGGTGTTTTGGATCCGGCAGGCGGACATGACGGGATGTATTGGGGTTGGAACAGCGGGTATATTTTTTTTAAAATGGAAGGCATATCACCGGTAGCCCCGGTTGACCCAACAGGGCAACGGAAATTCAGGTATCATATAGGAGGGTTTGGCGGCTATTCTGCGCCTACACTCAATAATATAAAAACAATAACGATTGATCTTACAGCATCTGGAATTGCCCAGGCCAGGAAAGGCAGAAATTCAAATATTCACCTGATGGTAGATGTGATGAAAGCATTTAATGGATCAACTACGTTAAGTATTGCAGCAAATCCAAGCGTAATGTTCAGTGATTACAGTGTGAATATTGCTAATAATTATACCAGCATGTTTTATCATGATCATACCGAAAATTAAACTCAATGAATAAAAAATATTGTTTTTTTTGCTTTGGCTTTATCTTTTTGGTTTCCTGCAGCAAGGAAATCATGAATTCTTTCCAGGGATTTAAAAAGCCTGCCAATTTTCCGGAATCTACCTATCGCTTTGCTGAGAATGAGATAACAGCTAACAAATTTGAACTGGGGCGAAAACTGTTTTATGAACCAAGGCTTTCCCGGAACAATACCATTTCCTGTGGAAGTTGTCATATACAATCGGCTGCATTTACTCAACATGGGCATGATGTAAGTCATGGTATTGACGACCGGCTCGGCACCCGTAATTCTCCACCAATCATGAATCTTGCGTGGATGCCAACATTTTTTTGGGATGGTGGAGTATTTGACCTGGACCTGCAACCCATTGTACCGATTACCAACCATGTGGAAATGGATGAAATAGTAGAGAATGCGTTGCGTAAACTTCGTTCGCATCCCCAGTACCCCTTGCTGTTCAAAAAAGCATATGGAGATACCGCCATTACTACAGCAAGAACTATGAAAGCCTTGTCGCAATTTATGTTGCTATGTGTTAGCGCAGAGTCAAAATATGATAGTGTATCCCGTAACCTGGGGGCCACTTTTACCAGCCAGGAACAACAAGGTTATTTATTATTTAAGCAGAAATGTGCAACATGTCATGCTGAACCGTTATTCACAGATTTCAGTTTTCGAAACAATGGAATTGCCATAGGGCTGAATAATGACCAAGGGAGATATATGGTTACTTTAAACGATGCAGATAAGTATAAATTTAAAGTGCCCAGTCTTCGCAATGTAGAGTTTACCAAACCGTACATGCACGACGGACGATTTGTAACACTGGATGCTGTATTGGATCATTATAGTAGCCATATTCAATCAACCCCCAATTTGGATCCGTTGCTCTCTACTGGTATCCCACTCAATATTCAAGATAAGATCAACCTTCTTGCATTTCTTAAAACATTAAGCGATAGAAATTTTTTAACTAATAAATTATTATCTGAACAGTAAAAACAAACAATTATGAAAAAGATGCTATTGATTGCTTTAGTAAGTACAATTGGATTAGGCTTACAGGCTCAAAAAAAATCATGGAAAGAGATGGATGATTTTCATACGGTGATGGGAGCTACATTTCATCCGGCAGAAGAAAATAACTTACAACCACTAAAGGAAAAAGCCGAGGATTTAATTTTGAAAGCCAAAGATTGGCAACAATCAACCGTGCCTGATGGTTTTAATGGCGATGTAACAAAACCAATTTTAAAAAAACTTGTAAAGCAATGCAAGATTATTCAACGATCAGTTAGCAAAAATAAACCTGATGCAGTGTTGAAAAACCAAATTACAGCTGCACATGATATTTTTCATGAGATTATGGAAAAATGCAGAGACGAAAAACATTAATATCAAAAATTAATTTATGAAACAATTTTTTACGGTAATGCTGTTTGCATTTTTTCTGGCATCATGCAACGATAGCGACTCCAATAAAGAGGAAGGAAAGAAGGAAAATAATCATGAAGGCCATACAATGGTTAGTTATGGAGCAGATTACTGCGATAGTATCAATAGTGGTTTGATTGCAGCAGACACATTAAAAGGAAGTCCCCACAGAACGGCCATGAACACCATTGCAGGTACACATGTGCATATTGAGTATAGTTCTCCGGGAGTAAAAGACAGGGTAATATGGGGTGGTTTAGTAGCATGGGATAAAGTATGGGTAGCCGGAGCCCATCAGGCAACTTCTATCCGTTTTTACAAAGATGTTCTGATTGATGGCAAAACGATTCCGGCAGGTACGTATGCTTTTTTTGCCATGCCTGGAAAAGATAAATGGACACTAATATTGAACAGAAACTATGATCAGCATTTAGCAGATGATTACACTGAAAGCGAGGATATTATCCGGTTGAGTGTTGAGCCTTCTAAAAATGCTACAACTCAACGTTTAACTTATGTTGTTGAATCAATAAATGAGAAACAAGGTGTAGTAAATCTTTTGTGGGAGAATATAAAAGTTGGATTGCCATTTAAAGTTATCTAGTATGAGTAAAAAGGTTGTCATTTTATTTTTCATTTCAGTAGTGAGTGTTTCAGTAATGGCATGTGATATTTGCGGAAGCGGGGTTGGCGGATCTTATATTGGTATCCTACCCGAATTCAAGAAGCGATTCATCGGATTACGTTACCAACAGAATGGTCTTATAAGCCATCTTGGCCCAGGCGGTTCTAATTCTTATCTGACAGCAACAGAAACTTTTCAGGTAATGGAGTTTTGGGGGGCAGTCAATATCAGTAAACGATTTAGAATTGCCGGCTTTGTTCCTGTTAATTTTATTCGGCGCAGCAGTCAGCAAGCTGTTGAAAAAGAGCAGGGCTTAGGAGATATTACTGCCATTGGATATTACCAGTTACTTAATAAGCAACAAACACTGCGGAATAAACTACTGGTGCAATCTTTATGGATTGGTACTGGAATTAAATTGCCGGTTGGAAGGTTTAACCCGGAAGATAAAAATATGCTGCAATCTTCACAAAACACTTTTCAATTGGGTACAGGTAGTCTTGACTTTTCTATTCATACGATGTATGATATTCGTTTTCAAAATATCGGTATCAATACCAATCTAAGTTATAAAGCAAACACCCGAAATAAATATGCGTATAGATATGGCAATAAATTTACTGGCAATGTGTTGGCGTATTATAAAATAAGCACAGGTAAAAAATCGGGTATAGCACCCAATGCTGGTCTATTATTTGAAACATCGGCAAAGGATTGGAAAACCAGGGATATTCATGTTTGGGAAACAGGCGGCAGGTCTTTAATGCGAACAGTTGGTATGGAACTCAATTGGGAAAAAATCAGTATCGGTCTTAACTGGCAAGCTCCGGTGTACCAGGAGTTGGGAGAAGGGAAATTAAAAGCAAAAAATAGAGCAATGATACACCTGAGTATTTCTTTTTAAAATTGTAATTAATTTATTGGTCTCTTAAAAATTTTCATATGAAAAAATCAGTTTTCGTAATTACCGCTTTGCTGTTTGTATTTATTTGCTTTGCACATGAGTATATTTTACTTGCTGCCAAGTATCGGTTGAACAGGGGAGAAGAATTGGAAATGCATCTTTTTGTTGCTGATGGTTTTAATATTGAGCTCGAACGTCCTTATCAGCAAGCACCTACCAAATCTTTTGAGTTAATAACAACAGGTAAGATTATTAATCTTACTGGAACTGAACAAGGGGCATTGCCTATAATTCGCCGGACAGTTGATTTTGAGGGTGGTGGGCTTATTCATCTCGAAAGAAATTATGCCAGAATCAGTCTTGCTACAGATAAATTTATGGACTACCTGAAGGAAGATCATATTGCAGGGATAGCCGATAAGGTTGATAAAACAAAAAAAGAACAAAAAGAACGCTATACCAGGTATATAAAATCGCTTGTACAAAGCGGAACTTCCTATCAGGATAGTATTTACAGAACAGTGATAGGCCAGGATCTTGAAATTATACTTTTGCAGAATCCTTACCAGCTTAAACCCGGAGCAACTTTAAAAGCAAGAATTATATTCAACGGGAAACCTTTGGCAAATAAAACACTTACCGCAAGAAACAGAACGGGTAATAAAGCTTCTATTGCAGTTCTGGCTACAACAAATCAAAATGGGGAATGTGCTTTTAAGTTACAACGGGAAGGCGAATGGTTTATTCATGTCACACATATGATTGAATGCCCCGATAAAGCCGACAGCGATTGGGAAAGTTTCTGGGCAACTTATAGTTTTGAAATAAGTAAGTAGCCATTTTTTCTAAGAAGAGCTCTATTTGTTCTAAATGTCACATCCTCTTCGCTTTGCGAAGGGGATTTTTTGTTTTCAGTTGCCAATATCTCTAACAATTTTTCCAGCATCTCAATATACTCTGCTACTTTTCCATGCTGCGTTTCTATATTAATATACCGCAGGTTTCTTTCGCCGCAATAAATACTGAGTGACCCATCTTTTTTAGCTCTTTCATTATCCTGCCAGATAGAATTAAACCCTGCATCTGCCATTTTTTGATAAAGCAAGCTGTCGGTAGTTAACGCTATATCATCAATATCTTTTTCAGGGTTTTCATACACTGCTTTTGCATCCCGTTGCCGGTTGCCACCTGGCGTATAACTTTTAATAGAAAATAACCCTTCGGTGTTATTGTGTAACGCAACTATACAAGATGTACTGTCGGGTATAAACGATAGCAGGTATTGCGCAAATTTTTCAATTTCTACAATTGCTTGTGGGCTGGTTCTTTTATTATCCCGCAATGTTTGCTGAATACCAATTCTTGCATAAATACGATTGGGGTCAAAACCATAGGTAATATTGCCGAGTTTAAAACGGATAACCCGCTGCCCGTTATTTTCAACTTTGATCAGTGTGCCGCCTTGTACTTCTAGTACTTCAATAGCTGCTTCTACTGCTGCATCTTCATTGTCATGCATATTGATGTAAACAATATCCTTTACAGTTCCGTATTGAATAATTTTTATTGGAACAGTCTTGTTGCCGATTTTATATAACACTGTTTTTTCGACGGGTAAATAAACAGGCTTACTTACGGAGATATTATTATCCGCAGATTGGCTATAAACAGCCATAGAAAAGAGCAGTGCCAATATGATAGTAGAGAAAATTTTCAAAGTTCGATGTTTGAAATAAAGATACTCAACCAACTGAACTTCTTTATACCCGGAAAACGGTATTTATCAGAAAAACGAAAATTGGAATGTCACGAAAGTTGCTCTTTCATCTTTTGCATTACATCTTTTTCTAACATTATTTGGGCAAGATGTATCATATTCATAAATGCACGGGCACCAGAAATGCCGTGGCCGATGATAACAGGTTTCGCAACACCTAACACAGGAGTGCCACCGTATATTTCGAAATTGAAGCGTTCAAAGAAATCATCATTCACTTTTCGTTGCTGGCTTATTTCATATAGCGATTCAGCCATCTTAAGAATGATGTTGCCGGTAAAACCTTCGCAAACCATTACATCGGCTTTTGGTTGCAATACATCTCTGCCTTCAATGTTGCCAATAAAATTGATGTGTTTATTTTCTTTTAGCAGGGGATAGGTGGCTTGTAATAGTAGATTGCCTTTGCCTTCTTCTTCTCCCACATTAATTAATCCCACTTTTGGATTATCAATACCCAATACTAATTGTGCATACACCGAACCCATAATGGCAAATTGATTAAGCTGTTCCGGTTTGCAATCTGCATTCAAACCCACATCCAATAGCAAACCTGTTCCACCATCGGCTTTGGGTATAATGGCTGAAATAGTTGGACGAATTACACCTTCCAGGGCTTTGATACTAAATAGGGCGCCTACCAGCATTGCGCCAGTATTACCAGCACTGATGAAGGCATCCATTTTGCCGGAGGCCAGCAAATGAAAGCCAATAGCAATAGATGATTTTTTCTTTTCTTTAAGTGCTTTAGTAGGATGCTCCTGCATACCGATCACTTCTTCGGAAGCAATAATTTGTATATGCTCCAAGGAAATGGCATGCTGTTCTAGTAACGCTTTCACCTGAGCTTCATCACCAATCAGGAAGAGAGTAGCAGGAATGTTATGGCCGGATAAATATTCTTTTACCCCTTTCACTGCTTCCAGTGGGGCAAAGTCACCACCCATCATATCTATTCCAATATTCATGCTACTTGATTACAGGATTTATTTGATCTGTGACACATAACTAAATAACAAATTCCAAATTCCATCAGCAATTTAGCCAAATGGATTTGGAATTAAGAATGTGTACTTAAACAACAGCTTACTGTGCTCTTAATGGTGCTTTTTCTGCAACCACTTTACCTTTGTAGTAAAGTTTACCTTCACTTACATGTGCACGGTGACGTACATGTAACTCACCAGTTGTGCTGTCGGTTGATAATGTAGCAGCAGTTGCTTTATAGTGTGTTCTGCGTTTTGCAGTTCTTTGCTGACTGTGTCTGCGTTTGGGATTTGGCATAACTCAAATATTAAAATGTCAATTCAATTATTATTTACTCTAAATCTTTAAACTTTTCCAATCCTTTCCAGATTGGGTTTTCTGCTGGTTTCTTTTCTATTTCTTTGGGCTCCAGTTTTTTCAGCATATCCAGTGCTTCGCTGTTGCAATGTGGTCCGTCCATTTTTTCAAACGAACAAGCCTTTTGTAAGGGAATGCTTAACACTATGAACTCGTAAATCCATTTAGCAACATCCACATGGCTATCGCTTTGTGCGATATAGTACATATCAGGATCTTCTTCCTGTTCATTCATTAACTCAGGCTCTTCTACCATTTTTACGGTGATGTTGAATTCATCCCACAGGTCAAATGGTAAATTATTATTGCAACGGTCGCAGGTGACTTCTAAAGCGCCGCCAATTTCAAACTTCATTTGCATGAAAGAACTTTTCTTATCAAGCAATAGTTTTACCTTGGCTTTGCAGTTTCTAAAATCGGGCTGCTGGAATGCCTCAAAGAACTTGTCATCAATTGAATAGTTGTATTCATGAACACCGGGTTTTAATCCTACAAAAGCTATTTCAA
>LNFM01011453.1_pt1 | contig 12047 bp, 12 predicted proteins | sample 596031 | NCBI WGS metagenome assembly LNFM01 (sample SAMN04254537, study PRJNA301005) | activated carbon metagenome | isolation source: dual media filters at the Ann Arbor, Michigan drinking water treatment plant | place: USA: Ann Arbor | reverse complement strand
CTCAACCTCCCCGGCAGGAAACTCGGTTTCCTGCACCTTCCTCCGGAAGATGCGCTATGCGCGCCACTCCAGGCGCAACTCCGTGGTCTCCACGCCCCATTGCCTGGCCGCCAGGCGCTCCACCTCGACGAAGCCGAATTCCACATAGAGCTTCGCCGCGGCCGGCAACCCAGCCAGCGTCCAGAGATACACCCGTGTGAAACCCGCTTCGCGCGCGTGCTCCATGACCGCGCCCAGCATGCGCCGGCCGAGGCCCGAACCGCGCAGCACCTCATCCAGGATGAACCAGCGCAGATGCGCGATCCCCGCGCCTTCATCCTCCAGCGCGATGGAGCCGAGCGCGCGGCCCTCACGCTCCACGGCGCGGAAGAAATCGCCGGGGCGCGGCGGGCGGGTCAGGAATTCGCCCAGCTCGCGCGCCACCTTCGCCTCGAAGACGGCGCCGAAGCCATGGCTCGCCGCGTATTGCCGGGCGTGCAGCGCGGCGATGTCACCGACGACGCCGGGAAACCAGGCGTCGCGCAGCATCAGCCGGCAAGCTCGGTGCGGAAGGCGTCCAGCAGCTTCAGCGTGCCGTCGCCCTGCACCAGGTGCCAGAAGGTCCAGCCATTGCAAGAGGGCGCCTCCTGCACCGCCGAGCCCACCGCGTGGATGGAGCCCCGCGCCGTGCCGCAGGCGATGGTGCCATCGGCGAAGACCTGCGCGGCCCAGCGGCGGTGGCGGTCGGTCAGCGTGGCGCCGGGCGTGACCAGGCCGCGTTCCACCAGGCTGCCAAAGGCGATGCGCGGCTGTTCCTTGCGCGTCGGCGTGGGCGCGGTCTCGGTATCGCCCAAAGGCTCGATCGCGGCGATCCGGCGTTCAGCCGCGGCGGCATAGCCGGGGTCGCGCTCGATGCCGATGAAGCGCCGGCCGAGGCGCTTGGCCACCGCCCCCGTGGTGCCCGAGCCGCTGAAGGGGTCGAGGATCACATCGCCGCGCTGCGTGCAGGAGAGGATCACGCGGTGCAGCAGCGCCTCGGGCTTTTGCGTCGGGTGGAGCTTGTTGCCGGCCTCGTCACGCAGGCGTTCATGCCCGGTGCAGAGCGGGATGTACCAGTCGCTGCGCATCTGCAGATCGTCATTCAGCGCCTTCATCGCGGCGTAGTTGAAGCGGTATTTCGCATCCTCGCTGCGCGCGGCCCAGATCAGCGTCTCATGCGCATTGGTGAAGCGCCGGCCGCGGAAATTCGGCATCGGGTTGGCCTTGCGCCAGATGACGTCGTTCAGGATCCAGAAGCCCAGATCCTGGAGCGCCGTGCCGAGGCGGAAGATGTTGTGGTAGCTGCCGATGACCCAGAGCGCGCCATCCTTGCGCAGCACGCGGCGGCATTCGCCGAGCCATTCGCGGGTGAAGGAATCATAGGCGGCGAAATCGGTGAACTGGTCCCAGGCGTCATCCACCGCATCCACCAGGCTGTGGTCGGGCCGGTGCAGCGTGCCACGAAGCTGGAGGTTGTAGGGCGGGTCGGCAAAGATGGCGTGCACCGAGGCCGGCGGCAGCGAGCGCAGCGTCTCGATGCAATCCCCCAGCAGGATCCTGTCGAGCGGGATGTCGAGGCCAGCGCCCAAGGGCGGAAATTCCTTCACGAATCGGAGGGAAGACCATGCGCGACGGCGAGTCGCCGCGTCAACCGGCGATCCCGCCGAAGGCCTCCTCCACCGGCCGGAAGCCGCGCCGGTGGTGCGGGCAGGGGCCATGCTCCAGCAGTGCGGCGCGATGGGCGGCGGTGGCGTAGCCCTGGTGGCGGGCGAAGCCATAGACGGGCCAGCGCAGATCCAGCCGCGCCATGCCCGCGTCGCGCAGGGTCTTGGCCAGGATGGAGGCGGCCGCGATGGACAGGCTCAGCCCATCGCCCCCCACCACGCAGCGCACCGGGCAGGGCAGATGCGGCGCGCGATTGCCATCCACCAGGGCCAGGGCTGGCGCGACAGGCAGGCGCAGCACGGCGCGGCGCATGGCCAGCAGCGAGGCCTGGAGGATATTCAGCCGCCCGATCTCGGCGGCGGAGGCGGCGCCGATCGCCAAAGCGAGTGTTCCCTCCGCGGCCGCGGCCCGCAAAGCCGCGGCGGCCATCAGGCGCGCCGGCTCCGAGAGGCGCTTGCTGTCATCCAGCAGCGCCCCCAGGCCGTCTGGACAGGGCCGCAGGAAAAGGACGGCGGCGGCGACCACCGGGCCGGCCAGCGGGCCGCGCCCGGCTTCATCCACCCCCGCGACGAGGCCCCCTTCCGCAAGCTCCAGGCTGAAATCAGGCATGGACACGGCTTAGCCCAGGCCAGGCGGACGACAAAACCGTGACGCTGCCGAAACCCTCTTGCGCGAGAAGATGAAGGTTTCTACATGACAAACCGTCAATAATAAATCCACCTTGGAGACATCCATGCTGCCAACTTCTCGCCGCGGCCTCCTGGCCGTGACCGCAACCGGCATGCTCGCCGGCAAGTCCGCCCTGGCGCAGCCCGCCCTGCCCGCCAATTGGCCGGACCGGCCGGTTCGCATCATTGTTCCTTATGCAGCGGGCGGCATCACCGATGTGATCAGCCGTGGGATGGCGGTCGGCCTCCAGGGCGCACTGGGCCAGCCGGTCGTGGTCGAGAACCGCCCCGGCGCGAATGGCACGGTGGGGACGCTGGTCGCAGCCCGCGCCGCGGCGGATGGGACCACGCTGACCATGGGGATCACCGATACCTTCGCCATCAACCGCTCCACTTTCCGTAGCGTGCCCTATAGCGACGAAAACGACTTCGCACCGGTCTCCATGATCACGCGCGTGCCTTTCGCGCTGATGGTGGGGGCGCATCGGCGTGAGATCACGGATTATGCCAGCTTCATCCGCGAGGCGCGGCGTGAGGCGGGGCGCCTCAGCCATGCCTCCTGGGGTGTCGGCTCCTCCTCGCACCTGGCCTTTGAGTTCGTGGCGCGGGCCGAGCGCTTCGAGAAGCTGCACGTTCCCTTCGCCGCCCAGGCGCCGGGCATGCAGGCCGTCGCCTCGGCCCAGGTGGATTCGATGATGCTGCCGGTGGGCGGTGCCAACAGTCTGGCGGTGGACAACCGCGCCCGCATCCTGGCCCTGGCGCACCCAAGCCGCATCGAGCTGACGCCGAATGTGCCGACGCTGACCGAGCTCGGCGTGCCGCTCGCCACCGGCTTGTGGCTGGCCCTCTACGTCCCCCGCGCAACGCCCGCGCCGATCATCGCTCGGCTGAACGCCGCGGTGCGCGAGGGCATGCGCAATGAGCAGACCCTGGCCGTCTTCCGCCAGCAGGCCGGCGCGCCGGAGCCTTCCACGCCGGAGGAACTCGCTGCCTTCGCGGCGCGCGAGCGGGTGCAGTGGGCGCAGCTGGTCCAGGAAAAGAACATCCGCGTCGAGTGATCTTCACGATACACTCATAGGTTGCTGGAGTGTTAACGGCCCGGGAGGACATTCTCCCGGGCATGATCAGCAACCGCCTCCTCGCCGCCGCCCATGGAAGCACCGCCGGAGCAACCCGGCAGGGCTTCAGGAAGCCTTCATCTTTACGGTGGATGGTGACCCGCATGATCACGACCAACTCCCTCGCGGCCTTCACCAAGGAAGTCGCCCCCCAACGCCCCGTGGCCGAGGCTGGCGCTATCCGCCGGCAGGTGCCCGGTGAACCCGGCGCGCCGTCGGCCGAGCAGGTGGCCCAGCGCCGGCTGGAGGCTGTTCCACCAGCACCCAGCAAACCCTTGCCGCGCGGTTCCTTGCTCGATCTGCGGGTCTAATCAGGCGCGATCGCTGGTACCCTCTTAGCGCCCGGGATGGCGCCGGTGTCGCGGCGGCCGGCCCATGCCACGGGCGCGGCCCCAGCATAAACGCGCGCCGTCATGCGTATTTTCTAGGCGAAAAGGCGTAATTTTGCGCAACTACCACAATGCGGGAGGCTTATGCGCAAATTTGTGGCTTTTCTGTCCAGGTCGGATGTTTATGTTGCTTTGCATAGAACTGATCCTGGAGGTCCTCCTCGCATGCGCATGCTCCTCGCCGCCTTGACCGCCCTGGCCGGCGTCAGCCTGGCCCAGCCCAGCCAGGCGCAGATCGCCATCGGCGAAACCGGCGTCACCCTGACCACGACCGGCACCTATGCCAGCGACTACCTTTTCCGCGGCATCAGCCAGACGCGCTCCCGCATGGCCTACCAGGGCACCACGGAGGCTGTGCATTCCAGCGGCGTCTATGTTGGCGGCTTCATCTCCAACGTGAATTTCCAGGGCTGGGATGCGCGGCAGGAAATTGATGTCTATGGCGGCTACCGCGTGACGCTCGCCGATTTCAACCTCGATTTCGGCGGCATCGGCTATCTCTATCCGGGCTACAACCGCCCGCCTGGCGGGGCCTCACCCGTGCTCGACTATGCAGAAATGTACGTCAAGGCGACGCGTGAAATCGGACCGGTCAACCTCCTCGCCGCGTTCAACTACTCGCCCAATTATTTCGGCCGCTCGGGCGATGGCTTCTATGTCGAGGGCGGTGCCGACTGGAAGACCGGCGTCTGGGACCTGACACTGGGTGGCCGCATCGGCTATCAATGGATCCAGCGCAACGCCGTTTTTGGCACGCCGGACTATGCTTGGTGGTCCATCGCCCTGACGCGTGAATTCCCGGTGGCCAATATCGGCACCATCGTGGCGAGCGTCGGCTACTACGACACCTCGATCTCGAAGAACGAGTGCATCTACGGCACCAACCAGAACATCTGCAGCGCCCGCGTCCTGGGTGCCATCTCCTTCCGCTTCTGACCGGAACAGAGAGCCCGGCGGCCCTGCGCCGCCGGGCATTGACCCCGCCCGCCCCCGGGCGGAGGCTTGCCGTCCCTTTCGGAAAGCAGGCCCATGACCCAGCGGTTCTCCGTCCTCCTCCTGCTGCTCGCCGGCCCTGCCCTGGCGCAGGAGCGGCCCCAGATCACCCCAACGCGTGACGTCGCCGTGACCTATCGCGTCTCGGGCGAGGGTCCGCCGGTGGGCGAAATGCGCATGTCCTGGCTTGCCGCCCGCAAACTGATGCGCATGGACATGCCCGGCGGCCAGGGCTGGGTCGTCCTGGACACGGCGACCGGCAGCGCCTTCATGGTCATGGACAGCCAGCGCATGGTCATGGACATGCCCGCCACCGGCGTCTCGGACCGCATGACCCCCAATGCCAATGCCCGCTTCACGCGCGAGGGCAATGCGCGCGTCGCCAACACCGATTGCGTGAATTGGCGCATGGAGGAACAGGGCCAGGTGGCGCGGGTCTGCATGACGGGCGATGGGGTGATGCTGCGGACCGAAAGCCTTGGCGGCCAGGGCCCCAGCCGCGGCCTGATGGAGGCCACCGCTGTCGCCTTCGGGCCACAGGATGCGGCGCGCTTCCAGCGCCCTGCCGGCTATCAGGGGCTCCAGCTGCCGCCCGGCATGCCCCAGGGGGGGCCAGGGGGCGGACTGGGGGGCGGACTGGGAGGCGGTGGCAACATGCCGCGCGGCACGGCGATCCCGCCGCCGGGCCTCACCACACCTTCGCGCTGACCGCAGGAACCAGCGCGGCTCATAGCCTCGGCGAGGCGCGCGCCGTGGCGGCGGCCCGTGACGCTGCCACGCTCACCCGCGGGTTGGGGATGGGCGGCCAGGCCGCCCGCACCCCTCAGCGGATCAGGATGGGCGTCAGCCCATGCCGCGCCGCAGCGCGCGCCAGCGTGCCATCGGCCCGCACCGCGCCGACGAAGCTGTTCACCTCGGCAAGCCAGGCCGGGTCGTTCAGCGGCAGCGCCCAGGCATAGAGCGTCTCGCCAAAGCGATCCGGCGGATCGATCACCCGCGCCCAGTCATGCATCAGCAGCATGCGGCGCGTGTAGGGGAAGTCGCTCATGAAGACATCGGCGCGGCCGGCCTGGATCTCCGCCTCGCGCGAGCGGGGGGGCGCCACCACCAGAAGCTCCGCGCGGCGCAGCGTACGGCTCATCAGCGGTTCCATCACCGTGCCGGCGGCCACGGCAACCACCGTGCCCGGCGTATCGATATCGGCCCAGTTCCGGATTCGCGGGTTGTTGCGCGTCGTCACCGCATAGACCGGGCTGGCCAGGTAGGGGCGGCTGAAGGCCACACGCTGCGCCCGCGCGGGCGTGATGCCCACGCCCATCATGGCGATGTCGCAATCCCCCATCTCCACGCGGTCCATGAAGCTGGCGAAATTGGTTTCCACAAAGGCAAGCCGCACGGAAAGCCGCGCGGCCAGGGCGCGCGCCAGGTCGATATCAATGCCCTCCATCTCGCTGTTGCGCGGATTGCGGAAGGAAATCGCGAAATAATCGGGCCAGATGCAGGCCCGCAGCTCCCCCCGTGCGCGGATCGCCTCCAGCCGCGGCGGCAAGCTCGCGGTGGCGGCTTGCGGCGCGGGCGGTGTGGAAGTTTGGGAAGCCGCTTCGCAAAATGGGAAAAACCCTGCCATGATCGCAGGAACCATGCGCTTGAAAGCTCTCCGCAACAGCATTCGTCTCTCCTTCGGCAACTCGGACCGCGAGGATGCGGGGATGCTCGACGCCACGCCAAGGCCAAGTCGTCTTTACGCCCTTGTCGCGGGGCTCGTCATCTTCTGCCTGATGGCGGTTTACAGCGTTGTCATGTTTCGTGGGCAGTCGGACGCGGTTCGCGAGGCGGAGCGCCTGACCCAAGCTGTGGCCGAAGCCCTTGCGGATCAGTTAACGCGCGCCATGCAGACGGTGGATATCGTCATGCTGGACCTGGCCGAGCGCAGCGCCCAGCCCGCGGAGGGATTCGCGGGACAGCGGTCCAATCTCCTGCGGGACGTGTCGCAGTTGCGGGCCATGGTGGTCACCGACGCCAATGGCGTGATCACGGGCGCCACGGTGGACAGCCTGGTGGGTCTCAGCCTCGCCGACCGCGAATGGTTCCGTGTGCTGCGGCTGAGCGGGCAGCAGACCCGCCTCGGCCCGCCCGAGGCGGCGCGCTTCCTGGCGCTGCCGGGCGCGCGGCCGATCAGCGAGACCGGCCTCTGGTCCATCCCCCTGGCCCGCGGGATGCGCAACGGACGGGGCGAGTTCGAGGGCGCGGTGGTTGCGCTGATCAACCCCGACTACCTCAGCAGCATCTCCCGCCAATACGCCGAGGGCTTCGGCGTCACGGTGCGCCTGCATTCCTTCAACGGGGCGCTGTTGGCGCGCTCGGATGGCAGCCGCGCGGGCATTGGGCAGATCCACCCGGGTTCCTGGCCCTTCCGTAATTTCCTGCCCCGGCTGGAACGCGGCAGCTTCGTCGGCACCGACCAGGACAGCCAGGAGGTGATGGCCAGCTTCGCCGTCACCCGGCAGGGGCAATTCGTCGTCGAAGTGGTGCGCGCCCGCAGTGATGCCATGGCGGCCAACCGGGCACTGGGCCTGCTGCTCGGCCTCGGTGTCGCGGGCGCTGGCGCCTTCATCCTGATGGCGCTGGGCCTGATGGTGCGGCAGGCGCAGCGGCTGCGCGCCCAGGGCGAGCAACTGGCCGAGAGCGAGGCCGCCGCCCGCGCCGGCTCGCGCGCCAAGGAGGATTTCCTGGCCAGCATGAGCCATGAGATCCGCACACCGATGAACGGCGTGATCGGCATGACGGGCCTGCTGCTCGACACCCGCCTGGAGGACCTGCAGCGCCGCTACGCCGAGACCATCCAGAACTCGGCCGAGCACCTGCTCATGGTGCTGAACGACATCCTGGATTTCTCCAAGCTCGAAGCCGGCGCCGTGGAGCTGGAGCGCGTGCCCTTCGAACTGGAAAAGGAACTCGGCACCATTGTCGAGCTCTTTGCCCCCAAGGCGGCGAGCAAGGGGGTGGAGCTGGTGGTCTCCCTACCGGGCGACATGCCGCGCATCATGGTGGGCGATCCGGGCCGGGTGCGGCAGGTGCTGTTCAACCTGGTCGGCAACGCCGTGAAGTTCACGGACAAGGGCTGGATCCAGCTGGATGTGACGCTGGAGCCGCTGGGCCAGCGGCGCGGCTGGCTGATGCAATGCGCGGTGCTTGATACCGGCATCGGCCTCGACCCCGCCCAGGTGCCGCATCTGTTCGAGCGCTTCACCCAGGCCGATGCCTCGATCCGCCGCAAATATGGCGGCACGGGCCTCGGCCTCGCCATCTGCCGGCGCTTGGCCGAGGAAATGGGCGGCGGCATCGAGGCCGGCCCGCGCGATCCCACCAAGCCGCGCGGCGCGGGCAGCCGATTCACCTTCTCGGCCAAACTCGGCCAGCCGGCCGGGCCGATGGAGGCCTTCCCCGCCACGGCACTCGCCGGGCTGCGCGTGATGGTGGTGGATGACCTCGCGCTGAACCGCGACATCCTGGCCCGCCAGCTCAGCAGCATGGGCGCGGAGCCCCTGCTGGCGACCAGCGGGCGCGAGGCGCTGAGCCTTCTGGGCGAGGCCGCCGCCCAGCAGCGGCCGGTGCGGGCCATCATCATGGACGGGCAGCTCGAGAATGAGCGTGGCCTGGACGTGGCCCGTCAAATCCGGGCGCGGCCTGACCTGCCCCGCCCGGCGATCCTGCTCTGCTCCTCCGGCGCCTCGCTGGGGCGCGAGCAGCCGGAGGAAGGGCTGGTGGAGGGCATGCTGCTCAAGCCCGCCCTGCCGGCGCGGCTGCGCGACAGCCTGCTGGCCGCCCTGGCGCCCTCTGCCGCGCGGCCCATGGCGACCCTCGCGCCGGCTGAGACCAGCGCGCCGGAGGGCCCGCTGCTGCGCGTGCTTCTGGTGGAGGATAATGCCACCAACCAGCTGGTCATGAAGACCATCCTGGGCAAGGCGAAATGCCATGTGGACGTGGCGGGCGATGGCGGCGAGGCGGTGCGGATGGCAGGCGCCGAGGCTTATGACGTGATCCTGATGGACCTGCAGATGCCGGTGATGGACGGGCTGGAAGCCACCCGCCAGATCCGCGCGACGCCGGGTCCCAACCGGCGGACGCGAATCATCGGGCTGACGGCGGCGGTGGGCCCTGTGTTTGAAGCGCAATGCCGGGCGGCCGGCATGGATGACTACCTGGGCAAGCCGGTGCAGCGCGCCGCCCTGCTGGACCGGTTGAAGCAGAAGGTGGTCTGAGCCGCCGCTCGCTCAGATATTCCAGACCTTCTCCGGCTTGGTCCAGAGCACGGGATCGCGCATGGCCTTCGCCAGATTGGTCGCGATGGCCGTCAGCATGGCCTGCCCCTTCTCGGCCGTGGCCGCGCGCGGGTCGCCCTTCACGCCGGTCCGGGGCGCGCGCTCCGCGAAGCTGTAGAAGCGCGAGAAGCCAGCCGGTGCCTGCACGCCCGCATTGCCGCCGGCGGCTTCCTCGATCTTGTCCTGCCGCACCTGGCCCGGGTCGAGCGCCAGCCAGAGCGCCGTCTCGCCCTCGCAGGCATGCATGATGCCGGCCTGGGTGGTCAGCGTCTTCGCGATCTCGACCGGCGCCACATTCGGCCAGGTGGTGGTAACGATGGCCATGCCGAATTCATGCGCCAATTCGCGTCCGGAGACGTTGAGCGGATCAATATTGCCGCCATGCCCGTTCAGGATCAGCAGCCGCGTGAAGCCCTGCGCCTGCAGGCTGCGCACCACGCAGCGCAGCACGGCGTGCAGCGTCGCGTGATCCAGCGTGATGGTGCCGCCGAAGGGCAGGTGATGCTCGGAGAGCCCGGTCCAGAGCGGCGGCAGGACGATGGCCGGGATATCCGTGGCCAGCCTGGCGGCCGCCACGGCCAGCTCATGCGCCAGGAAACTGTCCGTCCAGACCGGCAGATGCGGCCCGTGCTGCTCCAGGCTGCCGATCGGCAGCACCGGCAGCGCCCCGCGCTCGGCCAGGGCCTTGAGTTCGGGGCCGGTCAGTCTTTCCCAACGCACGTCCATCATCGCCTCCGGTGTTCGCTGAGCGAGCCTCCGCCGCTTCGACGGGCGGCGCAAGCGCCGGTCATGCGCGCCGGAGACGCGCCCGCATGGCGGCATAGGCGGCGAGGAAGCGCGCCGGCGCCTCCTCCGGCGCGTTCCAGGGCAGCGAGATACGAATGCCCGAGCCGGCCTGGGCGCCAAAGCCCATCGCCGCCAGCACATGCGAGGCCGCGACCTTGCCAGAGGAACAGGCCGCCCCGGCTGAAACACGCACCCCCGCAAGGTCCAGCGCGATGACCTGCGTCTCGGCCGGCACGCCGGGCAGGATGGCGAGGCTGGTATTGGGCAGGCGCGGCGCCCCCTGCCCCGCGATGATGATGGCGGGGTCGAGCGCGGCCAGGCCGGCCTCGATCGCATCGCGCAGCCCGGCGATGCGCGGCGCGTCGTAGTCTTCGGTCAGCGCGGCGCCGAGGGCGGCGATGGCGGGCAGCGGCTCCGTCCCACCGCGGCGGCCGCGTTCCTGCCCGCCCCCTGCGATGAGCGGCGGCAGGTGCAGCCCCGGCGCCAGGATCAGGGCGCCCGCGCCCGGCACACCGCCCAGCTTGTGGCCGGACAGCGCGATGCTGGCCGCGCCGAGCGAAGCGGCCTGGAAGCCCAGCCGCCCGGCCGATTGCACCGCATCCACATGCAGCAGCGCGCCATGCGTCCGGCACAGCGCCGCGACCTCCTCCAGGGGGTGCAGCACGCCCGTCTCGTTGTTCGCAGCCATGACGCAGACCAAAGCCGGGCCACCCTCGGCGAGCCGCTCGGCCAACGCCTCCAGCACCAGCATCCCGTCGGAATGCACGGGCAAAGTGAGGCCCTCGCCCGCTGCGCGCACGGCGGCGTGCTCGGTGGCGCCCATCAGCAGGCGCCGGCCCGTCCCCAGGCCATGGATGGCAAGCGCATTGGCCTCGGTGCCGCCGGCGGTGAAGATGATATCGCCCGGCGCGACGCCGAACCGCTCGGCCAGGCGGCGGCGGGCCATTTCGATGAGGCGCCGCGCCGCGCGCCCGCCGCCATGGATGGAGGAGGGGTTGCCGCCCAGCGCCAAAGCCTCCAGCAGCGCCTCGCGTGCGGCAGGGCGCAGGGCTTCGGTGGCGTTGGCGTCGAGGTCGAGCGGTGTGGCTTGGGGGGGCGGGGTCATATCACCCGCCCCTTTCCGGCGGGATCAGGCCCGCGTCAATTCCCGCCGCAGCGGCGCGACGGCACGGCCCTGGATATCGCCATGCACCACATCATGCAGGGTCAGGCCATCGAGGAAGAGGCGGATCTGCTCCCCCAGCTCGGCCCAGAGATCGTGGGTGATGCAGCGCCGGCCGCCAATGCAGCCGGGCGCGCCATCCTCGCAGCGCGTGGCGCGGATCGGCTCATCCACGGCATCCACGATGGCGGAGATGGAGATCTCATGGGCCGGCCGGGCCAGGCGGTAGCCGCCGCCGGGACCGCGCGCCGAGGCCACAAGGCCCGCGCGGCGCAGCGGGCCGAAAAGCTGTTCCAGATAAGCGAGCGACAGCATCTGCGCCGCCGCGATCTCGGCCAGGCTGACCGGCGCGACATTCTTGCCGGCCATGGGCTTGGCGGCCCGCTCCTGGCGCGCGGCCAGCTCCACCATGGCCATCACAGCATAACGGCCGCGTGTTGACAGGCGCATCGCCTGCACTCCTTCCTCAAATCGGATCGCACCATAGGGAGGCGAGCCAAGCGCCGCTTTGCGGTCGCCGTTCAGATGGCCAGCCGGATCCCGCCGGGGGGAGACCGGTTGACGAAAGCAGTCTGCAACAAAAAAACGGTCTGTGGGGAAGATTCCACATGCGAACCGGGCTGCCATGCATTGTGGCGGACCCAGCCATGCAATCGCCTGTGTGAATCCATTATGAAACAGGTTCGTGAATGCGTATGATGCGCCCGCCGCCACGGATTGAGCCGGGGCGGTTCTCGAAGCGATTGTTTTTCTGGCCGATCTCGTCAGATCGGGCGGCGCCAGGAATCGTCCTGCCGGCCGGGCGAACGCCCGTGAGGCCAGGAGGTTGCCGGTGGAAGAGGCGCACGTCAAGCGTGCATGCCTCATCAAAAATTCGCCATGGGATGACCGACGCGGGCCTGCCGCTTCCCGTCTTTTCGCCAAGC
>LNFM01011452.1_pt1 | contig 12047 bp, 11 predicted proteins | sample 596031 | NCBI WGS metagenome assembly LNFM01 (sample SAMN04254537, study PRJNA301005) | activated carbon metagenome | isolation source: dual media filters at the Ann Arbor, Michigan drinking water treatment plant | place: USA: Ann Arbor | reverse complement strand
CGGCCATGCGGCCGGCTTTTGCCACCGGGCGGCCTTGCGCCGCCCGGCCCCAAACCCACGTCTGAACACCCCCGATGGCTGACCCACGCATCAGGTACGACATCCTTGCGAACGCCGAAGGCGAAGAGGATGTCGGGCGCCTGGCCGCAGAGCTTGAAAAGCTCGATGAGGCCATCAACCCCCAGGCGGCGGCCCGTGCCAAGGCGCTGGCCGAAGAGATGCGTGCGCTGGCAGAGAAGCGCACGGGCATCGAGGCCTTTCTGCGTGCGCTGGCAGAAGCCGATGCGGCCGCCAAGGCTCTGGAAAATGCCCAGCAGGCTGCGGACAAACTGGGCAGGCGGCTTGAGGCCGTGGAGAAGCCCACCCGCCAGCAGGTGGGCCAGCAAGAGAAGCTGCGTGATGCCGTGGAGCGCACGCAGCGTGCCCTGACGGAGAAAACCGCCGCCCTCAGCACTGCCCGCGTGGGCATAGAGCGCCTGGGCGTAGGCACCACTGACCTGGGCACCAAGCAGCAGCTGCTGGCCACCGCGCTGGCCAGCACCAAGACGCAGGCCGCGCAGCTGGGCGCCGCCTACCAGGCCACCGCCGCGCAGGCCGCTGCCAGCGCTGCCACGCAGACGCGGGCGCAGGGCCAGGTCAAGGGTGCGCTGGAAGACCTGACGGGCACCTATCGCCGCCTGCAAAGCATCGCGGCGGTGGCCATCGGCGGCGGCATCTTCACCGGGCTGATCAGCGACGTGGGCACCACCGCTGATGCGTACAAGAACCTCGAATCACGCATCAAGCTGGTCACCGGCGAGGGCCCAGCGTTTGAGCGGGCCTTTCAGGGCGTGGCAGACATTGCGCTGCGCACCAACACCAGCCTGGAAACGACCGGCACGCTCTTCACCCGCATTGCCCAGGCCGGCCGCGACATCGGCCTCACGCAGCAGGGTGCGCTGGCCCTCACCGAAACCATCAACCAGACGCTGGCCCTCAGCGGCGCCAGCGCGGCCAGCAGCGACGCGGCCATCACCCAGCTCATCCAGGGCCTGCAAAGCGGCGTGCTGCGCGGCGAAGAGTTCAACAGCGTGGTGGAGCAAAGCCCCCGCCTGGCGCAGGCGCTGGCCGATGGCCTTGGCGTTGCCCGCGGCGAGCTGCGCAAACTGGCCAACGAGGGCCAGCTCACCAGCGAGGTGGTCATCAAGGCGCTGGAAGGCCAGGCCGGTGCCGTGCAGCGCGAGTTCGCCACGCTGCCGCTCACCGTGGGCCGTGCCGTCCAGAACCTCAGCAATAGCTGGACGCTGTATGTAGGTGAAGTGGACAAAGCCAACGGCGTCAGCGCCGCGGCAGCGGGCTTCATTAACGGCCTGGCCAACAACCTGGACACTCTGGCGACCGTGCTGCTTGCAGTCGGCAAGGCCGCGGCAGCCTACAAAGTGCTGAAGATGGCCCAGGAGTTCCTGGGCATCAGCACCGCCGCGAAGGCTGCCACAGCGGCCGTGACGGCGCTTTCTGCAGCACAGGCGGGGGCTACAGGGTTGGCGGACGCTGCTGCTGCTTCCACAGGCCGCTACGCCGCTGTGCTGTCGAGCCTGAAGGCCTTCAGCCTGGTCGGCGTGCTGGCCAACGCAGAGACCATCGGCACCGCCATCGGTGAAGGCGTGGCCAAGCTGGCCGGCTACGGCAAGGTGCTTGAAGAAAACGAGCGTCTGCTGGCCGCCGAAGAGCGGGCGGCCCGCAGCAATGCAGCAGCCACCGCCGAGGTGGCCGCCCAGGCCCTGCGTGCCGCAGATGCCAAGCTCGGCCTTGGCAAAGAGGCCAAGACCCTGGTTGCCGACTTCGACCAGGTGGTGAAGAAGGGCGAGAGCGTTGCCGATGCGCTGGCCAAGGTGGCCAAGAGCCTTCAGCTCGAGGACATCAGCGGCATTGCCGCGGCAGGTGCCGCGATGGACAGCCTGGCTCTCAGCGGCAAGATCACCGCCGACCAGGTCACCGCCACCCTGGGCGCCAGTCTGAAGAACCTGGATCTCGGCACCTTCGAAGCCAAGGCGCGCGCCGCCTTCGACACCAGTGAACAAGGCGCCCGCCGGCTGCAGGCGGCCATAGACGCGGTGGCCGATGAGGCCCTGCGCCGCGCTGGCACTTCGGCCCAAGAGCTGAAGACAGGTTTCAGCGCTGCGGCCACCAGTGCGATCAACGACGTAGACGCCCTGGCCGCATCGCTGCTGCGTGTGGGTGCTGATGCGCAAACCTCCGGCCGCCTGTTGGCCGGCTCGCTGGACAAGGCCCTCAGTGCCGCCAGCACCGAACGCGCCGTGCAGGCCGTGATACAGCGGATGGAAGCGCTGGGCAAGCAAGGCAGCCTCACGGGCGAGCAGCTGGTCGATGGCCTGGAAAAGGCCCGCAAGAAGCTGGATGAGCTGAAGCCAGGCGTCAACTCTCTGGCTGAAGCCTACCGCCAGTTCGGCCTGAAGTCGCAAAAAGAGCTGCAGGCGCTGGCCGACAAGAACAAGCAGGCCTGGCAAGTGATCAGGACCGACGCCACGCTCAGCCTTTCGCAAAAGCAGGCGGCCTTCAAGCAGTACGCGGAAAGTGCCATCCTGGCCAACGGCGGGGTGGCCAGCAGCGAGCTGAAGCTTCAGGCCGCCTCGTTGAAGGTGCAGCTGCAGGTCGACCAGACTGGCAAAACGATTGTCAGCTCGATGGCCGGCGCCGAGACAGCAGTGCAGAGAGCCACAAAGCGATTCGACGAACTTGGCCGTGAGGTGAACGAAGCCGGTGAAGCCGTCAACCAGCTGGCCGGCAAGATCGGAGATCCGCGCCTCAACAGCGTGCGGCAGCCCGGCACTGCTGGTGCGCAAGACGCGCAAGGCAACCTGCCGCAGATCGACTCCTTTGGCCGCCTCATTCGGGGGACTCCGAACGGCGGCATCACGCGCACTGCTCAAGGCCAGATACCGCCGCCGCCCGGGGACCCGGCCGACTACTTCTTCAACACCGCGCGCCGTGGCGAAGGGCCGTTCGGCCTGGGCGTATGGGAGCTCACCCCAGAAGGGGCAGCGCGGCAGGAGCAACGCATCCTGAACCCGTCGGGCCCGCCTGCAAGGCCGGCCCCCGTGGCCAGTGGCCGCGTCAGCTCCAACGACGCTGGGCGGGTTGCGGGTGGGCAGGGCGCTGGCGCATCTGCCACTGCCGCTACCAGCGTGCGCACTGTGCGTCTCGAGCTGGCCGTGGCTGGCCGCACCTTCCCGGTGATGGCCGACGAAAGCATCGCCGACGGCCTGCTGAGCGCTATCGAGCGCGCAAAGTCAACAGGGGGCTGAATTGACCACGACGCTGACCAATGGCGCCACCGCGCTGGCCTTGCCGAACGACCTGCAGTGGGTTGACGAATTCGACTGGACCGAGGTTGAAGAAACCCGCGGCTACAGCGTTTCGGGCGCGCTGCTGATCGACCGCCGCCGCCGCCAGGCTGGGCGACCCATCACGCTGCAGGGCGCTGCGGACTTTGCATGGTCTACCCGAGGCGCAGCACTGACGCTGCGCGACTGGGCGCAGCAGCTCCAGCCATCACTGACTCTTCTTTTCCGGGGCACCACCTACACGGTGGCTTTCGACCACGTGCAGCAGCCCCTGCAGGTCACGCCCATCGTCGACTACGCCGACCCGGAACCCACCGACCAGGTCTTTTTCACCATGCGACTGATCGTCGTCGAGTAAACCGCCATGCCCTTGACCGCTGCAGACATCAAATTTTTCGCCGCAGCCACGGCCACCGACGCTTCAGACGGCGGCGGTCGCCGCAGTCCCACGCTGGTGCAGAACGGGCTGGACAACAACCTGTTCCCCGACGTGGTGGCCGATGACAGGCTGCAGGGCCTGACGCGGTTGCGCAAGGCCTTCCCAAGCCTCACCAACACCGATGCGGCCGCATTGCTGGGTGGTGCGCTGGCACTTGACTCAGTGCCTGCCGATGCCGATACCCGGGTGGCGCTGTGGGCCTACGGCGGCGCCGGCACCACCCGTGCCGAGTTCGTGGCGGCGGTGCAGGCGTGGCACGACGTGGGGGCAGACGTGGCCTCATTCGTGTTCACTGATGGCGGGCTGGTTTCCAGCGGCACGCGGCTGTACATCAGGGCTTTTGCGCCGTACCCGACTGAGGGCCAGGTGTTGGGCATTCGGCTTGACGGCGAAGACCCGGCCGACCCGCGCTCCTATGACCGCTACGTCATCCAGAGTGCGCTCTTCGTCAACAGTGGCTCGGTCAGCGCGTACATGTCGCTCACGCTTGACCGGCCCCTGCCGACTTCGTATTCGGCGGGCTCGCCATCTGTGGCGCCGCTGGTGCAGTACCCCATGCGCGCGTTGACTGAGGTGCGGCCCTACGGCATTGCCGCTGTGCCTGGCAGCCTGACTTCGGGCCCAAGCACCGTCACGGTGTCATCGTTGAACGTCAAGCTGGTGCCTTACGTGTCTGGCGCCTACCCCACCGCGGTGCGTGGCTTCCCGCCGGCGGCGCTGGAGTATGCCGACGGCGAAGTGCAGGTCATTCGGGAGGGCGACGCGGTCACGTTGTGGCACGAAACAACCACCAGCGCGGCCACCGCCACCAACGGCGGCACGGTGAACGTGGGCCGCACGAACCTGGAACAGCTGGCGGTGGTGGGTGCCAACGGGGTGGAGATCGCGCGCTTCATGGTCAACGGGCCCAACCCCACGCCCACCAGTGGCGCCATGACGGCCAACCTGGCTGCAGGCACGGTGACCTTCAGCAGCGTTACCGGCTTCTCTCAGCCCGTCACGGTGCGCCACCGCATTGCCCACCGTTCCGCGGTCAGCAGCATTTCCAGCCTGGTGGTGACGCTGGCCAATGTGTTGACGCGCGACTTCCCGGCGGGCAGTGTGCTCAGCAGCCACCTGCCGCTGGGCGACGTGCAGGCCCGCGTGAGCAACGTCTTTGCACAGCAGTCGTGGACGCGTGTTTTCAGCGACTCTCTCATCGGCAACCCCGTGACCTTGCCGTACACCGGCACGCCGGCCACCACCAACCAGGGCGCCGAGACTGACCGCTGGGCCATCGTCTTCACCACGGGCAACACCTTCGCCTGCTACAGCGAGGCGCTGGGCCTGGTGGCCACCGGCAACACGGCCACGAACTTCTCGCCGATCAACCCTGTCACCGGCGCGCCGTTCTTCACCTTGCTGGCCGCGAGCTGGGCATCGTCATTGCTGGTGGGCAGCGTGCTGCGCTTCAACACCCAGGCGGCTGCGCTGCCGGTTTGGGTTTCGCGTTGCACCGTGCCCGGCACGGGCTCTGGCAACACCACCGCCGCCCTGCGCGTGCTGGGCAGTGCCAATGCCTGAGATACAAGCAGCCACGGCCCTGGCCTGGGGCGACGGCACCAGCCTTCAGGCCGCCACGGCCCTGGCCTGGGGCGACGGCGCGCAGCTGCAAAGCAGGGGCTCGCCCTACACGCAGCCCGACCCCGGCGCTGGCACACCCATCACAATCGGTGGCCTGGCGCCTCTGCGCGACATCCAGGGCGCCAGCACCTACGTCGACATCACCGCCCTGCAGGTGCTGGACCTGCGTGACGGTGAGCCGCTACCCGTCGAAGAGGTCGCGCTCAGCCTGCTGGAGGGTGCCGATCTCTGGAGCATGGAAATCGCCGGGCCCAGCGAGCTGGCAGACAGGCTGCGCGATGGGGAGCAGCCGGCCACGCTGGAAGTGCAGGTGGGTGCCGAGGTGTGGCGCTTCGTGGTCGAAGACATTGAACAGGCGCTGAGCTTCAGCGACACCGGCGTCACTGTGCGCGGCCGCAGCCTGGCTGCCGCGGCCGGCGCGCCCTATCAGGCTGAACAGGTCTGGCTTGCGGATGCGCCCACCAGCGCAGCGCAGCTGGCCGCGCTGGCCAACACCTACACAGGCCTGGCCGTGCAGTGGGAACTGGCCGATTGGCTGGTGCCGGCCGGTGCCTGGTCTGCCACCACCGACCCACTGGGCGTGGTGCGTCAAATGGCCGCGGCCGTGGGGGCCGTGGTCGAGGCGCACCCATCTGAGCTGAGCGTGACGGTGCGCTCGCGTTACCCCACGCCACCCAACACCTGGGGCTCCAGCGTGCCCGACGTGCAGATTGCCTGGGATGCCTTTGAGTCGGCGCGCCAGGAGCGTGCCGACCAGCCGCTGTATGACGGCGTGCTGGTGGCCGGGCAGCAAAGCGGCGGGCTGCTGCAGGCCCGCCTGGATGGCACCGCGGGTGCCGTTCAAGCGCCCATGGTGACCGACCAGCTGCTCACCGAGACATCGGCCCGCCTGGAGCGTGCCGCAGCGCTGTTGCACAGCTTTGGCGGCCGCGCGCGCGAGACTCGCACCCTGCAGCTGCACGGCGGCGTGATAAGGCGCGGGGCGCTGGTGCGCTGTGTGGAGCCTTCGGCCACCTGGGTGGGCATGGTGCGCGCTGTGTCTGTTCGCGCCACGCTGGCCAAGGCCCGGCAGACGCTGACGATGGAGCGGCCCACGTCGTTCCCCGCGGGGTCCGCCGCGCCGGAGCCGATCGTTTTGCCGCCGCCGCCGATTCCCGCTGACGACAGGGCCTCGGTCATCCTTTCGCATGGCCAGTCTGGCGGCCTGGGGATCGTCAGAAGCACAGATGCAGGCCTGACTCTCTCAGCGCTGGAGCTGGTCAACTCGCAGCAGGTTCTCTCATACCGAAACATTGGGGGCACCGACGGAGAGTTTGCGTCGGTGGGGTTCTATGGCCCGTGGCGAAAGGTCGGCGGCGTTTGGCAGGCGCCATCGCCTCTGTTCCCTGAGTCGCTGCTGGGCTGGAAGCTTGTGTGGCGGCCGGGCGTGCTGCTTGCCGCACCGGTGCCGGCGTCCAGCTTCGATGCCGTGGCTGCCCGGGTCACTCTTGACGGCGGCGCTTCGTGGGGCAGTGTCGGCTCGGCCATCGCGATACGCGACATCGTCTATTGCGAGGCCTCCTCGCTCTACATCTACACGCGCTTGTCGGACGGCGTCATCTTCACCAGCCCGACGATGGCCACGGTGACTTCGCGCGGCGCCTCTACCTCGCGTACCCTGGCCGTCGGTGGCTCCACGGTCATCGCCGGCAGTTCGGCTGACTCGACCTATCTGACGCTCAGCCGCAGCACCGACGGCGGGCTCACCTGGTCGCAGATCACCACCTCGGTGACGAAGCCTGGGCTCGGCGACCCGTTCATCCGGTTGGCCACCAACGGCTCGGGCATCTGGGTTGCATCCGCTGAAGCGCTCAACAAGGGCATGCGGTCGACCGACGACGGTGCAACCTGGTCGGCCATGACGCTACCTGCGCCCGCTGGCCGCCTGGCCGGCCCAGTCTGGTGGACCGGTACCGAGTTCATCTGGGGCTTTGGCGGCTCGGGTGTGACTTCGCAGATCTACGCCAGCCCGGACGGCAGCAGCGGCTCGTGGACGCTCAGGAACGACTATGCGACTCAACGCCTCGGGTTCATCTTCCCGGCCAATCCCTTCGTCGGTTGATCGAACATGAGTACGAACCTCTTCACCCGACTGAAGGCGCTGCTGCCGGCACCGCCCCTGTGGGTGGCCACGGTGCTGGCGCACAACGCAGACGGCACCAGCACCGTAGAGCTGCCCACAGGAGTGCCTGGTGCAGCCGTGGCCCCTGGGCTTACCGCGGGTGCCACGTTGCGGGTACGCGGCACGCAGGTGGCCGTGGGCGAGCGTGCGTTCATTCGTGCGGGGGCGGTGGAGTCGCAGGCGCCCAGCGGCGCCATTGAAGAGGCCCCCCTGGGCGTGGTGAGCAGCCAACCCTTTGGCCCGCCCCGGCTTGCCCGCGGCGAGGACATCGTTGCGCCTGCCGCGCTGGTGGGTGTGGCGTACAGCCTTGACCTTGCGCCCGCCTGGCTGGATGGCTACCCACCGCGCAGCTACGTGTTGACCAGCGGCACCCTGCCGCCTGGCCTGGCCCTCAACGCCAGCAGCGGCCGCATCACAGGCGCGCGCACCTCTGGCGCCGCTGCCACGGGCTTGCAGGTGACTTGCACTGACAGCACCCACCGGGCGCTGGCCAGCAACATCTTCACCATAGCTGCCAGCTAAAAAGGGGGTATCGCCAAGTGCTTGCTGATGCTTACCATTCGTCGATGCATCGAAGAAAGGACCATGGCCATGCGTGATTTCATCGGAAAGAGCCGCAGTGCAGCGCAAGGCTGCGCAGCATTGCTTCTGCTTTGCCTGGCTGGCCACGCGGCCGCGCAGTCCATCTATCGCTGCCAGGATGCAGAGGGCAAGGTGGTGCTGCAGCAAACCGCCTGCGCGCCTGGCCGCGGTGAGGCCGTGAAGGTGGCGCCCGGCAACGTGGTGGACAGTCGGCCCGCCGGCGAAGAGGGCCTGCGGCAGACCATCGAGCGGCGCCGAGTGGGCGGCAGCGGCCTGCAGCAGCAAATGACCGACGCTGAGGTCTTGCAGCAGCTGGGGCAGCCCACCACGGTGAACACCGACATTGTGAACGGACAGGTGAGCCGGCAGTACGTGTACCGGTACGCAGACGGTTCGACCCGCTACGTGTACACGCGCGACGGCGGGCTGTACGCCGTGCAGAACAGGCCGGCTGTGAACCCTGTTCGCCAGAAGCGCTGCCACAGCGACCTGGAGATCCGCAACGCCGAGGTGGGCATCGGCTCGGTGAACTTGCCACCTGAAGAACGCGCCAGGCGCAGCGCGCGCGCTGAGGCCATGCGCAGCTGCCGCGAATAGCAGCAACCAACCCTTTCAACCCGCCCGTGGCAACACCGGCGGGTTTTTTGTTTCCCGAAAGGACTCTTGTGACCGACCACCAAAGAAGCCGAAGTGTCTGTGGCCTGGGCCTCAGGCATTGCAGCCCTGCAGTGAGATTGCCATGCCTGCGCGCCTGATCCCTGCCGACAAGCTGACTCACATCGTCGTGGGTGTCCTCGTCGCACTGGCCCTGCTGCCGTTCGGCTGGGAAGTGGCGCTGCAGGTCTGCCTGCTGGCCGCCATCGGCCGCGAGATCTACGCCTGGCGCAAGCGCGGCTGGACGATGACCCGGGCCGATGCCATTGAGCACGCGGTCGACATTCTTTGCACCTTGGCTGGCGGTGGGGCGGTCTTCGCCGCGGCCTTCATTGGAGTCTGCAGTGATTGATGCGCCGTCCGCCTCTGAGATTCAGCGCCAGCGTGAGGTGGTGCGCGATGCCGTGGCCGAGGGCATCCGCGTGGCCGTTAGCGACCCGAAGCTGTGGGCCGATGCTCTGCGCGCGATGCAAACGCACGCTCAGACCGAGGCCGGCGGCTGGATGTTCGGCTGGCTGAAGGCCATCGCGTCGAAGGCGCTGTTGTTCACCGTCGTGGGCCTGGGGGTGTACGCCATCGGCGGATGGTCCGCGCTGGCCGCGCTCTTCAAGACCACCACGCCGCCCTGATACCGGCTCAACAGAAGGAGCTCGCAATGCCCAAGCTGCACCGCGTCGAAAGCCTCATGGCCCGGCCGACCGCCTGGCCCATCCACCGTGAGGCCGTGCGCCTGATCGCTCTCGAGGAAGACTGCCGGCTGACCAGCTACCTTTGCGACGCCGGCGTGTGGACGTGCGGCTGGGGCGAGACCTCGGGGGTGAAGCCGGCCATGCGCTGGACGCAGGAGCACGCCGACGCGCGCTTCCTGGCCAGCCTGACGGAATACGCCGCGGCCGTCGAAGACATGCTGAAGGTGCCCACGACGGCCGAGCAGAAGGGCGCGCTGGTGTCCCTGGCCTACAACATCGGCTTGGCCGGCCTGCGCGGCTCGACCGTCATGCGCCTTCACAACAAAGGCGACTTCGAGGGCGCGGCCCGAGCCTTTGGCTTGTGGAACAAGGCGAAGAAGAACGGGAAGCTGCAGCCGCACCCGGTGCTGATCGCCAGGCGCGCCACCGAGACGGCGCTGTACCTGCGCCGTGACCCCGAGGCGCCGTCAGTGCGGCCCGTGCAGGCCGTGGCGCCTGAGAGCAGCCTCGTGGCCAGCCCCATCGCGCAGAGCGGCGCGGGCATCGTGGGCGCCGGTGTGCTCACGGCGCTGCCGGAGATCGGCGCGCACGTCGGCACCGTCAAGACCGTGGCCACCGAGGCCAAGGCGCTGGCCACCGACACGTTGGGCATCCCCGAGGGGTGGTTCCTGCCGGCGGTGCTGGTGGTGGTCGGCGGCGTGGTGCTGTGGCAGCGGTACCGGCAGCGCGCCGGCGGGTGGGCCTGATGAAGCTCAAGCGCGTCGACATGGGCGGCGGCCTTGCGCCGGCGTGGCGCCACTGGTGCCCGGGCTGCAAGATGAACCACGTGATCTACATCGATCCAAAGTCACAGCCGAACGGTCATCACTGGACGTTCGACGGCAACGAGGAGGCTCCGACCTTCAGCCCGTCCATCAACATCGTCGGCCGGTGCCATTACTTCATTCGCAGCGGCCAGATCGACTATTGCGGCGACTCGAATCACGCACTGGCCGGCAAGACCGTGCCGCTGCCCGATCTTGTCACTTTGGGTGAGGACTGGGACTGATGCTCGGACTGCTGCGCCCGGTGCCCCTATGGGCCTGGGTGGTGACTATCGCGCTGGCCTGGGGTGCATTCCAGCATCACCGAGCCGGCGCGGCCGGCGCGCGCGCCCTGGTGGCTGAGCGCGACCTGGCCGAGATCCGCGCCGCCGCCGCCAAGGCAGCCATCGACACCCTGGCCCGAACGGTGGCCGAACAAGGAAAGGCAGTTCATGAAGCCGAACAAGATGCCGCGCGCAACCGGGCGGGCGCTGTTGCCGCTGCTGCTACTGCTGTCCGGCTGCGAGACGCTGCGGCCACAGCCGGTGCTCGTTGCAGCGTCGGTGCCGCCACTGCCGCCAGCAGCCCACCAGCCAGCGCCGCCGGAGCTGTGCTCGCCGACGTGCTCGGAAGGGCTGCAGAAGCGGCTCAGCAGCTGGCTGAACATGCTGACGCCGCCACAACCGCCGGCAAGCTCTGCGAGCGCGCCTACGGGGCGCTGATCCGAGCTCAAAAGCCGTAGGGCTTCCAGGACTTCAGGATTGCGGCGTCTCGCGCCTGCTGTTGTGTGTGCGCAGCCTGTACCGCAGGTGTACCGCGCTCAGGCCGTTTTCGGCTTTTTGGCCTCTCGCAAGTCCTTGATTTTCAACACCTGCGCACCGCGTTCACGTCTTGTGATTCTGGTCGTCGTGGGTTCGAGTCCCATCAGCCACCCCACCTCGGTAGACGGCCCTTTCGGGCCGTTTTTCTTGGGCGCTTCAGAAGGTGCTTGTACCGCAGGTGTACCGCCGCCGATGTTGCCGGCCCATGCGGCGACGTGGCTGACGGCCAGGTGTGCATAGCGTTGGACCATGGCGAGCGAGGCCCAGCCGCCCAGCTCCTGCAGCACCGCCAGCGGCGTGCCCGACTGAACGTGCCAGCTGGCCCAGGTGTGCCGCAGATCGTGGAAGCGCAGCGTCGGCAGGCCGGCGCGAATGCACGCCTTGCGCCACGCGTGGTTGCTCACCTTTCCGGTGGGCGAGTCCAGCACCTGCCGCGGCTTCGCTTCCGGCCGGCGCTTCTTCTCCCAGCGCGGCACAGGGAAAACCCAGCACTTGTGCAGGCCCTGCTGGCACTGCAGCGTGTCGAGCGCGTCGGCGTTCAGCGGCACAGCCAGATCCTTGCCAGCCTTGGCCTGGTCGGCGTGCACCCAGGCCAGCGAGCGGGAGAGGTCCACCTGCGACCACTCCAGCAGCCGCACGTTGCTCTCGCGCAGGCCGGTGGCCAGCGCCAGGCGCGCCATGGCGGCCAGGTGCGGCGGCAGCTCGGCCAGCAGCGCGCGGGCCTGCTCGTGGGTGATCCACGTCACCCGCTTGGCCGGCTCGTGCAGCTTCGCGATGGGCGGCAGCGCCGGCAGCCAGCCCCGGTCGTGTGCGTGGTGCAGGATGCGACTGAGGTCGGACAGGTGCCGGTTCACGGTGGCGTTGTGCGTGGGCTGAGCGTCTGGCGGCTTCTCGCCCGCGGCTACGGCGCGCGCGATGGCCTCGGCGTTGA